>Ga0193751_1001623_pt1 | contig 14224 bp, 10 predicted proteins | sample L1c2metaG_FD_143050 | JGI IMG/M metagenome (GOLD analysis project Ga0193751, IMG submission 143050) | Soil microbial communities from a riparian zone of the East river system, Colorado, United States - L1c2 | ecosystem: Environmental > Terrestrial > Soil > Riparian zone | place: USA: East River... | reverse complement strand
GCAGCTCTCCGAGGCCGACAAGACGCAGCTTCGTTCGCTCAATCAGGAAGAAGCAAAGCTCTCCACCGATTTCCAGAACAAGCTGCTCGCCGCAACCAAGGCCGGCGCTTTGGTGCTGGACAACGCGTCTGACCTCGAGGGAATGAGCGAAGGCGAGATCGCGGCAGCAGCAGATGCTGCAAAGTCGCGGGGACTGACGGGCAAGTGGGTGATCCCGCTGCAGAACACGACTCAACATCCGGCGCAGGCATCACTCAAGAATCGCGCGGTGCGCCAGCGTTTGTTCATTGCTTCCACAACCCGAACCGAGCACGGTGACTCGAGCGATACACGCGCGACGATCACGCGCCTTGCGCAGCTCCGCGCCGAGAAGGCGAAGCTCCTCGGTTTTCCGACGTACTCCGCCTACGCACTCGACAACCAGATGTCGAAGGCGCCGGCCTCAGCGCTCAAGCTGCTGACCGACATGGTTCCAGCAGCAACGGGGAAGGCTCGTTCGGAAGCAGCGCAGATGCAGGCGTTGATCGACAAGCAGGGCGGCGGATTCAAGCTCGCTCCGTGGGACTGGCAATATTACTCGGAGCAGGTGCGCAAAGCGCAATACGATCTCGATGAGTCCCAGCTCAAGCCATACTTCGAGCTGAATCGCGTGCTGCAGGACGGAGTGTTCTTCGCGGCGAACAGGTTGTATGGACTGACGTTCAAGGAGCGCAAGGACATTCCGACGTATCACCCCGACGTGCGCGTCTTCGAGGTGACCGATGCCGACGGCAAGGCACTCGCTCTTTTCTACGCCGACTATTTCAAGCGTGACAACAAGGGCGGCGGAGCCTGGATGGACTCGTACGTTGACCAGTCAGGACTGATGGGCACACTGCCTGTGGTCTACAACGTCGCGAACTTCACCAAGCCTGCACCAGGGCAGCCGGCGCTGCTGACATTCAGCGATGTAACCACGATGTTCCACGAGTTCGGCCACGCATTGCATGGCATGTTCTCGAAGGTTCAGTATCCGACGCTCTCGGGAACGAACGTGCCTCGTGACTTCGTGGAGTTCCCGTCGCAGTTCAATGAACACTGGGCGCTCGACACGACCGTGTTTGCGAATTACGCGAAGCACTACCAGACCGGTCAGGTGATGCCGAAGGCTCTCGTCGACAAGGTGAAGAACGCAAAGACTTTCAACCAGGGATTCGCGACGACTGAGTATCTCGCGGCGTCGCTGCTCGACATCGCGTGGCACACGCTGCCACCGGGCTCATCGCAGCAGGACGTGGATGCATTCGAGACCGCGGCGCTCAAGCGCTTCAACATCGACATGTACGAAGTACCGCCGCGTTACCGGACCTCATACTTCGCGCACATCTGGGGCGGCGGTTATGCGTCGAGCTACTACGCGTACCTGTGGGCTGAGGTCATCGACGACGATGCGTACGCGTGGTTCAAGGAGAACGGCGGACTTTTACGCGCGAATGGCCAGAAGTTCCGTGACATGATTTTGTCGCGTGGTGGAACGCAGGATGTTGCGACTCTTTATCGAACGTTCAGAGGGCGAGACCCCAGTGTTGAGCCGTTGCTGGAAGAGCGGGGCCTAAAACCGCCAGCCAAATAACCGATTGACCGATTGACCGTTTGATCGATCACCGATCACCGATCATCGGTCCATCGGTCCATCGGTCCATCGGTCCATCGGTTATCGGTTATCGGTTATCGGTTATCACCGATCACCGATCATCGGCCCATCGGTTATCGGTTATCGGTCCGAGTAGCAGCCTTTCTCGCAAACTCGGTATCGCTGAACTCGCTGTCTGTCAGCGTCCTGAGCTGGTAACCCTGCGCGACGGCCCATTTCTGGAAATCCATCAGCGATGGGCTATCGAGTGAACCGTCGTTCTGAATTGGAGCCCAGCAAACCGAGCGCGCCGTATCTGCGTTCAGATTCACACGACGCGAGATGATGTCGAGGTTTCGCGCCGTCTTTCCCTGATTGTATTGCCTCACGCCTCTCAAGTAAGCGTTGATGAAACGCTGGCCGAGGTCACGGTGAGTCACCCGCAGCGACGGACCGAATACAATGAAGCTGTACTGAAGGCCGGGAGTGTACTTGTTGCCGGAGGCAATGAGACGGTTGCCACGGAGTGACGGCGTGAGTCTCGGCTCGGTGGCGAACAACGCGTCGATTGAGCCGCTCTCGAGCGCCTGAAACTGCACATTATCGGGAAGTGCCACGAATTGAACGTCCGTGTTCGTCATGCCTTTCGAAGAAAGATACCGGCCAATGAGGTAGCCACTGGCGCCCGCCGCATTTGCTGCGAATCGGCGACCGCGAAGCTGAGATGCCGGCGGATCGTCAGATGTGAAGAGTGAGCCGCGGCCGATTATCCCCGTGAAATCACACGAGCGGGAATCTACGTGGCCCCTGTCGACGACAATGCGTGACCGCGCGCCCTTTGCAATGGCGTTGAAAAAGCCGACGTTGAGCTGAGCCGCAATCGCATCCACCTTTTCCTGCTCGAGCGCCGGAATATTCTGACTCAAGTCGGTGGACAGAGTTACGAACTCGAGCTTGATACCTTCGCGTGCGAAGAATCCTTCCTCGTCGGCGATGAAGAGCGGCGCATTCGCGATCGCCGTTCTTCCACTGATCCGAACAACCTGTAACGCAGTGCCCTTCTCCGCTCGTTGAGAGCAACCGATGACAACGGCTGTCAGAAGGATCACCCCGACCGCCGAGCGAAGGTAAATCACCGGCGATGCGCCATGGTCTTGAACGGCGGAAGCTTACCGCGGGAGTTGGCGACAGGTTTTTCCCGGCGCATGCGAACCGTTCCGGCAGCGGCGAGAACTGAACGGGCAACATCGGCGCGCAGCTCTCCCTTGCCTAGAGCTTCGAGGAGGACGCGCACTGGTTCATCTTCATCGGCAATTGGCAGCTCGGGACTGACCAGCAAGGTAATCCGCGTGAATCCGCTCGCATCCTCTTCCTCCACCAGCTGATAATCGAGCGTGCTCCCGCCGAACCGCGCCGGCAAAAGTTCTTCCATGATTCGCTCGAGGTCGCTCCCGATCAACGTGATCCCCTCACCCGTCAGCTTTCGCGCACTCCGCACCTGGCGGATGTGGTCGGACAATCCGGCGGCCTCGAGGAGACAGCCGCACGACCGTTTTTCGAGAACGCCAAAGTCATCGCTTTCCATATTCAACATCAGCTTCGGCGCGGTCGGGAGCAGCGACGTGTAGCAGAATGCGTTGACCGTGGCTGCAGTTCCCGGCACCAGCTGTGGCCGCTGAATCACTGCAAGCCTGTGGCTGAAGAAGTGAACGTCCGTCCCATCGATTGGATTTGCGCATCCCATTCCAACGCGACCGCCTTCACTGAAGGTGTAGGTGGGAACGTATCTGGCACCGCTGTCGGTAATGCCGGATACCTTTGCGGCCGATGGTGGCTCTCCGGCTCCCATGAATGTTACGCCTGTCAGGTCGATGCCTTCTTTGCGCGCTGCGAGAGCGACACGCAACGACATGCTGATGGCACACCGCACCAGGCATTGGCCTTCCTGCCTCGCGTAACTCGCGCTGACCCTGGCGATCGTGACTGCTTCCGCGGCTGGAAGCGGCTCGGGGTGCGGCAGGCCCAGTCGCATGGCACGGCTGGTCGCGAATATGTATGCATTCGCAAAACGAAAGCGAAGTGGTCGCCGCTGATCGCCCGGGTTGACCGGCGCGAACCATCGGCGCAACACATTGCGCATCAGCACCGACTGAAGGAGAAGGACCACTCCGACTCCATTAGGTAGAACCGAAGTCCAGATTACCGCGGGCACCTGAAGCAATCCATGCGCGGCGAGGCCGAGCATGGTGGAGTTGGCACCCTCGAAAACGGTATCGAGCTCGACTCCGACGCGCGTGCCGGCGCCTGTCGAGCCCCCGCTCTCGGACTCGTAATGGCGCCGCAGGTGCGGATTGTCGAAATCGTCGGCCGTTGTCTCGAGTGTTTGACTCCCGCGCACAATTGGCGTGCGACCTTTGAACTCATCGAACGAGACGTACACTCCCCTGTCGTAAAGAATTCCGAGCGCACTCTCGAGACCTTCCTCGCCCACGAGCTTTACCAGGTCGCCGTACTCACATCCTGCTTCTCTCAACAGAAAGAGATATGGACTCTTCGGGCGCGTGTAGACGCCTCGCTGTACCAGACGCAGGAAACCTTCTTCGCGATGCGCCAGTGTTCGCCCGACCCACTCGCGAGCATCGTCGAGCGTAACACGCTTTTTCAGGAACCCCGGGAGATCACGCATGAACCGCGCATACATTGGAATGCGGGAGCTCAACGTCTGGCCAATCCTAAAGGTTCGGGTTCGACGTGAGCTCGGTCTGACCGATCGGAAAACAGGAATGGCGTCCGATAGTGTCAGTCGCGTCACCAGGCCTGCCCGCTGCATTCCAGCGGAAAAGATCTCCGAGGCGGCGGCCTTCGAGCCAGAGCTCGATTCCTCGCTCGCGTCTCAGCACCGACCACGTTTCATCTACGCTCGACGCTGTCCACGGAGCAACTCCGACAGAAGAGCGAAGCTGATTTATTTCCGACAGGCTAGCTTGCCAGTCGCCACCCTGAAGCAGCGACTCCGCAATTATGAGACGCATCTCGCGACCAGTGCTCAGGTTGATCGGCGAATCACGACTGGTGAATTTCGCCTGAAAGTACCACGGCACGCTGATCGTTCCATTGGGTATGGCAGGATCCTTCTTCCATGGCGTCCGGGGGTCCGCGAAGGTCTGATAGTACGTCTCGTAAAACGTTCCGATCACTGAGTGATTCCGGTACGGCTGATTTGCATTCGCCCAGAAGATGCGGTTGTACTGATCGAGCTCGACAGTCGTATAATGCGCCTGATAGACAAAGGCTCGCGGAACTAGCGCGGCGTCGCTGGCTGCTCCCGCCCAGTCGCTCATCCATACCCGAGCGGCCGCTCGTCCAGCACGCGCTGCAAGCTCCAGCTGAGCGTCACCCGCGGCGTGCGCAACCGTGATCGCTTCGGTAAACGCGGCCGCCGCCCGATCGAAGTAAATCGACCGAGGCTGTTGCGGTCCACCATCGATTACCGCAGCGCACATGTTCTCGCCGAGCAGCCGGTTTGCGAAACCAACGTCCACGAGCGCCTGCGCCGCAATGGCACTTCCGCCAAACCTGTCGCCGAGGGTGGCGCGGATTCGGCGTACGCCGTCTTCGGCAACCCATCGTGCCTGCTGCGCGTACACCCAATGGTCGTTCGTTTCGTCGGTCGCCGGATCGAGAATTCCCTGTCCCTGGCGCAGCGTGAGGCCGAAGGGCCCGCCATTACTCGAAGGAACTATCTCATGGCTCGCCCCAGCGCCTGTGAAGGCGATGTAGTCGAGCGCCCGAATGAGCGACCTTGTCATGCCGTTCACCACTGCGGGAAGCGCTACCTCCTTGTCCAGCTGATCATCCGACACGGGTCCGGGATTCGTGACTGTCGTGTCGCATGCTGCCGCTGCTGATGCGAGCACCGCCACGATTGCCGATAACCGCATTCCTCGAGAGATCGTTTTCACCAGTACGACGTGCTGATTGCCAGACTGAAACCAACCGGGGCGGGAACGTGCATCTCGATCTGTCGAACTGTTGCGTCGATCCCGTCGAAGCCAACCATCTCCGGGTCGAACACCAGGAAGTCCTTCTTTTTCCAAAGCAGATAATTCCGCGCCGACAGTGCCGCTGTACCGCGTCGTGTGTGAAAAAAAGATCCGGGTAATGGAATCGTCAGAGTCAGCGCACGAAGACGAATGAAATCCGCCGGATAAATGCTGCCGTCGCGAGGAGCAGTGAGCGGATTGCACCAGAGACGCTGCCATGCCGTCAGAGTATTCCGCTGACCCCCTGCAATGCTCTTGTAGGCGTCGTCGCACACCGGCCAGACACCCTGGCGAGCCAGGTTGTTGGACGCCTGATCGAAGACAAAATTTCCACCGGAGTATTCGACTCGGGCAGCCAGCTCCACACCGCGCCCTATTCCGAGCGTTCCATGAGCACCGATGTCACGCGTGGGAAAATTCGGTCCGAACTCATGATCCTTCTCGATTATCGGCTCGGCGATTTCCGTCGGATTCGTGACCAGCGGTCCGCGGAGCAGAAGCATCGGCTTTCCGGCGATGACCCACGCCGTCTGGTCGATGATGAAGCTCGCCGCATTGCCGAGGGTAACGACGCGACTGTGATTGAGCGCGACATCGACTCCGGCGTCGAGCGTAATCGTCGAGCCGCTCAAGACCGATCCGGACAATGCGAGCTCAGCTCCGGTATTGAGCAGTGATCCCACATTCGCGAGCTGCGTGCCGGTAAATCCGAGCGACGGCGGCTGAGTTACCGGCAGCAAGGCGTCTCGAGTGCGTCGTCGGTAGATCGTAAAATCCGCGCGTAGTCTGGACTGCGGGCTTCCAGTGTCGAAGCCGAACTCGGTTTCCGCTGTTCGCTCGGGTCCGAGATGAGAGTTGCCGATGGTGAGCGGCAGAAACGCCGGCTTTCCTTCGTATCCTACCGGTGACCACGTACGTACGGCATCGAAGGTTCTCGGCGACCGCCCGGCTTGTCCGTATGCAGCTCTGAGCTTTACCTGTCCCAGCGCGCGGGGCCAGAACGCCTCATCTGAAATAACGTACGATCCGCTGAGTCGCGGATACGATTGAAGTCCGAACTCTCTGCCGAACGTGCTGCTTCCGTCGAATCGAATTCCGGCGGTGAGGAAGTAACGGTTGCGGAGATCGAGCACGACTTGCGAGAACGCACCGCTCGTGACGCCGCGTGCGCGGTTTTCGAAAGCGAGCGTCAATGCGCCCGAGCTGAGAGTCACTGGCCCCGGACCCGGAAAACCTTCGGCATACCCCGCCACGCTTGCGACATCGTTTCGGATTGTCTGCGCGCCCCAGGCGAGAGTTCCGTTCACTTTGCCAAGACGAAATCCCGACCTCCCCAGATAGTCGGCGGTGACCGTGCTGCCGGACCAGTGGTCGTCCCAGAGTATTCCCTGCGGAGCAAACACGAATCCGTATGGCCTGAGTGATCGCATTTCGTCTTCGGCGCGGTCGTATCCAATCGTCACCGAGTGAGACATCGTTTCGCTGGCTCGATAGGTGGCAGTCATCCCACCAATGAGGTGTACGAGCGCGCTCGTAATATCCCACGACAAAACGCGATCGATCGACTCCTTGCCTGGAACGCCTGTGAAATTCTTGTCACCGCGATAAGCGTTGAACGTCAGACCCTGCGCGTTGAAGCCGGCGGGTGGATTGGTGATGTCGTTTTTCGTGACCGAGCTGCTCCACGCCAGCGTCAGTCGATCAGCTGGTGCGAAATCGAAATTGCCGCGAAGTACGAGGCGCTTCTCGAGATCGTTTGGAAGTACCCCTTCGTTCCGATCATATCGGCCGGAGACAAAGTATCGGAGCTGATCGCCACCGCCGGTCGACAGAGAGTAGTCCATTCGCCGCGCTGTTTTGAGCCACGGATCGATGCGCATGTACGGCTGATCCACAGTTCCGAACTTTTGCACGCGATCCTCGCCAAAGACTATCCTCGAATTCCAGAGAGGCTTTCCGGTTGTGCCGCGCTTGGTGAAGACCTCAATCACTCCCGTCGCTGCTTCGGTGCCGTAGAGGGTCGTCGCCGCGGGGCCGCGTACAACTTCGACGCGCTCGACATCGTCCGGATCGATATCGTTGAGCGGACTGGGCACGTCACCCGAGCCGCGGTTGGGAACTCCAGTCCGCGGAAGATTCTTCGGATAACCGTCGCTTCTGATCCGTACTCCATCCACATAGATCAATGGCTGATTGCTCAGCGACACGCTCGTGATACCACGCAAGCGAATCTGCGCGGCTGAGCCAGCCATCGCCGAATTCGGAACTACCACCATTCCGGGGACTTTTCCCGCGAGCATGTTATCCATTGATACAATCGGCTCGGGGATGCGTGACGGATCGATCTGAGCAATGCTGTGCCCGATTTCGCGGACTCGGGTGGGGCCTGCACTTCCCGTGACAACGATTTCATCGAGACCGAGTGCGCGAGGGACGAGCTCGAAGTTCACCGGCATCACAGTCATGGCGGCGGACACCTGCTTTTCCGCCGGCGCGAAGCCGAGCAGAATCACTCGTATGGTGATGTCCCCGGAAAAATTGCCGCTGATTCTGTAGCGGCCGTTTCTATCAGTTATCGTTGCGATGCGCGATCCGCTTATCGAGACACGAGCGCCCTCGAGCGGCCGTCCGGTAGCGCTTTCGGAAACAACCCCCCTTACTGATGCGGCCTGTGCACCCGCGGTATGTACCGTTGCGCCCGACCCGATAATCACGAGAGCCAGCACCACAGCTTTGAGCGGCCGACGGTAGGCAAAGTGTCGCTTGAGCTTTAGAAAATGTCTCTCATATAGGTTGTAGCTCAACCAGGCGGCCGCGGTGGATGCAGCCAGCATCACCGCGATGTAGGCCAGGGCACCTGTCACCTCTGAGCCGAAAAACGCGAGCCGTGGCGGAGTGATGCCAACGAGAAACGCGATAGGAACCAGTGGAACGTGCAGGACGTACATGCCATAGCTGTATTTTCCAAAAAAGCGCATGACTCTCGAGCTCAGGAACCGCTGTAATAATCCTTCTCTCTGCTCGATCGCGTAGGCGAGCAGGCATCCGAAGAAAAGCGTCAGGAATGTACGCAGGAGAGCGCGCTTGACGGACGGAATATCGACAGCGTAGATCGCCCCGATCCCGGCGAGCGACGCCGCCATAAGTAGAGGCAACCGGCGTTTGATCCAATCCATTCCTCCCGGAGTTCTGTAGAGGAGCGCCAGCGCCGATCCAATCGTAAGCCCATCCAGCTGCGCAAGGGTGTTGAGGGGTGACGCGAAGATTGGATTCACGATGTGTATCAGCGCGCGGTACATAATCGAAAAGACAAGCAGGAACACGCATAGGCGTAACGCGCTCTTTCGCGACAACAGAAGAATGACCAGCGGCCAGACGAGATAGAATTGCTCTTCGACTGCGAGGCTCCAGAAATGTCCCGCAAGCCCCACAAAGAGCGGAGGCAGCGGATGAAAGTTCTGGAGATAGAACCAGTACCACAGCTGATCTTTTATCGAGACGAAAAAGTGCGGCGCTCCGGGAGCGTGCACCAAATGAGGCATCACGAAGAGCACGACGAGCGCGCCGTAATACAATGGAAGGATGCGCAGCATCCGGCGCGCGTAGAAAACCCGGAAATAGTTGGTGCTGCCCTTGGCGTCGTCGAGAATTCCGGTGATCAGGAAACCCGACAGCACGAAGAAGAGATCGACGCCAGTCCACCCGACGAGGAAAAACTTCTTGAGGAGGAATGCTCCGATTCCGACGGGATGCTTGATCTGCATCGTCACGTGGAGCATGACGACGAGGAGCGCGGCGAGCCCTCGCACGCCGTCGAGCGCCGGCAGACGCGCTCGATCGTCTACGACTTCGCCGTCACGCTCCGGCGCAAAACCCGCCACAGGCTCGCGGGCAGCTGTCAAGTCGTTTCCGTCACCATGCTTCGGAACAATGCCTCCAGTGCTGACTCCGGATCGTTGGAGACACCTTCATGTACCGGTCCGCATTGGATCACGTCGGAGCGCGGAGACGTAAGCCAATGAAAGCGTTCAGATGGCGGAGCCAGTGCGATCGGTCCTGCATCCGCGTCGCCGTTGCATATCGCCTTGCACGATTTGAGATACCTCACGAGCAGTCCGACGTCCATGCCGTGCGCGCGTGGGATGAGATCTTTCCGGTTCGTCATGACACGAATGCCAAGGAATTCGGCGGTGCGCGCGTGGACGATCACACCGACGGGAGCGAACGCCCCTGTATGGACATGTGGCACTACACGCAGCACCGCAAAATCGTACGCGATCTGGGTGTCGTCCGTCTCGCGGGCCTTGATGATTTTCTTCACCGGCGCGCTGCCAATCGCGTGCGCGGCATCCGGGCAGCACGCGCCTGCGCATCGATGGCCTCCGCTACAAATGCGCGCGGAGCCTGGAGCCGCGTTACCAGATAGTCGACGTACCTCTGACGCGCGGCTCGAGCGTCGGGAAAGTCGGCGGCGATCGTCTTGTCGTTGAGCAGCGCGTCCGGTACTGCGTCGACCACTCGCGCGATCACATCAGGCGTGAAGCGCTCGATCAATTCCTCGTCCGCCTTGCCGATGTCGCCGGCGCGCGAGAGCAGCACATGATCCTTGATCAAAGGGAAACGCGAGCGCATTCGTGCCTTGTCGACGGATTCCCAGTCGTGATGGGCATACAGCGCTGCCCCATGATCGATGAGCCAGGGCAGCCTGTTCCAGATGAGAAGATTGGGGTTCCGATGCGTTCGGTCCGGATTCGTGACGAACGCGTCGAACCACACTATGCTTGCCGCGAGCTCGGGAGAAACGAGCTCTCCTGCTGCCGAGCCGTCGAAGTTGAATGCCCCGTCGAGATATCGCATTCCAAAGTTCACACCATGGCTCGCGCGGAGCAGATCCTGAATCTCCGGATCGGGCTCTGATTTCCCGAAGGCTTCAGGGATTGTGATCAGGGCCAGCTCCGGAATGGCAAACGTCTCATGCGCCAGCAATCCAACAACCAGCTCGGCAATCAGCGCTTTGACGCCTTGCCCTGCACCACGAAACTTCGTGACAAAAAGACCACCGCCATCGGTGTCGACAATGGCCGGCAGCGATCCGCCCTCACGAAGCGGTTGAACATATCGAGTGGCGATGAGAGATCGAAGCTCGAACATGACTGCAGAAGATACCACCCACCGCCATCAACAGCAGAAACCCGCTGCGCCTTTCGGCGCAGCGGGTTCCGATGAAACGGATTTGCCTGGAGGACTACTGGCAGACGGGCATGCCGTGCGGCAGGGGAAGCGTGCAGGTTTTCGTGGTGCCGTCCTGCGTAATGGTGATCGTGGCGGTGGCCGAGCCATTGTAGGTGATCACTTCGCGCCGGTCGTGGACAGTCGGTGTGCCACCAGCGATCGTCACGGATGAATGCATCGAGCGAATGACCGTTCCGGCCGTGGGATAAGTCGGTCTTCCTGACTCGAGCGGGATCACGAGGCCCGAGGTCGTATCACCAACCAGGCGGGTGGCGAGAAACACACCGTCGGTATCCTTTCCGGTGGTGGACTCTTCGCCGCGCGACGTGCCGTTCACCGTGCGTTGAGTGCTTCCGACGGCGAGTCCGCCAACGGTACGATCGCTCGAGTTGTTCACCGTAGACACTGCACTATCACGACGCGTGACGGTGCCCGTCACCTGTATCTGCATGTTGACGGTATTGGTCGTGCTATCCGGTGCGGACTGCACCGTTCCGTCGGCCTTCTTGTAGGAAGCCGATCGAACGATCGTCAGACCTCGACGGTCCGTCTCTGCCGGACACGACACTCGACCCGTCGAGCTCGAGAATGTGCAATCGCTATCCAGTCCGCCGAAACCGAATGGGCCGTGGTCGAATCCTCTTCCGAACCCGATCCCACCAAGGAAATCCGGACCCATCCCGCCGCCCATCATTCCCCGGCCGCCCATCCGCCCATCATGGCCGTGCTCCGGAGGAACGAATGCGCTGGTAGTTCCATTATCCGATGCGAATGTGTTGTTCGTGGAGCTGAAGCCGGCGGGTAGAGTCACGAGCGCGTCGCTTATCGATAGTAAAGAGCTCGATGGACTCGTCGAATCGAGACATGCGAATGCCACCAGAGCCATCGCGGCGACGGTCACTCTTTGCAGCAAGCCTTTCATTGTCGTTCTCCAAATGCCTGACGGGTTGGTTGCCGTCGCCGAACGTGGTGGGCGCGTCGCGGCGGCTTCATCCAGTGCAACACGCGCTCGCACGGTTACCCCTATTTGACCGACAGACCCATAAACGGTCAGGAGATTTAGAGAGTGTCGCTCTGAGGCAGCCAGGGTGCGAGCTTCACTCGCAGCGAGCGCAATGCTTTTCCCATTTGCGCTTCCACGGTCTTTACCGAAATGCCAAGCGTCGTTGCGATTTCGGCGTACTTCAATCCATGCGTGCGGCTGAGCTCGAATACTTCGCGGCATCGATCGGGCAGCTCGGCCACCGCAGTCCTCAGGGCAACTTCGATTTCCTCTTCGATAAGCTGCGACGGAGCGGACGCACTCGTTTCTGTCCGCTGCATCAGGTCCGGCTCGCTCTTTCGCTCCACTCGCTCGTGGCGGATGTGATTGAGAGCCCTGTTTCGCGTGGATTGAAAGAGATAGGCCTGCGGAGAGCTCTCCTTCGCGAGCGACTCACGACGCCGCCACAGCTCGAGCATCACGTCCTGCACCAGCTCCTCGGCAACCGCACGTGAGCGCACGATTGATTCCGCGGATCGCACGAGCGAGGGATACCACTCTCGGAAGATCGCGTCGAATGCCGATTCATCGCCCTGACGCAGGCGCTCGAGGAGGTCGTTGCTTTCCAGACGTAGCCCGGGGTAGCGTGTTGATCGGCATTCCTCGGCGAACGCCAGAGCAGTGCCTGTCGCCACAATCTACCCCCGCGGCTCGCCGTGTGCCTTCGCCTTAAGCCAGCACTACGCCGAGGTTGATTACGCCTGCGTAGGTGTCGCCTGTCTTCGTCGTGGTCAGCGTTAGTGCCGACTTTTCAGTTGACGAAAGACTGTTGTAGATCCCGTCGCTGGTGTTGAGTGTGTCACGTGTGCCCTTGCTGTTGTAGGGACTGAGCGCGTGAATCGTGGTGGTGAGCGTTTCATTGAAGAAGAACTGAGACGTGAACTCGTATGTCTTCGTCGATCCAGTGAACAGCCGGAGCTTGAAGTGAATGTGCACCTTTTGCACGAGAGGTTTCGGATAGATGTGATTGTCGAGCACTGCGCTTTGTAAAACACATTTCACGTCTGTGGCCCCTACACGGGCAGCGGGTAGCGGTGGTTGCAGGATGCGCGCAGCCTTGAAGCCGGTAGCGGGTAGCTGGTGGCCGGTAGCGGATAGCATTTAGCCGGTGAGTGTATTCTGGGGTGGGGTTGGGGGTAGGGTATTGGCCGCCCCCGGTGTTATTTAGGGTGATATGACCGATGGATTGAACCAGGCTGACTGGGAAGCGCTGGCGCGCTACGTTGCCGGCGAGAGCCCTGCCGAGGAAATTCAGCTCCTCGAGACGCGATTTGCCGCGCACCCTGCGGACAAGGCGCTTCTCGATGCGCTCGCCGCTGCATCTCAGAGGATGGCGAGTGATATTCCGGCCGATCTCGATGTCGAGACAGCCCTCCGCCGCGTGAAGGCACGACGCGACGAGACAACTGTACGGCAGCTCGAGTTCAGGCGCCCGCTGGTGGACGCCCGCCGCGAAGTACGTTGGCGCGTGCCATTTCCGGCAATCGCGGCCGCCGCACTGCTCGCCATCGGTGCTGCCGGATATATGACGATGCGAACCAGAATGGTCGAGCCGACGCCTGCATTGTCGGCTCGAATGATTGCTACCGGAGTCGGCGCTCTCGACTCCCTTCGACTCCCTGACGGAACACGGATCGTCCTTGGTCCACTGAGCACGCTCAGAATCGCCGGCGGATACGGAACGACAAGCCGTGAAGTGGAAGTGAGCGGTGACGCGTATTTCGAGGTGGTCCACGATTCGTCGAAACCGTTCGTTGCGCATGCGCTGCACGCGACTGTCGAGGATCTCGGAACGAAGTTCGCAGTTCGGACCGATGCAGCCGAGGGTGTGGCGGTATCGGTGAGTGAAGGATCAGTGTCGCTTCAGGGTACAAACCCGAATCGCGGCTTAGCGGGCGGTGCCGCCGGCGGCGCGATTGTTCTGAAACAGGGTGAGCGGGGTATAGTGCTTCCGGATGGGCAGACCATGAAAGACCGCGCCCGGCCGGGCGACCTGGCATGGTTGCGGCGACAGCTCGTCTTCCGCGAAGCTCAGCTTCCGGAGGTGGCTGCATCGCTCCATCGGTGGTACGGAATCGAGCTGCGTGTACCCGACACGTCGCTGGCGACACGACATCTGACTGCGACTTTCTCGGGTGAGCCGCCGGAGCGGGTACTGGAAGTGCTGCGACTGGTGCTGGGCGCTGACATCGAGCGTCGCGGAGATACCGCGATCGTCAGGGCCAAACGGTGAGGGAATAGCGGGAGGAGAGGACGATTGAAATAATTCGTCTCGGACGCAGCGCCGCGCAGCAC
>Ga0193751_1001621_pt1 | contig 14242 bp, 10 predicted proteins | sample L1c2metaG_FD_143050 | JGI IMG/M metagenome (GOLD analysis project Ga0193751, IMG submission 143050) | Soil microbial communities from a riparian zone of the East river system, Colorado, United States - L1c2 | ecosystem: Environmental > Terrestrial > Soil > Riparian zone | place: USA: East River... | reverse complement strand
CCCGGCTGTGGTCGGCCTGTGGGGTGGGCCGACGGTCATTAATAATGTGGAGACTCTGGCCGCCGTGCCGCCCATCATTTTGGGCGGCGCGGATTGGTACTCGAAACTGGGCACGCCGAAGAATGGTGGCACGCGCCTGTTCTGCCTCGCCGGAAATCTCAACAAGCCGGGTGTTTACGAACTTCCGATGGGCTATAACCTCAAGAAGATGATTTACGAGGTTGGCGGCGGGATTCCGAACGGACGCAGTTTGAAAGCCGTGGTTCCGGGCGGATCGTCGACGCCGGTGCTGCTGCCCGAAGAAATCGATGTCGCTATGGATTTCGACTCGGTCGCGAAGACGGGTTCGATGCTTGGATCCGGCGGCGTTGTGGTGCTCGACGACACGGCTTGCATCGTCAAGTTTGCGCTGCGCACGATGAAGTTCTATCGACATGAGAGCTGCGGTTGGTGTATCCCGTGCCGTGAGGGGACGGACTGGCTGGAGAAAACTTTGATTCGGTTCCATTCGGGCGGCGGGGTCAAGAAGGACATCGATAACATGTATTACCTCTCCGAGAACATGCTGGGGAAGACATTCTGTCCGCTGGGAGACGCGGCGGCCATGCCCACCATGGCGTTCGTGAAGAAATTCAGAAAAGAGTTTGAAGATCATTTGGATGGAAAGCCGTGCCCGTTTGAGAAGGCGGGCGAAGCGGTACTGGTGTAGCGCCGGCGTCTCGGCCGGTCCGCCGGATATACAGCCGTTGAGATACGACGGTACAGAAGATTTGAGGATATGCGGCGGGCGAAGACGCCCGCCGGACAGCCGGCGAGACGCCGGCGCTACGGAAAATCATGGCTGACGTAAATCTTACTGTCGATGGAAAGAAGATCACGGCTCCCGCTGGGTCGCTGCTGATCGAGGCCTGCAAGAGCGTGGGCATCGAAGTACCTTCTTTTTGCTACTATCCCGGACTCTCGTTGCAGGGCGCGTGCCGCATGTGCGTTGTGAAGGTCGAGAAGATGCCGAAGCTTCAGACCGCCTGCACCACGACGGTGACCGAGGGCATGATCGTCGCGACCGACAGCGATGAGGTGCGTCAGGCCCGCAAGGCGATGGTCGAGTTGCTGCTTGGCAACCATCCGCTGGATTGCCCGGTGTGCGATGCCGGGGGCGAATGCGAATTGCAGGACATGACGTTCTCCTACGGCGCGGCCGAGTCAAAATTCATGGAGGCTAAGAACCATAAGGAAGAACAGCAATGGTCGCCGGTGGTTTATTTTGACCGTCCGCGCTGCATCTTGTGCTACCGCTGCGTTCGCGTCTGCGGCGAAGGCATGGACGTTTGGGCGCTTGGCGTGCAGAATCGCGGCGTCGGTTCGATCATCGCGCCTAATCAGGAAGATCATCTCGACTGCGAAGAGTGCGGTATGTGTATCGACATCTGTCCGGTCGGCGCGCTCACCTCGGGCGCCTATCGCTATAAGACGCGTCCGTGGGAGATGAAACATGTGGGCACGATCTGCACCCACTGCGGGGACGGATGCAAGACCACGCTGGGCGTGCGCCGCTGTGAAACTGGGACGGAGATCGTCCGCGGAGACAACCGTGACAAGAGCGGCATCAATGGTGATTTCCTATGCGTCAAGGGCCGCTACGCTTTCGACTTTGCGCATCATGAAGAACGCCTTACCCAGCCGCTGATTCGCAAGAACGGCAAGCTGACGACCGCGACCTGGGAAGAAGCTTTTGAACTGATCGGCAAACGGTTTCTGGAAGTTCGCGACGAAGTTCGTGAGCAAGACGGCGGAAGCGCAATCGGCGTGATCGGGTCGAATCGCACGACCAACGAAGAAAATTATCTTCTTTCGAAATTTGCCCGCGTCGTACTGAAGACCAATAACGTCGACCATCATCGGACGGGAGACTACCCCGCCCTCGCGGCGGCTCTGCACGGCAAGCCTGGAAGAACGGCGTCTATGCGGGACGTCTTGAAGGCTCCCGCGATTCTGCTGATCGGCAACGACCCCACGAATCAACATCCGCTGCTGGCATGGCAGATTCGGACGAACGTCCGGTTGCGCCGGGCTCGGCTCTATGTGATCAACTCCGCGCCCATCAAGTTACGGCGGCAGGCGGCGGGATTTGGACTGGTGCCGACGGGCGCGGAAATGAAAGCAGTGGCATTTCTCGCCGGCGACGATTCCCTGCTCGATTCGCTTGTCGATTCCCAGGCCGCCGAAGGTACGACGCGCGATGCCTGGATCGCGCTGCGCGATAAAATCCGCGGTGAACAGAACGTGGTCATCGCCTTCGGTTCTGAACTGCGCGGAGATGGCATCGAGAAATTGGTAAGCTTTGCCTCGACGTCGATTGGAGCAAAGCTGATCTGCCTGGGCGATTACGCGAATTCGCGCGGAGCCAGTGAAATGGGGCTTTATCCCGATCTCTTGCCGGGATACGAGCCGGTCAGCAGCGCAGACAAGTTTCAGCAGGAATGGGGCAAGCTGCCGAGCGAAAAAGGTTTGAGCCTGCCCGAGATGATGGACGCAGCGAAGGCCGGCAAATTGAAAGCGCTGTACGTCGTCGGCTCGAATCCCGTCGGCCGTTTAGGCATTGATCCGTTTGCGTTCTCGAAAAGTTTTGTGGTGGTTCAGGACATGTTCCTGACCGAAACTGCGACGATCGCCGACGTGGTTTTACCGGCGGCGAGCGCGTACGAGAAAACTGGGACTTATACGAACACCTGCGGCGATCTGCAACTCGTCAAGAAAGCCGGCGAAGTCACGAACACGAAGCCGGACTTCGAAATGATCGTTCGCATCGCGGACGCCATGGGCTTCGAGGTACGCAGTCTGGTGCCTTTCGGCGGCGGGACGCATGCCGACATGGGCCAAACACGCGGCGCGCAATCGGGCGAGGCGGATCGTCATGCGGTGTGGCTCGAGGCGCATAACCTGGAACCGAAAATGACGCCGTTCGATCCCATCGCGATTCTGGATGAGGTCCAGCGCGTGGTTGCCGGCTACGATGTTTCGCGGGTCAATCTGCTGGCTGGCAATGATCAGCACTTGGAGATTGCTGAAAGCGGCGCTAGCGCGATTCAACCGCCAGAGTTGATTGTCCCGGCCCACGATGGGTTGTTTAGCTCGGGCACGCTTGGTCGGTACTCAAAGACTCTGAATTCGGTTTACGAGAACAAGTCGGCCGAGTCGGAAGTTGCGGCGGACTAGGGACTAACTAGTAAAACGCACTAACAAACCTAAGATCAACAGCACGCGGGCGAGCGCGCCCGCGCCACACGAGAACAATTGAGCATAACGACGTTCGTCATCATTTCGCTGATCAAGTCTGTTGCCGTCGTGTTTGTTCTGCTAACGGCGGTGGCGTACAGCGTCTGGCTGGAGCGCAAGGTGTCGGCGCATATCCAGAATCGCTGGGGGCCCACGCGGGTCGGTCCTTTTGGGCTCTTGCAGCCCCTTGCTGACGGCGTCAAGTTTATTTTCAAAGAAGACCTGACGCAGCCGCATGTCTACAAGCCGCTCTACATCGCGGCGCCAATCATCGCGGTCGTCTTCGCTATTACATCCATTTCGGTGATTCCGTTTGGCAACTGGGTCAACATCGGCCCCTGGGGCACGTATCTGCAGATTACCGACTTGAACATCGGACTGCTGGTTGTTCTCGGCATTACTTCGATGGGCGTGTACGGTGTGGCGCTTGCCGGATGGTCCTCGAACAGCAAATACGCGCTGCTCGGCGGACTGCGCGCCAGCGCCCAGATGATCAGCTATGAAGTTTCGCTGGGCCTATCACTGGTGGGAGTAATGATCATGGCGGGAAGCCTCAGCCTGCGCGAGATCGTGGATGCGCAGGGCGGAGTTTTTTGGGGTTTCATTCCGCGCTGGAATATTTTTCACGGGCAGACGATTGCGTTTTTCATCTACCTGATTTCCGCGTATGCAGAGACCAACCGCACGCCCTTTGATCTGCCGGAAGCGGAGTCGGAACTGGTGGCCGGATATCACACCGAGTACAGTGCGATGAAATTCGCGATGTTCTTCATGGCCGAGTACGCCAACATGGTGACGGTCGCCTGCCTGGCCACGCTGCTGTTTCTGGGAGGATGGCACGGGCCGCTGCTTTTCAGTTGGCCCATCCTGCAGGCGCTAATGCCGGTCGTCTGGTTCTGCCTGAAGGTTTTCTTTTTCATGTTTCTGTACGTCTGGGTGCGCTGGACTTTGCCTCGCTTTCGCTATGACCAGCTCATGGCGTTCGGGTGGAAGTTCCTGCTGCCGCTGGCGATTGCGAACATTGTGGTTACAGCGCTGATTGTGGCGTGGAGAGCTTGAAAACAGTTCTCAGTTCTCGGTTCTCAGTTCCCAGTTGCGATTTGGGTTTACTGAGAACTGAGAACTGGGAACTGAGAACTTGCAAATAATGTTTCACTTAATTCTATTTCTTTTTTTCGGAGCAATCTGCGTGGCGGGTGCCGTGAACCTGCTGGTGCAGAGCCATCCCATTAACAGCGCGCTGTCGCTGATCGCGGTGATGGCGGCGCTCGCTGCTGAGTATCTTCTGTTGGGCGCGGAATTTGTGGCTGCTGTTCAAGTGATCGTCTACGCCGGCGCGATCATGGTGTTGTTTTTGATTACCATCATGCTGCTGAACGCCGGCGCGGAAGAACGCACCAAGGGGAGCCGGGTCGCGATTCTGCTCGGCATTCCGGGAGTGCTGATCGGCGGAGTGCTCGTCGCCTGGACACTTCTCAATCGATCGAATACGCAGGCGGTTCCCATCGGCGCGCTAAAGGGCGATCCAAAGGATATTGCCCGGCTTCTCTTCCACGATTTTCTGCTGCCATTTGAAGTTACGTCGGTGCTGATCCTGATCGCCATCATGGGCGCGGTCGTGCTTGCCAGCCGGCCGCGAGCCGTGGCCAGCGGCCCGAGAAAGGATGGGTGATGGTCCCTCTTTCCTACTATCTGCTGTTGAGCGGAATCCTGTTTGTGTGTGGTGTGCTCGGGTTCCTGATCAAGCGCAATATCATCACGATCTTTATGTCGATCGAGTTGATGCTGAACGGCGTGAACCTTTCGTTCGTCGCCTTCGCCGCGCACTGGCATGCGCTCAGCGGACAGGTCTTTGTCTTCTTCGTAATGGTGGTGGCCGCCGCTGAGGCCGCGGTGGGCCTGGCGATTATCATCGCCGTATATCGCACGCGCGAAACTTTGAATGTGGACCAGGTGAACCTGCTCAAGTTATGACGCCGAATCCTTATTTATGGTTAGTTCCAATTCTTCCCCTGGCCGGGGCGGCGATTAACGGCTTCTTTGGCCGGCGATCGTCGAAGAAAGCGATCTCGACGGTCGCGCTCGTCTTCTGCGGCGCTGCCTTTGCCATGGCGTTGTTTCTGGCTGCGGGATTTTCTTCGGCGTCGGCGCCTTATTACCTTGACCTCGCACACTGGATTCGTTCCGGTAACTTTCAAGTCGACTTCAGTTTCTATCTCGATCAGTTATCGCTCGTCATGCTGCTCGTGGTAACCGGCGTCGGCTTCCTCATTCATATCTATTCGGTCGGCTACATGTGGGACGACGACGGGTACTACCGCTTCATGTCCTATCTGAATTTGTTCATGTTCTTCATGCTGACGCTGGTGCTGGCGAAGAATTATCTGGTCATGTTCATCGGCTGGGAGGGCGTGGGCCTGGCGTCGTATCTGCTGATCGGCTTCTGGTTTACGAAAGACTCGGCGGCGGCGGCCGGCAAGAAGGCGTTCATCGTTAATCGGATCGGCGACTTCGGATTTCTGATCGCGCTTTTTTTGATGATCAAGCATTTCGGGTCGCTCGACTTCACGCGAGTCTTTGCTGCGGTGCAGCCGCTGTCGCCGGAAACTGCCGGCGCCGGGCTGCTCACGGCGATCGGTTTGTTATTGATGGTCGGCGCGGCGGGTAAGTCGGCCCAGATACCTCTCTACGTTTGGTTGCCGGACGCCATGGAAGGCCCCACTCCTGTCTCCGCATTGATCCACGCGGCGACCATGGTGACGGCGGGCGTCTATATGGTGGCGCGATCATCCGCGATCTTTGAGCGCGCGCCGATGGCGATGATGGTGGTCGCGATTATTGGGACGCTCACCGCTCTGTTTGCTGCAACTATCGGCATTGCCCAGACCGATATCAAGAAAGTTTTGGCCTATTCCACGGTGTCGCAGCTCGGCTATATGTTTATGGCCTGCGGCGTGGGAGCGTTCTCCGCAGGCATCTTCCACCTCATGACGCATGCTTTCTTCAAGGGGCTGCTGTTCCTTGCGGCTGGTTCGGTAATTCACGGCGTTGGCGGCGAGCAGGACATGCGAAAGATGGGCGGGCTGCGGGTTTACATGCCGTGGACGTTTGCGACGATGGGGATTGCCACGCTCGCGATTGCGGGCATCCCGCCGCTCGCTGGCTTCTGGTCCAAGGACGAGATTCTTTGGAAAGCCTTTAACGCAAGCTGGGTGTATTGGCTGATCGGCGTGATTACGGCTTTCATTACATCCTTTTATATGTTCCGGTTGATGTACATGACATTCGGCGGCGAGTACCGTGGCGGCGCGGCGCAAGATGCTCACGGTCACGATGCGCATGGTCACGATGATCACAGTCATGGCCATGGGCACGGCGAGCCGCATGAGAGCCCGTGGGTGATGTTGGGCCCGCTGGTGGTCCTTGCCGTCCTGTCGGTTTTTGGAGGATGGGTAGCCGGGTACAACAATCATTTCGAACAGTTTCTGGCTCCGGTTTTTCAGGGAGCGAGTGACGTTGCGCAGGAAGCCTCTCCGGAAGCTGGTAAGAGCACGCTCGAGTATTTGCTCATGGTGGTTTCCGTCGGCGTGGCCGGGCTCGGATGGCTGCTGGCGTATCTGCTATACAGTCGTCGCCCGGAACTGCCTGCACGCATTGCGGCCAGCCTCGGCGGACTCTACCAGGCTGTCAGCAACAAGTATTACATTGACGAACTTTACGCTGTCCTTTTCGTCAAGCCGCTCGTCGACGGATCGACGACGATTCTCTGGCATGGCGTTGATCAGGGAATAATCGACGCCACGGTCAACGACTCAGCCGACGCCGCGCGCCATGTCTCTGACAGGGCGCGCCACATGCAGTCGGGCAATCTCCGTTCGTATGCCGGGTGGATAGCCGCTGGAGCGGCGGTTGTGATCGCCTACATGGTCTGGATGGGAGTGCGATGAACGGAGTCCGATGAATCTGGAAAGCCTCAGTCCATTCATTCTTTCGCTGGTGACCTTCATTCCCGCTGGAGGTGGTCTGTTCATTCTGCTGATCCCGCGCCGCGATCGTGACATCAAGCTGTTTGCTTTCGTCATCTCTTTGCTGGCATTTGTGGCTTCGCTGCATTTGCCGGTGCATCTCCATCGTGAGCTAGGCGCCTTCAAGTTCGAGATCGACAAAATCTGGATCACGTCTCCCAACATTCATTACCACATGGGCATTGACGGAATTTCCGTCTGGCTGGTGGTGCTGACTACGTTCCTCACGCCTCTGTGCGTGCTGATTTCGTGGACTTCGATTCACGAGCGGGTCAAGGAATTCTTCATCCTGCTGCTGATTCTGGAGACGGCTCTGATCGGCGTTTTCACCTCGCTCGATTTGTTCCTGTTCTACTTTTTCTGGGAAGCGACGCTGATCCCGATGGCGCTGCTGATCGGCATGTACGGACATGGACGCCGTGTGTACGCCGCAGTGAAGTATTTCCTGTTCACGATGATCGGCTCGATGTTCATGCTGGCGGCGATTCTGTGGCTCTATGCCAAGACGGGTAGCTTCGATTTCACGGTTATTCAGAACAAGATCGCCAGCGGTGCAGTGCCAGGTTTTGAATCGGCTTCGCTGTGGCTCTTCCTCGGCTTCTTCATCGCCTTTGCGGTCAAGGTCCCGCTCTTCCCTCTTCACACTTGGCTGCCCGACGCACACGTGGAGGCGCCTACCGCGGGATCGGTGTTGCTGGCTGGCGTGCTGCTGAAGATGGGCACCTACGGCCTGCTGCGCTTCGACGTTGGCCTCTTTCCGGATCAGGCGCGCCGCAATGCGCCCTGGATCATGGTTCTGGCGCTGATCGGCATTATTTACGGCGCGCTGGTCTCGCTGGTGCAGCCGAATATGAAAAAGCTGATCGCCTATTCTTCAGTCAGCCACCTCGGATTCGTCGTCCTCGGAATCTTCAGTTTCACCACGGCCGGCCTGAATGGAGCTGTCTTCGTCATGCTGGCGCACGGAGTCGCCACCGGCGGGCTCTTCATGCTGGCAGGCATTCTCTACGAACGCCGCCACACCTACGAGATCTCCGAGTTTGGTGGACTCGCGACACCCATGCCCAGGTACGCCACCTTCTTTCTAGTCACCGTGCTGGCCTCGGTCGGACTGCCGCTGCTGAACGGTTTTATCGGCGAGTTCCTGGTGCTGAGCGGAGCATTCCAGGCGCGCCCGATCTATGGAATCCTGGCCGCGACCGGCGTGATCTGGAGCGCCTGCTACCTGCTCTGGATGTATCAGCGCGTTTTCTTCGGCAAGGTGACGCACGAAGTGAATGCCACACTGCCCGACCTCAATCTGCGGGAGAAGGCGGCCCTTGCCCCTGTTGCGATTGCTGCCCTGGTGATGGGTGTTGCTCCGCTGGTGTGGCTCGGCGCGATTGATCCGGCGGTGCAGGCGGCGCTCGCCCCCTTCATGCAATTGGCCAGCAAGGTAGTGGGCCAATGATGATGATGATGATGACGATGACGGCGGTCGCGCATTCGTTGCCCGGTCTGCTGACCCTGGCGCAGACTGCCATGCTGCCGCAAGGCGCCGACTACATGCGCATCCTGCCAGAACTGGTGCTCTCCATCTTTGGCATGCTGATCATGGTCGTTGACCCGCTGCTCGACGAAGACGACAGTCATCAGGCGCTGGGCACGATCGCACTGATCGGTACTCTCGCGGCGCTAGCGTCGACGTTCTGGATGGCACAGTATCCCGGTACCGCTTTTTGGAACATGGTTCGAGTGGAAGGCTTCAGCGTCTTCTTTCACTTCCTCGTCATCGCAATTGCGGCGGTGGTCATCCTTAGTTCATTTGAGTATTTGCGGGTGCAGCGCATCCGCGCCGGCGAATACTACGGTCTGATCTTGTTTGGCACGGTCGGCATGTGCCTGATGTCGTCCGCAATCGAACTCGTGCTTATTTTTGTTGCCCTGGAAATCTCGTCGATCTCGACGTATGTGCTGGCGGGCTTGCGGAGGCGCGAAGCTTCGAGCAGTGAATCGTCTCTGAAGTACTTTCTGCTGGGATCGTTCGCCACGGCGTTCTTCCTCTACGGCGTCGCGCTCATGTTCGGCGCGACCGGATCGACCAACATTGACGCCATCAGCCAGGTGCTGCGCTCCGGCAATGTACCCGTCTTGGCGTATCTTGCGACGGCGCTCATGTTCGTGGGATTGGGGTTCAAGGTCGCCTCGGCGCCTTTCCATGTATGGACTCCTGACGTCTATGAAGGAGCACCGGCTCCTGTCGTCGGGCTGATGTCGACGGGGCCCAAGGCGGCGGCATTCGCGGTTTTGCTGCGCGTCATGTTCGAAGCGAACGCGCCCGGACGCTTCTGGCTGATCTGGGTCTCGGCCGCGCTTTCCATGACGCTGGGAAACGTCGGCGCTTTGGTGCAGGACAACGTCAAGCGCCTGCTCGCGTATTCATCGATCGCCCACGCCGGATATCTGCTCGTCGCGTTTGCGGCACAGCCGGAACTGGGCACGTCCGCGGCGATGTTCTACACCGCCGCCTATGCTGCGATGAATGTAGGAGCGTTTGCCGTTGTCAGCCACTTTGCGAACGCGGGCGAAAAGTACGTTACGCTCGAAGATTATGCGGGCTTGGGCAGGCGGTCCCCGATGCTGGCCGCCACTTTCACATTTTTTCTGATGTCATTGATCGGTATTCCGATCACCGGCGGGTTCTTCGCGAAGTTTTACATATTAACTGCCGCGCTGAAATCGAATCTGGTTGGCTTGGCGATCATTCTGGTGCTGAATAGCGCCTTGGGCGCCTATTATTACCTCCGCATTATCGTCATGATGTACATGCGTGAGCCTCGGGGCGAGGTTCCCGTCACTCCCGTGCCGGTCGCGGCAGGGCTCGCCATTGCAATGTGCGTGCTGGCCACGCTTTACCTTGGAGTCGTGCCGGGACCGGTGCTCGACTACGCCGCCCAGGGCGCGCACCAACTTTTGAGCGATAGAGCGGCTCCGATCGTATCGAGCGGTGAAGCCGGCGGGACGCCGGCGCTACTTCAGCGTCCGAGGTAGTAAACTATGGGTCCGGCTCAGGTTTTCACCTGAGCGGCGAGTTCCGGGCTCTGGTAAAAAAATCAACTCGTGCTGCGATTGACAATCGCCGTCCGAGTCGGCATTATTAGCTACGCCACTTCCCCCCGGAGGATCTATGGTTGAGTATCTTCGCAATCTTTGCAAGAACGAACAAGGGCAAGACATTGCCGAATATGCCGTGATGCTCGCCGTCATTCTGGTATTGGTGATCGGCACGGTGCGTCTCATTGGCGGGAACGCCAACAACGTGTTCTCCAGCGTTGCCAGTTCTATACCGCAGTAATTTTGGTTGCACAAGTTTTAGATTTTAGAAGAGGTCGCCACTTCAAACGTTACAGTTTGACATCTCTATGACTCGATTTAGCACCTTCCGCCTATTTGGCCGCTATTGGTTTCCATTTGCGGCGGAGGTGCAGAATCGGAGCGAGTCACCAGGAAAATAGAGACAGCTCAAAGATTCCACCAAGGCCGCGATAGAATCGCGGCCTTTGTTTTTGGCGGCAAAGGAAAGGGAAGGTTATCGCCATGATTGTGAACATGTCCGACAACGCCACCGAACAGCAGATCGACCACATCATTCAACGTATCCGCGAGGCCGGATTCCAGCCTCACGTCACGCGAGGTACCGAGCGCACCATCGTTGCGGCAGTCGGCAGCGGCGGGCGCCGCCACGAAATCGAGGCTCTTTCGGTCGCGCCCGGGGTGGACAACGTGGTCGCGATCGCCCAACCCTTTAAGCTCGTCAGCCGTCAAACGCGGCCGCAGCCGTCAGTGGTCGAAGTTGGAGGAGGAAAGACGGGAGGCGTAAAAATCGGCGGCCCCGAAGTAGTCGTGATTGCCGGTCCCTGCTCGGTGGAATCACGCGAGCAATTGCTGGAGACTGCGCAAGGGGTGAAGCGCGCCGGCGCGACCATGCTGCGCGGCGGAGCCTACAAGCCGCGCACCTCCCCATACGAGTTCCAGGGCTTGGGAATTGAAGCGCTGAAGATTCTGCGCGAAGCTCGTGAACTCACCGGCCTCCCGGTGGTCACCGAGGTCATGAGTACGGAAGACTTGGACCTGATCTGCGAGTACGCCGACATGCTGCAGGTCGGCGCGCGCAACATGCAGAACTTCGCGCTGCTGCGAAGGCTCGCGACCATCAAGAAACCCATCTTGCTCAAGCGGGGACCCTCGGCTTCGGTCAAGGAATGGTTGCTGGCGGCGGAATACCTGCTTTCCGGCGGAAACGATCAGGTTGTGCTCTGCGAGCGCGGTATTAAGACCTTCGAAACCGGCATGCGAAACACTTTCGATTTAGCCGCTGTCGCCCTTGCCAAAGAACTCTCGCACCTGCCGGTGGTGGCCGACCCGTCGCATGGCACCGGCAAACAGAGCCTCATCGGAGTGGTTTCGCGGGCAGCGATTGCGGTCGGGGCGGACGGCCTCATCGTCGAGGTGCATCCCTGTCCGGAGCGCGCGCTTTCTGACGGGCCTCAGTCTCTCGATATTCCACAGTTTGAAAGCATGATGCGCGGATTGACTGCCCCTTTACGTCCGGTGCTTGCTCGTACTTAGGAGTTCTCAGTTCCCGGTTCTCAGTTCTCAGTAACAGCCAGTTCTTTGACTGAGAACTGAGAACCGGGAACTGAGAACTGACTCTACGAGTCGGGCCACTTTGTCCCAAAGCAGGCTTCCTGCCTGCCCCGCCTTTATTTCAAATGAGTTACGGACCGAGCGGCGGTGTCCGACCCGTCCGTTGGGCCAAGTTGTCCCTTCGCATCCGGCCGCCTCCCATGTGCAAGTTATTGTAAACACTAAACTTAACCATATCGAAATTGGCCTCGCGATTGCCCATTAAAGGCCAGGCAAGAAGGGCGTGCTGTATGCTGCGTCCCTCAAAAATGCCGCCATGAAACTTATGAATAACAGCGATAAATCGCAGGTCAAATGCGGACGCGAAGGCCGTCCGCCTAATTACCGGGCATTCAGCGCTGCTTGGGGTCGGGTTGTCGGACTCGCACTGCTGGTGCTTTCGGCAATGCCGTCCTACGCCGGCTCCACAGCCAAATTCTCCGCGGATCTCCAGCAGCGGGCAACAGGCACGAACAGCTTTGTGACCGTCATCGTGCAGTACCGCCAGATGCCCACTGACTCGTCGATCAGGACGATGCAACTGGGTGGAGCAGCGATCAAGTCGAAGCTGCACACGATCCGTGCGGTGACGATGCGAGTACCGGTCAGCATGCTGGCGAACCTGGCGAAAGATCCGAATGTCGCCTACATCACACCAGACCGTCCGGTAAGCCTGACGTGGGGGAACGAGGACTATACGACCGCAGTCGAGGCGGATGTTGCGGCAGCGCAGTTTGCCCAAGATGGCACCGGCGTCGGCGTGGCTATCATCGACAGCGGAGTCGCCGATCATGGCGATCTGCACGATGCCAGCGGTGCCAGCCGCGTGGTGTATAGCCAGAGCTTTGTCGCTGGCGATACCACGACACCGGACAAGTTCGGACACGGAACGCACGTGGCGGGCTTGATCGGTGGTACGGGCGCCAACTCCGGCACAGCCAACGGCTATCTGGCCCGGTATGCCGGCGTGGCTCCGAACGTCAATATTATCAACCTGCGCGTGCTGGATCAGAACGGATCGGGCACGGACAGCCAGGTGATCGCTGCCATTCAGCAAGCGATCGCGCTGCAAAGCACCTACAACATCCGCGTAATCAACATGTCACTGGGACGTCCGGTGTTCGAGAGCTACACCCTCGATCCGGTTTGCCAGGCAGTCGAATCCGCCTGGCAGGCTGGCATTGTGGTGGTGGTAGCTGCGGGCAACCGGGGGCGTGATAACGCGATGGGTACCCACGGCTTCGCCACCATCGGCGCTCCGGCCAACGATCCCGCCGTTATCACGGTGGGAGCGACAAGGACAATGGGTACGGCGACGCGGGTGGACGATGCGATTGCCAGCTACAGTTCCAGAGGTCCGACCTTGGTCGATCACCTGGTAAAACCTGACCTGGTCGCGCCGGGTAACCGATTGGTGTCCTTACGTGTTGCGGGCAGCACACTGGATAGGAACTATTCCTCTTTTGAAGTTGCTCCGCTCGTCGGAACTCCAAAGTACTTTCGCTTGAGCGGAACCAGCATGGCAACGCCGCTGGTTAGCGGTGCGGTCGCGCTGATGCTGCAGCAGAACCCCTCGTTGACTCCCGATCAAGTGAAGGCTCGCTTGATGAAGACAGCGTGGAAAGGCTTCAATCAATACACCCAGTCTTGGGACGAATACGGAAACACGTACCACAATCAGTACGACATCTTCACCTACGGAGCGGGGTATCTGGATATAGACGCCGCTCTTAACAATACGGACCTCGCCACCGGAGTAGCACTTTCTCCGACCGCAGTGTATGACCCGATCAGTGGCACCGTTTCTATAGTGAATACCACCTCTGTTGTTTGGGGTGGGGCCAGCGTAGTTTGGGGAGCCACTTCAGTCGTCTGGGGAAATTCAGTGGTTTGGGGTGCGAACACATTCACAAGCAACTCGGTAGTTTGGGGAAGCACCAGCGTAGTTTGGGGTGCGACCTCCGTTTCTGGCTTCAGTGTAGTCTGGGGCGCCAACTCTACAACCGTCAGTCCGATGAGTGCATTCAGCGACGGCGACGATGGAGAAAACTAGACAACCAACTGAGACCATATTCGGAGACTGCCATGACAAATAATCTACCAATCAAAGCGAAAGTCATGATCGGAATGGTGGCCGTTGCCAGTCTGTGCGCTCTGTCGTTCGGCGTAGTCAGATGGCAAACGCAAGCCTGGCCACAGTTGCTGCTCCTGATGGCGGCAGCCGCACTGAGTTCGCGCCTCAAGGTGAAGCTGCCTGGGATGACGAGCTCGATGTC
>Ga0193751_1001620_pt1 | contig 14243 bp, 11 predicted proteins | sample L1c2metaG_FD_143050 | JGI IMG/M metagenome (GOLD analysis project Ga0193751, IMG submission 143050) | Soil microbial communities from a riparian zone of the East river system, Colorado, United States - L1c2 | ecosystem: Environmental > Terrestrial > Soil > Riparian zone | place: USA: East River... | reverse complement strand
CAGCCGCCGCCACCTCTTCACCCCACGTGGGGTGCGGCACGCCGAACGCAACGGCTTCCTTGACGGCTGGATGCGATTCGAGCACCTCGTCGATCTCGCGTGGCGCGATCTTCTCGCCGCCGCGGTTGATCAGCTCCTTGAGCCGGCCGATCAGCCTGAGGTAACGCGCGTTGTCTAGCGTGCCCAGATCACCGGTGCGAAACCAACCATCCACGAAGGAGGCGGCGTTGGCCTGCGTGTTGTTCTCGTAGCCGTGCATCACACTTGGGCCGCGGATGACGACTTCGCCCGGCGCACCGTCGGGCATTGATTTGCCCGCTTCGTCGAAAATCGCGATGTCGACCCCTGTGCCTCGGCCAACGCTGCCCGCGAACCGAGCGTCGGGTGGGAGCGGGTTTGACGCCATCTGGTGACTCGCTTCGGTCATGCCGTACGCCTCGAGGACCGGGACGCCGAAACGCTGTTCCATCAGCGTCATCTGGGCCGGAGACAGCGCGGAGCTGCAAGAGCGCACGAACCGCAGCCGTTGGGTGCCGGCGGGCCGGTCCGCTTGCAGCCGGGCCAGCACCAGCTGGTGAGGCGTCGGCGAAGCCGTGAACCACGTCGGCCGGTAGGTCTGCATCAAAGGCCAGAAGCCGAGCGGGCTGAAGCGTTCCGGCGAGACTACCGTGCCCCCCGATGCAAACGTGGCGAGCGCCGATGCGACCAGGCCGTGCACGTGGAAGAGAGGCATGATGCACAGCGAGACGTCCTCCGCGCTCAGCTCGTAAGTGGCGACGATGTTGGCGACCGAAGCGGCCAGGTTGTCGTTGCGCAGCGGGACACGCTTGGGGCGGCTCGTGGTGCCGCTCGTGTGCAGCACCAGGCCGATGTCGGCCACGGACGACTGCTTGAGCGAATCGCGGCGCTTCCGCCGGTCAACGCCCCCCATCTGCAGCCGCCCGCTGCTGTCGATGCTCGCCTCGATGACCTTCGCCCCAGCGGGAATCGCCCGCCGCGCCGCCTCGGCCTCGCCGGGCGCAACGATCAAGAATCGCGCGCCGACGTCGTCGAGGTAGAAGCGAAACTCATCCTCTTTATATGCGGGGTTGAGCGGGCACGCGGTCGCGACCATTGAAGTGGCGAGAAAGAGAAGGATCGCCTCGGGTCCGTTTGGGTACACAATCGCGACTCGATCGCCGATGCCGACCTCGTGCGAGGCGAGTGCGTGGGCGGCTTCTTCGGTCAGCTCGCGCAAGCGCGCGTACGTGAGGGAGACGCGGTCGGGGATGACGAGGGCGGGGTGACTGTTCGCGCCTTGGTCGAGCAACCCCGCAACGTTCAAAGGCGCCACCGCCTTCAGTCTCGCACACGAGAGTTGGCACACTTTGCCAGTGCCCGCACCTGAAACCATCGCCCGCTTGAACCTCACGGGCCACGCGCTCACGCCTGGGCAGCAGCGCAGCTGGTGGCTGCGGGAAGCGCTGGCGGCAGAGCCCGTTGTCGCTTGCCCGGCTCTGGGCAGAGACGTCAACGCGGACGTCGTCATCGTCGGCGGCGGATTCACCGGCCTTTGGACTGCTTACTTCCTGACCGAGACGCGCCCCAATCTGGGGATAGTGGTCCTCGAGCAGGACATCTGCGGCGGCGGACCAAGCGGGCGCAATGGCGGGTTTGCGAGCGGATGGTGGGACGAGCTCGACAGCCTCATCGCGCTATACGGTGCGGCGCCGGCCGCGCGCGCCTGCCGGGCAATCTCCAGAAGCATCGATTCGATCGGTGAGTTCTGTACCGCCAACAACGTGGACGCGTGGTACAGGAAGGCCGGCTATCTCTACGCTGCCACCGCGGAGCCGCAGTTGGTCGCGCGCGATCACATGGTCCGTCTCGCGCAAGAGGTGGGCGCCGAGAATGAGCTGCGACCGCTGGACGTCGATGAGGTGCGAGAGCGGTGTGATTCACCGGTTTTCATTGGCGGCTCTTTCATGCGAGACGGCGCCTCGATCCAGCCCGCTCGACTGGCGCGAGGGCTTCGCCGCGTCCTTCTCGAGCGCGGCGTGACCATCCACGAAGGGACCCAGGTGAGCCGGCTGATTCCGGGGTCGCAGGCGGCCGCGGTCACGCGGCGCGGAATTGTTCGCGCGCCGCACGCAGTTATCGCCATCAACGCGTGGGCGACGGAGTGGCCCGAGCTTCGGCGCCGCCTCGTGGCCTGGAGCAGCTACATGGTCCTCACCGCGCCGGCGCCCGAACGTATCGAAGCCATTCACTGGACAGCGGGCGAGCTGGTGAGCGATCTCCGCACCTCTGTGCGCTACTTCAGAACCACGCCTGACGGACGCATCGCGTTTGGCGGCGGCGGCGGGCGCGCGGCCACGTCGACAGGCGATATGTTCACCCGGGATGCACACGCTGTGGTGCAAGCCGCAGAAGGTTTCAGGCGGCTGTTTCCGAGCTTCGCCGGCGTTCCCATCGTCGACGCTTGGGGCGGGCCCATCGACGTCTCGGCGACGCACCTGCCGGTCTTCGGAAGCCTGCAGCCGAACGTCCATTACGCACTCGGGTACACGGGCAACGGGGTTGCGCCCTCACACCTCGCCGGTCGCGTGCTGGCCGACCTGGTCACTGGCGCGGACAGCGATGAGGTTCGGCTGCCCATGGTCAACGCGCACGCTCGGGACTTTCCGCCTCAGCCTTGGCGCGCCCTGGGTGCGGCCGCCGTACGCCGGGCGATCATCGCCAAGGACACGGCCGAAGAGCAGGGCCGCAAGCCGAACCCGCTCGCAACCGCGATCGCCCGTTTGCCGCGCCGCTTGGGATACCTGCTGGGCCCATGAGAAAGCTACCGTAAGGAAGCAGATGGCACCGACCGCCAAGGAAATGCTCGCGGAGGCTGCTGCCGCGGGCGAAGACCTCGAGACGGTCGCCAGAGGATTGCTCGAAAGGTTGGCCCAGCTGACAGGCTTGAGCTCGACCTACCTGGCCGAGACCAGGCTGAGGGAAGACGAGCAGTACATCCTCTTCTCGTACAACTCGAGCCAGATCTTTCACATCCCCGAAGGGGTCACTCTGCCCTGGTCCGAAGCCGTGTGCCGCTTCGTCGTCGAAGGCGCGCCCAACTATTCCAAAGACGTGCCCAAAGCGTTTCCAAGGAGCAGCGTGGCGCGCCTGCTCGAGATTCGAACCTTCGTCTCGTATCCCGTTTTTGCGTCTGACGGCAAGTTTTTCGGGACCCTTTGCGGCGCCAGCAAGGGCGAGGTCGATATCGAGAACGAGATCCTGGAGCTGATGCGGGAGTGCGCCCGGCTCATCGGCCAGCGGGTGCGCCGAACGCCGCCCGGCAAGCCACCGTTGCGTTGACCGACAACAACGCCGACGTCGCCGTCATCGGACTCGGAGCGATGGGCGCGATGTCCGCGTGGAGGCTGGCGGCCCGTGGCGTGAAGGTCATCGGCTTCGAGCGTTTCCGACCCGGCCACGACCGCGGCTCTTCGCACGGAGACACACGAATCTTCCGAACCGCGTACTTCGAGAGCCCCGAGTACGTTCCCCTCCTGCAGCGTGCGTACGGGTTGTGGCGACAGCTCGAAACCGAAAGCGGCGCCGGGCTCCTCACGATCACGGGAGGACTGGCGATCGGGCCTCCAGATGGGGAGCTCGTGGCCGGAGTCCTCGCCAGCGCACGTGAGAACGGCCTTGCATATCGACTCCTCGACGTGGACGCGATGGAGAGTCTCTATCCGCAGCACCGACTCGAAGCCGGCGAGGTGGGCGTGCGCGAGGAGGACGCGGGCTTCTTGCGCCCAGAGCGCTCGGTGGCCGCGGCGGCCGCAAGGGCGGAAGCGCTCGGGGCGCGGTTGCTGCTGGATACCGAGGTCGAGTCGGTGAGTGTTTCCAGCGCGGGCGTCGTCATCGAAACGTCACGCGGCCAGTTTGCCGCCGAGCGCGCACTTGTTGCGGCCGGAGCCTGGACGCCAACCCTGATGGCCCGGCTCGGCTTGCCGTTGAAGGTTGAGCGCCAGGTCCTCGTATGGCTGGAAGTCAATGACCCGGCCTCGTTTGCACCGGAGCGTTTTCCAGTGTTCATCCGCGAGACCGCGGACGGCTGCTTTCGTTACGGCTTTCCCACCACCGACGGAAGCAGTGTGAAGCTCGGCAGGCACCACGAAGGAGATGACGTCGATCCCGATTCCATCGACCGCGTCGTTGGCGAGCCCGACCTACAACCGATCCGCGATTTCGCGCGCGCCAGCCTTCGCGGTGTGAGCGGCAACGTCGTGGAGGCTCGCGTGTGCATGTACACGAACACGCCGGACGAACGGTTCCTCGTCACCTCACCTCGCGACCTGCCAGGCCTGACCGTGATCAGCGCCTGCTCCGGACACGGGTTCAAATTCGCGCCGGTGCTTGGCGAGCTGATGGCCAATTCGATCCTCGACGGCGGGGCGCTGCCGGCCATCATCCGCACCGCCTAATCTCTTGGAATGCTGAGCCTGGTTTCGAAGGCATCACTTGCGGCCGCGATCGTGATTACAGTCGCGTGGTCCCCGGTTCCGAGCACGATCCGAACCGCTGCCCAGCCCGCCGACTATTTCCAGTTTCCGTTGCCCTCATGGGATCCGCACTGTCTCGGCTATGGCAGCGAGTGGCGTTACTGCAATGGCACGGTGCTCCGTACTTGCAGCGTATCGGGCGCTGTCTGGCTGCACACCGGCGTCGACATCAAGACCGGAATTCAGCCGGTGATGGCCGCGGCGAACGGCGTGATCATCGGCTACATCGTCGACCCCACGTTTCGCGGCGGAGTCCTCATCCGCCATGAGACCCCTGATGGTGTCGTGATCACGCAGTACTGGCATGTCTGGCCGCGAGCCGGTTATTCGGTCGGCACGGTCGTAACCAGGGGAGAAGTCTTCGCCGACATCGCCGACATGGGCTCGCGGACCCATTTCCACTTCGCCGTTTTCAACGGTGACTACGACTCGCACACGTGGAACGGCGCCCTGCCGCCCGCGCGCTGCGACGGCTTCCCCGCTTTTCCCTACAAGTTCGTGGACCCCACCGCTTTCGTCCAGGCTCACCTCGAACCCGCACCGCCAAAGATCTTGCACCACGGTGGCCACGGACTCCAGGAAGTGGACACATAGGTCGCCTAACGCCGGCGCCGAGCCCTTCACTCGTCCTTGCCGGCATCGCTACCTCGATCGCGATCAGCTTCAACATCCTGCTGCCAGTTGTGCCGGTGCTCGTCGAGCGAAGCGGCCCGCATGGCGCGGCGGGCGCGGCGACCGCGGCGCTCTTCATCGGTGCCGTCGCGGGGGAGCTGTTCACGCCGTGGCTCATGTCGCGCTGGTCCTCATCGCGATTGCTGGTCGGCGGCCAGCTGATGACTGCCGTGCCGAGTCTGGTGTACGTGGTGCCGCACGCCAGCGCGGCTCTCATGCTCGCCGCCGCTTCGGCGCGTGGACTTGGAATGGGCGTCGCCATCGTCGTCTCGGTGGTGCTCGTAGGCGAGGTCGCGGCACCCGAGCGGCGCGGACGTTCCATTGGCTATTTCGGGCTGGCGCTGAGCGCGCCAGGAATCGTGATCCCGTCCGTAGGCGTCGCGCTGCTCGAGGCCGGACACGTCGAGGTCGACGCCGTGGCTGCGTTCGTGATCGGCGTTGTCGGAGCGCTTCTCGTATTGAGCCTTCCGCGCGCGGCCGCCCCAACGCCTGGAGCGTCGACAAACCTGCTCTCCGCGTTCCGGAGGCCCGGGTTGCTGCTGATCTTCGCCGGCTTCGTGATGGTCAGCTCCAGCTTCGGGGCGGTGATCACTTTCGCGCCGATTGCCCTGCCCGCGACAGGCATCGGCTCCGTGGCGGTGTTCCTTTTCGTGGCCGGCGCTGCCCGCGCTGCGAGCCGGTGGGCCGCGGGTGTATTAGGCGATCGGCGTCAGGGCCGGCTGGTCCTGGCGGCCGGCATCGGGGTCACGTTCGTGGGCCTCGTCGCCCTGGCCAGCCATGCCAACCCGCTGGTCGTCATCCTCGCGGCCCTCGCGTTCGGCGGAGGTTACGGCGCTGTGCAGACGACCGCTTACCTCGCCATGACAGCCCGTGGTTCGAGCGCGCATCGCAACAACGTGAGCGCGCTCTGGAACAGCGGCATCGACCTGGGCTCGTCGCTTGGCGGCACCCTCCTTGGCCTGGCCGCCGCGCGCTTCGGATACGCGACCGCGATCTGGGCCATCCCCGCCGTGGTGGCGATCGCCCTGCCTCTGTTCCTGCTGCCGGTTAAAGCGCTGCCGGATTCGGATTCGTCGGGCGCGTTGATCGAGGCAGCCACACCCTGAGGCTCCCCTAGCCATCGTGGGGCGGCGCCCAGAAGACCACGAGGACGAGCTCCTCTTCGATTTCGTAGAAATGATGGGCCTGTTTCGCGGCCACGAATAGAAGCGAACCAGGCGCCACCGGCTGGTCTTCTGAGCCGACCCGAAATTTGGCCCGGCCGCGAACCGCGTAGTAAACCTCGTCCTCGTCGTGTGGCTTCTGCGCGTCGGTGCCGCCGGCAGGAAGCACGTAGACGCCGACGCTGAGAAGCTCGCTGCTCAGTACGTTGCCGATGTATCCGCCCGCGGCTCTGGCTCCGGTGACTGCGTCTTCGATCTCCGCGCTTTGAAATGAGTTCACGGCCGAACGCCAAGATCTGTTCTTATCGAACAATTCAACGTTGTCGCCTTGAATTGACAAGCTTTGCGGGGAAATGGCGAGTTCGGCGAGTATGCTCGGCCTCGAGTTGGAGGGACTTTAATCAACTGCTTTTCGTCATCCTTTCTTAAGTAGGGCGGCCGGCGGGTTCAACATGAACGATACCTTCGACCTCGCAGCGAACCCCGGGTTCGACCAGCTCCCGGGGGCCCTGATCGCGTACGACGCCGGCGGCCGGGTGATTCGAGCCAACCGCGCCGCAGTCGACCTCCTCGGCTTCGCCTCCGAAAGCGAAATCGTCGGAACGAGCGCCGCCCAGGCCGGCTGGTTCCGCACTGACGCAGCGGGCTGGCCCGATCGCGAGACACTGCATCCGGCGCTCGTCGCGCTCCAGTCCGGAGAAGCCGAGCGAGGAATCGTCGCTCGCGTGGCCAAGCCAGACGGCTCCGATGTCTGGATCCAGGTCGATGCCGTTCCGAGCGCCGGGCAAATCCTCGTGACGCTGACTGATGTCACTCGGATCCTCAACGACACCCGCCTTCCTCGCGCTCGGTACGGCGACGATGCGCTGGCCGAGGTGACCAGCCAGCTTGCCGCGGCCCGGCTCGACCCTCAGGCGATCCTCACGAACGTCACCGGAACGCTTAGCCGTATGCGCCAGGGGACGTGGGTGGCCTCGCTGATCAACAAGGATCCGCGAACCTCGCGCGTGGTGGCGGCGAACGACTCCGACCCGCTGATCGCCCGCTACGTCGAGGAGATGCACCTCGCGCCCAGCTCGCCAACGTTCACCCTGGCCACGCAGGTGATCGAGACGGGCGAGCCAGTCCTCATCCCAAGCATTCCATACGAGGAATTCCTAGGCCTGCTCCGCGAGGGAATCCGCGAATACCTCGACCAAAACCAGCCGCCTCTGAACACGCCGATCAGATATCTCGGTGTGCTGGTGGTGCCGATGCGGGCGCGAGGGTCGGTTGTGGGAACCCTCGGGCTTTTCGAGCGCCGGACGTCCAACCCGCTCTCTCAACACGACGTCCGCTGGCTGCAGGCGATCGCCGATCGCACCGGCGTCGCTGCCGAGAACGCGCAGCTGTATGTTGACGCCGTCAGCCGCCTCGAGCGGCTGACCGCCCTTCGCAACGTAGGCCTGGCGATAACTGGCAGCCCTGACCTCCGCTTGACGCTGCGCGTGATCCTCGACCAGGTCACGGCCGGGCTGGCCATCGACGCCGCCGACATCTTGATGCTCGACGAGACAGACGGGAACCTGGTGGCGGTGGCGAGCACGGGCTTTCAATCCACCTCCATCCCGGACTACCGCCTGCCCGTCGATGAGAGCCTTCCCGGTCGCACCTTGGTGGGCCGCCGCATAGAAACGGTCACCGCCCTCGGAGCGTTCAGCCAGTTTCGCCGGCGCTCCCTTTTCGCGCGAGAGGGTTTCAAGTCCTACGGCGCAGTGCCGTTGATCGCACGCGGAAAGCTCACCGGCGTGCTCGAGGTGTTCCATCGGGAGCAGCTGCAGCCCGACCAGGAATGGATGGAGTTCCTGGACGCGCTGGGCAGCGAAGCGGCGATCGCAATCGACAACGCGGATATGTACGACCAGCTGCAGAAGGCAGCGCCGGCTGCTTCGGGGCCGAAGTCGCCCGCTCCGGACCTGAGCCGGCTCGAGAGGGAGATCCTGGCCCTCATCGTGCAGGGTGACTCGAATCGTGACATCGCCGACAAGGTCCACCTCAGCACCAACACGGTCAAGTTCCACGTCCGCCAGCTTCTGCAGAAGGTCGACGTCGAAAATCGCACTGAGCTGGCCCACAAGGCGACCCGCGAAGGCTGGCTCTAGAGCCAACCCTATTTAAGCGATTGCTTCACCCAATCGGGTATGTAAATTCACCCGGTTGGGGCGTTAATTCATCCCACGGATAGTGGCTTGCGGGTAAATCCAAGCCTAGTCTTCGAATCGTCGTCGGCCAGGGATGGGGCGACGTGAAATGGGCGGATACCTTCGGACCCAAACAGCCGTACCTGCGGGAAGTCGTCCCGCAGCAATTGTGGCTGTCCTGTTGGCGGCAGGCCTGTTGATTTCGGCTCCGCCGCTTGTTGCCGCCCTTTCGATCCTCGAACCCGATCTTGTGAGCGGCGCCCGTGATTGGGCTTCTGGGCTGTCGGCCCCGCTCTCGTACGTCGCGCACGCGCGCGTCCTCATATATGTGCCCCTGCTCGCGATGGTCATGCGGGCGAGTGAGAACCAGTGAGCTTGCCCGAGGGCTACTCGCTGGGTCCGTACCGGATCGTCGGCAAGATCGGCCGCGGCGGGATGGCGACCGTGTACAGGGCCCACCACGCCGCTCTCGATCGGGATGTCGCGATCAAAGTCTTGCCCGATTTCTTCGCCGAAGACGACGCTTATCGCGATCGCTTCCAGCAGGAAGCGCGGTCAGTGGCTCGGCTGAACCACCCCAACATCCTGAATGTCTTCGATTTCGGCCAGGAGGGTGGCGTCACCTTCCTCGTCCTCGAGCTGGTGGAAGGCGGCACGCTCGCGGACCGCCTGGGCCGGCCGATGGAGCTCGAGGAGACGATAAAGCTCCTGCGGCCGATCGCCAGTGCGCTCGATCACGCGCACGCCCAGGGCATCCTGCACCGCGACATCAAGCCGTCGAACATCCTGATCCACACGGACGGAACTCCTGTGCTCGCCGACTTCGGCCTTGCGAAAATGGCCGACTCGGGCCGGAAGCTCACAGCCAGCGGCACAGTTCTGGGGACGCCGGAATACATGTCCCCCGAGCAAGGCGCCGGCGAACCTATCGGGCCGCCAAGCGATCGGTACTCGTTTGCCGTCGTCGCCTACGAGATGCTCACCGGCCGCGTGCCGTTCGAAGCGGAGACGCCGGCGGCGGTCCTGCTGTCACACATCAACAAGGCGGTGCCGCCGACCCGTGAGCTCGTCGGCGAGCTGTCCAGCCACGTCGAGGACGCCCTGCGCAAGGGCCTGGCGAAGTCCCCTATCGAACGCTTCGGCAGCGCGACTCAGTTCGTCGCCGCGCTGACGCCCGCGGCGTGGGTGCACCGCGAGCGCACGGACTCCGTCGTGCTCGCACGACCTCATCAGAACGGCAAGTCGAGCCGGTCCATGCCATCGGTGCTGGTGGTCGACGACAGCGCCGCCAACCGTGAGCTGATCGAGGCATGCCTCGCCGACGTCGAATGCCGCGTCCGCCTGGCCGGCGACGGGCCGAGCGCGCTGGCGGCGATCGAGTCCTCCGCCCCCGATCTTGTCCTCCTGGACGTACAGATGCCGGGCATGGACGGCTACACGGTGTGCAGGCGCATCAAGGCCAACCCCGCGCTCCGGCTCGTGCCCGTCGTGATGATCACCGCCCTCGACCGCTCGGAGGATCGCGTCCAGGCCCTGGAATCAGGCGCGGACGACTTCATGTCGAAGCCCGTCGAGCGCCTCGAGCTGGTCGCCCGCGTCCGCTCTGCTCTGCGGTTGAAGGCTGTGTACGACCGACTCGACAGCGCAGAGCATGTGATCTTCAGCCTCGCGGCAGCGGTCGAGGCCAAAGACTCGTACACGGAACGGCACACCAATCGTGTCGCCGAATCGGCTCGGTATCTAGGTTCGCGCATGGGCCTGCCGGAAGGGGACCTCGACGCCCTTTATCGCGGCGGGATCATCCATGACATCGGCAAGATCGGAGTCCCCGACGCCGTCCTGCTCAAACCTGGCTCACTCAACGCAGACGAGCTGGTGCTGATGCGGGCTCACCCTGAAATCGGCGAGAACATCGTCCGCCCGCTGCGTTCCGGCTCCGATCTGCTGCCGATCGTCCGCCACCATCACGAGGCGTGGGATGGCCGGGGTTATCCCGACGGGTTACGAGGCACTGCCATCCCGCTGCTGGCGAGGATCGTCTCGGTCTGCGACGCCTTCGACGCCCTGACGAACGACCGCCCATACCGGTCGAAGATGTCGGAACGCGAGGCCCTCGCCGTCCTCACAGGGGGCGCGGGCAGGCAGTGGGACCCCGATCTGATAAGCCTGTTCACCTCTGAGATCCCGGCCATCCACCGCGTCGGGGCAGCGTGAGGCCGACTCCATGAGCGGCGTTCTCGGGTTCATGCAGAACGTCGACGCGCTGGCATTCATCGTTCTTGGTGTCGCGGTCGGAATCGGCTGGGCGAGGCGCCGGGACCGCCCTCTCGGCTTCCTCGCCCTGGCCATCGTCCTACTGTCGTCTGTGTCGCTTCTCGGGCGTATCCCAGCAGTCCTGCACTTCACGCCGCCGCTCCTTTCGGAGATCAGCCTCATCGCTTTCCTGGGCTGTGGATACGCCCTCCTTCGCTACCGAGACTCGATCATCCCCCTTCCCAACCCCTGGCATGCCGTCGCGGTCGTCGCCGTGGCGGCTGCCAGTGGGCTTTTCCTGGCCGCTCGTTACCTCGCGGGACCCCGATACGGGCTGGCCGCGGCAATCGTGCTCGTGCTGGTCTGGTCCGCGCTCGTGATCGAGCCGATCGTTCGCTTCTGGTTCGTGGCGCGAGCACTGCCCGCCGTGCAGGCATGGCGACTCAGGTCTTTGAGCCTTGGCTTTGCGGGCATCGTGGCCATCCTCTTATTCGCGGTCGCAGCCGGCGCGGCGGCGTCCAACCTGGTCATGCAACTGGCGATCCAGGTGGTCGTGCTCGCGATCGTGCCCCTGCTCTACATCAGCTTTTCGCCACCGGCGTGGCTGCGCCGCGAATGGCGCGCGTCCGAGGAAGAAGGCTTGCGAGCCTTCATGCAGGACACGCTGCTGCTCAAGGAGAGCCGCGCGGTGCTCGCGAACCGAGCCCTCGATTGGGCGATGAGGCTCGCGGGCGGCGCGGCGGCAGTGGCTTTTGAAGCTGACGGAGCGCTGCTCGCGTCTCGAGGGCTTGACCCTGGCAAGGTTGCGCAACTCAAGCGGGCGATCGGCCCGCTGCCCCCGGGCGTCAACCACATCGAGCTGGATGGCAAGAGCACGTCAGTGCTTCTCCTGCAGATCGGCGGCGCGAGCATCGGCGGCCGGCTCGCGGTACTTGCGGGGCCATTCACGCCGGGCTTCGGGACCGATGAGATCAGCCGCGTCCAGCAGTTCATGACCGCGGTTGCCGCCGCCCTCGACCGGGCGCGGCTGCTGGACCAGGTGAAGGAGGCGAACGCGCAGCTGTTGGAGGCGAACAAGCACAAGAGCCTGTTCCTGGCCAGCATGAGCCACGAGCTGAGGACACCTTTGAACGCGATCCTCGGCTTCTCGGAGCTGCTCATCGACGCGCCGGACGGACAGCACACCCCCGAGACGCGCCAGAGGTTCCTGCACCAGATTCATTCCAGCGGCAAGCACCTGCTCGGTCTGATCAACGACATCCTCGACCTCTCCAAGATCGAGGCGGGGCAGATGGAGCTGCGCCTGCAGATGGTCTCGATCTCCGAGATGACCGACCAGGTCATGAGCATCGTCGAGCCACTGGCGGCGCAAAAGGAGATCCACCTCGAGGCCGCCTTGGCCGGCCTTGGCGACATCGAGGCCGACGCGAGCAAGTTCAAGCAGATGCTGCTGAACCTCGTGTCCAACTCGATCAAGTTCACGCCCGCTGGTGGCACCGTGCGCATCTCCGGCAAGCGCTTCTCGGATGCGGCCGAGATCTCGGTAGCCGACACCGGGATCGGCATCGCGGAGTCCGACCAGGGACGGATCTTTCACGAGTTCCAGCAGGTCGACGCAGGCGTCGACCGCCAGCAGCAGGGCACCGGCCTGGGTCTTACGCTCACGCGCCGGTTCGCACGCTTGCATGGCGGTGATGTCCGCGTCGAGAGCGAGCCGGGCAAGGGCAGCGTGTTCACCATCCATATGCCGCTGCAGGTGGTGACTCAAGGTCGGATTGTCGAGCCCATGGAATCGGCACTGGTGCGATCGAACGGAAATGCGACCTCGCCTCTGGTCCTTGTGGTTGAAGACGACCCGCCGGCCGCGGAGCTCCTCTCACGTCAGCTCGAGAAGGCCGGCTTTCGCGCGGAGATCCTGCGCAGCGGAGCCGACGTGGTCGCGCGGGCGCGCAAGTCGAGGCCCGCCGCGATCACGCTCGACATCCTGCTGCCCGGCCTCGATGGCTGGGAGGTGCTCAACCGCCTCAAGCACGACGAGATCACGAGGTCGATACCGGTGGTCGTGATCAGCGTCGTCGACAATCCCGAACTTGGAATGGCGCTCGGCGCGGTCGACTACTTCGTCAAGCCTGTGCCCGCGGACGAGCTCGTCAGCAGGCTGCGGCGCTTCAACTTCGGCGGCTCCGCCAAGACACAGGTCCTGGTCGTGGACGACGAGCGCGCCAACCGCGACTGGCTGACCGAGGTACTCGAGCCCGCGGGCTTCGGCGTCACTACCGCCGGCGGAGGCCGCGAGGGGATCGAGCTCGCACACTCACAGAGACCAGACCTCGTTCTGCTGGACCTGATGATGCCGGGGGTGTCGGGCTTCGACGTCGTCGAGGCGCTCCGCTCCGACAAGGCGACGTCAGCCATGCCGATCATGGTCCTCACCGCCAAAGATCTGACCGATGACGACAAGCGCCAGCTCACCGGCCGCGTATCCAGCATTCTTCAGCGCGGATCGACGGGAGCCACCGAGCTCGTCAGCCACCTCCGCCAGGTGATCACCCCCCAGGCCCTCGAGGCATGAGCAAGGGTCCACTGATCCTCCTCGTGGAGGACAACGAGGTAAACCAGCTGCTGACCTCGTCTGTGCTCGAGCGCGAGGGCTTCGCCGTCGACATCGCCGGCACCTCGGTGGAAGCGTTGGAGATCCTGCAGTCGCGGGCCCCTGACCTGATCCTCATGGACATCCAGCTGCCGGGGCAGGATGGCCTTTCGTTCACGCGAAGTCTCAAGGCCGATCCCTCGACCGAGCCGATCCCTATCGTCGCCCTCACGGCTCACGCGATGAATGGCGACCGAGAGCAATCGCTCGCCGCGGGATGCGTAGGGTATATCTCCAAGCCGATCGACACGCGGACCTTCGGCCGGCAGGTTCGCCAATTCCTTTCCACGGGGATGCCGGTTCCGAGCCCGGCGAGGACAGATGCCAAACTAAGCGGCCAGTGACCTCGGAGCCGCTCATCCTCCTCGTCGAGGACAACGCCTCGAATCAGCTGCTGGTGCGTTCGGTGCTGGAGCCCGCAGGCTTCAGGGTCGAGATCGCCAGCACCGCAACCCAGGCCCTGGAACACCTCAAGACCCAGACGCCGTCGTTGATCCTCATGGACCTCGAGCTGCCCGGGAAGGACGGGCTTTCGCTCACCCGCCTGCTCAAGAGCATGTCGCCGACAACTGCCATTCCCGTGGTCGCGATGACCTCCCACACGAGTCTGCAGTGGCGAAACGATGCGCTTGAGGCCGGGTGCGCCGGCTTCATCTCCAAACCCATCGATGTGCACACGCTCCCAGCGCGAGTTTCGGAGTTTGTGGCCGGCGCCAAGAGGTAGCTGGTCCCAGGCAGGCCCAAGCTTGAGTTGACTTGAGTTGACAGGGCTGTCAAGTCAGAAGACACTCCG
>Ga0193751_1001619_pt1 | contig 14246 bp, 15 predicted proteins | sample L1c2metaG_FD_143050 | JGI IMG/M metagenome (GOLD analysis project Ga0193751, IMG submission 143050) | Soil microbial communities from a riparian zone of the East river system, Colorado, United States - L1c2 | ecosystem: Environmental > Terrestrial > Soil > Riparian zone | place: USA: East River... | reverse complement strand
GCGCTGTTTTAGTTGGTCGGCCGATCCTCTGGGGATTAGCCGTCGCGGGAGAACGAGGCGCGCTCAGCGTACTGGAAATCTTGCGCCGCGAACTCGACGAAGCGATGCTGCTTTGCGGCTGCACGACGTTGAGAGACGTTAACGAAGCGCTGCTCCGTTTATGAAATCGATTGAGCAAAAGCGCGCCGACTTTGGGAAACTCCACGAAAGCGGATGTTTTGCGATCCCGAATCCGTGGGACATCGGCACTGCCAAATACCTTCAGCATCTCGGATTCAAAGCGATCGCGACCACATCGGCCGGTTTCGCGTTCTCGCGCGGATTGTCCGACGGCGCGGTCAATCGCGATGAGATGCTCGCGCACATTAAAGAGTTGGTCGACGCGACTGACATCCCGGTGAACGCCGATTTTGAAAACGGCTACGCCGACGACCCAAATTGGGTCGCGGAAAACGCGCGGCTTTGCGCTGAGACTGGAGTCGCCGGTCTCTCGATTGAGGACGCCACCGATCGGAAGGAAAGCCGGATTTACGATTTGAATCTTGCGGTTGAGCTGATCCACGCTGTTCGCGAGGCGCTTCATGGCACTGGCGTCTTCCTGGTCGGGCGCGCGGAAGGATTTCTGGTTGGGCGCGAAAACATCGATCAGGTGATCAAGCGCCTCGTGGCTTATTCGGAAGCGGGCGCAGATTGTTTGTACGCGCCCGGTTTCAAGGAACGTGATGAAATTAAAGCGATCGTCGAATGCGTTGCGCCAAAACCGTCCAACATTCTCATTGGCGGCGCTATCGGCCTGACGATGAAGGACGCGGCGGAATTGGGCGCGCGGCGGGTGAGTGTCGGCGGCGCGTTCGCGCGCGCGGCCTGGGGCGGATTTATTCGTGCGGCCAAAGAGCTTATTGAAAAAGGAACCTTCGACGAACTGGCAAACGCCACGTCTTACGATCAGCTCCAAAAACTATTTAACCACTAATCGACACCAATACGCACTAATTCAGAATGTTCCGGACTTCGTGTCCATTCGTGCGAATTACGCTCCCGCTAGTGCATCCAGTTTGTTCCCGGGTTTATAGTTGCAGCAGCGCCGCATGATTCGTGGTTAACTCTGATCGACCCGTCACTCGATTTCCACGTCTAAATGCGTCACGGCATGCGAAACGCTGCCAAAAGCATTATGAACAAGACTATCGCCTGTCCAACGCCGGTGCGGCTCGCACCTCGGACAATTCTGATTTGCGCCGTTGCTCTCCTGATTTCCGTGTTTGCTTACGCCCAACCGACCAGTAGCAGTCCCGATCCCAAGGCCGGGGCCGAAAGCACCGGTACTATTAAAGAGTACACGCCCGGCAGCATTCTGATCCTGGATACGCTGGCGCCGAACGAGCCGACCCAGTTCAAACTGAGCAAGAGCGTCGTTTACGCCGATGCTGATGGAAAGACGCTCGAAGCGCCCGGATTGTCCACGAATCAGAAGGTCCGGGTCCACTACATGAAAACCGCCGGCGAAAACGTGGCGGATCGCATCACGCTGATTAAGGACTAAGCGGCTTCGCCGCGTTGAAACGTTGAGATGTTGAGTAATTGATGGAGTTTCAGGAAATCGGTTTCGTCTCAACGCCTCAACCGCTAAACAACTCAACTACGCTTTGCGGCCCTCGTAAGCTTCGCGCAAAGCGTTGATGTCGATCTTCTCCATTCCATCATCGCTTTCATGACGCGCTGCGGTTTGGCCTCGTCAGCTCTCAGTCTTCTCGACGAACTGGATGCCGTGTTGGCGGCCAATCTCGAGAATGCGATTCTTATCGGGGCCGCCGGCTTTGAGGAATTCTTCGGCGCACTGACCGAAAAACTTTTCCAGACCTGATGGAGTCCCGATGATCCAATGCCTGCTTGGCGTTGTTCCGATGTTGCGGAAACTATGGACAACGCCGCCCGGAAGATAGACCGCACCTCCCGGCTCGACTTCGGTCCAGCAATCGTTGGCGAAAAAGCTGACGCGTCCCTCGATCAAGAGAAACAACTCATCTTCGTTCGCGTGGACGTGCGGTGGCGGCCCACCGCCCGGCGGCGCGCTGCCGTGCATCAAGGTAAGCTTCCCGCCGGTCTGCTCTCCTCCAAGCAGGACAGAGGTAACGTCGCCAAACAGGTGAAGATCCTTGGCCGCGCCCGGTTGAACGATGATCGCTTTCGCTTGTGACTTCATAAGACGGGTAACGTTGGAATCTAAAACGACCGAGTTCAATCCTCTTAATTAAAGATCGGCCGCTGCTACGGGCCCCACCCGGATTTTACAAAAGGGAACGAAGAAAACGAAGAGACGGTTGGGCAAGGGCAACTTTGCTGTCTTTATTATCGTTCAAACGGTTTCGCTGTAGAGGCGGCTGTATCGGCGGCAAATCCGTTAACTGTTCAACATTTTCAACCAGTCTCGCCACGGCGAGTTCGTCCGATGGCGAACAACTCGTCACTGACTCGCGCTTTCTCCTCAACAACTCAACTTCTCAACTCCGTAAAGGAGCGTGGCTCCCACGGAGCTTTACGCTCTCAACTTCCGCTGAACCACGAATCGACACGAAGAAACACGAATCCTGAGCTGTGGCGGCAAGAGCCTGCCCTGAGCGCAGTCGAACGGGCCATCGCCTGCGTTTTCTAATTTCTAATTTTTACTTCTTACTTTCTTCAGGTCACTGGTCACTTCTGCAATGAGTAATTTTGCGGGACAAAGCCGAGCGCACCAGCTAATCTCTTTATCATGTTTACCCGCCACTCCCTCAAGCTCGCGATCATCAGTCTCGTCGCTTCACTAGCTGGCTTTTCGTCCGCGCCGGCGCAACGCCACGGCACGGAGCCAATAGTAACAACCGGATCGCCCGCCGGCTTAATCAAAAAGATCGAACCCGAATATCCGATTGGATTCGTTATTCACGGCGTGAAAGGAAGAGGTCGTTTTCGCCTTACGATTAACTCCAAGAGCGGCCTGGTGGACGAAGTTAAAATTGTCCAAAGCACTGGCTACTCAGACCTGAACAAATTGGCCGTCAAAGCTCTTTTGCAATGGCAGTTTAAACCCGGCACTCCCAGCCCGGTTGAAGTGCCGGTGGAATTCGACATTCAGGGCGGCAATCGCATCTTGCACTGACGTTGCTCGGCGCCTGTAGCGGCCGTCTCTGATCGTCGCTTTCCATACGGATCTCGGTCATGCCGTGTGAATCACGGCATAATCCGTATTGGTCGCGGCACGATTGGTTTTCCGCGTGATATGGATCGCGTTCCGGTTCATACGGATCGTTTTTTCATCCGCATGGATCTTTTTGCGATCTGAACCGATCAATTTTCAATCCATATGGATCGATTTTCGATCCGATGCGATTGCCGACGACGACATGGCTCCCGTCTTCCCATCCAAACGGACCATTTTCTGATCGGCATCGATCTTTTTTCGATTCATACGGATCAGTTTTTCATCCGTATGGACTCTTTTCCGGGTCGTATGGACCGTTTTGCAATCCATGTCACGCGTCGCGCGATTCATTCGTCGTAGCACGGCCACACTCTCGCTAAATCAATCGGTACGAACAGCACCCGATTTCATATGACATATAGCAAACTTTCTTTTTCAGAGCTCAGAATTTCACGCAGGTTTTGTTGGCTGAATTAGCGGTTCAACGTAGGTATATTTAAGAGCTGACCGGGCGAGGCCTTGTTAAATATTACGGCGTTTTCAGCCGGTTAGAATCGCGCTCCCAGGGCGCACAATCTGCTGCAAAAACGCAGCCAAGAGGGGGCTTCCGGCAGACTGGAGCGCGACTAATTTAGTTTTATGTTCAAGAAACTTTTCGGCTTCTTATCCAAGGATATCGGGATCGATCTCGGCACGGCGAACACGCTGGTTTACGTCAAAGATCAGGGGATCGTTTTGCGCGAACCGTCAGTTGTCGCCGTCCAAGCCGGCACGAACAAAGTGCTCGCGGTTGGCGATGAAGCGAAGCGCATGCTCGGCCGGACACCGTCCAACATCGTGGCAATGCGACCGTTGAAAGATGGCGTGATCGCCGACTTTGAAGTGACCGAGGCGATGTTGCGTCATTTTATTTCGAAAGTGCACAACGGCCGGGTGCGGGCGCAGCCCCGCGTGGTTATCGCCGTTTCAGCGGGGATCACGGAAGTGGAAAAGCGCGCGGTGCAAGAAAGCGCGATGCACGCCGGCGCGCGAGAAGTTTATTTGATCGAAGAACCGATGGCTGCAGCGATCGGCGTCGGTCTTCCGGTGCAGGATCCGGCCGGCAACATGATCATCGACATCGGCGGCGGAACGACCGAAGTGGCGGTAATTTCGCTTTCGGGAATTGTTTTCAGTAGCAGTCTGCGAGTGGCGGGCGACGAATTGGACAAAACGATCGTGCAATACATGAAGCGCTCTTACAATTTAATGGTCGGCGAACGCACGGCCGAGGAGATCAAGATGAAAATCGGTTCGGCCTATCCGATGGAGCAGGAGACGAGCGCGGAAGTAAAGGGGCGTGATCTGGTGACCGGCATGCCCAAAACGCGCATGATCACTTCGAAGGAAGTGCGCGAAGCTTTGCTGGAACCGATCTCGGCGATTGTCGATTCGGTGCGCACGGCGCTGGAGAGCTGCCCGCCCGAGCTTTCGGCCGACCTGGTCGATCGTGGCCTGGTGTTGGCTGGCGGAGGCGCTTTGCTGCGCGGACTCGATAAGCTTTTGAGCGAACAGACCGGTTTGCCCGTCCATGTTGCGGAAGATCCGCTGAGCGCGGTGGCGGAAGGAACAGGCAGATGCCTCAATGAAATTAAGTTTTTGCGTCAAGTGGCTTCGGCGCAGGCTCGTTCAGATACACGGACTGCATCGGTCAATTTTGAAAAGTCGGCCGCAAGGGAGAGAGCGACGATGATTTTTTGCGGAGTCACGTCGTCGAAGTTAAACGGACAATCAGTAAAGCTGCGCGGTTAACCAAGCAGCAGCATTTCACAAAAAACCGTCACGCTTCACCGCGTGGCGGCTCTTTGCATACCGATCCCGATTATGATCCATATGAATCATGCCTGATCCATATCGGCCGCGGCACGATTCCGTTTCCGCGTGATATGGATCGCGTTCCGGGTAATACGGATCGTGTTTGCAACGATATGGATATTTTTGCGACCTGAACCGATCAATTTTCGATCCCATACGATTCACAATCGCGACATGGCTCCCGTTTTCCGATCCATACGGATTATTTTTTGATCCGTATGGATGTTTTCGGGCGCGATACCGATCATTTTCCCATTCATACGGATTCTTTTCTGGGCCGTATGGACCGTTTTCCCATCCGTATTACGCGGCGCGCGATTCAATCAGCACCAACAGCACTCGATCGGTCCTGGTAGGATTCGGGCCTAGAAATTATAGAGTCGTCCGGCAGAATTGGACGGCTTACCCTGACAGCGATGAACTACGAGGACGACATGAGGCGTTCGCGCCGAATTCGACTCTGCTATGCGTTGCCTTCAGATGCGATGTTAGCGGCACTGTCTTCGGCAGCAGCATTCCTAGCGGTTGCGGCGACGCTTCTGGTTCCTAAGATGGAAGCCCATCCTTGGATACTCGCCTTCATCCTAACCATGATGGGAATTGCCGGTGGTGGCTTGCTGCTTGTCATTGCTGTCCTCGTATTCCGAATATTTTTCGAATATCAGCGCAGGACTTATGACCTTGCTACTGTTAATCCGCTGGTGATTCGATTCGAATCAGACTCGATGGAGAAGAACTTTACATTAGGCGCTCGTAGGACACTCGAGATTATCTCGCAAGGTTGGCAAAACGTAGATCATGCGACCGATGTTGAGCCAGTATTGGATTTTCTTGAGGACATTGGCTTTGCATTAAACATGAATCAGATCAGCGATGAACTTGCACACCATTATTTCTATCCGTCCGTCCAAGCATACTTCTTAATGCTTAAAGATTACATTAAGGAGAATCAAAAGACCTACGGGAAAGCGACGTGGCAGTATATCGAACCGCTTTTTGAGAGGACATTCCTGATCGAACATAAGCTCGACCGCGAGGCGCAAAAGCATCCACCCAAAGAAGAAATCATAGAGTTCTTCAAACTAGACGCGCAAAAGCAGCCTCGAATTTAGCGTCCTTTTTGAGAGGACATTCCTGATCGAACATAAGCTCGACCGCGAGGCGCAAAAGCATCCACCCAAAGAAGAAATCATAGAGTTCTTCAAACTAGACGCGCAAAAGCAGCCTCGAATTTAGCGTCCTCTTTTCGCCGCATACGAGGCGCCGCGCTTAGCGAACTGAGAAGCAAACTGTATTTGCTTGCTCGTGCGCTGTGAGTAGGATTCGGACGATGGAATATTATAGCGGATGTAAGTTAATCGTTGAAGTGCCGACGACCGGGTTTGATGAAGCGTCTGCGCGAAAAGCGTTGTTAAAAGATATGCCAGGTCTTGAAATCGAGTTTCAAGCGAAACCAGGTTGTAGTGTTCCAACAGCTGCTAGTGCAGAGGTTCCTCACAATAGCCCGCTCGCTGGCGCGGCAGAACAAGATCCCGAAACGAAAGAATGGTCGCCGACCGCGCCACGAACGATTTTGCTGATGGCACAAGATATTCTCACTCCGATTGATTCTCTATACGAGTGAGTCGGGCGTCTGTCGCCCGAGCAGCCGGTGCGCTTTTCTGAGCGCACCATTCCGAGCCGCTTGAATGGACGACGCTACTAAAAGCAACTGTTTCCTCCGAGTCAGGCCAGCGAAGTGAAGGGAGAAATGGGAAATGGAATTGGGTCGCATCTCTATATTTTTGACATTCGGTCTTGAAGAACTGAAAGCTGAAATGCATCTCCTGAAACCCTGATCCTCCTTCGCCAAGGCTACGGCGCGACAGGCAAGCTGAAATTCTGAAAGCTGACATCCGGAAATGCGGAGCGCGGAACGCGCTACGAGGGCTAGTGCAGCCGCGGCGGAAAGAAAGGGCCGGCGTGCCGCATGTGCTCGCGACGTTCCGCTTCCATCTGGTCGAGCTTCGCTTTCTGCTCGGGGGTGATAAAAGCTGCGATCTTCGAATTCGACTCGGCGATCCGATCCGCTATGTCTTTCGTCGTCGCCTCACGGATGGCATCGATTTCGGACGCCGTTTGCTCGACCACCGGCTTGATCTGCGAAATCTGCTCGGGAGTGAGCGCGAGTCGCGATTGCAGGCGGGCAAGGATGTGACTCGACATCTCGGCTGGCGTCGGTGGATGAAGAAATGTTCTTAGCGCACGGGGGCCGGCGATTACGCCGATGAACAAACCGGCCACGAAGATCAGCGTCGCGTAAAGAACGATCTTCCAGGAGCGCGCGGTTGTCATGAGTCGAGTCCGGCAATGAGGGCTGAGTTTATGATTCTGGTTTCCGGATCCAAGCGCTGCGAAATTTGCGCGATCTCATCACTTTTCCAGGCGCCACCCGCGACCGCAACTACGCAAGCCAGGATCGCCGCCCAACGGAAAACCCGGAGCGTACCGATGTCGATCTTTGAAGATGCACACGTATCTCTCCACTCGGCCAGAATGGCGGTCTCCATTCCGAACGGTAGCTCCGATGGAACCGGGTCACGCGCGCGGCGGGCGAGCGTGAATGCATGATCAAGCAATTGGTCAGGTCGTTTCATGCAACAGCTAATATCTCCCGGTGGTTAAGCATTTTCTTCATCTTCGCGCGGGCCCGAAACGCCCGGACCTTGATGACGGATCGGCTCCAGCCAGTCAACGCGTGAATTTCCTCGACTGATTTCTCCTCTAAATGGAGCAGCGTTATAATCAGCCGGTCCTCGGGCGAAAGTTGAGCGATAAGGTTGGCCACGAGTTTCTTGGCAAGTTTCACATCGTCATGAGTCGCAGTGTCAACCTCGGTGGCGGCGAGCTTCTCGATTCCGGTGGCGATCTCTTCGCTGAAATCGCCGAGCCGCCATTCCGGACGAATCTTCTCCGCCTTTAGCGCGTTAAAGCAGGTATTGACTGCAATGCGGGAAATCCAGTGCTCAAGCGGCATGCGGCCGGTGTACTGGTTTAGTTTGTGAAAGACTTTAATGAAGATCATTTGAACCAGGTCTTCTTCGCTGACCCGCCGAGGCAAATGGGCACGGACAATCTTAAGAACGAACGCATGAAAGTGGCGTAACAATTCCCGAGCGGCGATTTCGTCACCTTGCTCGATCCGGCGCAGGCTATCCTGTTCGTTAAAGTTGTCATGTTGCATTGGAGATCAGGGCGTGACTCCACTCTAGCGCTAAAGACAACGTTATCCCGTCAAGGTTACATGTAATTCGCGGAATCAGCCGGTGATCTGTAACCGCTCAGCCGCATCGGTGTCTTTAGTGCCAACACCATGATCGAAAGGGAACAAATTGGATGAAGATCAAAACCATAGTTTTTTGGATTTTGTGGGCGGGCAACAGCCTCACCTTACAAACAGTTAGTGGAGAAGATTTAGAACTCGTCCCGCCGCCTTTGTGTCCGGACGGCCCCGACGATGTCGTTCTTTTATGTCAAACCCTGGGTTTGACGGCTCTGCCGAAGGAACAGGTCCAGCAATTAGCGACAACGCTTACCAGGTGGTCAGCTTGAGAAATCCTGCGTTGTCGTTACCACGCAGCATCGCAAAAGAGGCGCTGCGGAAAAAGCTCGGCGCAAACGTCCGACGAGAACGGACGGCTCGCTGGATTAGCCAGGAAGGACTCGCGTCACGTTGTGGATTGAATCCGCGTACGATCGCGAAGATTGAGGCGGGCGAAATTGGAATCTGGCCAGAGACGCTCGATCGGATCGAGCGTGCCATTGGTTGCACGTTGAAGAACGGAGCAATCAAGAAACCGAAGCTCAAAGGAAAGGAACGCCGACAATGAAGGAATGGGACGTGCAGCACATTGGAACCTTCGATATCAATTTCGATACCGGCGAACAGTACTGGTCGGCCGGACTCCGGCGCATTCTGCGAGTCCCGGATGGCGCGCTTCCTGAGTTCCTGATCTTATTGCAGCGCGTCCATCCTGATGACCGGCGGGCGCTGGTCGCCTTCGCGATGGAGCCTCTGCAAGGACGTTGCCCGCAACATCGCTCCTTCGAGCATCGTTTGCTCGATCCAGATGGTCGTGAGCGTTGGGTACATGTTGAAGCGGGAGCAGCTTTTCGTGCCGGCAGCCAAGGCGACGTCATCCGTGTGATCGGGCTGGTCACGGAAATCGCTGGACCGAAAACGCCGGCAAGAGCGGTAAAAAATTTCGCGTCAACAGGTAACCACGAAGCAGCGCCGGTGTCTTTAGCCGAGAAACAATTACAACTAACTCCAACCTAAATCACTCAACATGAAACCGACTAGAATCATAGTGATCCTTTGGGCGCAACTTGCCGCTGCGCAGCTGGTGTGCGCACAAGATTCGCCGACACCGACGCCCACAGTCGCACCGAACCTGCCGCCTCCAATGTCGAATTCGTTAGGCAATCCGAGCATGAGCGACATGCTCAGCCCGGTGCTTTCTCTCGCCGACGCGCAGAAGACGCAACTCCAACCCTACTTCGATGCGATCCGGCCGCAGTTCGACGCCGCTCATCAGCGGGCGCGCCAGGCTGAGGGGGTGTTGCTAAAACAGCTGTCCTCGTCGATCCGACCGTTGCTCACCCCCCAACAACAAACCAAGCTCGATACCTTTGAGGCGATGCGCATTGAAGGACCGCCATCGAATTCCGTTGGGGTCGGCGTGATGTTTGGGAAAGACTTCGGGGACGCAGTGCAGTAACGCGAAAAAGTAGGAATTGGAAATTAAAAAGTAGAAGACGACAGAGGCCCCAGGTCAGCGATCAGAAGTCGCGAACGGAGAATCCGAGGTCTTTACAGTTCATGCATCATAAGCGGCTTATGCTGATCGGTACCTAACATCGCGCTCGGAGAGCAGGGAAGAAGATCGCGGCCGACACGGCCGCCTCTACAGCTCATCTTTTTGGCGCCAGGGAAACGCTGTCTTATTTGCGAATGGTTTGCGGCTCGGGGCTGGCCAGGATTTTTTGAAACCGCCGATTGTTTCGAAGCGGGTCCCATTCCCAGCGTGTCCGTAAATCGGAGAGAGTGATGCATTCGTCGGCGTAATCGACGGCGAACGGAGTCGTGAGCAAACGCTCAAGTTCGGAAATGGCTTTGTCGGTTTCGCCGGTGCGCGCGAAAACCAAGGCCTGGAAGGCCTCCACCACCGCGCCTTCGATCACATCCCGGGAGATTGGTTTTAACTCGAGCGCGCGATGCGCTTCCCTGAGCGCGTCCTCTTTCCTTCCCATAAAGGCGTAAAGTAATCCAAGCTGCGCGCGGCGGGTCGCGTCCTGCGGACTGTCGGCCACAATTTTCTCAAGTGCCGGTCGCGCTGTTTCAAAATTTTTCTGCGCACTCGTGTTATCCCCGCGGACAAGATCGATGCATCCTTGCAGATAACTTTTTGGGAGGGGTACGCCCGACTGCGAGCCGACTGTTTCCAAGCGACAAGCGGCGAGGGCTCTTTCCGCCGCGGCCGGATCTCGGTCCATCAGGCTCACGTCCCATCGGGCAAAGGTGACGATTCCGTCGGGATCCAGATTGGCCGGAATGCTGTCCAGTGCGGCCTTGATCAGCGCGGTAGTTCCTTTCCAAAAGAATTCGGTGTAACCGCGCTGAATTTTTACGTTGACTGAATCCGGCGCGAGCTCGAGCACGCGATCGAGACCGTGCAGCGCATTCTGCCAATCGCGCAATCCAAAATACGTCTGTGAGGCGTCGTAGGCCGTGATCTGATTGCGTGGATCAATCGCTAACGCATGTTCGTAAGCAGCGAGCGCTTCGTCCCAATGTCCTTCTCGTCGCTTAATCGCGGCGATATAAAGGCCGACGTCGCCATCATTTGGAAGCGCCTTCGCCGCCACGTCGAATTCACGCAGTGCTCCTGCATAATCCCCTTCAATATAATAAAGATACAAACCAAGCGCGGCATGGCCTTCGCCCAAATTTGGCTGCAAGCGCAAAGCTTCGAGCGCTTCGGTGCGAGCCTTTTCCTTGCGCGCCCCGATCGGTTGAAACCAGTGATAGATTTGGCTGATGACAGAGGAGAGTCGGGCATGGGCAAGGGCAAAGTTGGCGTCGATCGCAATCGCCTGCTGAAAGAGGTCCGCCGCGGTCTGGAGATCTCCGAGAAGGTTATCGGGACGGGTTTGATATTCGCGCGCCCGCAAATAGAGCACATAGGCATCGGCGTTCTCGGTCGGTTTGGTTTCAACCCTTGCTTTCTCCTGTGGGGAAAGCGTGGCGCTTAGGGAGTCGGCAATCTTTTTCGCCACTTCGCCTTCGACGCTGAAAACATCGGTTAATTGCCGATCGTAACTTTGCGCCCAAAGATGCGAGTCCGTTTCGGCCTGGATCAGCTGGACATTGATATGAACGCGATCGCCTGATTTTTGCACGCTGCCCTCGATCACATTGGCTACCCGCAGGTCGCGCGCGATCTCCGCCAGATTTTCCGGCGCGCTCTGGTAACGCGCCGTGGAAGTGCGGGAAATGACGCGAAGTCCGCTGATTTTGGAGAGCGTGGTGATGATCTCGTCTTGAATGCCTTGGGCGAAGAAAGCGTTCTCCTTGTCCGAACTGAGATTCTGGAAAGGCAGAACGGCGATCGATTTACTTTCCGCGCCGACGTTTACGTTGGGAGTCACGTTCGTTTTCCGCGTGAATTGAAAAATCAACAGACCAGCGGCGATGACTGCGAGGACGATGGTGGTCCAAACGAGCTTGCGTCCGGTATGGCGGGTGATTGACTCGTTAGGCGCAACCTCCGACTCTCGCTTGATTCCTTCCGGCGTGATCTCAAAGGCCCAGGCGAAGATCAAGGCCACCGGAAAACCGAGAATAATCGCACTGACGAAGACTTTCATGACCCAGGCCGGTGCTTCAAAGGTCGGGAACAGAATCGAAGCAGCCTGAATGAGGAGCCAGGCCACAATGGCATAGGCGACGGCAACCTTGTAGACGTTGCGCCGCCGAAGTTCGGAAAAGAAATTACCCGGCTTCATCCCTTGCGGCAGAATGTTGCCTGCAAATTCCGAAGATGTCGATCTTGGCGCGAACGGAAACGAGAACGGGGTCAAATCTAAACACCTTTTGAAAAGCTGAAGGCTGAAATTCTGATCCTCCTTCGCCCGAGCGCTACGGCGCGACAAGAAAGCTGAGGTGGGAAGATGGGTCGTATCTAATATTTAACATTTGGGCCGACGGCAGTTCGACGTGCTTGCGCGCAAAAGGAAGTGACGAGTGGTCGATCATCCGGTGAAAGTTGAGGATCAAACAACCGCGACTTAGGTTGGTCTTCATGACTCGGCGAAAATTTCTTGGAACCACAATCGCAAGTGGAGCCGGCGTGATGGCCGGAACTGCGTTTGTTCAAAAACTTGCTTCAGCAGTGGCGCCTTCAATTATGAAATCTACTTTTCCAATCGGCGGCGATCTTTCCGTGAATCGGCTCGGCTTCGGCGCGATGCGCATAACAGGCGAGGGGATCTGGGGTTGGCCGCCCGATCGCGAGAACGCAAAGAAAGTTTTGCGGCGCGCAGTCGATCTTGGCGCGAACTTGATCGACACAGCCGATGCTTATGGCCCGGAAACGAGCGAGCTTCTCATCGCGGAAGCGCTCCATCCGTATCCGACAGGATTGGTGATTGCGACCAAAGGCGGTCTCACTCGCCCAGGCCCGGACAGTTGGGTGCCGAATTGTCGCCCGGAATATTTGTCGCAGTGCGTCGATAAGAGTTTGAAGCGATTGAAACTCGAGCGGATCGATCTGTATCAATTGCACACCGTCGATCGCAAGGTGCCGATCGAAGATTCACTCGGCGCACTGAAGAAGGCGCAGGACGCCGGAAAAATTCGCCACGTCGGGTTATCAAACGTCACGACCCAGGAAATCGAGCGGGCGAAAAAGGTTTTGCCGATTGTCAGCATCCAGAACCGATACAACATCGAGGATCGCGATTCGGAGGACGTGCTGAGCTACTGCGAGAAGGAAACAATGGGATTTTTGCCATGGGCGCCGGTTGGCGGCAACGGGAGAGGTTCGTTGAGCAAGTCGGGCAATCCACTCGAAGCCGAAGCGAAACGGCACAACGTAACCGCCGTTCAGCTCGCGCTCGCGTGGTTGCTGCAAAAATCGCCGGTGATGCTGCCGATTCCCGGAACCGCGAACATCGCGCATCTAGAGGAGAATATGGCAGCGGCAAACCTTCAGCTTACAGCGGAGGAGTGGAAGGGAATTGAAGGCAAAGTGACGAGTGACCAGTGACGAGCAGAGCAGGGAGTGAGTTTCAAAGTAAAGTTGAAACCCGCACACATTTCTCGCGCTGGACGGTAGCGGTCACGGTTTCTTTTCTTCGCAAAGCTTCTGGAAACGGGGATCGCCACGCAAAGAGTCCCATTTCGGATCGAGCCTTAGAAGCGCCGGCGTAACGCAGTCACTATACGGAATCTCCAAAAGATGCTGCAGCGTTGAAATCGCGCGGTTTTTGTCGCCGACCAAGGCCTCGACAAACGCCAACTGCTCTTCGAACTGGGGACCATCCACTGCATCCATCGTGCTTGGCAGGAGCGTGATCGCACGCTCAGCTTCTTTTATCGCTGCATCCTTCTCGCCAAGGAAGGCATGAACTAGTGAAAGTCCTGCCGCAATAGGCGGGCTATTCGGGGCCTTCTCGGAGAACTTTTCCAGCGGAGGCAGCATTTGTTGACCAGTGGCTCGCGCGCCGGCAAGGTCGCCGGCACATTCCTGGGCGACGACCAGAGACCCTTGCTCAAAGAGCCTTTCGATGTCGGGCATGTCGCGAGATTCAGTGAGTCGGCTTTGAATCCATCGAATGGCTTCATCGCAATGGCGCTCTAGAATCAATTGGCTAATCTTCGTCCCGAGGACAGGAAATGAATGGGTCTGTTGGTTTATGTCAGCCAGCAATTTTCCGGCTTGTTCCAGATTGCCCTCGGCCTGATAAATTCTTGCCTCGGACGCGACGGTGCCGGGGTCGTTCGGAAGAATGTCCAATACCCGATCGTACGTTTTTAGGGCAGCCGGGAATTGCCGTAGCATCGCGTAGGTGTCCGCGGCCAAGCCTAGCCATTGAGTGTTGCGCGGATCGAGCGCGAGAGTTTGCTCCCAGTGGGCAACGCTTTGATCCCAGTGCCCTTGTCGTCGTG
>Ga0193751_1001618_pt1 | contig 14248 bp, 7 predicted proteins | sample L1c2metaG_FD_143050 | JGI IMG/M metagenome (GOLD analysis project Ga0193751, IMG submission 143050) | Soil microbial communities from a riparian zone of the East river system, Colorado, United States - L1c2 | ecosystem: Environmental > Terrestrial > Soil > Riparian zone | place: USA: East River... | reverse complement strand
AGAGTGTGTCGGGCGCGACCCGCCAGAGCTTGATCTCGGTGGTGTGCGGCATCCACACGTCGTACGATCGTACCTCCGTCTGCAGCCCCCACGACTTCATCGCGTTGATGACGTAGTCGCGCGTATGCTCCTGCGCCGGCGTGCCCGCGATATGAGACTCCTTCGAGAGCTCGTGTGAGTGCCGGCGCGCGCTCGCGCTGTCCGGGCGCGCGGTGACGTTCGTCTCGAGGTCGCGCTCGGCGCGCGCCGCGGCGGGCGAGTAGCCGGGAGTGGCGGGAGTCTGCGCGCCGAGCGAGGCGGCGAGGAGCAGGAGAGACGCGCACAGCGTACGATGCATCATCGCGACCTTGGTTCGGGATTCGTTGAGCCTGCGTGAGCGGCACCGGAGCGCCGCCGGTCAAACTGCATCGCGGCGCGCTCCGGCGCCGCGTGAATTGCGCTTTCGGTGTAGATGCTGCGCGGGTTCCAGAGCACCCACCCCTCGACTCCGTTCGCGTAGCCGGCCTCGATCTGCGCGCGTACTTCCGTGGCCGTGTAGTGAGGCGGCCCGAGCGTGAAGTCCTGATACCAGGGTCGCAGCGCCGCCGCACCCGGCACGCTTGCGGACCGGCGATGCGCATTCTTCAGGCCGTGCGCGATCGTCTCGTAGGGGTGCGCGTTCGGATTCCCGATTCCGTACGAGCCGGGATTGTAGTGCGACGGATACATCATTGGAAGCACCACGTCCACGGTGTTCACGAACTGCTCCCACTTCTGCCCGATCCCCATGTCGGTGGTGTCGGTGGCCGTGAGGCCGAACACATCCGCCGTCACCGGAACCCCGAGCGGCTTGAGTCGCGCGCGCGTGGCGAGCAGCTGCTCGCGGATCACCTGCGCGCGCACGCGGCCGCGCGCGAGCGGAAAGGTCGCCTCTGATATGAGCCGCTTGTCATCAGGGAATCGAACGTAATCGAACTGTATTTCGCTGAAGCCCAGGTCGACGGCTTCGCACGCGAGGTCAGCGGCGTAGCGCCAGGGGCCGTCCTGGTGAGGGTCGAGCCACGGGTGCCCTTTCTTGTCCCGCCACGGCGTGGCGGGATCCGCCTTTCGCCGAATTGCCCACTCGAGCTTCGTGCTCGCGAGCAGCGGATCCTTCGCGACGACGATGCGAGCGATGGGATAGATGTGATGCGCGCGCATCGAGTCGAGCATCGCGCCGAGTCGCGCGTGCGTCATCGGGCGGTTGGTGTCCGCGCCGATCGCCTGCGCGAGCGGCACGCGCGACCGATAGAGGACGAAGCCGCGATCGTCCTTTACGTCGATGACGAGCGCGTTGACTTCCGAGCGGCTCGCGAGGCCGATCAACTCCCAGCCGCGATCGCCGAGCGCGGCCCAGCGATTCACGTAGACGCCGCGCACGACCTTCGGCTGCGGAACGAGTGGCGGACGGAGATCGGGGAGTGACTCGGGTGCGGTGACGCGCGCCGGCGCTGGGCAGAAGGGTGGCTGGGGGGCTGGTGCGACGGAAGGCGGAGGCGTGGGCTTGGGAGCTTGTGCGGAGCTCGCGGATGCGCCGGCGATCGTGACAATCGTGAAGGCGAGGGTGCGGGCGCTGAAGAGCATGCCACAATTTATGTCGGCACATCGTTCACCGCTCCGGGTTGCGGAATGTTCGTTCGAGTGGTTCGCTGGCGAATCGTGTCACGCCATATATGTTCCGACTGCCGATCGATGAAGCTCATCCGGCGCCACATCGTGCAGGAGACACTATGCCTCGTTCAGTTGTCGTCATCTCGTTCGCCGTGTTCGCACTGGTCTCGGATCTTTCGGCGCAGCGACTTGCTGCGCCACTCGCGGAGAAGATCGCGCGAGTCGACACCCTGCACGGGGACGTGCGGGTGGACAACTATTTCTGGCTCCGCGACAAAGCCAATCCAAAGGTCATCGCCTATCTGGACAGCGAGAACGCCTACACAGCTGCGGGAATGCGCCACACCGAGGCGTTGCAGGGCAAGCTCTATGGCGAGATGCTGGGCCGAGTGAAGGAGACGGACCTCACGGTGCCGTTCCGCAACAAAGGCTACTGGTACTACTCGCGCACCGAGCGGGGCAAGAGCTACCCGATCCTCTGTCGCAAGCGAGGCTCGCTCGATGCGAAAGAGGAGATCTACCTGGACGAAAACGCGCGCGCCGCGGGGAAGAAGTTCTTTTCGATCGGGGGCCTCGAGGTCAGTCCAGACAGCAAGACAATCGCATTCCTGGAGGATACGACCGCGTTGCGCGTGTACACGCTCTACGTGAAGGATTTGCAGACCGGAAAGCTTCTCGCCGACACCCTCAGCACAATCGTTCCCGGACTCGCGTGGGCGGATGACAATCGCACGCTCTTCTACTCGACCGCCGATTCAGCGCGACGGACCAACGCCATCTGGCGACATGTGCTGGGCAATCCACGATCCGGAGACGTGAAGGTATTTCAGGATGACGATGTTCTCAACAACGTGAACGTTGGGCGCACGAAGAGCGGAAAGTTCATCCTGATCGCGGACGATGGATTCACGAGCTCCGAGTGGCGCGCCATTCCGACGGCGGCGCCGAAGTCGGCACCGCGCGTGCTCGCCCCTCGGCGCGCGAACGTGGAGTACACGGTGGACCACATCGACGGCGCGTTTCTCATGACTACGAACGAGGGCGCGCGGAACTTCAAGATCATGCGCATTCCGGAGAACGATTTCTCCCCCGCGAAGTGGACCGTCTGGCAGCCGCACGACGACTCGGTTTTCGTGGAGGGAGTCGAGCCCTTCAAGCATTTTGTCGTCGTATCAGAGCGATCCGAGGGGCTACCTCGCCTGCACGTCACGGATCTCACCACGAAGGCATCCTACTTCATCACCTTTCCGGAACCGTCGTACGGAGTATCTCCCACGCAAAATGCCGACTTCGATTCTCCGGTGCTGCGTTTCCAATACTCCTCGCTGGTCACGCCCGCATCGACGTACGACTACAACATGGCGACGCGCATCCGTGCGTTGATGAAGCGGCTGGAAGTGCCGGGGTATGAGGCATCGCAGTACGAGATCAAGCGACTGATGGTGCCGGTGCGCGACGGCGTGCACGTTCCCGTGTCGATGCTCGTGCGAAAGGGATGGACGCAGGACGGCAGTCATCCCTTGCTCCTGTACGCATACGGCTCGTACGGCCTCACCACCGAGGCGACGTTTAATTCGCCCGTGCTCAGCCTCGTCGATCGCGGATTCGCGTTCGCCATCGCCCACATCCGTGGCGGCCAGGAAATGGGACGCCAGTGGTACGACGATGGCAAGATGCTGAACAAGAAGAACACATTCAACGACTACGTCGATGTAGCCGAGTATCTCGAGCAGCAGAAATTCACGAGCGCGGACAAGATGGTCGCGAACGGCGGGAGTGCCGGCGGTCTGCTGATGGGAGCGGTTTCCAACATGCGCCCGGACCTTTTCCGCGCGATCGTCGCCGACGTGCCCTTCGTGGACGTGATCAACACGATGATGGATGCATCGCTTCCGCTGACCTCGCAGGAATGGCAGCAGTGGGGCGATCCTCACATCAAGGCGCAGTACGACTACATGAAGACGTATTCCCCGTACGACAATGTCGAGCACAAGGCGTATCCGTGGATGCTCGTCACATCATCGCTCAATGATTCGCAAGTGTCCTACTGGGAGCCGACGAAGTGGGTCGCCAAGCTCAGGGCCATGAAGACGGACGACAATCCGCTCTACTTCAAGATCAACATGGCAGGAGGTCACGGGGGCAGCTCCGGTCGCTACGACCGGCTGCACGAAATTGCGTTTCGAGACGCGTTCATGCTCGACGCGGTCGGTATATCCCAGCAATCGCCGATCGTGCAATGATCTCTATTTCGAATCTGCGAGCCCTCGCGCTCGCACTGGGTACGTGCGCGGCGTTCGTCGCGCTGCCCCTCGCCGCGCAACGCGCGAACCGCCCCGACTGGACCGCGCGCTTCCAGGCGATCGTGGCCGAAAAGGGGCAGAAACCGGACAGTATCCGCCTGCACGAGCTGTTCGCGCTCGACTGGGACTACCAGAACATCGAGTATCCCGAATCGGCGACGTATTCCGGCTACAAGGGACAGAACGATCGGTGGACAGATGTCTCGCTCGCCGCCATCGCGCAGCGAAAGAAGGAACTTCAGAATCCGATGTCGGTCATCTCCTCCATCGACCGCGCGTCACTCTCGGCATCCGACCAGCTCAACTACGATCTCTTCCGTCGCGGCGCCGAGGATGCGATCGCGGGCACGCGCTTCCCCAGCGAGGAGCTCGCGATCGATGCGCGCAGCGGCCCGCAGCTCCTCTCGCAGACGCTCGAGCTGAATCCGAACGCGACGGTGAAGGACTACGAGGACATCGTCTCACGCATCGACAAGCTCGGCGCCGTCGTCGACCAAGCGATCGTGTTGCTGCAGAAGGGACTCGAGGCGAAGGTCACGGCGCCTCGCATCACGCTCCGCGATGTTCCCGATCAGGTGAAGGGGCTGCTCACCGCCGATCCGATGCAAAGCCCCGTGCTCGTGACACTCACACGCTTTCCCACGGGCATTCCCGCCGCGGAGCAGAAGCGCCTCATCGCTGCCGCGGAGAAGTCGTACACGGAAAAGGTGAAGCCCGCCTACGAGCGGCTCTACACCTTTCTCACGAAGAGCTACATCCCTGGCGCGCGCGAGACCGTCGGCATGAGCGCGCTCCCCGACGGCGCGGCGTGGTACGCATACAACGTCCGGATCCAGACCACCACCAATCGCACGCCCGCGCAGATTCACGAGACGGGACTCGCCGAGGTGAAGCGCATCCGCGGACAGATGGACAGCGTGATGAAGTCGATCGGCTACAAGGGCACGTTCGCGGAGTTTACGAACTTTCTGCGCACCGATCCGAAGTTCTTCTTCACCGACAGCGCCGATCTCGTGCGCGCATACCGCGACATCGTGAAGCGCATCGATCCGGAGCTGATCCACCAGTTCGGCCATCTGCCCCGATTGCCGTACGGTGTAACGACGATCCCGTCGTACAGCGCCAAGTCGGCGACCACGGCGTACTACCAGCCGGGATCGTACGACGCCGGGCGCCCAGGCTACTACTACGTGAACACGTACGCGCTGAACACGCGCCCCAAGTGGGAGATGGAGGCGCTCTCGTCGCACGAGGCGGTGCCGGGACATCACCTACAGATCGCGATCGCGCAGGAGCTCACGGGCGTGCCGGACTTCCGGCGCTTCGGCGGCTACACCGCGTTCGTCGAGGGTTGGGCGCTGTACTCCGAGAGCCTCGGTCCGAGCATCGGCCTGTACAAGGATCCGTACTCGAAGTTCGGCCAGCTCACGTACGAGATGTGGCGCGCGATCCGGCTCGTCATCGACACCGGCATCCACGCGCAGGGCATGTCGCGACAGGAGGCGATCGACTACTTCGCCGCCAACTCGGCGAAGACGCAGAACGACATCGTCGTCGAGGTCGACCGCTACATCACCACGCCGGGTCAGGCGCTCGCGTACAAGACCGGTGAGCTCAAGATCAAGGAGCTGCGCGCGTACGCCGAGCAGCAGCTCGGCGACAGATTCGACATCCGCGAGTTCCACGACGAGATACTGGGCCAGGGCGCGCTGCCGCTGGATATTCTCGACGCGCGGATCAGGGCGTGGGTGAGCGGGAAGAAGACTAAGGCGTGAGCCGAACTCAGTTGCTCGAGCTCGATGGAAGGATCGTGATCCGCTGTGTGGCCGAACGTGAAACGCCATTCAAGGACGCGGTCACAGTGAGCACGACATCTCCAGCCTTGTTGCCGACGACGAATTCACCGTCTCCGTAGTCCCACGGTTGGCTGGGGGGCATGAGCACGATAGAGGCAACCGTCGGGTCGCTCAGTACTTTGCTCACGCTCTCGACCGCAATTGCAGCACCGAATTGATCGAGCGTCTGCACGCCGATACCGAGCGGCGTTCCCACTTGAGTGCTGGTGCTATTCCCGTCCGTCGTGATTACGACCGTCGTGAGAACCAGGACCGTATGTGAACCAGTGACCGGAGCAGCAGCCTCACTGCAACCCAACAGACACACGCTCGCGGTCAGCACCACCGCCGATCGAAACGACACAGCGAGACGATTCGGGCTGCCGAAGGGAAGAAGCCAGTTTGTCATCGAATGCCTCGATCTCGCGTGATCGCGAGCATGACGAGACGCCGCGGGAGAGTACGAGGACTCTCCTCCGCCCGGTACTGTCAAATAGTGTGTGAATTCTTTGGGCCAGCGTCAAGGCAGGGATATGCGAGCTCGCCGTGGACCGTTCGTCAGAAACCCAACAACGCCGCCCAGAGCTGCGGATACATCGCCATGCTCTGCGCGCGGTACTGCGGGCGATAGCCGAAGAGCACGACGCGCCCCTTCCCTTCCTTCACATCCACGAGCGCGGCGCGCCCGCGCAGCTTCTCGCCGCCGAGCAGCCATCCGGACAGCAGCGCGGAGCCGGTGGAGGGGTAGACCGCCGCCGCCGTCGCGCGCGTGCTGTCCGTGATCTCGAACGCCGGGCCGCTCTCGAACCACGCGGCCGGATGCGCGAGCATCAGCTTGTTGAGCGGATGCGACTGGTCGATGTTGAGCGCGAAGAGTGATCCCGGCGCGTAGAAGTCGCGGTCGCTCACGCCCTCGAGCACGTTCTTCACCGGCAGCTTCAGGTACTCGATCGCCCAGCGGCTGGCATCGTTGAAGGTGACGAGCGTTCCGCCGGCGTTCACGAAGTCGTGCAATGCGGCGTCGCCCGCCGTGCCGAGGCCACCCTTGAGCGAATCCGGATAGCCGGCCTCGCGCGCGCCCTGCTGCAATCCGCGGGGAGATTCGTCGGGCAAAATGATGGCGTCGAAGCGCGAGGCAAGATTCCCCGCGTGCACCTCGCGGTCGCCGATCACCGTGAAGGGAATGCGATACTGGTCGAAGACGAAGCGCGTCCATCCCTCGTCCATCGACGGATTCCAGCTTCGATAGATCGCGATGCGGCGCTTCGTCTTGTCGCTGAGCCCGGGCACGTCGAGTTTGGGCGGCGGAATCTGGCCGATCGGCTCCGTCATCGTCACCGGAAAAGAATCGACGGCAACCGCGCCCACTCCCATGAGCAGCGGCAGCGTTTGCGCGGTCACATCGTACGGAGCCTTTGGCGGGCCGCCCGGATATTCGTGCAAATCCGGATAGTGCTGGTTCTCGAGCAGCGCCTTCGCGAATCCGCCGTACGGCTGGTCGGTGAGCACCACGTACGTGCCCGCCGAGAATCGCACGCGATTCGCCACGAAGGGCGCGGTGGCGCGCCGGATCTCCACCTGCCCGCGCTGCAGAATGCGTAGCATCGTACGCAGCGACGATTGATCCGGCTGCTGCATCGGAATCAGAAACGCGGCCGGCCACGCCTCGCGCTGCGCGGCGCGCTTGCCCTGCACCGCGCGCTCGCTCACGCGCGAGAAGTTCTCGAGCCAGGTCGCGCGCATCGGTGCGGTCGCGGACAGCAGCGCCCACGAGGCGCTCACCTGATAGTCGACGATGTTGCCGATCGTCCACGTGCCGCCCTGCCACGGGACGAGAAAATTCCACGATGACACCTTCGAGTCGTAGCCGCGGCCGGGCTTGAGCGAGTCGAACGGAGTCGCCAGCGGCGTCGCGAGGCTCGCGCTCGCGGTCTCCGTGAGGATGCGCGCGCCACCATGGTAATGCTGGTACGCACGACTGGGCGTCCATGCATCGTACGTCGAGTTGTTCGAGATTCCGGTCTTGCCTTGCGCCATCAATCGCCACGTCATCTCGAGGCCGAGCGCGTTCACCCCCGAGATGAGAATCGGATCGACGTTCGGCTCGATCGGATCCATGTACGGCGGAATGAACAGTCGCGCCTCGTCGGTGCCCTGCTGATGGATGTCGTTGACGATCTGCGGATGCCAGAGATTGTGCAGCGAGTCAATGGTCATCTGCGTCTCGACCTGCGTGAACGCGTACCAGTCGCGGTTGTTGTCGTGACCGGTATAGTGGTGGTAGAGCACCGGCGGATCGGTACCCTCGGCGGGTGTGCCAAGCGTGCTGCGATACCAGTCGCCGACGATGTCGACGCCGTCGGGATTGAGCGACGGCACCATGATCACGATCGTCTGCGCGCGTATCGCACGCGACTCGGCATCCTCTCCGCTCACGAGCCTATGCGCGAGCACCAGCGGCGTGAGGATGCCGCCCACCTCATCGGAGTGGATGCTCGACGTGATCAGCACGATCAGCTTCCCGTTCGCGATCAGCGAGTCCCGCTCGCCCGGCCGGCGCACGCGCGGATCCGCGAGGCGCCGCTGGATCTCGCGATAGCGCGGTAGATTCGCGATCGTCGCCGAGTCGGAGATAATCACCGCGATGAACGGGCGGCCAAGCGTGGTCTTGCCCAGCGTGTGCAGCTGAATGCGCGGGCTCGCCTTCGAGAGTGCCGTGAAGTACGCGACCACCTGCGACCACGCGGGAAGCTTGCGGTCGGTGCCGGGGGCGAAGCCGATCACCGACGCCGGCGTGGGGATGCTCGATGCGCTCTGCGCGCCGAGCAGCGATGGAATTCCGAGCGAGACCGCGAGCGCAATACGGCGCAGCGATCGCGCTGCGCGATCAGACGTCGATCTTGCGGAGCTCGTCGGCCGCCTCGAGCACGTGGCCGATCTCACGAGAGAGTGCGCGTGCCTCGACGGTCGCGCTGTTGACGTCGCCGATGGCCGACTGCACACCGGAGGAGCGAAGCTTGAGAAGGTCATACTTCAAATTTTGCAGCGCGAGACCGGCGCTGTCGAGCTGTCCGGTCAACCTGGCCCGTCGAGAACCGAGCTCCGTCATCGAGATGAGCTGTCGCTTGAGCAGCGACAGCCGGCGCTCGCGGTCTGACGCGTCGGCCGGCTCGCGCTCGACCTGCGCGATGCGCGCCTCGAGCTCCTTTACGAGCGCGGGCGAGCAGTCGGCATCGAGGTGGTGCAGCGTCTGCGCGACCGAGGCGACGCGCTCGACGAGCGCCGTCACCGTGGGCACGACGTCGGGAAGCAGGTCGCGATCCGCCTTGGCGAGCGAGTTCACCGTCGCGAGCACCGCCGCGCGATCCGCCACCGCCCGGCGCACGTTCGCGCCGTAGGCGCCCGCGAGCACCTCGCGCGGTGCCAGCTTCGCGGCCTCGTCTTCCGCAACGGCCGGTGGCAGCGCGCGCACATCACCTCGATTTCCGGCCGAGCCGAGCGAGGCGAGATCGGGCGCGCTCGGCCGCGACAGGATCTGCCCCAGCGTCACGCCCTCGGACCAGAGGCTCCCCCAGTCCTTGATGAGCCCCACGGTCATGAAGATCGCGGGAAACAGAAACCACGGAAATCGCGGGTTCGTAAGCAGGTTGATGCCGCCGAGCATCCCGATCACGGAGATGGTGGTCACCACGTGCCTGCGAAAGTGCACGATGCGCTCACCGATGGTCTTCAGCGGTCGGCCATCGATGCCGAACTTCATCTGGTCGCGATAGTTGCGCCGCCACTCCTTCCACTCGCGGCGCGACATCGGATGCGCGGGCATTCCATCGGCGCCAATCGGAAAGGCCGCGGCCTGGTGCGCCCACGGTGCGACGATATCGCGCAGGGGTACCGGGGCGCGAGGCTGCGCGGGCGGTGCGTACTGCAGCGGAGCGTACGGATAGGACGCCGGCGGCGCGCTCGACGGTGCAGGCGCCGGCGGTGCGCTCTGCGCGGCAGATCCTGGTGCATGCCAGCCGGGCGAGGCGAAGGCAGACGCCATCTCCGCCGCGCTCGGAAATCTGTCCTCCGGCTTCTTCGCGAGCGCGTGCTCGACGATCGCCGCGAGGTCCGCCGGTGCATCCGGGCGCAGCTCGCGCACGGGGCGCAGGCGCTCGGTGAGATGCTTCATCATCATCGACGGCGTGTTCGACGCCTTGAACGGCAGCTCGCCGGTGAGCATCAGATAGCCGACGACGCCGAGCGAGTAGATGTCGCTGCGGCCATCGGCCTCCTTCTCGCCGAGTGCCTGCTCGGGCGACATGTAGGCCGGCGTGCCGATCACGACGCCCGTGACGGTCAGCTTCGCGTCGCCCTCGGCTGCACGCGCGATCCCGAAGTCGGTGACCATCGCGCGTCCGCTCTCGCGGTCGATCAGGATGTTCTCGGGCTTGATGTCGCGATGCACGACCCCTCGCGCGTGCGCATAGGCGAGCGCACCCGCGACCTCGCGCAGCAGGCGGCGCACTTCGTCGTTGTTCATGCGCGGCGCGCGCGCGAGCCGTGCGGCCAGCGTCTCGCCGTCGACGAGCGCCATCACGAGGTAGACGATCCCGTTCTTCTCGTCCACCGAGTAGATCGGAACGATGTTCTGGTAGTTCAGCCTCGCGGATGTCTCGGCTTCGCGGAGAAAGCGCCGCTTCACTTCCTCGCGAAAGGCGAGCTCCGGCGGCAGCACCTTGAGCGCGACCGGGCGCTTGAGCCGGCGGTCGATCGCGCGGTAGACGAGCGCCATGCCGCCGCGGCCCAGCTCGCCCTGCACATCGTAGAGATCACCGACCGCTACGACGACGCGGTCGTGCATCACGTCGGTCACGGTGCGCCGCGGACGCCACTCGAGCCGCGCGCCGACTCCGCGCCGTAGATCGCCGCGTCAACCTCGTCCGCGAGCGAGCGCGCTCGCTCGGTGAGCTGCGTGATGTGGTTCCCCGCGCTCGCCACTGCGCCGGCACGCAGCCGCACAATGTCGAGCCGCATGTTCTGCAGCGCCAGCACACAGCTGTCGAGCTTCGCGCGCGCCTCGTCGTGGCGCCGAGTCACATCCGCCACTCCGCGGCGCTGCCGCTTGAGCAGCGCGAGGCGGCGCACGCGATCCTCGCTGCCGCGCTCGAGTGGATTCGCCAGCGCCTCGAGCTCGGAGATCTGCGACTCGATCTGCGCGAGGGCATCGGGCGCGGTGGACTTCTCATCCGCCGCGGCGGCCTGTGCCAGGAGCTGGATGCGCTGAAAGAGCGCCTCCGTCGCGGGAATCACCCCATCGACGAGCGACTGATCGTTCGGCGGCAGGGAGCTCACCATGCGCAGAATCTCGCCGCGATCCTGCTCGGCGCGCTGTACGGTACCGCGATACGGCCCCATGTCGCCGCGATTCGTATCGATGGCGCCCGGACGCTGTTGCGACACCGGGCCCGAAAGCGGCATTGGCGGAAGCGACTTGCGCGGCGGACGCGGCATCGCCCGGCGCTCCTTGTCGAAGAGCCCGCGCGCCTCCTCGATCGTCTCACCGGCGAGATCGACGAGGCGGCGATCGCGCGGCTGACGGAATACGTCGCGCCAGTCGTAGCCGGCGTTCCACAGCTTTGAATACTTGAACGCCATCACCATCGACCAGAACACGGTGACCACGTAGAAATCAGCGTGGCCGAAAATCGATCCGATGACGATGACGGCGTTGACGAACGCGAACGTTCCGAAGCTGCCTCGGAACTTTCGCACCTCGGGCGCCATCCAGCGCGCGATCTCCTCGCTCGTCGCCGGAGAGTAGTGCGAGATCCCAGTGCGCGACGCTGGCAGCGGCGACGAGGGCGCAGTGTCGAAGTGACGTGGCTCCCAGTTTTGCGACGACGTGCGGTGCGGTGGCGGCGAATCCGTTACTGCCGGAATCACGGTTACGTCGCCCGACAGCGCACGCGAGAGCGCCGCGGCACTCGGCACGCGATTCTCCGGCTCCTTCTCGAGCAGCGACATCACGGTAGCCGCGAGATCCGCCGGGCAGTCCGAGCGAAGCTGGCCCACCGGCGTCGGGCGCTCGGTGATCTGCTTCATCAGCATGGAGGCGGTTGTCGACGCCTGGAACGGGAGCCGCCCTGAGAGCATCTGGTAGGCGACGACGCCGAGCGCGTACAGATCGGTGCGGCCGTCGATCTCGCGATCGCCCGCGGCCTGTTCCGGCGACATGAACGCCGGCGTGCCGATGGCGACACCGGTGGCGGTGAGCCGCGAATCCGAGCCCTCCTGGATGGCGCGCGCGATTCCGAAGTCCGTCACCAACGCGCGGCCGCTCTCCTTGTCCAGGAGAATGTTGTCCGGCTTGATGTCGCGGTGGATCACGCCGCGCGCGTGCGCGTAGGCGAGTGCGTCCGCGACCTCGCGCATCACGCGTCGCGTCTCGTCCGCCGATATCTGCCCGTCCTCGTACATCTTCTTCGCAAGCGTCGGCCCTTCGACGAGCGCCATGACGAAGTACACGAGCCCATCGCGCTCATCGACGCTGTAGATCGGCACGATGTTCGGATGGCTGAGCTGCGCGGCGGTCTCCGCCTCGCGCAGGAATCGCGTCTTGATCTCGCTGCGGAACGCCAGCTCTGGCGGCAGCAGCTTGATCGCGACCAGCCGCTTCAGCCGGCGATCCTTGGCACGATACACGATGCCCATGCCACCGCGCCCAAGCTCGTTATCGAGCTCATAATTGGCAGCGAGTGCACGCTCGGCTACTGCACGGATCTCCGCATCCGCAGGCACGGCGGTGGGATCAGGCACTCGAGAACCCCTGGGGGGAACAAGAAGCCCTCGGGGACACGGCCCTCCGGGAGGAATAGAGTCTGCTTAGTGTACCATTCGCAGCGCGATCTGAAAAGACAATCAGCCGCGCTGGCAGGGGCACTACGTCAAAGCGACGGGTAGAAGTTGCAACTTCTGCCTCGATGGCCTGTTTGCTGCGGGATTGCTGCCGGCGGAACGACTTCCAGCAGCATGATCTTTGTCAAATGATCGGAGGCCCCGAACCGGGCCTCAGATGATGTCTTACATCAAGGTCGACACAATGGCGCAACGTCAAACACTGCCAGTACTTCCGCTTCGCGGAACGGTCATCTTCCCGGGGCTTACCGCACCCATCGCGGCTGGGCGTCCAGGAACGCTTCGCGCGATCGAGGCGGCGCTCAAGGGCGACCGGCTCGTTTTCGCCGTCGCACAGCGCGACAATGCGGATGAGCCCACTCACGACAATCTGTACTCCATGGGAGTGATCGCGCGCATCGGACAGGTGCAGCGCGGACTCGGTGGCGTTCAGCTGCTGCTTCAAGGCGAACAGCGTGCTACCGCACTCCAATATTCCACGATCGACAACTACCTCGCCGCGGTCACGGTGCAGGTGGAAGACATGAATGCGCTCGACGAGCACGACAGCGCCTTCGAGGCTCTCCACAAGGAGATTCGCGAGCGCGCCGCCGAACTCGGCGAGAAGCGCGGCCTCCCGGAGGAGGTTGTACACCAGGTTCTCGATTCCGTCACCGAGCCCGGCAAGTTCGCCGACCTCGTCGCTGGCTACATCGAGCTCTCGGTCGCCGAAAAGCAGGGATTGCTCGAGACGCTGAGCGTCGAGGAGCGGCTGCGTCGCGTGCTCGTGCACGTACAGCGCCAGATCGGACTGCTCGAGGCGCAGGAGGAGATCAAGTCGCAGGTGCAGGAGGAGCTCGGAACGCGCCAGCGCGAGATGTATCTGCGCGAGCAGATGAAGGCGATCCAGAAGGAGCTCGGCGACGACGACCAGAGCCGCGAGATCGAGGAGCTTCGCGAGAAGCTGACGAAGCTCGAGCTGCCGAAGTCCGCGCGCCAGGAAGTCGAGCGCGAACTCGGTCGACTGGAGCGCTCGGGACGCGAGTCGATGGAAGCGCAAGTCATTCGCACCTATCTCGAATGGGTAGCGGAGCTGCCGTGGAACACGCGCTCCGACGACAATCTCGATCTGCGTCACGCGAGCCAGGTGCTCGATGAGGATCACTACGGGCTGCCGGATGTGAAGGACCGGGTGCTCGAGTTCCTCGCCGTGCGGCAGCTGCGCGCGCAGGAGCTGGCGGAAGAGGTGGAGAAGACCGGTGAGTTTCCTTCCGCGAAGCTGAAGACCGCGAAGGAGGATGTCGTACCCACGCTCACGACCGCCGACGGCGAAGACCACCCGATCACCGATGCGAAGGAAGTGAAAGCACGGGCGATGGCGAAGGGGCCGATCCTGCTCTTCGTCGGACCTCCGGGCGTCGGCAAGACGTCGATCGCGAAGTCGATCGCTCGCTCGCTCGGACGCGAGTACATCCGCGCGTCCCTCGGCGGCGCTCGCGATGAGGCGGACATCCGCGGACATCGGCGCACCTACGTCGGTGCGATGCCGGGTCGTGTCATCAACGGGTTGAAGCAGGCGGGCACCAAGAATCCGGTTTTCCTGCT
>Ga0193751_1001617_pt1 | contig 14259 bp, 14 predicted proteins | sample L1c2metaG_FD_143050 | JGI IMG/M metagenome (GOLD analysis project Ga0193751, IMG submission 143050) | Soil microbial communities from a riparian zone of the East river system, Colorado, United States - L1c2 | ecosystem: Environmental > Terrestrial > Soil > Riparian zone | place: USA: East River... | reverse complement strand
GAGACGCCGGTCACGGTCCCGCAGCCGACGACGGCGTCGCCTGCGTAGAGAACGGCCGCCTGACCCCGAGCGACGCCGTAGGCGGGCTCGTCCAGCTCCAGCTCGAAGCCGTCCTCGGTCTCTGACACCCGCGCGGCGATGGCCGGGGAGCGGTAGCGGAGCTTCGCGTCGACGCGATTGGCCGGAAGGTAGAGCCGCCCCGACGCGCGCACACGCCTGCGGGCAAGCGCTTCGTGCGGGCCGACGACGACGGCGTTCGCGGTCGCGTCCGTGTCGAGCACGTAGAGCGGGCGCTCCGCGACGACGCCGATGCCGCGGCGCTGGCCCGGGGTGAACTCCCAGGCGCCGCCGTGGACGCCGAGCTCGTTTCCTTCGGCGTCGACGATCGGCCCCGGCCGCGCCGCGAGCCCGTGCCGCGAGAGGAACGCGCGGTAGTCGTCGCCGGCGAGGAAGCACGCCTCCTGGCTCTCCGCTCTCCGTGCGACGTCGAGGCCGGCGCGATCCGCCTCGTCGCGCGTCTGCTCCTTGCCCTGCTCGCCGAGCGGGAACCAGATGCGGTCGAGAAGCGCAGGCTCGACCTGCGCCAGCATGTACGACTGATCCTTCGCGGCGTCCGCGCCGCGCGCGAGCAGCAGACGGCCGCCGCGCTCGACGATGCGGGCGTAGTGACCGGTTGCGAGACGGTCGCATCCCGCTCGCTCGACGAATGCCAGCAGCTCGTCGAAGCGGAACGCGCCGTTGCAGCGGATGCACGGGTTCGGTGTCTCGCCGCGCGCGTATCCGGCAAGGAACGGCGACACGATGGCGTTTCGGAACTCCTCGCGCAGATCGAGCGTGACGTGCGGTACTCCGAGCCGGTGACACGTCGCACGCGCCGCAATGACCGCCTCCGGTGAGCAGCACGCGCGCTCGGCGCTCGGCCCCGCGGGATCGAGCCAGAGTCGAAGCGTCACACCGACGGCGTCCGGCAGTGCACGCAGCAGTGCAACGGCGCTGTCGACGCCGCCACTCATCGCCACCGCAGTGCGTCCACGCGACGGCTCGGCGCGGAACACGGGGCCGAGCGCGTTCGCAAGCGCGTCCACCGCGAGCGTCTCGCCGCCGACCGCCGCTGCCTCGAGCAGCGTCATCCCCACGATCGGACGGTCGAGTCCGGGGGCGTCCGCCTCGACGATGCGCTCGCCGTCGACGCGGAGCCGAACCGCGGCCCACTGGCCGTCGCGGGTCGAGTCTCCGAAGGTCTCGGTCATGGGAAGAAAGTGGGCCCGGACCTAGGGAACCTGTCGAAACAGGTGGGTACCCTGCCGCCGCGAAGACGGACGCGGGTTCCCTTCATGGTGCTGTTGGTTCACCATTCGGCCCGGACCCAGCTCACACCCTAGCGCGTGAAGCGCCACCGAACGCTCTGCGTTCCCTGCACGCCGAGCAGCGCGGCCAGCGCAGGCGTGAGATTGAGCTCGCGACCGGAGGGCACGTTGCCCCGGTCGATCACCGTCGTCGGCACCGTGCGGTCGCCAAACCGCACGTAGATACGAACGTCGCAGGGCAGCACGGGATGACCGATGCCGACGGTGCGCGCCCCGACCTTCACGCCGCAGGCGGTCCGGCCGGTCGGCGCATAGGGAGCAGCGAGCGCGGTCGTCCACGGCCCGGCTCCCGCCGGAAGCGTTTGGTGGTGACGGTGTCGATGGTCGACATAGATCGCGATCGACACGGCGAGCACGGCAACGGCGGCGAGGGACGCGACGCGCCGGCCCGCGGCGGCCGTCACAGGTTGGCGACGAGCCCGCCGAAACTTTGCCGGACGAGGTCGTCGAAGTCGACGGCCAGCAGCCCGTCGGGCCCGGCGAAGTCACGGAGGTACATGAGCAGGAACGTCCGCTCTTCGTCGGCGATCGGATCGCCGCCGGAGTGCTCGCGGGCGACGCGTTCGAGATCCCAGACGTCCCACTGGCGCGGCCCGCCGATGCGGATGACCGCGGCCGCCGGCGGCAGCTCCGGCTCCGGCTCGGGCTCAGGCACGGGAAGCGGCACCGGCGCGAGGCGCGGCGGCTCGGGGACCGGCTCCGGCTCGTGCTCGTGCGCGGCCTCGACTGCGACTGCCACGGGCCGCGGCTCAGGCGCCGGCTCGGCGCGAATGACCCGGACGCGCTGCTCTTCCACGACGGGCTCCGGCACTGCCGCTGCGGCAGCCAATGGTTTCTGTCTGCGCTCGTACCAGTAGCCGAGCTCGACCAGCACCACGAGCAGTATGCGGCCGCGCCGGAGGCAACGATGCCCCAGATGTGCAGACCGACCTCGAGCGCGATCACCGGGACGGCAACGATGAAGGCCGCCTCAACGACGGTGCGCGGCCCGAAGACTGGCCTCATGTGCAGAAGGTTACGGTTGCGGCTCGGACGGCTCCGAGCCCTCCGGCTCTGCCGGCGGCTCCGGCTCCGCAGGCGCGCCCGCCAGGGCCGCCGTCGGCGGCAGCGGATGGGCCTCGGAAGACTGCTCGGCCGACCGCATGATCGCGGCGGCGACCTCGGCGATCGCCTCCTGTCCGAGCCCGGCGGCGCCGAGCAGCTGCTCGACTCCCTGCTGGGCGCGAGCGATCACGACACCGGCCTGGCTCCGGGCCCATTCGAGCGTCTGCTCGACCTCGGCGCGGGCGGCGTTCGTGAGCTCGGTCGCCTGGTGACGCGACTGCTCGAGCAGGCGGGCGCCGCGCGCCTCGGCCTCCTGGAGCTCTCGCGCCGCGTCGGCCTGCGCCCGCGTGACCAGCTCTCGAGCCTCGTTGCGGGCGGCGTTGATCGTCTCCGCGCGCTGCCGTTCGCCCTCCTGGCGCTGGCGTTCGACGTCGGCCTCAGGCTTGCCGATCTCGCCCTGCCGGCACACGAGCCCCTGCTCGGTGCGAGCGAGCTGCGTTGCCGATGCATTCTGTGCGTCGCGCTCGATCGTGTCCGCGAACTCGGCCGCAGCGCGAATGGGATGCAGCGCGTCCATGCGCACGGCGTGGCCGCTCGGCTCGGTGGCACCGCCGCTCTTGCTGGACGCCTGCAGCACGCGGAGCTGCGCCTGCAACTGCGCGACGTGGCGGCGGAAGGCCTCGAACGCCTCGCGCACGCTGTCCGCGTCGAGACCGTCGCCGGCCGGCGGCACATCCTCGATCCGCGGAAGCGCGGTCAACTGCGACGCATTCGGTGCGCTCGACATAGCCGCCAGTATGAACTACTTCTGGGACGGATCTACGATCGACCGGATGCCGAGCTCACGGAGCACGGTGTCCGGCATCGGCGTCGGACCGCCGGTCAGCGGGTCGGCCCCGCTCGCCACCTTTGGAAACGCGATCACCTGGCGAAGGTCGGGCTCGCCCGCCATGCGGGCGACGAAACGGTCGATGCCCATCGCGAAGCCGCCGTGCGGCGGCGCGCCGAGCTTCAACGCTTCGAGCAGGAAGCCGAACTTCGCCTGCTGCTCTTCCTCCCCCATGCCCATCACGCGGAAGACGGCCTGCTGTATCGCGGCGTCGTGGATCCGGATCGAGCCGGAGCCGAGCTCCCAACCGTTCCAGATGAGGTCGTAGTGCTGGCTGAGCGCGGAGCCCGGATCCTGCTCGAACGACTCGGCGCCCGGCATCGGCGCCGTGAACGGGTGATGGAGGAACGTCCACTGGCCGGTGTCCGCGTCGCGCTCGAACATCGGGAAGTCGACCACCCAGTGGAAGACCTCCTCGCCGGTCTCCGCGAGCTCGAGCTCGCGGCCGAGATGCGTGCGCAGGCCCCCGAGCACGCGGGCGACGATCGGCTCCTCGGCGGCGACGAAGAGCGCCGTTGAGCCCTCCTCGACGCCAAATGCCGCCAGTTCGCCTTCGGAGAGGAACTTCGAGATCTGCCCGAGCTGGGCGAGCCCCTTCGCTCCCCACTCCTTCGCGATCTCTTCGAGCCGCGCATGCTCGCTGCGCGAGAACGTACGAGGGACGACGATATAGCGGACGCACGGCGCGTTCGCGAACACGCCGAACTGCGAGCCGCGCGTGACTTCGGTTGCGTCCTCGATCGCGAGACCGAAGCGAAGGTCGGGCTTGTCGGTGCCGTAGCGCGCGATCGCCTCCGCGTACTGCATACGCGGGAACGGGCGCAGCGGCGCCTCTCGGCCGACTGCCTCGAAGCTCGCGACCACGCAGCGCTCGAGCACGTCGAGCACGTCCTCGCGCTCGACGAACGACATCTCGAGGTCGAGCTGGCGGAACTCGAACTGCCGGTCCGCGCGCAGATCCTCGTCGCGCCAGCATGTTGCGATCTGGTAGTAGCGGTCGAGCCCACCGACCATGCACAGCTGCTTGAACAGCTGCGGCGACTGCGCCAGCGCATAGAACTTGCCGGGCTGGAGGCGGACGGGAACGAGGAAGTCGCGGGCACCCTCCGGTGTCCCCTTCGTCATGCTCGGCGTCCAGACGTCGACGAAGGCGAGGTCGTCCATCGTCCGCCGGATCGCGTTGATGATCACGTGGTTGAGACGCAGGTTGCGCTGCATGCGGTCGCCGCGCATGTCGAGGTAGCGGTAGCGAAGGCGAAGCACCTCGTCCACGCTCTCGTCGCCGATCTGGAACGGCAGCGGCTCGGATTTGGAGACGATGCGCAGCGTGTCGACCTGGATCTCGACCTCGCCGGTCGGCACGTTCGGGTTGACCGCATCGGGCGCGCGCGCGACGACCTCACCCTCGGCCTGGAGAACGAACTCGTTGCGCACGTCGTGGGCGATCGGGTCGTTCTCGGGCCGTACGACCAGCTGGACGATGCCCGTGTGATCACGCAGGTCGATGAAGACGAGACCGCCGTGATCGCGACGCGCGTCGACCCAGCCGGCGAGCGTCACGCAACGGCCCGCGTCGGCCGCGCGCAGAACGCCGCACATCGTGTCGCGCCAGCTCACGTGAGGAGCTCCTTCAGGTGAGGGACGCTGTCGACGGCGACGTCGAGGTCTCCCGGCCGTCGCAGCGTCCATCCGTCCGCCCCGACGATGACCGTCGCACGCGCGTGCTTCTGCCCGTACGTCACCTGGCCCTTCACCGAACGGCCGGCGTGGTCGGAGTCGGCCGAGATTCCGGCGCCGCGCAGCTCGTAGACGGCGGCGAGTGCGGACTGCCCCGGCTCGACGACGAAGAACACGTCGAGCAACGGCTCGTCGGCCGTGATCCCCTCCAGCTCGAGCGACAGCACGAGCCGCTCGATGCCTGCGCCGAAGCCGACACCGGGAGTCGGCGGGCCGCCGATTTGCTCGATCAGGTAGTCGTACCGACCACCGCCAGAAATGCTCGATCCTTGGGACGACTCATCCGGCCCAATGAACTCCCATGCGGTTCGCGAGTAGTAGTCGAGGCCACGAACGAGCGTCGGATCAAGCGTGTACGGCACGCCGTACTCGTCCAGATGGCTGCACACGCGCGCAAAATGAGCGAGGCAGTCATCGCAGAGCGAGTCGCCGATCTTCGGCGCGTTCTCGAGTGCGGCACGAACCTGTGGGTTCTTCGAGTCAAAAACGCGGAGCGGTACCGTTTCGCGCCTTTGACGAGCTTCGTCGTCAAGCACGTCGTCGTGATCGCGCAGCCATTGGCTCAACGCAGCGTTGTACGCGGGCCTGCAGTTCCGGTCACCAATCGAGTTGAGCCGCAACTCATATCTCTTGACGCCGAGGTTCCTCAGCAATGCGTCATAAAGCTGAATCACCTCCGCATCGACGGATGGTTCTTCGGAGCCGATGCACTCAACAGAGAGCTGCCAGTGCTCGCGGTACCGGCCGCGCTGCGGCGCCGCGTAGCGATACATGGGCGCAATCGTGTACAGCTTCACCGGTTGCGCCTGGTGGCTCATCCCGTGCTGGATGTAGGCGCGGCAAATCGGCGCTGTTCCTTCTGGGCGGAGCGCAAACCATCGTTCGCCTTTGTCTTGAAACTCATACATCTCTTTCTGCACGACATCAGAGCCTTGTCCCGATGTCCGGGCGAAGAGCTCGCGATCCTCGAACACCGGCGTCTGGATCCGGCGATAGCCGTAGAGCGCGCACATGCGCTCCATCTCCCCCGTCACCTTCTGCCAGAGCGGCTGCTCGGACGGGAGGATGTCGTGCGTTCCCTTCGGCGCCTCGATGCGCGTCACGCGCGCAGCTCCGCGAGGAACGGATTGCGCGCGAGCTCGGCGCCGAGCGTCGTCCGCGGCCCATGGCCGGGATACACGATCGTGTCCTCGGGATACCGCTCGGTCAACGTGCGCACCGACGCGAGCAGCGTGTCCCAGTCGGCGCCAGGAAGGTCGACCCGGCCGACGGACCCGGCGAAGAGCAGGTCGCCGCTGAAGAGGGAGCCGTCCGCGTGGAAGGCGACGTGCGCCGACGAGTGGCCCGGGATCGCCACGCACTCGAAGGTGATGCCGGCAAGTTCGAGCGTCTCGCCGCCGTGGAGCGGATGGTCGACCGGATATGCCCGTCCGGGCGCGCCGGCGGGTGCGAACTCCGGGAAGCGCTCCAGCCGGTCGCGCTCGCCCTCGGGCATGTACACCGGAGCACCGGTTCCCTCGGCGAGATCGGCCACGCCGCCCACGTGGTCGAAGTGCCCGTGCGTGATCAGGATGGCCGCGCAGGACGCGCCCATGCCGGCCAGCTCGAGGCGCAGCTGCGCCGCGTCGCCACCGGGATCGACGACAACCGCCTCCGCCGCGCCGCGCTCGGCCCGCACGACGTAACAGTTCGTCTGCAACGGTCCGAGCCCGTATGTATCCACGACCAGTGGCATCGAGCGAGTGTAACGAGGCACTCCCGCGGCGAGGCCGACGTCAGCGCTTCGTAGAAGCCTGGTCGCGCGCCTGCCAGCGACGGTAGGCGAACCGGTCGAGCATGTACGTGAAGGGGATGAAGAGCGCGGTGTACAGCACCGCGGCCACGGCAGCACCCGTGTAGTTGTGCGTCTTGTTCAGCATCCCGAAGAGGACGAAGACGACGGCGCCGAGGATGAGCGCACGCCGACCGGCCCGCCCCCATGACGGGGGCTGCGGCGTCCGGCGTCCCCGCGCCGGAGGCGCACTCTTCTTCACCGCGGGCTTCGTGCCGTTGCGACGGGTCTCGGCTGGACTCTCCTCCAGCGCCTCGACTTCGTTCCCGTCGTCGTCGAGGTAGACGAACTCGTAGTCGTGCCGCTTGGCCTTCGCCTCGCGGCGCTTCTGTTTCCTCGTCGGCATGGCGAACCTAGGGTAGCTCGCCGCCGAGCACGACCCTCGCGACGACCTCGCCGCCGAGGTGGTAGGCGAGGTAGCGCCAGTCCGGCGCGTCGAGGAGGACGAGGTCGGCGCGATAGCCGGGCGCGATCCTGCCGAGCCGGTCCGCGCGCCCGAGGACGTGCGCCGCGTTCACCGTGCAGGCGGACAGCGCTTCTGCCGGCGAGAGCTTCAGCTGCGTGGCGGCGAGCGAGCAGCAGAGCGGCAGGCTCTCGCAGAACGCGCTGCCCGGATTGAAGTCGGTCGCGAGCGCGACGGCGGCGCCGGCGTCGACGAGTGCGCGCGCGGGCGGCATCGGCCGGCCGAGGAAGAGCGCGCTCGCCGGAAGGACGACGCCGGTCACGTCGCTCGCGGCGAGCGCGCGAATGCCATCGTCGCCGGTCGCCTCGAGGTGGTCGATCGAACGCGCGCCCAGCTCGATCGCGAGCGGGATCGCTCCCTGCTCGGTGAACTGGTCGCCGTGCAGCCGGAGTGCGAGACCGGCGTCGCGGCACGCTTCGAGGTAGCGCCGTGCCTGCGCGGCGTCGAACGCGCCGCGCTCGAGGAAGACGTCGGCCGCCTCGGCGATCTCCGCTGCCTCGGGAAGCACCTCTGCCAGTGCGAAGTCGAGATACGCGTCCGCGTCGTCGAACTCGGGCGACACCCCGTGCGCGCCGAGCCAGGTGGGGATTCCACCCGCGGACCGGATCACGCGCAGCGACGCGAGCTCGGTGTCGCGGTCGAGGCCGTAGCCGGACTTCGCCTCGAACGTCGTCGTGCCGTGCCGCCGCATCCACTCCCGGTGGAGCACGACTGCGTCGCGCAGACCGTCCTCCCCCGCCTCACGCGTGGCGCGAACGGTGGAGAGAATGCCGCCGCCGCGCGCGTGCAACTCCTCGTACGTCGCCCCTGCGGCGCGCAGCGAGAACTCCTCCACGCGATCGCCGCCGAACGCGGCGTGCGTATGGCAGTCGACGAGGCCGGGGATCGCGCAGCAGCCGTCCCCGTAGACCTCGTCGATGTCGCCGTCGAGCGACGGGAGGTCGCGCATGCGGCCGACCGCTTCGATCGTGTCGCCGTCGCAGAGGACGTACGCGTCCTCGAGGACGTCGACCTCGCCGAGCTGTGCGCCGCGCAGAGGCGCCTCGCGGCCGGCCGGCGTCGCCACCTGGGCAAGATCGCGGATGAGGAGGCGCACGCGGTGAGTCTACGAGCCTCCCGAGGACGCGATCGGCGCGACGGGTGTCGGTGTGACCGTGACCGGCGTGACCGTTACCGGTGTGACCGTCGTCGTCGCGACGGTCGTTGTCGCTCGCGCGTGCTTCTTGGTCGTGGTCGCGGTGGTCGTCGAGTAGGCCTTCTGCGTCGCACTGGCGGCGAGCCCGGCGAAGAGGCCGCACGCGGCGAGCGCGGCGCCGGCTACGGCGCCGGTAATTCGGCGGACGCGAGTCATGTTCCGGTCGCGGCTCTTGGGGGTCATCGCGCACTCTTTTCGAGCGAGAGCGCAAGGCGCGGGCACATCTTCACCGCGTGGTGCGCCGCGGATTCGAGACTGCGGGCGACGGGCTCGCGCGGCATGATCGGGTAACCCCATTCGTCGAGCTCGACGAGCTCGGGCAAGAGCTCAGCGCAGTGGCCGTAGCCGTCGCAGAGGATCGGGTTCACGCGGAGTTGCATGCTCATCTCCATTCGCGGGAGGCTCCGAGCGGGAGCACGGGTGGATGCGACGACCCGCTGCAGCGGCCGGTACGGTGGCGGGCGATCTCGTCCGCGAAGACGTCCACGGCGCTCGCGACGAAGCGGGTCGCGCCGTTCGGATGCGCGCACGCGCCGCGGCCGGAGATCTGCGGCGCCAGCCGGTGGAGCCGGTCGACGTCGAGCGTTTCGAGCGCGTCTGCCATGGCCGCGAGGCCGAAGACGCACGGCCCGCACTGGCCCGCGCTCTCCTCGGCGAGGTAGCGCGCGACTCGCGCCGACTCGGCGAGCCCGCACGCATCCTGCGGGAGGACGACGATCGACCGGGCGCCGAGCGACGCGCCGAAGGGCTTCAGCGCGGCTTCGGCGAGCGGGAGGTCGAGCGCGTCGTGGGCACGCACCCAGGTGCCGAAGTAGCCGCCGACGAGGACTGCGTGCGGCAGGGCGCTGAGGCCGCCGAACCGTTGCAGGACGTCTCGCATCGGCGTGCCGAGCTCGACCTCCGCGACGCCGGGGCTCCGCACAGCGCCGAGGACGGTGACGAGAACGGTGCCCGGCTCGTCCGCCGTCCCACGCTCGCGGAACCACTCGGCCCCGTAGCGCGCGATAAGGCCGACGTTCGCGAGCGTCTCGACGTTCTGGACGAGCACGCCCCTCTCGTACGGCTTTTGCAGCGTCGGTTTTGCCTCACCGCCGTTCAGGAGGTTGACGAGCGCCGACTCTTCGCCGGCGACGAACCTGTCCGGCATTGTTTCGACAAAGCAGTCGAACCCGTCGCCCCGTTGGGCAAGTGCGCGTTCGAAGCGCTTCCGAACGGTGCGATTCTCACGGCCGACGGCGAAGATCAAGCGGCGTCCGCCGACGATGCGCGCAGCGACAACGGCGCCGTCGATGACGAGGTGAGGGTTCTCAGCCAGCAATACCTTGTCCTTCCAGCTGGCCGGCTCGCCCTCCGTTCCGTTCGCGACGACGACCGGGTTGCGGGCGCGCGCCACGGCCGCCAGCTTGACCGCCGTCGGAAACGCGGCTCCGCCGCGTCCCGTGAGCCCACTCGCGTTGATCTCGGCGAGCAGTTCGGCACGTCGTCGCCGCGGCAACGGCGTATCGATCGGAGCAAGGAGACGCGCAGACACGTCCGTGCGTCGCTCGACTGCGACCGCGGTGCTCACGACGCAGTCCCGAGGTACTTCGGATACGGATTCCGGAGCGCAAGCAGTCGCCACACCACGGTGATCGCAACGAGGCCGGCGCAGGCGACGCCCATGTCGAGAAACCAGCCGGCGGCCTTGTCGGTGCCGATGCCGACGCTGTGCGCAAAGGCGAGCGGCCACGACGCATAGGCGAGCCAATGCACGCCTTTCCACACACGCTGGCTCATCCGGTGACGGAGCAGGCTCGTGACGACCACCGCCGCGAGCAGATCGAGCGAGAGCGCGCCCATCCCCAGCCAGAGCCCGTACTTCGCGCTCGGTAGCGGGAGGAGCGCCTGGGCGAGGCCGACCTTCGCGTATGAGTCGGCGAGCGCCGTGACGACGTGGATGCCGAGGAACACGACGGCGAGCAGCGAGACGCTGCGATGCACACCGAGCGTCACGAAGCGCGGCAGGCGGGTGGTGCCGAACCGGCGCGTAGTGGCGATGCCGAGGACGACAACGATGGTGAAGAGGATCAGCGCCACGACGCCGCTCCCGCGCATGAGGTACCAGATGATCGGGTTGTTCAGGCTGCGCATGGGAGCTCTCCCTGTGCGGGCCAGCCGCCGGTGACGACGACGCGGCCGTCGGGGCGGACGAGGCGGGCGGCGACGCATGCGCTCTCGAGCCAGCGCGGCGCGTCCTCACCGAGGACGATGGCCGCGGTCGACGCCGTGTTCGCGTCGACGCACGACGCTGCCGCAACGCTGACCGTGCGCCAGACCTCCACGGCGGGACGGCCGGTGCGCGGGTCGAGCACGTGATGCGCGATGCCCTCGGTCGTGCGCCAGCGGCGCACGGTCGTGCTCGAGGTGGCGAGCCCGCCGGCGGCGATCGCCACCGTTTGACCGTCCACGAGGGAGGGAGCGCGATGGTCGTCGGTGACGAGGATCGGCCAGCCGCCGGCGGGCGCCGGCCCTGCGACGGCGATGTCGCCACCGAGGTTCACGAGAATGGAGGAGCCGGTCGCGCGGAACGCTGCTGCAGCCGCACGATCGGCGGCGAACGCCTTCGCGGTCGCGCCGAGGTCGACCAGGACGCCTGCTGGGACGCGTACGCGGCCACGCCCGTCGTCGATCTCGATGCGCTGCCAGCCGGCGGCGGGGACGAGCTCGATCCTCGCAGGCTCGCGCCGAGAGATGACGACCCGGAAGTCGGCATCCCAGCCGAGGGCGCGCATCGATGCGCCCACGGTCGGGTCGACTGCGCCACCGGTGGCGGCCGCGGCGTCGACGCCGGCGGCGAGTGCCTGGCGCAGCAGCCGGCTTGCCGGCATCCACCCTCCACCGCAGCGGGCGAGACGCGAGACCTCGGAGTCGGCGCGGAAGCGGCTGCACGCCTGGTCGGTCGCGTCGAGCTCGCGCTCGAGCACGTCGATCGCGTCGGCCAGGACGAGCGGCTCGAGCGTTGTGATCTCGGCGGTGGTGCCGAGCGCGTGGAAGGAGGCGGTGGCGGGACTCATGCTGCGAGTTTCGCCATGCGTCATGAGCCGCCTGTGAGCGCCACCTGTGAGTGTCCTGTGAGCTTCAGATCTCCTGCATAGGGAGTCGCAGCCCACCCTCGCGCGCAGCCTCGATCGCGTCCAGGTAGCCGGCGTCCGCGTGGCGGAGCACTCCGGTGGCCGGATCGGTCGTGAGCACGCGCTGGAGGCGTTCCGCCGCGTCGTCGGTGCCGTCGGCGACGACGACCATGCCCGCATGGATCGCATTGCCGATCCCGACGCCCCCGCCGTGGTGCACGCTCACCCAGGTCGCCCCGGCAGCGACGTTGACGAGCGCGTTCAAGATCGGCCAGTCGGCGATCGCGTCCGAGCCGTCGCGCATCGACTCGGTCTCGCGGTACGGCGAGGCGACGGATCCTGCATCGAGGTGGTCGCGCCCGATGACGACCGGCGCCTTCACCGTCCCATTGCGGACGAGCTCGTTGATCGCGAGCCCCGCCTTCGCGCGGTCGCCGTAGCCGAGCCAGCAGATGCGCGCCGGCAGCCCCTGGAACGCAACGCGACCCGGTGCGAGCTCGAGCCACCGTTGCAGGAGCGCGTCGTCCGGGAACAGCGCCTGCAGCTCGGCGTCGATCGCCGCGATGTCGGCCGGGTCCCCGGACAGCACTGCCCAGCGAAACGGCCCGATCCCGCGACAGAACAGCGGCCGGATATATGCCGGGACGAAGCCCGGGTATGAGAAGGCCTCCGCTACGCCGGCTTCACGGGCCTCCCCTCGCAGGTTGTTGCCATAATCGAAAACAGACGCACCGCGCCGGACGTACTCAAGCATCCCCTCGACGTGCGCGGCGATCGACGCACGCGCGAGCCGCAGGTACTCGTCCGGATCGGACGTGCGCAGCGCCGTCGCCTCGTCGACGGAGTAGCCGCTCGGCACGTACCCGTTCAGCGGGTCGTGCGCGGCGGTCTGGTCGGTGACGAGGTCGAAGTGCTCGCCGCGCGCGGCAAGAAGCGGCACGACGTCGGCGGCGTTTCCGAGCAGCCCGACTGACAACGCGCGCTTCTCGGCGGCGGCCGCGCGTATGCGTGCGAGCGCGTCGTCGAGTGAGTCCGTCGCCTCGTCGAGGTACCGCGTCTCGAGCCGCCGCTCGATGCGATGCGGGTCGACCTCGATGCAGAGGATCGCCGCGCCGGCCATCGTCCCGGCGAGCGGCTGCGCGCCGCCCATGCCGCCGAGCCCCGCCGTCAGGATCGTGCGGCCGCGCAGGTGCGGCTCGCCGAAGTGCTTCTCGCCCGCGGCGGCGAACGTCTGGTACGTGCCTTGGAGGATTCCCTGCGTGCCGATGTAGATCCACGACCCCGCCGTCATCTGCCCGAACATCGTAAGGCCGAGCGCCTCGAGACGGCGGAACTCGTCCCACGTCGCCCACCGCGGAACGAGCAGCGAGTTGGCGATGAGGACGCGCGGGGCGCCCTGATGCGTGGCGAGCACGCCGACCGGCTTGCCCGACTGGACGAGCAGGGTCTCATCCGGCCCGAGCTCCAGCAGTGTGGCGACGATCGCACGCAGCGCGTCGTGGTTGCGCGCTGCCTTCCCGGAGCCGCCGTAGACGATGAGCTCTTCGGGCTTCTCCGCCACCTCGGCGTCGAGGTTGTTGAGCAGCATGCGCAGCGGCGCCTCGGTCGACCATTGCCGCGCGTTGAGCGTCGTGCCGCGCGGTGCACGGATGCGGGAGAGGTCCCCGCACAGCTCGTCGACGCGTGACGTCGTGACGCTCATGCCACAGCCCGTTCGAGCGCGCCGTCACGGATCGCCGACGCCACCGCTTCGATGTCGGGAGCAAGGGACCGATCGTCCTTCAACCGCGGTGAGAGCTCCCGGACGAATGCGCGAGCGGCGCGCACGCCGACGCCGGGCTCGAGCGGCGCGAGGAACTCCACACCTTGAGCGCCTGCGAGCAGTTCGATTGCGAGCGCGCTTTCGCAGTTCGCGAGCACCTGCCACGCCTTCAAGCCCGCGGCGTTCCCCATGGAGACGTGATCCTCTTGCCCGGCGCTTGTCGGGATCGAATCCACCGACGCCGGATGCGCGAGCACTTTGTTCTCGGAGACGAGCGACGCCGCCACGTACTGGGGAATCATGAACCCGCTGTTCAGCCCTCCGTCACTCGTCAGGAACGCGGGCAGGCCGTCGGACAGGTTGGGGTTGACGAGCCGCTCGACGCGCCGCTCGGAGATGGAAGCGAGCTCGGCGACCGCCATCGCCATGACGTCGAGCGCAAATGCGAGTGGCTGCCCGTGGAAGTTGCCGTTGGAAACGAGCGCATCCTCGTCGACGAGCACGAGCGGATTGTCCGTCGCCGCGTTCAGTTCCACCGAGATGGTGTAGTCGATGTAGTCGAGGAGGTCGCGCGACGCGCCGTGGACCTGCGGCGCACAGCGGAGCGAGTACGCGTCCTGCACCTTGTCGCACCAGCGGTGGGACTCGATGATGGCCGAGCCTTCGAGGAGCCGCAGCACGTGCGCCGCCGCCGCCGTTTGGCCTCGAAGCGGGCGGAGCGCGTGGATCTCCGGGATGAACGACGTACGCGACCCCTGGAGCGCCTCGAGCGATTGCGCACACGCGACGTCGGCGGCGTGCGCGAGCCGGTGCGCGCGCACAAGCCCGAGGGCGGTGAACGCAGCCATGAACTGTGTGCCG
>Ga0193751_1001616_pt1 | contig 14273 bp, 17 predicted proteins | sample L1c2metaG_FD_143050 | JGI IMG/M metagenome (GOLD analysis project Ga0193751, IMG submission 143050) | Soil microbial communities from a riparian zone of the East river system, Colorado, United States - L1c2 | ecosystem: Environmental > Terrestrial > Soil > Riparian zone | place: USA: East River... | reverse complement strand
CTGTACTTCCTTTATCTTCAGTCTCAGCAAAGACAGTGCCATAATAACTACCCGCGCCAGTTCCTGGAGGAACAGTAATAGTAAACGGTATGGTATCTTGATTGCCAATCTTAAGCATATTGCCACTACTTCCGAACGTAAACCATTGCGTTACGTCCGTGGCACCCTTAATGGGGCTGAAGTAAGGTTTATAGTCTTCTCCCGAAACGCTGTATGGAGCGGCGTATATCTTGTATTGATACTCTAATTCACCCTGGTTAATGACCAGCATTTCGCCCTTATAGCTGGCGCCTGGTGCGATTTCCGTATCAAGCGACGTTGGAGATACGGTTACCCCACCGGAAGCCGCGTGCACACCATTTACTCCTATACCACCTATCCCGAGTAAGAGCGTCAGCAATAGTACTTTCAAACTATTTCGGATGAGTCGCTTCATATGTTTAGGCATTGGTACTACTAATTCGCCGTAGCAGTATAGGTAACACTGTCGCTATATGTACCGCTAGGTTGAGCTGTAGTGGCGGCTACCCCATACCACACTGTCGTCGTATCGTTACTCGCTGTAGTGGCAGTCGTTTTTAAAGTGTTAGGCGAGCCAGTAGCAGGAAGACCTGCGAACTTGATTGCGCCGATTGCCGCACTGGATTGGCCTGAAGTTGGACCAGCACCGAATCCACCGAGGCCATCAACGCGATACCCCCAAGTGTTTGCCGTTTGAGCGATAGGGGTTGTTTGTGTACCTGTGGAAGCTGCAATAGTGTTTGCCCCAGACACAAGTGTTGTGGTTGCATCGGTGTCAGCAATTTGCAGCGTATACCCCAAGGTATCGTTCGTGCTGACCGTTAGCGTGTCACTGGCGATCGTTTGTGCACCAGCACCTGTTGGGGTGACGTTAACAGTAACAGTACCGTTGCTTGTAAATACGCTGATGACAGAGCTGATGGCAGAGTTAATGGTTGTTGAGGTAGTTGCGGCACCTGCTACGGCTGGTAAAGCGAACACGCTTAGAAGGAGCGTTCCTGCGAAAATAGGGCCTTGGTATTTTTTGCCTGTTCGTATCATGATGCAACCCTCGATCTTTTTGATCTTATGCTTATTACTATTTAAATTATAGTATAATGTTCATGTTTTATAAAGAGCGTGATTGAAATCACATATTGGCGACTATCCCGTATTAATTTTACGCATACTATACGTCTATAGTTGCGTTAAGAACCCCATAGATCTGATGCAACTCAAAGTAATATCACAATCTAACATCATAAAATATGGTTACAGTCAATCCGTTCGTTCCCTGCAACCATATCCGCCTCAAGAACCTATCTGTCATTTAGCTGAAGAAGGCGGGCTTGTATTTTCGCAATAACCTTATCATGCTCGAATAAGTTCTCGTCTCTCAGCACTACATCCGGCATGTAGGCGCGACGAAAGCGAGTACTATGCAAATCGTGCTCATCCATCATCTCAATTAACCGCTTAGCGCTGACTGTCGTCTTATCGCCACGTTTGCGTATAAGTTCAATTCGCTTTTCTTTTGAAACCTCGTAGGCGATCACAAACAAATCGTACCCTTTTTCTTCAAACTTTGGTAATATTCTATCGTAATACCAGTCAATCACACCATCCCGGACCACAAGCCCATTCGGTGTCACTTCCTCTAACCTCTTGTAAAGATCCGTACTGTACCTCCATGTCAGCACGTTGCACGTCTCACGATCAATAGCTGGGTCATATTCCGTCAGCATCATTTTAATACGATCGTTTTCGAGTACAAGCCCGCCAAGTTCTTGCCCAATCTTCTGGGAGAGCATCGTCTTGCCGAGCGCGTTCCCGCCCGAAAAAACTACAAGCATTCGAGGATGGAATACATTCAAATTATCGAGCTTTTTCAAGAAATGTTCATCAAGGTATGTTTTAACATCTTCGGGTAATCCCTCAGTCTCGTCATTGCGATACGTTGGAGATAACATTTGCATGTCGTTATTATAAAGCAAAGCCTCAAAAGTTACTGTTTCTACGTAGATTACACCTTTAAATCAACGACTATGGCAGAATGATCTGAAGCTTTTTTAGTACGTATAATATCAACACTTCTAACCTGTACAGAATTATTACAAAATGCATAATCTACACCGAAAACAGGTAAGACCGATGGCGCGGTTGGTCGCTTCTTTTTACAATCAGCATCTCTAAATCCTAACGATTCTACCAAAGGCACAGCCTTACGTTTATTCATTTCCATCACAGGAACACGTAATTCTTTTTGAGGAATAATCCTCGCAAGAGAACGCACTGCAAAATCTTTCGTTCGATCAACTAATGAGGCACCAGTTAGTTCCGCACGAAGCATATTAAAGTCACCCACCAGAACAGTCGGCACGTCAGGCTCTAAGTCGGCAACAAGCGCTTTCATTTGTCTAATGCGTACCTCTTCGCTAAGATCATCTAAATATACACTTGCTATTTGTAATCCGTATGCACCAATTGCCAAGATAATACCCAGTCCTTGTCGAGTTTCTAGGTCCAGTGCTCGACTTTGTTCTATAGATATATCCGATGCAAAAGCGATGCCAATACCCGCCCCATTGTCTCGATTGAGCCGTTCGTCGTTGAGGCGCATAAAACGAGCGTCACGATACTCTAGATGACTTGCAATACCAGCGTCGCCTCCATATATCTCATCCCATCGATACGCGTCAATAAGTGCTGCCGCCCCAACCCCACGGTTATTGTGGGCATCACGAATAACGGTTTTAATGTTACCTTCTCGCGCTGGAACTTCAGAGTTCGGATCATAAGAGCTAAACCCACCCCTATTAACGTTCCAGCTCATGAGCGTTAGCGCATTGTTACTACAGTTGTTCATTTAAGAGCCTCTGCTGAGATTCTTTATTGATTTCCCTGAGAAAACTACGAGTAGCGCAGTATCCCAAAAACAATGATACCCTCTACAATCATATAGAAAATATATGAAACGATGATTGGCCATAGTTTTTTACGAATTCCATATACCAGCCACACGATGTTTGTAATTAAAAAATATATCCACGTCAGTGAGGAAACGTTTGCCGCACTCTGATTTTTATAAATTGTAATTGCCTGAGGTATTTCAAATAAAGGCGTAGTGAACACGAAAAAATACAATAGTGCATCGAACGGTTCTTTAGGTGTATTTTTGTGTTTGTGATGATAGCGCAACATTTGTTACCTTCTTGAAGTTTCATGCTCATCAAACCATTTGATAAGCTTTTCAGTCATGTCTTCTGTTGACGTATACTCAATAAATGTATCACTTATAAAACGAAGTGAGCCCGATGAAAGATGGCCTGAGCGATAAAAACAAACGATCGGTATTTCCTCATCATTAGCCCACCCAAGCTCAATACCCTGCCCTGTTGATGGATAGGACACTTCGGCTAATACAAAATTACTTTTTGCGATTATATCTTTTGATTTTGTACCAATATTTTCCTCATCATGAGGAAAGAAAATGTCTTGGGTTTTTGCGAGTGACCGTTTGAGTGGTTCATATAGTTCGGTTTGGTAATCAAATCCGCTTGAATGTGTGAGGTATAATTTCATACCCTTTAATCATACCAAACAAAAGATTTTCGGTTCGAAGATCTTTAAGCGTAATAACTTTGGCTCCCGCTAGTGGACGCTTTCCGCAACAATACCAGTCTATACCTAGATAGTTGGATGTTATCACAAAAATACTATGCCTATTTGTCATCGACGATAACTGGAGTAGTGAGCGACTCGCCGATCACATATTCTGATGCAACAAAGACCTGGACAAGTCTTTAAACTGTCCGCTTTTCTTTTGCTTTATTTACCAGATTAAGAAGACGCATCCACACCTCGTCGATATATTCATCGGGGTTTTTCTCGTTGTCTTCCGGCATGCCAGGAGCCTCAAGAGCGCCGAATTCATCGCGCAGTTTATCTATCTCGCTACTAGTAGGAAACGATAGGCGTATCTTAGGATGTGTTCTATCGAACACATGTATGGCAATGTCTGGTGATTCATCTTTATGGGCGTTGCGATAATGTATCGCATCGACGTAGTAATCTAGTACTTCAGTTTCATTAGATAGACTTCTGTCAAATGGATACTCGCTCATAATTATATCTCTATTAAAGCACACAATTAAAGTGGCAAAAACAATGTCCGCCGTCTTTTTTGATCATACTTCCAGAATATATAATTTTTGCTTACGTTTTATTCGTATGATAACAAAAAGAACTTCATTGCAAAGATTTTTAAATATAAATAATCACTTTGGCTCCCTTTAGTGGAAGTACTGCACAACGTAAACATGAAAGCACCCTCCGCCAAGGGGCTTTCAACCATCCTTTCGTGAGGGTGTGTAACTTGTGTCACTTACCGGGTGGCGTAACGAGCTCTTTGGCGCTCGGGATGATACGAGAGTCGGGGAGACCCTTAACCTTGTCGAGCTGCGCCTGCGGAACTTCCTCGCGGTGCCACGCCAGGTAGTGAGCAGCGAGTGAATTGGTGACCTCGCCGTTGGGGAGAAGGTGATCTGTGTTCGAGCTCGTGACCCCACAGCGACATGTGTGTACGCCACGGTAGCTTCCGCCGACAAGCCGATCATCAACCATGACACCAGCCTTTGACCGGCGGAGGCCTTCGGCCATCTTGACCGTGAGCTCATCGATTAAGGGCTCCGCACTTGGAGAACCCTTCGGTTCGATGAATAGTAGACCAGAATCGGTGATCATCTCACCACCCAAACCTGTCTTTTTGAGAGTAAAGACGAGACTCCATTCTCAAATGTATGAGAATTATATTTAGAATATCATTTTTAATTAAAATGTCGATGGTTGTCACTAGTGGACATACTTCATAACAACTCGACAATCTTATTCGCCTGTTTGATTAACCGTTTGTAGCAAATCTTTACGGACCCAGCGCATCATGTCGTGAATTCGCTTGCGAGTTATTCTATCTTTAAAAACACTGTAATTTACGAGCAGTTCGAACATCATGTTAAATCGAATGTAACTATACGAGGTGCTTTTGTCTTTTGTAGGTAGTGACGCAAACAGTAAAACAATAAACCGTTTTGCATACTCTGACCTGCCATATACAACCCACAGCTGAGTACAAAACTTTGCATAGTCATAATATCGTTTCTGGGGTGACAAGTCTTCAAAATCACACAGTATAAGTGTTTTGTCAGATGTATTCCAAAACATATTTTGCGGCTGAATATCTGTCATTGAAAGTCGATATTCATTCAAATTATTACCCTCACTTAATAGATACTGCAGAAATTCAACCGCATACGGAGTGTCTTTGGGTAACTTTTTCAACAAAGCAAGTACGGTGTTCTCTGTCGGCGTCTGTCGATGAGACTCATATGCAGTTACCAATTCTTGATGCTCAACATAAGCTATTGCCTCAAGCACTCTGTGCAAAAAAGCATCGATATCACTTTTCTGCACCGAAAAATCATTGAATTGTTGCGACTCGTTAGAAACAGGTGATTGATCGATATATGGATAGATATGTAGAATATGGTCACCCTCTTCTAACTCATCTACGGCCGTAAGTAATTGTATACCGGGCGGAATATCCTTAAAGCTCTTAGCTAGACTCTCATTTGAATGCGATGCATATACTTCATTCGTGTTATTCACCTTACAAAAATATTGTTTGTCGTTTTTTCGCACTAGCAAGTGAGTAAACCTGGTTTGATTTTTGCCATGTACTGAACCCTCAAGGATTTCGTATCCGGCTTGTAATAAAACTTTCTTTAATTTACTCATGTTCATATATCAATCCTAGATTTTATTAAAATTGCACGATCACTCATATGAGTATACTTGAGGAAGATTCTACCTCCTAATAAACTTGTAAATGGCTCACGCTAGTTGACATTTTTACCATCTATTTGATATAAAATAATACTGTCATCGTTCCTCGGACATCGGAGAATATCATGGCCAACCCCGTCGTCGACCCGAGTCAGCCCGTCGACTACAACTCCAGCAAAACGCTGTCCAGCTACTCCTGCGGGAAGTGCAGAAAGACCGGCGTCAAGCTCTGGCGCAGGTACCAAGCCTTCCCCCATGCTACCGATGCTCTCGCGTGTGCAGACTGCACCGCGAAGGATCAGAAGGTAGACATCAGCGACATGGACGAAGGGGGTTACTACACCGGCAAATTGGGTCGCACCGACCAGATCGGACGGCTCATCCCCGCCATTCCGACGGAAGAAAACAACACCTTCTGGGGCTATGACTGCAGCCCGCCGAACGGGAAAAAGTGGTGGCAACGTCTGCCCATTCGATGAATATAAGCCCTCGCTCACTCACGTAGTAGGCAATTCAGCCTCCGGAGTAATCTGGGGGCTGTTTGCTTATAAGTACAATTATTTCACAAAAAAGAACGGTTCGAAAACTGCTCTTAGAAGTCTATAGTGGACGACGTTCGAATTTGACTTACGTTACCGGATGTACGTCGCAACTTCAAGGCAATAGATGCTACTATAGATTCATGGCCAAACATAAGCAAAATATCAAACCAATATTTTTTGTAGCAGGAAGCGTAGCATGGTTCATATTAGCTACAACTATTATGGTTACTACGAGATATCAAGAAATAATTGCAAATAGAGTAGCGGATCCAAGGGGTATATCAACAAAGCTTGAATCCATACTAAGTATTCTGATCATACTATTCTCGTTTATTCCCAGCGGTCTTTTACTAGCATATCCATACGTAAAGAAGGAATTTAAAGACAATATTACCCGTCGAACATGCCTGTTGGCAATAGGATTAACGTTTGCTTTCTTAATGCCATTCGGCGCAATTAATTTTGCGGTCAATTTTGCAAAATAGAAGTTCTCATTAGTGGATATACTTCGCAACAACGGACTACAAGTCTCACAGTTTACTATAGAATTATTAGCTCGACACTCATAAATAATGACGCTGAGCATGGTAAAATGTGTAGTATGCATAACCGTTTAAAAAACACGGATAATACTCGTAAGCATAGCTTGGTAATACCACCTCAGGTTTTTACACTACTTGGGGGTATATGGATTACCCTATTAATATTATTGCTTGTACATACAAATGTAATGGATATAGTAATAGATACGCTTCTTGGTGCTGGATTTTGTCAAACATGCACAGCAAAGTCTCTAATCACAATTGTTTTTCAGATTTCGATGTTTTTCATCGGTGGTCTAGGAATCAGCTATGGTATAGTTCATGCAACGAAAAGCATCCCTAACGAAAGTCAGCGCAGTCAACTAACGCGAATCGTTCTTTTTGCCCTTGGTGTTTCTATAGCTAGTTTGGTTGTTTATAGCTGGGCATATCTATTTACTAATGGCTTGTGAGTTTAGGCACAATCTTCAACTTTTACAGTAAAACGCTATTGCGCTGCAGCTTTAAGCACAGCCGCGTATGCTGTATGACCTGGAGAGTTGGGGTGATACGAATAAGCTCTTCGGTTCGGATCCCAGGGCAGCGGAAGCGATACTATATTAAAGTATCTATCCTGACTACACCAGTCATGTCCTATAAAAGGCGAGTTGCCCCCATTTGGATCGACATATTGAAACTTTGGCGAACCATAGTCGCTTACACCCTGTTGAATAGCGTTGTTCAGTTGAGTTTGAACTGCGTATGCAGTTGCCCCATTATTCTGCGTCGGATCGGGATTATTGAGTCCGTCATTAAAAGGCCAGCACATGCTACTCGCCCCAGTAGGCATTTCCTGTGGTGTAACATGCGGGTAGCCCAATACGTAAACACGAGCCTCGCTGGAGGTTGCCTCGTCTATTGCTTGATAAACGTCGGCTAGGTCTGAAGGGAGATTATTTGTAATTTTATTGTGAATATCTTCATATGCCTGTGTATTAAAGTCACATAGACTTAGCGTACAAGCTGTTGCAAAATCCTCAAATCCAATATTATTACCCCCAACCGTGAGTGTAATGACATCAGTATCTTGCGACACAGCCGCTACTTGCGCCGGCTCGCCCCATGCTCCATCTGATGATCCTCCATTGATGACATTTGAAGTAGTCGCACCAGAACAAGCCACGAAATTGGTTAAGTTAAGATATAGACTTGATGAAAGTAAATGTGGATATGCCGATGCACTACGATGACAAATGTTTTTGTCACTACCGCTGCCGATATCGGTTCCGCTCTCAAATGGAAGGTTTCCTTCACCACTTGAAAATGAGTCTCCAAGCGCAACATAGTTACGTGGAGGTGGAGGTGAAGTAGGTACTCGTTTGCCAGCATAACCGTCAGGATAAACAATATGATCTGACGCTACGAAAAATACTGGATGTGTCGCATTAACCTGCAAAGTTGTCAGACTTGAATTACTATACTCCCAAGCTTGAAATCGACATCCGACATTCGGATTTATCATAAAAGATTCGGAGTGAGCAGTATTATCAAAGGTAAGTGCATTTTGCCCTACTGTCACATTTTCCGAACCGTTAAAAAGAGTAATCCGAATGAGCTTAGATGTCCCAGCACCATGTCCAACCTCCGCACCCGGAACTTGAGAGATAGCCCAACCTGATCCATTAGCGAGCGTATCCACAAAATTATCATGAAACGCATCCATAGTGGCCTGAGCATTATCATAATTACTCCTATAATTCCATGAATTTTTATAAGAAAATTCATTCGCTGTATTTGTAGACATAAACTCCGCCCAAGTATTCTCCATGTGAGTTTCTGTACAGTTACCAGCTTCCGAATCTCCGCCCATAGCAAGCGTACCAGTCGTAACTATGCCGTAATCACTCGCAGCAGCCGCGCTAGGAATGAAAGGTGTGAATAGCGAAATAAATCCTAGTAATAATGCAAAATTAATAAACGTAGCGCATAAATATAACTTTCTTAGCATACCCACCCCGTGACTGTTAAAATCTCATTTAATACTATTAGTATAAATCATTATGCGCTACTCCCAGTAATTTTTTTGCTAATATTAAGAATTTCGCTAGTGGAGTGGATGCATTTCGCAACTATTCTTATATAAATTGCAATAATATAACAGACTCATATCCTCAGCATATCTAGTCATGCTTATTTGGTAACGTGATACTTTTCATTTAGATTCCACTGATTTTTCTCTAGCTCTGAAATGTTCCATACGTACTCATTTTTTAGTTTTTTGCCATCTCTCACAAATGGCCCTGTTCTAAACTCATAGAAAGCTATAGAAGGTAGCATAGCCTCGGATGATGTAATAATAGCATGATCGAAATCAGCATTAATTTTTCTCAACTCATTAAAAATGTATAGGTAATATCTATCTATTTCGCTCTTTGCGAAGTCTATACCTTGCCTTAGCTGAAGTGCAATATGAAGCTGCTTGTTACCATCTTTATCCTCATAGCTAATTAAGCGGTGATTTTCAATTTCATTAGTCAGTTTTTCATCACCAAATATGACATCGCGGAGACCATCAGGGGCTACAACGGCCCCATTGAAATCCACTGACATATCTGAGCGACCGTAATGAAACACCAGTGGGAGATCGAGAAATTTCTGTCGTAATATAGATTGAAAGCCATACTCTTCAAGGACAGGAACTAGGTCTTTTACTCTCAGCACGTGACCACGATCGTGAATATTATATCGAATACGTGGATTGATATTCTGCTTACGTGTGATGGTTACGAGTAGTTCGCCATTTGTATTTGTTTCAATTATATAGTCAAAGGGATTGAACTGAAAAATCATAGGTAATACACCATACTCTGCCTGCTGCGTAAGCTCTTTGGAGAGTTTAGGATTTTTAGCTATCGCCTGACGCAGTGCAACTGTAAAATCTGTTTCAATTGCAATGTTGATTTCAAGATCGGATGCACCGTAAGATCCAAGAACTGTATGAGCGTACTTATTTAAATGCGTGCGCATGTTCTCGCTGATTCCCTCACCGCCAAAGGCGAGAACGATTGTGTATTCTTCCCAGTTAACTCTCGAGTCATCAAATAGACTTTTTAGAAATGGTGGGTAACTTAATATTATATAGGTGTAGCTAGTCCCAAATTCAAGCATCGTTGCAACTATTTTATCTTTATCAGGACCTATTGATTTAATCATCGTGAAGTCAGTCAACGACGTGGTTACATTCATCCCAGTTGCCCACGCTCCCAATGAGAATGCGTTGATTACAAATGGTTGCTTCTTTAGTTGTTGGGTAGAACGAGCAAAACCTACCTGAAGGAGCTGTCGGGTTGCCGCACGTTCCGCTGGTCCGCGCACCCAACTAGTGGGTGTTCCCGAACTACCGGAGGACTCATCGACAACCACACCACGTTTTGGTAATTTACCATCAACACTACGTTCTAAAATACTCCACTTCTTTATATATGTTTGCTTGTCCATCTCTGGAACTTTTTTAAAATTCTTCTCTATACTGCCAATATAACTAAGTGTCTTCTTCTGCTTATGACGTTTTAGAAAATGGGCGTAGGCGGGAACTCGCTCCCCAGCCATTTCAAATGTTCGCCATGCACGCCACCAACCCAATCGCCACCTTAATGGTTCATACCCCGGCATCAACAGAAGCTTATGCGTTATGGGGTTTCGTGCGAATAGGCCAATCACGGTATCTAACAAGTTAACGACTCCGAACTTTAATAGTTTATTGATTTTATTCATTCGTATTCCCTTCTATAATCATTGCGCCAGCTGCTCGTCGTTGCGCTTTTGGCGGCTGCTTGCTATAGCCGAATCGAAAAAGCATCCACGCCATTGTACCTTCATTTTCCTGAATGTTCGCTTTTTTTACAAACAGTTTATGTGATTTCGGATTAGTAATGACCGTACCAAAAGGATGAATATAGATCTGATGTTGGGTCAGATAAATCCATATTTTCATAAATGATCGTCCAGCCTCAACGAAGTCACTTGTAGTTTGAAATGGGCCCTTAAGCCACCCCAATTGATGAACCCCCTTCATCGTCTTCAAATATACATACCGTATTAAATTACCTATACCCGGATAAGTCCATAACCAACGTCTCTTCATTGTAAAATGCAGTAGCTTACCTGGCATTAGCATCGTTTCAGCACTTAGACCATCTCGTTTTTGATTTGCCTCGTTACGAGAAAATCGTAGCCAGTGCATAATCTCAGAGTAAACGGCGTCATTTTGCAGATCATCAAATAATGTAGCCTGATTAATCATAATGATGTCATCAACTAGTTGCTGATTATCCGTTGAAGAAAACTCATAACCCGAAGAGCTCGCAATCTCTTTTACGCCCTCTATTATCTCTCTTGATACAATTCGACTATCGTAAGGCCGCCGGCTTGTTTGGCGACTCATAAATGCTTCGTAAGCACTATTGTCTTCTGGCGATATTGAATGTGGCACAAGCTTCACACGAGCAAACTTATGCAGGCGTTCGTTAGAGTCAAAATTCAAATCATCTAGATAAAGTTCTTCGACACTCATTAAGCCATTATGTGCTGCGACAATTCTTAGAGATTCCAAAAAAACTCCTGCACATACATGCGCAAAAGAAATGCCATACGATTCTGCAGGTAAACCAAGATCAAGATCGTAAAAGATATCTGCTGTCGTGCTATCAATAACGGCAAGTTTGATGGGCTGGGAATTATGTGGCGAAGGATAGAGGCGGACCGAATCAACAATTTTCTTCCAAATAGCAATATTCACCATAAGATAAGTATATACATAAATTGATACAAACATAAAAGATCTTCAATGAGAAGATCTTTTTATAGTAGGAATCAGCACCTCTCAAAATGGTTCATCAAGCTAGTCGACAAGAGCTCGTGATACCTTTTTGCGTCCAAACTTCACCTCAATACGCATGTGTTTTAGCAACAATTCATAGTTTTCGTTGGTAGCGATCTTTTGCCAGCCTTTAGGGCCGATAAAGATGAGTGTGTCCTCGTAGTTTTTTTCAAGATTTGGTGCTAAATTCGGACGGTTATAGTATGAAGTCTTGCGAAGTTCTTTCATATAGTCCGTGAAGGCACCGTATTGTTGCAGGTCACGAGTAACTTCAAGACATGTCTTCAACGTATCGGAAAGATCTACTTGTATATCATCGGCGTCTCCGACTTTGAAAATATTGAATAAGCCAACCGTTTTTTTGGTATTTTTGTATAGATCCTTGAGGCTGTAGTAGCCGTACGCTTCGGGAAGTGCTCCTTGTAGAGTTGAGGTAAGAAGCCATGCAAATTGTCGAAATAGTGGAAGTAGTTCGCGACGCGACGCGGCAAACTCAACATCAAGGAGAATGCCTGTCGTGAGTTTTCGTGCTGGCCGGGCTTTGCCTTCGGCAATGTAGAAGGAGCCTGTTTTTTTGCGAATCTTCTTGGCGTCAATAAATTCAATATCGTCGATGTTTTGCCACGGTCGTTTTTGAAGCTCTTCGAGCGCCTGTTTCACGTTCTCGTATCCCGTACTTGCGAGAGGCTCTTCTTCCTCGGCGAGGAGTTGAGTTGCGGCAGTAGTAAACGTCTCCTCATTGAATGTTATACTAAGACTCGATAGCTCATTGGCGAGAGTGATGGCGACTTCTGTGTAGAGTTCTAAATCAATGTAGACGACACCACGATACGTCTTACCTACTAGCGAGTAGTCTAAATATGGGAATAGGTGCTTCTCAGAGAAAAACTTCTCGATGCGCATGCAAAATATATGCTCATAAAGATGGGCAAGGTCCACTGAATTTGACTGCTTGATTAGGATGAGCCGTTTCATATTAATATAGCTTCAGTATAGTTGATTTTATATTAAGTACTATGTCGAGGCTACTTGGAAATACAAAAATAGTCATTCGCTAGAATGAGTATTCTGTTGTAATTATTGTTTGACTCCCGTTAGTGAGCATACTTCGCAACTTTGCACTAAGATTTGTCGTTTAAGTACTTGCTAGCAACACTTAAAGCGAATGAAGGCAGTATGATAAAAATAGTTATGAATAAAAGTTTTATAAGCATTTGGCTAAGGGCGGAATCTTGCTTGTCTGGACCTGATGCCGTCAGAACAACTAAAATTCCCAGAATACCAAAGGCAATCGACGCATAAGTAAATACTCTTGTAGCTATTTTTTGCATATTTTTAGTATACCAAATAAAAACACTCTGCTTGCGTAAAGTGCTTATGCTTGGCTCCGGCAGGCAGCTGGGCTGGCGAGTCGCTGGTTCAAACTCGGCTATACGAAAAAAGATCCACCAGATGGTGAATCATTTTTCGTGGCTCCGGCAGCTGGGCTCGAACCAGCGACCTAATCGTTAACAGCGATCCGCTCTACCACTGAGCTATGCCGGAATACTCTAGAGTATTATACCTATTACATAACAGTTTGGTCAAGTGAAAGGTTACTCGTGTATAATCGCAAGTGCTTCACGCAAGACCACCGTTTCTTCTTTGGCACTCGGCAAGTCGAGCTTCTCGTGCTTGTCAATTTCTTTGCGTAACCATTCAATATGAGCACTTTCCGCACTCGTGGGCGAAACCGCCGCAGATGGTATTTCAAGCGAGCGCGCTGAGTTGTCTGTTTTGTGCAGCAGGCCGCGCTGTATTAGCCCATCAACGTGCACGGCAACCGTGGAGACAGACTTGTAGTCCAGTGCACGCATAATTTCGCGGTAGCTCGGCCCATAGCCATTGCCCTTTATAAATCCGTCGATAAAGCTCAACAGCTCACGTTGTTTTTTACTTGGTCTGCTTTCGAACATGTCTTCCTCCTGCTAGCGCAATCGCCGCCAAGCCCCACCATATGATAGAAACGGTATCATCTGCCCATACCGGCAAAAGCAACCCGATGACACCAAGTCCGATGCCGCTTGCAAATACTCCCAATCGTAGCCAATCGTTCCGGCCACGCCAGAGCCACGAGAGAATCAGAATATAGAGCACTGCAAAAAGCGCCAGGCCAAGCCAGCCCGTCTCGTGCGCAATGAACAAGTATTGATTTTCAATGACTACTGGCTGGTTGCTGAGCAGCGATGCCGAGCCGGTACTGCCCACACCCGTGCCAAGCGGCTGGTGAATAAGATTAATAAAGCCTGCTTGGATTGACGTGATATGGTCATCGTTGGAGGTAACAGCACTGCCATCAGCCGGATTTTCATGAAGTAAAACGTTCGAAACAAAGGTGCTACCTTTAACAGCCACGAGCGCCCCAGCAACCGCAAACAATACTATGACGCTCACGATCCAGACGCGTCGGGAAAGCTTTCGCATCGCCGCAATCATAATGACGATAAAAAC
>Ga0193751_1001615_pt1 | contig 14273 bp, 12 predicted proteins | sample L1c2metaG_FD_143050 | JGI IMG/M metagenome (GOLD analysis project Ga0193751, IMG submission 143050) | Soil microbial communities from a riparian zone of the East river system, Colorado, United States - L1c2 | ecosystem: Environmental > Terrestrial > Soil > Riparian zone | place: USA: East River... | reverse complement strand
GGTAGCTTCACATCGATGGCGTACACCTGTGCACCGACGACCTTGGGCGCGGTGTCGAGGCGCTTCACCGGTTTTCCGGCAATCTTCCAGTCCTTGGGATCCTTCAGCGCCACGTCCTTCGGCGGCTCGATCCGGGCTGCCGCTTCGGCAACCTTGCCGAAGGTCGTAGTGCGCCCCGAGGGCTTGTGCGTAATCACGCTATTGCTCGCGCTGCACTCGGAGGCGGGAACCTTCCACTCGTCCGCCGCCGCCTGGATCAGCATCAGGCGCGCGGTCGCGCCGCCCTTTCGCACGTATTCATTGGATTCGCGGATGCCGCGGCTGCCGGCAGTGCCGAAATTGCCCCATACGCGGCTGCGCGCGAGGTTTTGCCCCGGGGTGGGGTACTCCGTAGAAACCTTCGACCAGTCGCACTCGAGCTCCTCGGCGACGAGCTGGGCGAGACCGGTCATCGTGCCTTGGCCCATTTCAGTGCGTGCAATGCGGATTACGACCGAATCATCCGGGCGGATCACGACCCACGCGTTGACTTCGGGCAAGCCATCGGCAGCGCGCACGGCATCGGGTCCGCCGAATGGGAGCTTCAGGCCGAGCGCAAGCCCGCCGCCGGCGGCAGCGGCGGCGACAAGAAAGGAGCGGCGAGTCATCTGAGGGACGTCGTTCATGATGGCCTCCTCATGCCTTGGCCGCGGCGGAGTGGATCGCCGCGCGCACCTGTTGATAGGTACCGCAGCGGCAGATGTTGGTGATCGCCGCGTCGATGTCGGTGTCGGTCGGCTTCCGTTTGACTTTGAGCAGCGCAGCAACAGCCATGATCATCCCGCTTTGGCAATAGCCGCACTGCGGTACGTCGTGCTCGATCCACGCTTGCTGAACGGCGTGCAGGACACCGCCGGTGGCGAGACCTTCGATCGTCGTGATCTGCTTGCCTTCCGCCGCCCGCACCGGAAGTGAGCAGGAGCGCACAGCAACGCCATCGACATGCACGGTGCACGCGCCGCACTGGGCGATTCCGCAACCATACTTGGTTCCCATAAGGCCCGCCCATTCGCGAATGCCCCACAAAAGAGGCGTGTCCGGGTCGGCGTTTACTTCATGCACTGTTCCATTGATGGTGAGACGCGTCATGACGAACCTCCGTATTCGAGATGTAAAGCGGCAGCGCTACTCCGTCTGACATCTTTCATCGTTCCAGCACCCGGGCAGCAGAATGGAATCGTATCAGTGTTCGCGTCTGGCCGCGTTGTGACATTCGCGACCGGCCGAGATCGACCCTGAGCAGCCCGCCGGCGTTCTCCAAGCGGCCATTCAACGAATCTGCATGGCGACCGCCGAGGCGGGGGCGTGCCGAGGGGATCGCAACTCCAACGAAACGGTGGCGGCGCGATGCGCTTCATCGCCTACATCACCAACGCCCCCACCGTGCGCGACATCCTCGTTCACTTCGGTGAGCTGCGGCCCCTCTCACATCGCGCCGGCCGCGCCTCATGTGTTCATCTTGACCGGCGCGCCGACGGCCTTCCAGCCGGAGTGACCGACCGTCATGTAGCGAGCGTCGAAGCCCGCATCGCGCAACGCGATCGCGGTGCGGCAGCCAACGTGAAAGCCGTAGGCGCAGTACACCACCACCGGCTTCTCCTTGGAAAGCTCGCCCATCCACTCGCCGACGCGCTCGGGGTCGCGCCAGGTGACGCCCTCCGCGATGTCCTGCTGGCGCGAGACGAAGTGCTTCGGCCGCGTGTCAATGAGCTGCAGCGGCTTGCCTTCCGCCAGCATCGCCCTCACCTCCTCGACGCCGACGCCCGGCAGGTCGACGAATTCCTCCTGCACCAGCGGGCGCGGCGGCGCCACCTTGCTGGCGTCCTCGTAGCGGCCCTCGACCGCCCGCCAGTCGACATTGCGCAGGAAGGTATCGACGTAAGCCGTCGCGTTCGCGCCGAAGTCGATGTGGTAGGCGTGCTCGTACATGTCGAGCGCGAGCACCGGGATCGCGCTCGCGATCGCCTGGCTGTGCTCGGTGGCGTACTGATTGATGAGTCGGCCGTCCCGCGGCATCCAGGACAGCAGCACCCAGCCCGAGCCGCCGCCGAGCGCGTAGCCCATGGCGGAAAACTCGGTGCGCCAGCGCTGCACCGACCCGAAGTCGCGCGCGAGCGCTTCGGACATGGCGTTTGTCACCCTGCCATCGCCGCCCATGCTCGCGAAATAGAGCTCGTGCAGCAGCGTGGAATTGAGCGCGACCAGCTCCTCGCGCTTCAGGCCGTTGATGACATAGGCTGGCGTCTTTGCGAAATCGAGCGATTCGAGCTGCTCGGTGATGGCGTTCAGGCGCCGCAGCGCCCCGCCATAGTTGTTCTCGTAATGGCTCTCGATGAGCTTCAGCGAGAGGCCGCTCAGCGTCCAGGGACGGCAGTAGATCTGCTTCAGTTGATAGCGCACGACGATACCTCAAGCACAAAGTTGAAATGCGCCCGGACGGATTGCGAACATTGTCTGATGCCCGCATCCGTCACGCGACGCTCACAGGATTGGACGGGGCACCGTCTTGGAGGGATAAAACCCGGGGGTCCTGTCAACCCCCAACGGAAACATTACGCCTTTGCGGCGCTTTCTACAACCCGCATCGGCGGTGGCCACCGGGAACACGAGGCTTGATCCGCGACGACGTGATCGACTGGCTGAATACACCCGAACCGGACGGTCGGGCAACCTGGAGCTTATACTTGTTGTGTTGGGGTAACTGCAGCCACCCGTCAGGTGGTCCGCCATCCAAGCGCTGCTCGCCTCGTATTCAGGAGCGAGCACATGGATGGCACAATTCTCGTATTTTTTCTATTCGCAACATTCGTCGGCGGCGTAGTCGCCGGTTTGGCCGGCTTCGCCATGAGCCTTGTGGTGTCGGGCATATGGCTGCACATCCTCACGCCGATCCAGACCGTAACCCTGATCGTCGGCTACGGCCTGCTGGTGCAGGGCTACGCCATCTGGAAGCTCCGGCATGCCCTGAGCTGGCGTAAGGTAGCGCCATTCATCATCGGCGGTGCGATCGGCGTGCCGATCGGAGGGGCGCTGCTTGCCTATATCAACCCCTCGCATATGCGCACCGTTGTCGGTCTGCTGCTGGTGCTTTACAGCACCTACGGCCTGGCACGGCCGACGATCAAACCGGTGCAGGCTGCACTTCCCGCCAACTTCGGCATCGGAATTGTTAACGGACTGCTCGGTGGATTGACCGGTCTCGCCGGCATCGTCGTGGTCGTTTGGTGCCAATTGCGCGGCTTGCCGAAAGACAATCAGCGCACGATTTCCCAGCCGGTTACCTTCGCGGTGTTTGTGATGAGCGCAATATCGTTGAGCATTGCCGGCGATGTCAGCGCCGAGACTGTCAAACTCTACCTGTATGGTCTGCCGCTGGTGCTGGCCGGATCATGGACCGGGCTCAAGCTCTACGGCCGCTTCGACGATGCGGATTTTCGGAGGATCGTCCTGCTGTTGTTGCTGGCATCTGGCATTTCGCTGATCGTCCCCGCATCGATCTTTCGCTGAGGGTCCACTTGCTGCAATTCCGGATCTGACCAGCTGGAATCGCCACCACCAAACGATTTCGCATGCTCCCGCCTGGTGTATCTGCATCGCATCGTGCGAGGCTCTATCACCAAGGAGGGGTCATGCCGCGTAACGCATGGGACAGCTCCTTCGATGGTTAGGTTACCCGCGGGCCGGCGTGCGAATAATTCGGCTTGCGGTGGTCACGGTACATCCGCAACACGTGATTCCAGGTAGGTCGACCGTTAAGGCTCGCTTCGAGGTCCGCAAGCTCGGGCGGCATCGCCGGCCACTTCACTCGATGCCCAGGCACTCTACACACAGGCGCCAACAGCGCAGCCAACGTGATGTCCGAGCGATTCGGTGTGTCGCCGCCGAGGTATGGCTTCTTCGCAAGCACCGCATCAAGTTCGTCGAATGTTGTCACGAAGCGTTGTTTGGCCTTGGCCACACCTTCAACGTCGGTGGTCTTGTACATGCGCTTCACCGCCGACGCGACCGCAGGATAAGCGACGGCATAGAATCCGCGTGCCCAGAACGGACCGCCCGACGACCACAGATCGATCACTGTCCGCCGATCCTTCAAGAGCGCCGAATATAGAACTTGTTGCACACCGCGGCCGAGCGCCTGGTCGAGTGCCTTCTCAAGTTCGAGCGCCTTGGCACGCTCCGTTGGATCGATCGCAGTTAGCTTGGTACCGCCGAGGCGAGCAGCAACGTAGTCAATGATTGCGCTCGACCTCTGCACGTACTGACCGTCGTGTTCAAGCACTGGCACATGGGTGCGCCGAGCTATACGGCGCGTTACTAGCTGATGTGGGCCCGGCAGCAGCACCCTCTCCTCGTAGGGGATGCCCTCGTAGTCGAGCGCCCAGCGCGCCTTTTCGGAGAAGTGCGAGATGTTGAACGTGTAGAGCTTGAGCATGTCCGCTAATGAAATCCAAGCACCGAAGCGCCTACCGAATCACATTATCACGGGTCGACGCGACCGGGCTGACGGGTACACGGGGTGGGTGGGCGTCGCCAGTGAACGGCCGCTATGAATGACAAGGCCCTAAGACCGCTATTGGCCCGAACTGAGACTATCGCTGCGATCGCACTTCGTTTTCGGCGCTGTGCTTGTGTGCGCTACATGGCGATCACTACACAGAGCGGCATGCGCACTAACGGTCGTTGTCCCGGCGGTGTGGTTCAAGGCGCATGCCGCGCGTTGCCCCGCGGCTGACGTTCAGCGCGTCGGCACCAGCGCTCCATTCCCGGCAGAGGGGCTCGGAGGACTGTTTTGAGAGGAAATTCTTACGCTGGCATGCGATGTGCGTAAAGCCTTCCATGCTCAAAGCCCATCGCATTGCTTCGATAGCCCTCGGCCTGCTGGTCTCGACCGGCGCGACCGCGATGGACGTCAACGTCGTCGGCCTGTTCCCAAACAAGGCCGTCGTGCAGATCGAAGGGGGTGCCCTGCGAACCCTCTCCATTGGACAGAAGACTCGCGACGACATCATCCTGCTCTCGGTGGAGCGCGATGGCGCAACGTTCGATATCCAGGGTCGACGCGTGGCGCTCGCACTGGGGCATGCGCGAAAGCAGATGAGCCAGACGAGTCCCGCCGCGGTCGACTCGGCAAACTCCGTAATGGTCCCTACAAACGAACGGGGCGATTTTGTCGCCGATGGCCAAGTGAACGGTATGCCGATCCGATTTGCCGTGGATACCGGCGCGACGTTCATCACACTTCCTGCGCGCGAGGCGAGCCGCCTCGGACTCGACTACCGCAAGGGCCAGAAGACCCTGATGGAAACGGCCAACGGCGATGTGTTCGCTTATCGTCTCAAGCTCGACACCGTACACGTTGGCGACGTCGCCGTGCATAACGTCGACGCAGTCATCACGGAAGGCAACAGCCTGTCCATCGCCTTGCTCGGAATGAGCTTCCTCAATCGCATGGATATCCGGCGCGAGGGAGCGGTCATGACGCTGACGAAGCGGTATTAAGAGATAGTTGAGCCCGTTCGCTTCGACTTAGCGGCCAGTGGTTGTCAGTGCTTCTGCAACCCTTGGGCCGAGCTGGCGCCATCCCGAACCTTGAACCCTGCCCGAAGGACGACGTAGGGAACCTATTCGGCTAGCAAACCGATACGGGAATACGAGCTTCGCTACAGTTGGGAACGTCGTTCCACCACGGCCAGTTCGTCCACCATTCGTCGCATGCGCTGGTAGTGAGAACCGCGCCAGTAAACATGGGCGCACTCCTGGCACTGCGCGAAGTCCTCGAAATTCATGCGCACCCGCAGCGGCAGTCGATCGGCTACCACGTTCTTTTCGACCCGCTGCAGCTCCCCGTTGCAAAGCATGCAACGCGTAAACGGCCGCAAGTTGCCGCCGAGATCGAACACACGCACGACTTCGCCGAGTTGCTGACGGGGCACAGTCGACCGCACCCAGTAGCCGTGCGTCACCGCAGCGTGCTTGAGCACGCCCCTGTCGCGCGTGAGAATGATGCGCTGCTCGTCGAGCGAGAGCCTGATGATGGTGGCATCGTCGTAATCAGTCCGGTACAACGCGTCGAATCCCAACAGCCGCAGGTTGCGGGCGAGCTTGCCGAGGTGCACATCGAGCACGAACCGGGTCCGCCTGAGCGGCCGCGCGCGCAGCCTGGTGACCGGCGCGATGTCCAGGCACTCGAACACCGGGTATACCGCGACGCGCTCGCCCCCCGTAAGCCGTCTCGTGAAATCGACCGACTCGCCGTCGACGAGCACGAGGTCGACTTCGGTGTGCGGCACGCCGATTGCCTCGATCGCGTCCTTGACCGATGGTGTGCCAGTGAACGCATAGGCAAACTCGCATTTGCGAAGCGCCGGCGCGAGGAAGTCATTGAGCTCCTCGTAGAAGCGAAATTGCGCCACGGATGGTGGCGCAACATGCCGTCCGTGTGCTATCCCGCCCACCCCAGATGACTCAGGAAATCGCGCGTGCGTTCGGTGGTCGGCGCATCGAAAATCTGTTCCGGCGGCCCCTGCTCGACAATACGACCTGCGTCGAATACGGCGACCCAGTCGCCGACGCGACGCGCGAATGACATTTCGTGCGTCACGACAACCATCGTCATGCCTTCTTCGGCCAGCGTCTTCATGACGTTCAGGACTTCGCCGATCGTCTCGGGGTCGAGCGCCGACGTCGGCTCGTCGAAGAGCATCACGTCGGGCTCCATCGCCAGTGCCCGCGCGATCGCTACGCGCTGTTGCTGTCCGCCCGACAGCGCCGAGGGATAGCTGGCCGGCTTATCGCTTAGACCCACTTTGGCGAGCATCGCCAATGCCCGTCGATTCGCTTCCATAATTTTCATGCGCCGGACGGTGCGCGGACCTTCGGCGACGTTTTCCAGTGCGGTGAGATGCGGGAACAATTCGAAGCTTTGGAACACCATGCCCATGCGCTGGCGGACGCCGCGAAGGCTTCGCTCGTCACGCGCAAGCAGCGCGCCCTCGAATTCGATGTCGCCGCCTTCGATCGATTCCAGCCCGTTGGTGCACCGAAGAAGCGTTGATTTGCCCGAGCCCGACGGTCCGATCAGGCAGACGACTTCGCCTGCGTGCACATCGAGGTCGACGCCGTTGAGCGCGTGAAATTCGCCGTAATGCTTGATCACGCCGCGATAACGGATGATCTTCGCGCCCGAAGCTTTCTCGCGCCGCGCGTCGGGGGCGGTGTCGCTCACTCGGTCACCTTGAAGCGACACTGCATCCAGTCGACGAACTTGGCTTGCGGATAACCCAGCAGCCAATAGATCGTCGCCATGGCGGTCAGCATCTCCAGCACGCGGAAGGTCTGGCTGCGAATCTGCATCGACACGTACGCAAGCTCGGCGACCGCGATCACCGATACCAACGACGTGTCCTTGAACAGCGATACCCACGTGCTCGCAAGCACCGGCAGGATGCGGCGCAGCGCCTGCGGCAGCACGACGCGGCGCAGCGCCTGGCCGCGGCTCATCCCGAGCGCCATCGCGGCATCGACCTGGCCGCGACGAATCGAATTGATGCCGGCTCGAAACGTTTCCGCGTTGTACGCCGTCACATTGAGTGACAACGCGGCAAGACCCGTGGCCAGCGGCGGCAAACCCAGCCCGGTCAGGATCGGCAGCACATAGAACGCCCAATACACGACCAGGATCAGCGGCAGGTTGCGGAAGAGTTCGACATACGCCGTCGCGACCGTGCGTATCGGAGCCGGGCCGTAGAGCCTCAGGACCGCGACAACGATGCCGCAAGGTACGGCGATCGCCATCGTCGCCACGGTGAGCAGAATCGTCGTGCCGGTGCCGGCGGCGAGCACGTCGCGGTGCTGCCAGACCACGCTCCAGTCGAAAGTCATGAGCGACCCAGATGCGCGACGCGGCGGTAGAGCCTGTCGACCCCGCGAGTGACCGGAAACAGCATCAGGAAATACAGGAGCATCGCAAACGAATAGACCTCGATGGGCTGGAAGCTCTGGCCCGCGACCGTTTCCGATTGTCGCATCAGCTCGCCAACGGCAATCACCGATGCGATCGCCGTGTCTTTGATCGTGATCGACAGCAGCGACCCGAAGGCGGGCAGCATACGCACCAGCGCCTGCGGCAGCACGATGCGGCGCACGATCTGCGCTGGCGACAAGCCGAGCGCCCGCGCCGCGCGCGTCTGCCCGGGACGGATCGATTCGATCCCTGCCCGCACGATCTCCGCCGCGTAGGCAGCAAGGTGCACCGTCAACCCGATCAGCGCGGCGATGAACGGCGGCATGGTGAGGCCCGTGACGATCGGCAGCGCGAAGAACGTCCACACCAGCACGACCAGCACCGGAATCGCGCGCATCGAATCAATGTACAGCACGACTATGGCCTTCAGCCACCGAGGGCCGTACAGGCGCAGCAGCGCGACAATGAAGCCCAGCACCAGGCTGCCCAGACCGGAAAGCGCCGCCAGCGTCAGCGTGACGCCGACGCCGGAGGCGAGGAATCGGGCGTGATCCGCAATGACCGAAAAATCGAAGTCCATGCGACGATCTAATTCGTATCTCTTCGCCGGGCCGAATGCCGCCAGCGCTTCGACGTCGCGACGGCTGCGACCCGCGCGCTACTTCATCGTGTCGACGACGCGCGCTTCATCGGCCTTGAGCTTGGGCTCGATTTCCTTTTCCACCGCGCGCGCCCAGGTGAGAAACGCCGGTTGATTCTTGTCAATGGCCATGCCGACGGGAGCCGCCTTCTCCATGCTGCTCTGGCAGTTATTCTCCTTGGGCAGAACCGCCAGCGCCTTGAGCTTGCGACCCATGGCGACCCAGGGTACGCGGTTGATCGGCACCGCGTCGGCTCGCTTGGCCATGACCTCTTCGACCGGCGCCGTGCCGGAGCCGGCCACGCCGCGCAGCTGCGCTTTCGAAAAGCGCTCCTTCACCCAGCCTTCTTCACCGCCGCCGGTGTAGTAGGCGATCGTTATGTCGGGCCGATTCAGATCGTCCACCGACTTGGCCTGCGCGAATTTCGGATTCGAGGCCAGGCCGAACATGCACACACTGGTGGTGGAATAGATGACGAAGTCGACGACCTTCAGACGTTCGGGAGTCTCGGCGAGCGGCGTGACCGAGATGTCGACCTGATTCGAGGCGAGCACAGGCACCTTGGTTTCGTGGCTGACTGCCACCGCTTCGAGCTTGACGCCGAGCCGCTTGGCGTACTCCTGCGCCAGCATCCACGCGGGCCCGCTCCACGCGTCGCCCGAACCGCCCGACGTATTCTCGACAAGCCACGGCGCATTGGCCAGCACGCCCACGCGCAGCACACCTGCTTTCTTGATCGCGTCGATGCGCGGACTACCACCGGGGGCAGGGACAGCGACGTCGGCGGCGGCGCTCAATGTGAAAGTGAGCGGGACAAGCGCAGCGGCGCAGCGTACAAAAAATTTCATCGGGCTCCTCCTTGAAGTTGCGTTGTGGCTGAAGATCGGCGCGCTCGGATCCGTTCGATCGCCGGCGACGAATCGCTGCCAAGTGTAAATGAAATGACCGCCGGGCAAGGCAAAGCCTGAAGCAGACCCAAAGAGAGACCGCGATAGCGCCTGTCGCAACCGAGGTGAGTCAGCGATCAGCTGCACCAAACCGTCCGGGTATCCCGCTTGGGCGTGATGACTGCCACGAACGTATCGCTGCTATCGACCCTCAACAGACGGCGGATCTCTCGGAAGTGGCGTTCAACGGATCAAATTGAACGGCGGCTCCGGCGACCAGTGCGAAAGCCGTGATTCACCCGGACCGGTGCATCACTGAATCACCTCGTCCGCGCGCAGCATCAGCGATTGCGGGATCGCGAGGCCGAGCGCCTTGGCGGTCTTCATATTGATAACAAACTCGAACTTCGTCGGCTGCGCGATGGGTAGATCGCCTGGCTTTGCGCCGCGAAGTATCCTGTCAATGTAGCTCGCAATGATGCGAAGCGTGGCTGGGACGCTCGGTCCGTAGGAGATCAACATCCCCGCTTCGGCAAACGGTCGTTCCTCCGCCATCGTTGGCAACGCGTACTGCACCGCGAGGCGGCCGATCTGTTCGCGGTTCGAGCTGAACATCGGATCGCCACGGACGACCAGTGCATCGGCTCGTCGGCCAGCAATCTGCGCGATCGCCTTCTCGATGTCACCGGGGTTCGCCACGTCGACAAAGAGCGGTTGCATCCGCATCGCGCGAAACGCCTGCTCGTAGTCTGGCCGGACGCGTTGCCAGTAGGTATTAGCCGGATCGACCAGCTCGCCGATAAGCGTCGCCTTGGGAAGAAGCTCGCGAATCAATTCCAGGCGCTTAGCCGCAAGCTCGGGAGCGATCAGCGATACGCCGGTGATGTTGCCGCCGGGATGCGACAAATTCGAAACCAGGCCGAGACGGACCGGGTCTCCGGTCGTGGCAACGATGGGGATGGTCGTGGTCGCGTTCCTTAACGCGACACCCGCGACGGCACCGAAGCTCACGATGACATCGACCTTCATCTGCACAAGTTCCGCAGCGAGAGCCGGTACGCGCTCCGAGTTGCCGTTGCCGCCACGCCTGTCGAAGACCAGGTTCTGGCCCTCGACCCAGCCCCTTTCGCGCAGTTCATCGACCAAGGCGGGCGGCGTGATTCTCGGTAGGGCGCCTGCCGTCAGGATGCCGACGTGCCGAACGCCGCCAGCCTGCTGCGCGGCGGCGGGGACCGACGTGGCGAGCAGTCCACCCGCGGCAACACCGATGAACTTGCGCCGATCCATTTTTGGACACGTCGTCGACGAGTGGAAGTCCAGTCATACTACTCGTTCCGTCGGGGGGGTCGCGCCCGCCAGTGGGTGACCGCATTCGGGATATTTTCTTGTGCAGCAGCGCCGCGAGAACTCGCTGCCGTACCATTGGCGGTCTCTGAGCGTCTCCAGCATTGGCATGACCTTTGCTGCCTCTCTCCTGCGGCCCTCCAGTGTCCACCGACGCGCATTGCCTTTGCAGCTAGCGTCAGAAACTAACGCATTGCGACAGCCGCGCGCCTTCAACTTTTGCGGGACACTTATCGATGGATCCTAAAACTATCGTAGCCGCGCCCACCGGCGCGGAGGTTGCCAAAGTCGAATCCGAACGCTCGCCAATACCGATTGAACCCGCGGCGGCGCGCGGTGTATGGACGCGTGACATTGAGGCATTGTGTCGCGCCCTCGAGGCTCAGCAGCGAGCGCACTTCCCGAGGATTGACACAGAGAAAAAGTAACGCGGCCTTCAGCGCCGTACGGCGTGCGCCGCGAGAGTGTCATTCTGATCTTGGGATGGTCTCTGCTCGTGGCGCACCCAGCTCGCGGGACGGCATCAGTGCAAGGCAAAGCGTTTGTTGGTCAAGTTCCGCTACCGGCGGTAGTGGGAGCTTCGCGAAGGTCGCAAGACGACCCTGAGCGGTCACCGAGCCTCACGAAAGGCGGACTTTCAACGGACGAGGCTCGCGGCAGTTACTAGACGTTGCGCGCCAATACATGGTCGAGTAGCAATCACTGAATCACTTCATCCGCGCGCAGGCGCACCGCCGGCGGTATCGTTATCCCAATCTCTCGCGCCGTTTTCAAGTTCACCGCCAACTCCACTCTGCTAAGCGACTCCACTGGTAGGTTTTGCGGGCTGGTTCCAGTGAGAACTCGCTGGACGTATTTCGCCGCCAGTCGGCCCACGTCGTAGTAATTCACACCGTAGCCAGCCAAAGCTCCTTGCGCTGCGAGACTCGACACGGCAAACATCGTCGGCAACTTCTTCGCCCTCGCTGTGTCGATGATGAACTGAGCCTGACTCGCTACCATCGCGTCGTTGGTGTAGAAGTAAGCGTCTGCGTCTTGAGGCTTGAGCGCCGTTACAGCCAGTCGAAGTTCTTCCACGGACGCCACATGTCGCTCAACAATATCAATCTGCAACTGCCGCGCCGCCTCCCGCGCAGACACCGCCGCCGCCATAGCGGTCGTGTTGCTGGGATCGTAGAACGTCACGACTTTGCGGAGGCTCGGGAGTATCGCCTTCAGGATCTCCAGACGCTTAGCTAGGAGATCTGCCGACTGCTGATAGTGCACTCCGGTAAGGCGGCCCCCAGGTTTTGCGAAGCTCTCCACTAGTCCAGCGACAACCGGATCACTCCCGACACCGAACACGATCGGGACCTCCGTTGTCGCTCGCTTCACCGCGATAGCGGGGGACGTGGCTATCACGTAGATCAGGTTAACTTTCTCTCGTTCCAGACTCCTTCCTGCTTCCTCGGCTGCCTTCCGATCGCCCCTTAAATCGCGAATTTCCAGGATGTAGTGCTTGCCCTCTGCGTACCCCAACTCCATCAGCCCTTCTTTGAGTCCATCAACTGCCGCGACGAATGGACCACCTTCGTGAATTACCCCGACGCGATAAATCTTGACTTGCTGAGCTTGCGCGAAAAAAGCAGCAGCCAGAGCAAGCGTAGCTAGAAATGAAACGACGATCTTCTTACACACGAGGCTTCTCCCCGACGCGTTGATCGTGCCTTGTTCTTTCCCCGCTCGATAGCCCGACTCACGCCCCTGTGGCGAACACCACGCGGCCGTCGATAGCATCGACTTACATTCGTCAATCTTTCAACAATTCACTCTGTCGATGAATCGAATCGACAAAATACTACGTAACCCCGCCGCGCTCAATCCCGGCCAGCGAATGACCGTCCTGTCAGAATGTTGGGTGAGCGGCTGCTTTCGAGGACGAGGCGCTACGACCGGTTGTGGCCGCGCTGAGACATTCCACGATCTGCTGACCCGATCCTACTCAGACACGCTCAGCAACGTCGCTCGTTTATCTGGCCGCTTTCATTCTGGCCATGCGGCGAGATGAGCCCCGAGCGGCATCGAAGGACGCGCCCATCGTGCCGGGGTCTCTGAAAGTTGCGCCGTGTGGCGGATTGCCGTCAGGCGCCCGAATCCCGAATCATGCTCTTCCAGCAGGTCTTGAACGTCGTCGAAGCTTGTCTCATCACAAGCCAAACCGTGCTCGATTCGACCGAGCTGGCGCAGCCATCTTCCCGTTTGCGCGAGCGACACGCGCACATGCCAACTGCCGCCCTCGGTACAGCGACGCGCGAGTGCAGTGATGGCCCCGAAGGCCATCAGATAGCCCGCCGCATGATCGAGTGCCTGGGCCGGCAACGGTCTCGGTAGACCTGTCCCCGCCGCTTGCGCTTCAGCATCGTTGAAGCCGCTTGCGGTCTGCACGAGCGAATCGAAGCCGCGCCGATCCGCCCAGGGTCCGACGTGGCCATATGCGGAAAGCGATACGTAGACGATGCCAGGACGAAGGTGCGCCGCTTGCTCCGGACCGAATCCTAACGATGGGAGCGCGCCGGGGCGGTAGCCTTGCACGAAAACGTCGGCGTCTCGCAACAAAGCGCGCGCGGTGGATTGCCCCGCCGCGCCGCGCAAATCGATCTGGCACGACAGCTTCCCGCGCCCCGTATCGATCACCAACGGTTCGATCGCAGGCAAATGAGCCGCCGTAACGAGTAGCACGTCTGCTCCATGCGCAGCGAGCGTACGGCCGCATACCGGGCCCGCGATGATTCGCGTGAAATCGAGAACACGCACGCCGCTTAAGGGGCGCGGCGCGGCGGGAAGCGGTTGAGGGGGCGCGTCGCCGATACGCTCGATTGAGAATACCGGCAGCGCGGCCACCGCGACGCCCTGGGGATGGCGGTCCCATTCGTCGAAGGACCGCTTCGCCGTGACTACGAGTCTCGCTTGAGCTGCAGCTTCTTCGAACTCTTCCGCACGCCAGTTGAGCAGCGCCTGTTGCACAGCGGCCTTGTCGTAGTCGCAGGCGAGCAGCGCCAGCACCCCATCGCGGTGATGGGGGAAATTGGTGTGCAGGCGCACCCACCGTTCGTCGCCGCAGCGGTATATCCCTGCAATCTTGTCCCAAACCTCACCCGGCGCCCGTCCGTCAACACGGAAATAGCGCTCGCTGCGGAACTCGATGGCCGCATGGCGCATGTCGAGCGTGACGAGCTGGCGCCGTCCGCCACGCAGGTGCCACAACTCGGCGGCAGCGAGTGCCGACGCGCCGATGCTGGCTTGGGCTGCCGTACCGATCGCAAATGAGGATGGCAGCACGGGTTCCGCACCAGTGAGCCGGACATGCGACAGTGCTTCAGTGGGTTGACCGGCCGCTTGCCACAGCTCAGCCAATGCGGC
>Ga0193751_1001614_pt1 | contig 14281 bp, 14 predicted proteins | sample L1c2metaG_FD_143050 | JGI IMG/M metagenome (GOLD analysis project Ga0193751, IMG submission 143050) | Soil microbial communities from a riparian zone of the East river system, Colorado, United States - L1c2 | ecosystem: Environmental > Terrestrial > Soil > Riparian zone | place: USA: East River... | reverse complement strand
TTTTAGCCTTTTTACGGCCGTTGATCGATAGGAATCACTTTCTTCCCGACTGGCTCGCCGACGTACTCACTGAGCGGCCGAAAAAGACGATTGTCTTCCAGCTGTTCAAGGATGTGCGCGCACCACCCTGAAGTGCGGGCGATGGCAAACACCGGCGTAAAGAGATCCGTCGGGATGCCGATCGAGTGGTAAACAGTCGCAGAATAGAAATCGACGTTGGCGTTGAGATTCTTCTTCTCCTTCATCAGCTCAGCGATGCGTTCGCTCATCTTGATCCACTTCGGTTCACCCACTTTTTCGCTCAGCTTGATCGCCATCCGGCGCAGATGCGGCGCACGCGGGTCGAGCGTCTTGTAAACTCGGTGCCCGATACCCATGATTTTCTTTTTCTGAGCGAGTTGTTCCTCGATGTAGGCGTCGACGTTCTCGATACTGCCGATTTTCTGCAGCATGTGGATGACCCCCTCATTTGCTCCGCCGTGTAAAGGGCCTTTCAGCGTCCCGATGGCTGAGGTCACCGCCGAATAGATGTCGCTCAAAGTCGAAATCGTCACGCGCGCACTGAAAGTCGAAGCATTCGTTCCGTGGTCGGCGTGCAGGACAAAGGCGAGATCGAGCGTGTCGGCCACTTCCTTGGTCGGCTCTTCACCGGTCATGAGATAAAGGAAATGCGCGGCTTCACTCAGATCCTCCCGAATCGGAGGCAGCGGCAGATTTTTGCGCGCACGATGAAAATAAGCGGCGATCACCCCGATTTTGGCCGTGATACTGCGGGCGCGCTGGCGGTTGATTTCGGTCGTCGCCTCGCGGTGAATGTCAGGATCGTAGAGTCCAAGCATGGAGACAGCCGTCCGCATCACGTCCATGGGCGCGGCATTTTTCGGGGCGCTCTTCAGGAAATCCAGGACCCCGTTAGGCAGGACGCGCAACGAGCGGAGAGTATTCGCGCACTGATTAAGCTCGGCCTGGTTAGGCAGCCTGTTATTCCAAAGAAGGAACACGACTTCCTCGTAGCTGACCTTCCCGGCAAGCTCGTTAATATCGTAGCCCGCGTAGATCAGCTGCCCTTTGTCGCCAATAACGTCACTTAACCTCGTGGTGTTGGCCACGATTCCTTCAAGGCCGCGGGAAAAAGTCGACATCGAAATAATAGGTCACGTGCCGCGATGCGGCGAAGGCAAATACAACGGAGCGGAGCAGCGTTCAAGCGGGAATCGTTTAAATGACGCCGCCGCGGTGCGGCGTCCACTCCGCGCGCATCCCGCCGCCAGCAACAAGCGGGACCGGTGGAACGCGAACTCCGAGCGTGTTGTCAATTTGGGGCGGCTTCGCCGCCACTTTTTCTAACATCGTCCCCGGAGCGGCCGATCCACCGGATCAGTGGGGACTTTCAACTAATCTCGGCGCGGACGCCTCACTTCATCTGCTTAATCAGCGTGTCCGCCATCGTGGCTGGCGTATCGGCCACTGCGATGCCCGCGGCTTTCAAGGCTTCGATTTTTCCTTCCGCCGTGCCTTTCCCTCCGGAAACGATCGCGCCGGCATGCCCCATTCTGCGACCCGGCGGTGCGGTTACGCCGGCGATGAATGCTGCGACGGGTTTCCGGCAATGATCCTTGATCCAGGCTGCTGCTTCTTCTTCGGCCGACCCGCCGATTTCGCCGATCAGGATCATCGCATGCGTGTCGGGGTCTTCGTTGAACAATTTCACGGCATCGAGGTGCGACATTCCGTTAATCGGATCGCCGCCGATGCCGATGCAGGTCGACTGGCCGTGCCCGCGCGAAGTCAGCTGCCAGACCGCTTCGTAGGTAAGCGTGCCCGAGCGCGAGATCACTCCGACGTTGCCCGGTTTATGAATGTAACCGGGCATGATGCCAATCTTGCAGGCGCCCGGAGTGATGATGCCGGGACAATTCGGTCCGATCAGCCGCGATTTCTTCCCGGCCATTTGCGCTTTGACCCGCATCATGTCCATGACCGGGATACCTTCCGTGATGCAAATCACCAACTCCACGCCGGCGCCCGCAGCTTCCAAAATCGAATCGGCTGCTCCCGCTGCCGGAACAAAAATGACCGAAACATTGCAACCGGTCTCCTGGCGAGCTTCCCACACGGTGTCGAAGACCGGCACCTTGCCATCAAACATCTGTCCCCCTTTTCCCGGGGTGACGCCGGCGACGACGTTCGTGCCGTATTCCATGCATTGCCGCGCGTGAAATCCGCCGGCACTGCCGGTAATGCCCTGCACGACGAGCCGCGTATTTTTATCAACCAGGACCGACATGATATTAATGATGAACGACCAACGATGCAGAAGGTAGGGGCGATTGACCCCAATCGCCCGGACGGTTCGGTGAGCCGCCCCTACCTTTCTCGTCTTTCGTCATTCGTGCTTCGTATTTTTCTTACTTCCGTTTGTGCAACACGAGTTTGTTGCCGGACGGATCGCGAAATTGCGCCATCCAGCAGACCGGCGTTTCCATTTTCTCCATGTCGAACGTCACGCCCCGTTCCTTCAATTTCGTAATGGCCACATCAATATCTTCCACTTCGAAGGCGACTGTCGTGCCGTCGCGGGAAGGTTTCCAACTTGGGTGGCAGCCAACTCCAATCGTCGTTCCCCCGATTTCGTATTCCACCCACGCCCCTTCCATGCCGGTGGTGGCAGGCTTTAGTTCGAGCGTTTCCTGGTAAAACTTCCGCGCTTCTTCCGCGTCGGAAACGGCGATGGCCACAAAGGCGACTTCTTTAATCATAAGGTTGGATCCATTTGAGTTGTGAATCATAAGCTTGTTTCGTTAACTTTCATTTCTTCTCCTGACCCCTCTCAGCGCCGGAGTTCGCCTGTTTGAACCAGTCCGTCAGCACCCGCACAACCGCCGGGTCAAACGGCGCTTCTTTCCCTTGGAAGGCGTCCTCCATGCTCGCGTAATGTTGGAAGGTGTGGTCCGTCCCTGGCAACTCCACAAATCGGGCCGCGCCCGCTTTGTTCGCATTAACAAGCCTGGCCATGATCTGTGGATCTTCTCGCGTCATGATCCAGTCATATTGTCCGTGCAAGAGCAACGTCGGGACCTTTACGCCCGACCAGGCCGCGGCCAGATTTAGTTTCTGCAATTGCTGATAGAACGCGAGCGGTCTGCCATAGAGATGGGTGCGATCGGCGCCTTCCGGCCAAATATCGGCAACCGCGGGACGCTCACGCGCAATTTCTTCCACCGTTCGGCCCTTCAGCAGCCATTCGGAATATAGATACGCCGCGCCTTTCATCCGATCGTTTACATCACCGCCCGATTTGCCCGACAAAACAAACCGGCGGCGCTCGATTTCCAACATATGCTCCAGCCAGGTCTTGACCCACCCTCCCACCGAGACATACCCGCGAATGCGCGCCTGTTCCGCGTCCGTCTCTGGAATCAAGGGCGCGAACCCGCCCCCGTTGCTGATCCCCAGAATGTAGATCTGTCCGGCATCGATGAATTCATGCCGGGCCAGGCTTCGGAAGGCGGCCCGATAACCGGCCAGCTCCGAATCGAAATCGGTCTCTGCGCAAACGCCTTCACTGTCCCCCACTCCTTGTTTGTCGATTCGCACCGTGCAAAAGCCGGGCATCTGGGCAAGCGCGCGGAAAACGGAGGCGGTGGCGTCACTGGTCTCGTTAGGCGCTTCGACCGAATCGCAGCTCAACCAGCCGGCTACAAAGACCGCTGGTAACTTTCCAACTGCATTTTTTGGCCTGGTCACGATCACCCTTAGTTTTTCGCCCTTCGGCGTCGTCACGCTTTCGTAGAGCACGTCGACGTCGGAGTACGTTTCACGCGGCGCCTCCGGCAATATTCCTGTCAGAAGCCGCGATTGTCCGGCACGGGAAATATCAATCGTGACTCTCTGTCCGGGGCGCAGGCTTTTCTCGATATCGGCCAGGTCCGCGCGACTGGCTGGCAAACGCTTCTCTATATAGACAAGGTCGTCGCCCGCATGAATATCGAGCGTGGCCGCCAGGCTCCCCGGCGCCACGCTGGAAATCAGGAATGTTTTCGGGACAGGCCCCGGTTTGTTTGGATCAATGCTCAGACCGAGAAAACCGTGGCGCGCCAACTCGTCCGGAGCTTCCAATGCTCTCGCCGAAAATGTCGTGACGCAAAGCGCAAGAACGATGAGCAAAAGCCCACTTCTCCTGCGAGTGAGAGCAGCCTGCGCCATGATCCCTAGCGGGAATGGGAACTCGCGGCCTTTACGGCCTTTTGCGCGGCGTCGCCCAGATCATCGGCGGTAATGACGCTCAATCCGGATTCGGCAATCATCTTCTTGCCGGCATCCACGTTGGTTCCTTCGAGCCGCACGACTAAAGGGACAGCCAACTGCACCGTCTTGGCCGCGTTGATGATTCCTTGCGCGATCACGTCGCACTTCATGATGCCGCCGAAAATATTGACCAGGATTGCCTGCACCTTTGGATCAGAGATCAGGATTTTGAACGCTTCCGTTACCTGTTCCTCGGTCGCGCCTCCGCCGACATCGAGAAAATTAGCCGGGGCGCCGCCGTAAAATTTAATGATATCCATCGTGGCCATGGCCAGGCCGGCGCCGTTGACCAGACACGCGATATTTCCATCGAGCCCAATGTAATTGAGCCCGTACTTGGAAGCTTCCACTTCGCGCGGATCTTCCTCAGCCGTGTCGCGCATGGCTGCCACTTCGGGATGCCGATACAAGGCGTTGTCATCGAAGTTGAACTTCGCGTCGAGGGCGAGCACGTCGCCTTTCTTCGTCACCACCAGCGGGTTGACTTCCACCATTGAGCAGTCGAGCCCGATAAATGTGCGGTAGAGGCCGTCAAATAATTTGGCGGCCGCCTTGATCTGCCCGGATTCGAACTTTAGCTGTTTCGCCAGCTTCCGCGTTTGAAAGGCTTGCAATCCCGCCAGAGGATCAACCGCTTCCCGCATGATCTTGTCGGGAGATTTCTCGGCCACCGATTCGATTTCTACGCCGCCCTCGGTGCTCGCCACGATGAGGGGCGCCTCCGTGGCGCGGTCGAGCAGGATGGCAAAATAAATTTCGCGCGCGATGTCCGCCGATTCCGCCACCAGAACCTGGTTAACGACTCGTCCGGCCGCGCCTGTCTGGTGGGTGACCAGCGTTTGTCCGAGCATTTTGCCCGCGACCTCGCGCGCTTCCGCGACCGTCTTGACCACATGCACGCCACCCTTAAAGCCATTCGCAAATGTGCCCTTGCCGCGGCCGCCGGCATGGATCTGCGCTTTCACCACAATCTCGGCCGGAGCGATTTCCGCCGCGATCTTCTCCGCCTCATCGGCGGTGGTAGTCACTTTCCCGCGCGTCGTGGCGACGCCAAATTTCTGCAAAAGTTCTTTTGCCTGATATTCGTGAATATTCATTCGATGCGCGAGGCTCAGTGCATTAGCTCGCGAAACCGGCGTCGGCAACGAATTTTCTGCGGCGCCATTCGAACGAGTTTGCCTTTCTGTAGCGGCGGTCTATGACCGCCGAACCAATCGGCCCGGCAAGGAGTGAACTTGCCCTAACCGCGGCCGGGCCAAGGGTCAGGTGGAACGCGATCTCCGAGCGCGTTGTTATTGAGCGGCTTCGCGGCCAATCCTTTTAACATCGCCCTCGGACCGGCCGATCAACGAACAGAACATAACGCTCGCCTTAGCCGTTATTGGGCAAGCGCACCGCTTGCCCGTCCGATGGGAACACCTCGATGTCACATGAACCGCATGTGCGAGAGCGCTTCAAAAATGAAGGCAGTCGCGAACAAGGCGAGCAGGCTGAGGATTAGGCCGATGAAATTCAAAATGCGCGCGCCCTTGTGAAAGGATAGCGCTGCCGATGTAAGAGAGGCGGCCAGAACGCACCCTGCCACGGCCATGGGCAAGTCGATGTTATTGTCTCGAAATGGCCGCACGATCTCGGTGAAAATGAGAGCGCTGCATCCGAGAATGGTCAGCGCAAATAAGCCGAGCCAAAGGCCTCCCTTGGAAGTGGGTGCAATCATGAACGGGAGGTTATGGATGTTTCGGATTGGCCGATAGCGCGAATTTCCAAGGCCCAGACGCAGTCTCTTCAGAAATTGCTTCACGTGCGCATTTGGCCGGTCAACAATTCCGAGATGCAGAACCAGGCGCGCGACGAATTTATGCAGGCGGCCATTGCCCAGGCTCGCAAGAGCCGCAGCGAAGGAGGAATCCCGATCGGATCCGCCCTTATGCGCGACGGGAAATTACTCGCGATCGGGCACAACAAACGTGTGCAGGAGAATGACCCCGTGACGCATGCCGAGATCGATTGTCTGCGAAACGCAGGACGGATCGGTAATTTCAAGAACACCATCCTCTATTCCACCTTGATGCCTTGCTACCTGTGCGCGGGCGCAGTCGTGCAGTTCGGAATTAAAAAGGTCATCGTTGGCGAAAATCGCACCTTCCCCGGTGCGGCCGACTTCATGCGAAGTCACGGAGTCGAGGTCATCAATCTCGATCTGTCTGAGTGCGTTGAAATGATGCGCACATTCGTGGCTGAAAATCCGCAGCTGTGGAACGAAGACATCGGGCGCTAGCCCGGCCCAGGTTCTCCCTGCTTTTTCTCTCGTCCCAAGAGGTTGCCGACGGTGCGCCGCTCGGCTACCGGTTCGAGCGAAGCAACGAATGTTCGAAATCGCGCCGAGAACATCTCCGGACGGAGGGTCCAGTAATACTCGATTCCAGGGGTAGCCAGATAGTGCTGGAGCAATGCAAGCCAACCTTCCCAAAGTTCCGCATCCATCAACCCGTGAATATGATGGAAATGAATCGTTTCGAGAGCTTTCAAGAACTGATGGGTGGCATGAAAAAAACGCGCCTGATCGTCGGCGGAAAGAGCATCAAGATTTTCCAGACCCCGCCGCCAGACTCGCCCTAACTCCTCGTTTTCCATGAAGAGCTTTGTCACATCTCGTACTGCCGTAGCGGCGGCATCCTGCGCTGCCACTTTCGCCACCCGCGTGCTTCGTCGCACCTGGATACCGAGATAGAGCACCGATAAGACAACTGCAATCGAGCTGACTAGTTGCGAGACCGCGTTAATCGCCTCCCAGTTCATGCCGCTAATCATCTATTCTCGTTTGCAACAGTCAGCACAATCTTGCCGCGCGTGTGATGCGTCTCGGCCTGAGCTTGCGCCTTGCCCGCATCCGCCAGCGGCAGCACCTGCGACACGATCACTTTGATCTTTTTCTCGTCGAGCAGTTTTCCCAGCTCAGCCAGTTCATCCGCGTTCGGTTGAACATTTACCGTCGAGCCGCGGATTGCGTGCGTTTCCAGTTCGATCGCATTGGGTTGGGCCACGAGCGAAACGATGTAGCCGCCCTTTTTCACGACGCCGTACGATCGAGCCAGCGTATCTTTGCCGACGGAGTCGAGCACCACGTCCACATCTTTGGCTATGTCCTCAAATTTCGCCCGCGTGTAGTCCACGGCCACATCGGCCCCCAGTTGTTTCAACAAATCCTGATTCTGAGTGGAAGCGGTGGCGATGACTTTCGCTCCCTTTGCTTTTGCGATTTGAATGGCGAAGCTCCCCACGCCACCGGAACCTCCGTGGATCAGGACAGTCTGGCCCGCGCTGAGATGAGCGGTATCAATGAGCGCCTGCCATGCCGTTAGGCCAACGACCGGCACGGCGGCCGCTTCGATGAAATTCAGCGTCTTGGGTTTGGCCGCCGCTTCATTCTCAGTCGCGACGGCATATTCAGCGTAACCGCCACCTTCTTTCAGGCCGAGGTAAGCGTAGACGGCGTCGCCCACTTTGAACCTCATGATCTTTGCCCCGACCCGGTCCACCGTCCCGGCAATGTCGTAGCCGGGCACGAGCGGCAACTTCGAGTGAAAAAATTTGGCGAACACTCCCGAGCGGATCAACGCGTCGACGGGATTGACTCCGGCGGCAACGACCCGCACCCGGATTTCATCTTCCTTCGGCTCGGGCCACGGCATCTGCTCCAGCTTCAAAACTTCCGGTCCGCCATATTGATGAACCCGTATCGCCTTCATTTGCGGCGTGGGCGATTGAGCCATAAGAAACGGCGCAAGAACGAGCGCGGCGGCCGCAAGCAGGAGAAGGTGTTTCACTGTTCGCATGGGAGGAGCCTGCTCCGTCATGAAACGCGAGTCAAAACCAGAGGCAACATGATTCGGCGGTCATGGACCGTCGCGCGTTTCCTTTGCCAGCCATTTCGCAGACGTCAACTCTTCTGTAGTGGCGGTCTATGACCGCCGAGGCGAGCCACCCACCTTCCAGCCTAACCAATCGATTAATCAGGAGCGATCCTTTCGGATAGTGCCCCACGAACGCTTGCCCACGGTGCCTTCCTGGATTCGAGCGATCACCTCTGAATAGAATGCGTAACAGTCCTGCGTGATAGAGGAGTAAAGTTTCTCGAGCTGGGCCGCGTCCGGTGGAGTCTTGGCCCTGGTCTGTTTGTGGAATTCCGAAAGCTGATCGTGAAAAATGATGAGCTTGCCGGTAATGGAAGATTTCTCCCAGATGCCTTCTGCGTCTGTCTGCTCATCGTAAAAACGTTTTTGCATTTCCGGTCCGAATTGTTCCAGGACCAGCGCGCGGTACAGATTCCATTTGGTGTTCCATGCGTCCACCGCTTGTATGTACTCCTTCCACGATTGCTCGATCTCTTCCGGCGGCGCCGTGTCGCGAATGGCGTAAAGGCAATGGAAAGCCGCCTGCCGGCGTTGCTCGAGGATGTCGCCCACCTCGCGCAAAAAAACGAGGGCCGACTGGCGGGCGGTCTCCACTTCCTGGAGTTCCTGTTGATCCCGATGCGCGCGATTCTGATAGTAGTAAGTGATACCGCCGCCAATCAGGCCGGTGAGCAAAAGTGTGAGCATTACTTTGAGCAATTCAAACAGCTGGGCACTGATGGCGGAGTGTCTCGGCTTTTCATCGGTCGGCGGCATGGTCGCCCAAAGTGTACTGCGATAACCGGCCGGGCGAGCGAAAAGCTCGTTTAACCGAGGCGTAGCTCTGCTCTTACAAAGCCCAGGCAAAAACGCCCAGGGTGAGAATAATCGTCGCCAAATCCTCAGCGATGGCGACGAAAATGTCGCGCACGCCCATCCGCACAACCAGGAAACGGCGCGCGTAAAAACCGGCAAATGCTCCAGCGACACTCCCCGCCGCTCCAGAAATGAGACCGATCAGCCAGGGCTGTCCGGCGCCGATCGATAGCGCTGTCCCGGCCAGCGCACCGGTGACAACCCGGGCACCGAGTGGTCCCGCCGTGGTGCGGCCCGGTGTCATCGGCAGTTTGTCGCCAATCAGTTCGCCCACGGCGAGAACGGAAACGATCAGAGCCCCTATGTTTGTCCCGAGAAAACCGAGACGCGTTCCGCCCAGCGGCATCCAGCCCCAGGCTGCGATCCAGCAACTCAACGCCAATGGTGTAAAGGCGCGCAAGCCTGAGGCAAAACCCAGGAACAGCGCAGTCCCCGCGAAAAGAATCGGACTCACGTGCCAGGATTCTTTCTGAAGCGCAGATGGACTGCAAACATTCTCCGACCCAATCTGAAGAATTCCCTGATCTGAACCTTTCGACTTTATTTGACGGGCTCGTTCTGACAGGCGAGCTAACCTTGCCTTCCATGGACGCCTACGCCCAACCTAACGAGCGACAGATTGGAAAGAATCGGCCCAGGATTTCCCATTTGCCGCCGGCGACAGACACGCGAACACATTTGGATCGGCAGAGAGAAAAGGAGGGCGTCGCCGCCGCACGGCGGCGCATCAAAAAATCAGCGCGCCGCCATTTACAGCGTGAACTCCAGAGAGAACTGCGAAACGCTCGTTAAGCGTCTCCCGGGTGAATTGCAGTTAAAGACGCCTCAACAGAGTGAGGCGACTACAGCGCCAGATTACTGTAGCCACGGCGCTCTGTCGCCGTGTCCGCCAATGACATTACAATCGAAGAGGCCTGAGCAGAGTAACGCGGTTGCCAGCGCGAAGATCCCTGTAGCCAGGGCGCTCTGTCGCCGTGTTTTCGGGCCCGATTCCAGCTATCCCGTCAGCCCCAGGTCTTAAATTTGGCCCCGTGTCCGCATAAAACCTGCTTGTTACGGGGTTGCCCATGGCGACCAACTCTGACGCGATTAAAACGGCCCGGATTTTCGTGGTCGACGACGAGCCGATGAATATCGACTTGTTCGACCATATTCTAAGGGACGCCGGTTACACGAACACCACCATGATCACAGACTCGCGTCGGGCTGTGTCGATGTTCTCCAACGACGATCCAGATCTGGTCCTGCTCGACCTTCACATGCCACACCAGGACGGGTATGAGGTTCTCCAGGCGATTCGCTACCTCGTCCCGGCCGAAGCTTTTCTGCCCATCCTCGTTCTGACCGCGGATGTGACCATGGAATCGCGCCGGCGCGCGTTGGCAGCGGGCGCCACAGATTTTCTATCCAAGCCATTTGACGTGGTGGAGATGGGACTTCGCATCGAGACCATGCTTCGCCTCCGTTTCCTCTACCGCGACCTGCGCAAAGAAAAGGCGTTGCTCGAACAGCGGGTAAAAGATCGGACGCGCTCCCTCCAGCGGGTGATTGCTGAGCTCCGCTGCACTTCGATGCCGCTTTTTAGCCTTAATTTCTGAGCCCGGCAGGGACGAGCTCTGTCTCGTCCCTAACTAATGGGACGACACGGAGGTCGTCCCTCCTTTCTGTCGGTGGCCTCAGACCTTGGCCAAGAGAGCGCTTGCAAAGAGCAGTCCCGCCGCAAGAGTTGGACGGGATGGCGCAAAATCGGGACTCTCTTCAAGGTAAGCTCGCCGCCGCTGTCGAATCGAGAGAGTTACTTGAGGCGGCCGCCAAGAACATCGCGACTCTCCTGGCCGCCTCATCGTCCGATTTTTACGCGCGCGTGGTCGCGGAATTGGTTGAAGCAGGCGCGTGGTCCGAATTGAACGATCGTTTTTATAAGACTCTCGCTTTTGGAACCGGCGGCTTGCGTGGCCGGACGATCGGAAAAGTGCTGACCGCGAGCGAACGCGGAAATACCACCCAGGACCAAACCGCGCCGACCTCCCCGCAGTTCCCATGTGTCGGCACAAACGCGATGAATTTTTTTAACATCAGCCGCGCCACGCAAGGCCTGGTCGCGTACCTGCACGATTGGGCGCGTGCGCAAAAGCGAGCCGAGCGGCCCCGGCTCGTCATCGCGCATGACACTCGTTTCTTCTCGCGTGAATTCGCGGACCTCACCGCGCGGGTAGCGTCCGAAAATGGCTGCGACGCATTTGTCTTTGATGGTCCGCGGTCGACCCCCGAACTCTCTTTTGCTGTCCGCCACCTCAATGCCAACGCAGGCATTGTCATCACCGCCAGCCATAACCCGCCCCATGATAATGGATACAAGGTTTACTTTGGCGACGGCGCTCAGGTGGTGGAGCCGCACGCCAGCGGAATCATTGCAAAAGTAAACGCGATCACGAGCGAGACTTACCCGATTGCGGCAAAGGATAAGCAAGGCACGACCACCGTTCTCGGCTCCGAACTGGACGAAGCGTACATGGCGCGTTTGGAAACGCTTATCATCGAGCCGAAACTGATTCGCGAGGCAAAATCCCTGCAGATCGTCTTTACCCCCATTCACGGAACCGGCGGTGTCATTACCAAACCGCTGTTGCGGCGACTCGGCTTTCAGTTCGAAGTGGTGCCGGAGCAGGACCAATTCGACGGTGCTTTTCCGACGGTCACATCCCCCAACCCGGAAAACGCAGAGGCGTTGCGCATGGCCATCGAACTGGCTGACAAAAAAAAGGGCGATCTTGTCATCGCAACAGATCCGGATTGCGACCGCATGGGCGTCGCCGTGCGCACGGCTGGCGACGTCATGAAATTGCTGACCGGCAATCAGATTGGTTCGCTGCTCGCCTATTACCGCACGAAAGCTCTTTTCGATCGCGGCATCCTGACGCGTGAGAACTCGGCCAGAGCCGTTTTAATCAAGACGTTTGTAACGACCGACCTTCAGAAAGCAATCGCGGAGCATTTCGGCGTGCGCTGCGTTGAAACTTTAACCGGCTTCAAATACATCGGGGCCAAGCTCGGAAAATATGAGGCAGCCTTACCCGCGGAGGCGCGTCGTGATTATCGAAAACTAAGCGAAGAAGAGACGCGACGGCTCCGCCTCGATCGATCTTCCTTTTACATCTTCGGAGGTGAAGAAAGCTATGGTTACAGCGGCGCGGATTTCGTGCGCGACAAGGACGGCAACGGGTCCGCCATCATGTTTTGCGAAGTGGCCGCTTACGCCAAATCCCGCGGCCAGACCGTCGATCAGCTACTCGATGATATTTTTTCCATGTTCGGCTATTTTGAGGAAAAGAACGGTTCCCTGGTCTTCGAAGGTGCTGAGGGCGCGGAAAAGATTGCTCGTCTTGTCTATTCCTATGCGGCTTCTCCTCCGGCCGAGATGGCCGGATCGAAAGTCGCCACCATCCGAGATTTCGAAAAGGAAACGATCAAGGATGTGGAAGGCGACAAGATTCCGAAGGAAAAGATGTCTGTTTTTGAATTAGAGGATCACACTCGCATCGCTGTCCGCGCCTCCGGGACCGAGCCGAAAATTAAGTACTACCTGTTTGCGCAGCGTCGGCCTGACCGAAAGAATTTTGATGCGACGGAGCTGAATGAAATCAAGGCGGAAGTGGGTGCCCGGCTCGCACGGCTCTGGGATTGGATTCAGAAGGACGCGCATTCCCGTCTGGAAATACCGCGCCAGAACGCATAACACCTGCTGTGAGGAAGAACTGTGAGCGAAATCAAACTCAACGGCGGGGAGATTACGATGCTAAAGGCGCTGGGACTGTCCGGGTCGCCCCTTTACGGGAAGCTTTTTATCGACCGGATGGGAGAGATGGCCTCCGCCGAATTTCTCGACACTCTCGGCGGGTTGTTGGCCACCGAATATGTCTTGTCGAGCAAAGTCAATGTCGTGAAAATCGAGGAGGCCGAGCGTTCCTCCTTTCGTGTCAATCCGGCTTACGCCCAGGAATTGCGCGATGCGATGCGTCCGGGCGGACGACGGGGCGCGGAACGTGAGCGCCGCCGGCGGCGCGCCTGAGCTGTTGAACCGTCTGCGCAAACTCGCCCGGCTTTGGCCATGGCTCGCCGCGGTGAGCAGCGGATTACTTTACACCGCTTGTTTCCCGCCCTTCGATCAGGGCTGGCTCTGTTGGTTTTGTCTGGTCCCGCTCCTTGCAGCCGTTTGGTTTTCGGGCGCCCAGGCCAAACGACGATGGTTGCGCAATCTCCTGCTCGGTTATGTGGCCGGCCTCGCCTTTTTCTGGACGGCCTTCTCCTGGCTAACGACCGTTACTATTCCAGGCTGGTTCCTTCTCCAGTTTTACATGGCGCTTTATTTTGCCTTCTGGTCCTGGATTGCCGGACTCGTTAGGCCACGCGAACGGCCGCCCGGTGAAAAACCGGCCGCGTCGGGAAAATGGGACAGGATGTTGAGCGCCGCCGGCCGTTCCCCTGTCTTCGTGCCGGTCAATCCATGGTTGAAATCGACCACTAACCTCGCCCTCGCTTTTCTGCTCGCCTCCGTCTGGGTAGCCATGGAATGGCTGCGTAGCTGGATCTTTTCCGGTTTCCCCTGGAACAATCTCGGCGTCGCTTTGCACGCCAACTGGATCATTATTCAGGCCGCCGAATTCACCGGCGCGGCCGGCCTTTCCTTTGTCGTCGCGTTCACCAATGTGATCGCGCTTACCGCCGTGCGCCGCCTTGTCCTCGAGGCCCGTCTTCGCGTCATGCGTCCCCATTGGGATATCAATTTCACCATGCTCGGCATCGTCGCTTTAATCGCGTTCGGCTGGCACGCGGCCAAAACTCCTCGCCATCTAAAGACCATTCGTGTCGCCGCCGTCCAGGCGAACATCGCGCGCGCGGAGAAGTTCGACCCGCAATTTCAAAGCAAAATCTTCGATCAATTTACAAGGCTCAGTGCCATCGCTTTAAAAACGGAACAGCCTCTCGATCTGCTGATGTGGCCGGAAAGCTCCATGCCCGGCCCGGTCCTGCAGGACGAACAAAGCTACCGGTTCGTCATGGACTTTTCCGCCTCGAGCAAGACTGATTTGCTGCTCGGCGCGATTGATGAAGCAGATGGACACGCCTACAATGCCGCCCTCCTCGTCTCCGACGCGGGCCGGAGTGTGCAGATTTACCGCAAGGTCCATCTTGTCCCATTTGGC
>Ga0193751_1001613_pt1 | contig 14282 bp, 15 predicted proteins | sample L1c2metaG_FD_143050 | JGI IMG/M metagenome (GOLD analysis project Ga0193751, IMG submission 143050) | Soil microbial communities from a riparian zone of the East river system, Colorado, United States - L1c2 | ecosystem: Environmental > Terrestrial > Soil > Riparian zone | place: USA: East River... | reverse complement strand
CACCGCCGCTTTGCTCGCGTCGGCGCCGGTCGCCGCGGGACCGCCTGCGTCCGGCACAGCGGGCGCGCCGGATGCCGTCGATTTCGTCTCGGGGGCCGGTGGCGCCGGCTGCTGTGTCGAAGTCGAAGCCGCCGCGGCGGGCGGAGCCGGCGGGGACGTGTCTTTGGTAGCGTCCGCAAGCCGGCTCGACGTGGCGGCGGCAGGCGGGGACGACTTCGTCGCGGCACTGTCGGCCGTGTCGGTCAACAGCATTCGGTAGCCGAAATAACCGCCGACGCCCAGCGCCGCGACGACAGCGACCAGCGCGATGATCAAGCCGCTCTTGCCGCCGGCGGGAATGTTTGCGGGAACCGCCGCGGGAGATGGCGCTGCCGCCACCCCGGACGGAGGGCGCGATGCGGCAGGCGACGCGGCGGCGGCGGCGCGCGCCATCGTCGCCGAGAGCGATGCGGCCGAAGGCGCGCCCGCCGTGGGCCGGGGTGCCGAGCCAACCGAAGTGGCGCTCGGCGATGCCCTGGACGCGGCGGGCGGCGGGATGCTCTTCCCGGTGGGATCGACGAGGGTTGTGCCGCATTGCACACAAAATTTGGCGCCGGGCTGGGTCTCGTAGCCGCAGTGGGTGCACTTCATCTAACTCCTCCGTGTGCTGATTAGGACACCGCGTCACGTCCCGTCGCCCAGGCCGATCGGAGGCGCGTGTAAGTGCTCTCGCTTACGCCGCCGTAGTTTACGCTTTTCGCACCAGCGTCTGGCGCTGCCCTCGACTCGCCGCAGCCGGCTTCTTTCCGGCGATACCGCGAATGGCCGGCCCTGCGCGTTGCCGGCCCCGATTCGACTCGGCCTGCAGACTGAGCTCCCAGGTTTCCGCCACCAGATCGCGGCCGAAGCTCTGGTGCGCCTCTTCGGCGACCCGGCGAAAACCCGCGCGCTCGTAGATGCGACGGGCCGCGTCGAGCTCACTTTGGGTCCAGAGCACCAGGCGGCGATACCCTGCCTGCTCAGCGAAGCGCACGCACTCGTTGACCAGCCGCGTGCCAACGCCCAGACCGCGCGCAGCGGGCTCGACCAGCAGCAAGCGCAGTTTTGCCGCCGTCTTGGATTTCGACACCAGAAATACCGAGCCGACGATCTGTCCGTCGCGTTCTGCGATCCAGCATCGCTCTCGCTTGGAATCGAACCGCCGCACGAAGCGCGCGGCGATTTCGGCGACCAGCGCTTCGAATCGCTCGTCGTAGCCGTACTCGCGGGCGTAGATCGCGCCGTGGCGATGGACGATCCACCCGATGTCTCCGGCCTGGGGCGGTCGCAGCACGAATCCCGTCGACGACGACGGCGTGCCGAGAAGCCGCTGCACCGCCGCCAATGCATCGATAACCTGCGCCTGCTCGCCGTCGGTCAAACGTTCGAGCATGGCACGCATCTGGTGATACGAGCGTTTGTCGAGGGGGCCGAACGCACGGCGGCCCCGGGCGGTAAGTTGCAGCCAGTGGCACCGCCGGTCGGCAACTGACCGTTTGCGTCTAACGAAGCCGCACCGCTCAAACCCGCGCAGGATGCGGCTAAGGTAACCTTCGTCGATAGCCAGGCTCGCGGCAAGGTCGCCCGCGGTCAGCTCGGTGCGCGACTCATCCGAGGCGTGCGCAAGCTCGTAGAGAACGCGCGCTTGCGCGAGAGAAAAATCGCTGCCGAGCAGCGTGTGACCTAGCGCGCCGATCTTCAGCGTATAGAATCGGTTGAATCGGCGAACTGCGGCGATGCGCCCGTCGAGCTCCGAGTCGGCGCGTTCCATTGGCAGTTGGGAATTCAGTGGGGCAATTCGATGCTAATGTCAACAATTAAGTTGCTTTTGTCAAGTAATCGTCGCGCCCCTTGTTCCGGGTCCGGTACGCCGCGCGGAAGCAGCGGGCGTGCGGTTGTAGGTGCGAATTCATTCGCACGCGGTGGCAAAGGATACGTCGGCTGCCGAATGAATTCGGCCCCACAGGTCGGATGCGGAACGGGGACGCCACGGAACTTGCTGCAAGGCGGACCGGTCAGTGCCAAAGGGATCGCGGCTGCTCGACGGTCCGACTTGGCTTCATCGCTTTCGGGGAGTCGGTGTGCACCAAACGCCTAGGTCGCTGAAGTTTGCTGTGTTGCTTCTGATCATCGCCGTGCGCCCTGTCTGGGCCGCAAGCGGCGATTTGCTCGACGCCATCGAATACTATGATCAGCATCTCGATCACTATTTCCTGACCGCGAAGGACGACGAGATCGCGGCGCTCGACGGTGGTCGGTTTCCCGGGTGGGAGCGCACGGGATTGAGCTTCAAGGTACTCGACCCCGCGACCGCCATATCGGGCGTGCTTCCGGTATGCCGCTTTTACGGCAACCCGTTGGCCGGACTGGATTCGCACTTCTACTCCGCCTCGGCAACGGAGTGCGCGCAAGTCAAGCAGCGCTGGCCCGATATCTGGAAATTCGAGTCCGACAACGTGTTCCTGGTGGGACTTCCCGATCCGGTGAGCGGCCAATGCGCGTCGGGCAGCGTGCCTATTTACCGCAATTGGAATGGACGCGCCGATGACAATCATCGCTACACTACCGACGCGACCGTTCAACGCGCCATGGTGGCAAGAGGCTGGATCGCGGAAGGCTACGGATCGCCTTCGCTGCCGGTGGCAATGTGCTCGCCGTCGGGTGCCGGCGTGGTCACACCCGCTTGCACTATCGTAGCAAGCAGCGGTGCGCCCTTGGTCGGAACCAACATCACCTTGACGGCTCTTTGCGATGGCAATCCGGGGTCGTACGCGTGGTCGGGGTGCTCGAGCACGACCTCGTCGTGTACCGCCACGTCCGCGAGCACCGGGTTTCGCCGCTATACCGTCGTCGCGAGCAACGCCAGCGGCGCAGGTGCGCCGGCCTATGCCGACGTCACCTGGGTCGAGGCGCCTCCTGCGCCGTCGTGCGTGCTCAATGTCACCACCGACAGCGACCGGCCCGTGGCCGGATCGCTTGTGCTTCTTACCGCGACATGCAGCAATAATCCGACCAGCTATTCATGGAGCGGCTGCGCCAGCACCTCCGCCATATGTCTGGCGCGCGCCCCGGGCCCTGGCGTCGTCGCCTACAGCGTCAGCGCCACCAACGCCGGCGGCACCGGCGCTCCCGCCGGCGCTGCGGTGAGCTGGCAGTCGAGTGGGTCGATCCCGCCAGGATTTTGCTCGCAGTACTCGAGTTTTCTGTATACCCAGGCAGCCTGGGCTGAGAACGCGATCTATACCAGCCCGTTTTTCGACGATCCCGCGTTCGCGTGGAACGGCGTGTGGGTGGTTCAGTTCAACGTGTCGCCGGCCGCGCTCCGGGGCACATTCGGCCGCGCGACCGTGGCCGAGTTCAACGGTTCCGCAACGTCGCGCGATGCGACGATATCGACCATCCCCTGCGATTTCCGCGCGACTGATCCCACTGGAGCAAACGGTCCTCTTTCGCGCAGCACCGGCACGACGACGAACAACGCTTTCGTGATTGGCTCGCCGATGCCCGGCATACCTGCACTGCAGCCGGGCCAGACGTATTATCTCAACGTCCGCAATTGGTCGGTCGAATCCAACTCGATCTCCTGCCCAGCCGAGCAGCGACGCTGCGACGCTTTGGTCTATCTCGTGCCTTGACTGGCCGGCGCAGTTCGGGAAGCCCGGGTTTCTCAGCCGATGTGCTTGCGCAAGAATTGCAGGGAGCGCTCCCTCGCGAGTTTGGCGGACGACGGATCGTACGAACCTCGCTGATCGCAGTTGAAGCCGTGGTCGGCGGGGTAGATGTGAATCTCCACCTCGGGGTGCGCCGCGGCAAACTGCTTGACGGCGGCGATCGGAATCACCGCGTCGCGCTCGCCGAAATGCGCGAGCACCGGGCATCGAGGCGTCTCGCCGACGGCATCGGTGACCCCGCCGCCGTAATACGAGACAGCGCAGGCAAGACCGGACACTCGCGACGCGCTCATCCAGGCGATATAGCCGCCCCAGCAATAGCCCACGATGGCCACCTTGCCCGAGCTTGCGAGCACATCGCGCGCCGCCGCGACATCCGCCAATGCGGCGTCCAATGTCGCCTTCGCCTTCAGCTCGCGCCCCTTGGCGATCTCCGCGGACGTGTAACCGATGTCCACGCCACGCTCATAGCGGTCGAACAGTGCAGGCGCGACCGCGTCGTAGCCGTCTTCGGCGTAGCCGTCGCATACGCTTTTGATATGACTGTTGACGCCGAAGATTTCCTGCGCGACTACGAGTCCGCCGCGCGCCTTGCCTTTCGCACTTGCGCGATACGCCGACAGCCGGAATCCGTCCGATGCGACCAGCTCGATCATGACTCCCATTCGTCTCATCCTCCGCTGAAAATTCGATGCATTATGACACCCGGCCGCGGACGCGTCCGACGCATGGGATAATCACACCGGCGCCGAAAATCATCCCGAGGGAATTTCCATCCATGAAGGTCGACACCGCCAAGATCGAAGCGCTCGTGCGCCAGCTTATCGTTGAAATCGGCGAAGACCCGCAACGCGAAGGGCTGGTCAAGACTCCGCATCGAGTCGCCGCGGCGTACGAATTTCTCACTTCCGGCTATCGCACCGATGCCCAGCGCTTGATCAACGGCGCGGTCTTTACGCAGGCGACCAACAGCATGGTGATCGTCAAGAACATCGAGGTTTACAGTCTGTGCGAGCATCACATGCTGCCTTTTTTCGGACGTTGTCACGTCGGGTATATTCCGAGCGGACGGGTGTTCGGCGTGTCGAAGCTCGCTCGGCTCGTTGACATGTACGCGCGGCGCCTGCAGCTTCAGGAGCGGCTCACCGAGCAGATATCGCAGGAAATCATGACCTCGGTCGATGCCAAAGGTGTCGGCGTGATGATCGAGGCGCGGCATCTGTGCATGATGATGCGCGGCGTGGAAAAACAGAATTCGGTGATGATCACGTCGTCAGTTCTCGGAACGTTTCGCGAGTCGACCGCGACGCGCGAGGAATTCCTTGCACTGATCGGAAGCCGGCCGATGTAAACGAGGAAACGGCCTTACGGCGCTGCGCAGTTCTCGTGCGCGAATGCAATAAGCGGGTCGAGATCGTGAAATCGATTGATGAGGTTCCTTAACGCAGCCACCAGTGATACATCGCACCGGCGACGCTTCTGGCGCCGCGCGACAGCACCGGTGGTAATTGCAGCGGCCGTAGCAGCATGTCGATCGGAAGGTCGCGCGGAGCATAGGTGTGCGCAAGCGTGCCCATTCGATTGACGAACGCGCGATAGGCGTGGTCTGCCCCCGAGTGCTCGCCGGGGTGCGTGGCCCGCCACAGGTTCCGGTATGCGCAAAGACCGTCGTCGTTGCGCGTCGCGAATAAACGCTTGCCGAGCGTGCGCCCAACGCGCCAGCGCCCGTGGCGCTCGCGTGCCTGATAGCGCCGGAAATAGCGATAGAAGTGCTTGTAGTGCCGGACTTCATCGGCGTAAATACGCCCGGCCAGATCCTTCAGCACCGGCTCGCGCGCATAGGCGTGTAGCGCGCTGTACAGCGTCGCGGTTCCCGTTTCAACCACGCAGCGCGCGGCCAACTCCAGCGCACGCGCAGGCTCGAGGTCCGGCACCGTGCAGGTCTGCGAATATTCATCGAAGAAGGCGTCGAACGCGCGCCGCCAATCGAAGTCGGGCCACGCGCGCTCGACATAGGCGCGCAGCGCCGCCCCGTGCTGAACCTCTTCGTGTTCCCACGATTGCGCAAGCCACTGGGCAACTTCCGCGTCGTCGTCGAAGTACGCGACGAGATTGTGCGCGTAAAGATCGGACCCTGTTTCGATGAACGACGCCAGTGCAACGATCTGGAACAGCGTGGTATCGCTTGCAACGAGCGGTCGATCTATCGCCGCGTAATCGATGTCGGCAAGGCTCCAGGGTCCGCGCGATGGCAACTCAACGGGTGCCGGGACCCGTGCCGGCGGACGGGTTGTTTCCGGTTTCATCATTCTTCTTCTCCCAAGGACCCCTCGGGGCGTCAAAGAGCCCAATTGCGCGCTTATTGCTGCTTCAACCATTCTAAGACAACGGGACGTTGAGAAAAGTCCCGCCAAGAGAAACCGCCCCGGCCGGTGATCCGGGGATCGTCCGTGCATCCGGCATGGGCCTTCCGAGCCAGCCTTTTTGCGCGCCCTCGACCGAACGCGACTCGACGCGCCATAGAATGCACCTTTTCCCGGCGGCGGCGTCATGGAGGCGTTCGGACATATTGTCGCTCTGACCGCGCCCCTTTTTCTACTGGTGCTGCTGGGCTACTCGCTCAGCCGCTGGGGCGCGTGGCCCAACGAGGTTTCCGAGGCGCTGTCGCGGTTCGTGTTCTCGGTGGCCATCCCTGCCCTGCTTTTCCGGCTGATGAGCGATTTTTCGCGGCTGCCGCCGGTCGATCCGCGCTTGCTGATCGCGTACTTCGGCGGTTGCTTTGTTGTCTTTGCGCTCGGACGCCTCATCGCGGGTCGCATTTTCCACCTGGACGGGGTGTCGCAATCGGTCTTCGCGCTTGGAGGCATATTCGCCAATAACGTTCTTCTCGGTATTCCACTGGCGAAAATAATCCTCGGCGAGCCCTCGCTTCCGGTGGTGTCGCTCATTCTGGTCTTTAATTCCTTGATCTTGTGGACGCTCGTAACCGTATCGGTCGAATGGGCGCGGCATCGGACTCTTTCCTTGCCGGGGTATTGGCGCGCCGCAGGGGCCGTTCTGGTCAACCCCGTAGTCGCAAGCATACTCATCGGCACAGCGTGGGGGTGGTCCGGGCTGCCGCTCCCCGCCATGATCGACCAGACCATGGAGCTCATCGGCAATGCGGCGGTGCCCCTGTCGCTGATCGCGCTGGGCATGGGGCTCGCGGAATATCGGATCCGCGAAGGTTGGCGGATAAGCGCAGCGATGTCCGCACTCAAGCTTGTCGTCCAGCCTGCGATCGTCTTCGCGCTCGCGCGAGCGCTTGCCCTGCCGCCCCTGGAGACACAGGCCATTGTCATGCTCGCGTCGCTTCCCGTGGGCGCCAACGTCTACCTCATGTCACGGCAGTTCGATGCGTTGGGCGGGCCGGTCGCCGCGAGCCTCGTCATCTCCACCGCGCTCGCGGCTGCAACGACCCCTCTGATACTGGCGCTGATGGCGTCGACGCGTTGATTCCGGCTCAAGCGAACGTCTACAACACGCCAGACGCAACGCGACTGTTGCAACGGAGGCTCTGCCCGTTGCTTGCTCGTAAGCGTACGACCCAAGCGGTCGCGGAGGTTTACCGATCCACCCGCGTGCGATAATTCCGCACTGCCGTCCCGTCAGCGTCAAAGACAGCATTGGACTCTCCTCGCCGCGTCGCCATCATCGGCAGTGCGCGCATTCCCTTCGCACGCAGCAATACCGCGTACGCGTCGGTCGGCAATTCGGACATGCTGACCGCGGCGCTCAAGGCGCTGGTCGACAAGTTCTCTTTGCGGGGCCAGGAGCTCGGCGAGGTCGCCGCAGGCGCCGTCATCAAGCATTCCCGCGATTGGAATCTGACACGCGAGGCCGCGCTCGGCGCGGGATTGCATCCACACACGCCGGGATACGATGTAGCGCGCGCGTGCGGGACGAGCCTCACGACGACGATCCAGATCGCTCAGCGCATCGCGCTCGGTGAGATCGAAGCCGGCGCAGCGGGTGGCGTGGATACCGCCAGCGACGTTCCCGTCGTATACGGACGTGCTCTCAATGCCGCCGTGCTCCAGAGCGCGCGTGCGCGCTCGCTCGGTGAGCGTATCTCACCGTGGCTCAAGCTGCGGCCGCGTGACTTCAAGCCTTCGGTGCCGGCGGTCGTCGAACCGCGAACGGGACTGTCGATGGGCGAGCATTGCGAGCTCATGGCCAAGGAGTGGAAGATCGGGCGTGCCGAACAGGATGCGCTCGCGTACCAAAGTCACGTCAACGCCGCTGCCGCATGGAAGGACGGGTTCTACGGCGATCTGGTCGTGCCGTTCGGGGGACTCAGCTCGGACAATAACGTGCGTGCGGATACCAGCCCGCAGAAGCTTGCCGCGCTCAAGTCGGTCTATGATCGGAGCCCGACCGGCACGCTGACTGCGGGAAACAGCACGCCGCTGACCGACGGCGCCTCCTGCGTGCTGCTCGCGTCGGAAGCCTGGGCGCGCTCCAGAGACCTTCCGATCCAGGCGTACTTGAGCGAGTGGGCGGTCGCCGCGGTCGATTACGCAGGGATGGTGGGCCCGCGCGAAGGTCTGCTGATGGCGCCGACCTACGCGGTGCCGCGGATGCTCGCTCGTGCCGGGATTACGCTGCAGGATTTCGACATCTACGAGATTCACGAAGCGTTTGCGGCGCAAGTCCTGTGCACGCTCGCGGCGTGGCAATCTGCCGAGTATTGCCGCGACAGGCTTGGGCTGAGCGGGCCTCTCGGCACGATCGATCGCTCGCGGCTCAATCCCAAAGGCGGCAGCGTTGCACTGGGGCACCCGTTTGCGGCGACGGGCACGCGCATCGTGGGCGCGCTTGCCAGGCAGCTCGAGTTGCGCGGCGCGGGGCGCGGTCTGATTTCGATATGCACCGCGGGAGGGATGGGCGTTACAGCGATTCTGGAGCGTTAGGCCCTCGGGGCGCGGCCATTCGCTCCACGCATGCCCGCAGAAATTCGGACCGATGTGCCCCCGGGGTGGTCGGCCGTTCGAACACGGCCCTTGCTTCGGCGAACAGGAAGGCTTCATCGTCGATGTCGTGCGCGAACCAGCGCAGGTCGGCGGGAAACCCGCCCATGGCGGCAAAGTCGTCCTCCATTTGGCCCAGAAAGACTTCGGAACGCACGCCCGCGTCTCGCGCCAGCGCGGCGTTTCGGATGAAGTCGGATGCCTCGAAGCACTCGTTCATCGTGGGGTGTCCGGCATGGCCTATGCCCGGACGCATGAGCGCTGCCGCGAACAGCATCGCTGCCAGGACGCGAAGCAAACGCGCAACATCGGTCATGAATTCCTCCTCGGTATCGGACGGCTTGTGATTACGGCGCCGCCTTCGAACGATCCATCCTAGCGGCCGCACCGCGGGCTTTCAAGTTTTGGTCTGTATTCGATCGGCCCATCGCGCGCTACACTCTCAGGCATTTTTTCAAGCGAGAGATTCCATGGCGCTCAAACGCCCCAAGGGCCCAGAAGGGACGCTGGTTGTTCTCGAGCATACGTCCCGCATCCTCAAGAGCAATCCGCTGGGCGATCCCCACGTCCGCAAGCTGGGGGTTTGGCTGCCGCCGCAATACGAGGACGGATCGTCCATGCGCGGGGTCCGCGGCAGCGGCAGGCGCTTCCCGGTGCTGTACGACCTTGTCGGGTTTAGCGGTTCCGGGCTTGCGCATGCCAACTGGAGGCCTTTCGCCGACAACGTTCCCGAGCGCGTGGCACGTCTCATCCACGACAAGAAAATGGGGCCGGCCATCGTTGTTTTCCCCGACTGCTTCACGGCGCTCGGAGGCAATCAGTACATCAACTCGTCTGCGATCGGCAACTACGCCGACTATCTCACGCGCGAGATCATTCCATTTGTCGACCGCGAGTTCCGGACGCTAGGAAGCCGCGAGCATCGCGGATGCTTCGGAAAATCGTCCGGTGGATACGGCGCGATCGTCCACGGAATGAAATACGCGCAGTATTGGGGCGCAATCGCCGATCACTCCGGAGACTCGTACTTCGATTTCGTTTACTGGCACGATTGGCCGAACACGCTCGACGAGCTCACCAAATTCCGTAAGGTGAAGCGCAAGTCCGGGAAATTCGACGCGCTGCACGAGAGCCGGCGCAAAGGCCTCGCCGAAGGGCTCGACGATGGCCGCGTGCGCCGTTTTCTCGACCACGTATGGGGCAAGGAAAAGCTCTCGCATGCGGAGGGACACGCGATCATGAACGTTTGCATGGCGGCCACATACGATGCCGACCGGCACGCGCCGCTCGGCTTCCGCTTACCCTTTAACCTCGAGACGGGTGAGCTCATCGAAAAGCGCTGGAAGCGCTGGCTCGAGCACGACCCGATCCATCTCGTCGACCGATACAAGGGCAATCTCAAGACCCTGCGCGGTATCTACATCGATTGCGGCTGGCGCGACCAATACCATATCCACTATGGAACGCGAATCCTTTCCATGCGGCTTTCGCTCGCGGGCATCACGCACACCTACGAAGAGTTCGATGACAACCATTCCGATATCGACTATCGAATGAATGTGAGCCTTCCATTCCTGTACCGATCGCTGCGGCCATGACGCACGCGAAAACGGCATCGTCGGGCGCGACGACGAAGCGGGACCCAACGGCTCATGAATGACGAAAAAAATGTTCTCGGCGGGCCGCTCGCGCCATGCTCGACCGCGCCGCGCACGGGCTTCTATCGCGATGGCTGCTGCAATACCGGTCCGGAGGATTTCGGCCTGCACGTCGTTTGCGCGCAAATGACCGAGTCGTTTCTCGCCTTCTCCAAGGAGACGGGAAACGACTTGTCGACCCCCGTGCCCGAGCATGGATTTCCCGGCCTCAAGGCGGGCGATCGATGGTGCATTTGCGTCGCGAGATGGCGCGAGGCATTTGAAGCCGGGGCCGCACCCCAGGTTGTCCTCTCTTCCACGCACGAAGAGGCGCTAGCGGTGGTTTCGCTGACAGCGCTCAAACGGCACGCCATCGATCTCAACTAGGCCCGTCGCGGTCAATGTCCGCTTCGGGATCCTCACAGTCGGTACCCTTCTCTGCCTTGAATCCATACCCCTTTTCGATGTAAAATAAAAGGTTATGCAGTTTATAGGCGATTATTTTCCGCTCATCCTTTTCTTCGCGGCGTTCAAGCTGTGGGGAATCTTCACCGCCACCGCGGTGGCGATTGCAGCGTCGGTCGCCCAGATCGCCTATTTCCGCTGGCGGCGAGGCAAGGTCGCCGGGGTGCATTGGGTAAGCCTCGCCATCATCGTCATATTCGGCGGCGCGACGCTCTTGCTGCATGACGAGACATTCATCAAATGGAAGCCGACCGTTCTTTATTGGCTCTTCGCGCTGACGCTTTTGATCGGGCGAGTCGCCTTCCGGCGCAATCTGATCTCCGCCCTGCTCAAAAACCTGACGCTACCCGACGCGGTGTGGTCGCGGGTGACGTGGGGATGGGTCGTCTTTCTTGTCGCAATGGGGACGGTCAACCTGTGGGTCGCCGCAAATTTCACCACTGATGCCTGGGTCAATTTCAAGGTCTGGGGAGGCATCGGGCTGTTCATGCTGGCCGCGGTCGGGACGGTCGCGTCCGTTGCCCGTTACCTGCCCGAGGAATCGTGACCGAGATCGCCGCAACGCTGCGCAGCCGTTTGGAGGACCTCTCGCCCATCGAGCTGGAGATTCACGACGACGGGGCCGACCACATCGGGCATGCAGGATCCCAGAACGGCGCCGGGCACTTTTCGCTCGTCATCGTGTCGAAGGCCTTCTGCGGCATATCGCGCCTCGAACGACACCAACGAGTTCTGTCAAGAGTCAACGATCTGCTTCCCTATCCGATTCATGCGCTGTCGATCAAGGCGCTTGCGCCGGAAGAGCGTTGATGACTTTGTTAACCCGCTAAGCCACGAAGGATTGTCACTCATGCAAAAGATTTCCACAGTTCTCGCCGCGCTGCTCGCAACAGCCGTGCTGCTTTCGGCGCCCATTGCGGGCGCTCAGGATGCCAAGGCTCCGGATGCCAAGGCAAAGGCCGCCTCGCCGAAGTCGGAAGCGGCGAAGGGAAAGGACCTGTATTCGCAGTCCTACTTCGACTTCATGCTCAAGCAGCGGACGGCGCAGGGTCAACCGGATTCGCCCGAGCTGCGCGCGGCGGTCCGCGACGAGCTCAATACGCGCGAATTGCTGGTGCGTGAGGCGAAGAAGCAAGGCCTGGAAAAGAACCCTGCGGTAAAGACCGAAATGGACCTGACGTCGCAGACTGTGCTGGTGCGCGCCTACATGGCCGATTACATCAAGGCGCATCCGGTATCGGATGATCAGCTGCACAAGGAATACGACACGATCAAGTCGCAGATCGGCGACAAGGAGTACAAAGTCCGCCATATCCTCCTCGAGAAGGAAGATGAAGCGAAGGACGTCATCGCTGCGCTGCAAAAGGGCGAAAAGTTCGAAAAGCTCGCCGAGCGCTCGAAGGATACGGGCTCCAAGGCGAACGGCGGCGATCTCGACTGGAATGCGCCCGCGAATTTCGTCAAGCCGTTTTCCGACGCGATGGTCGGCTTGCAAAAGGGAAAGTTCACGACAACTCCCGTGCAAACGCAATTCGGATGGCACGTCATTCAGCTCGATGACGTTCGCGCCGCTAAAGTGCCCGGCTTCGACGAGGTCAAGCCGCAGCTCGCGCAGCGCGCGCAAGGCCAGGTGGTCGAGCAATATCTGAGGGAACTGCGCAGCAAGAACGGCTACTGATCCGGCGCGCAATCGGACGGGGGCAGGCGGGTCGACCTCCTGCTTTTTTTGCGCCGCTTGCGCGTTGACCGACGAAGCCGCGGTGGCGTTCGATGCTATCCTACCGGCGCAGTCGACACCTACCCGCAGGCCTCGGAGGAAACCGTCATGGCGATCGTCCGCCATCCGAAGGACTTTTTTGCAGGTCTGATTTTCATCGCGTTTGGCATCGCTGCGATCGTCATCGGCAGCAACTATGCGCTCGGTAGCGCCGCCCGCATGGGGCCGGGTTACTTTCCGCGCATCCTCGGCATCCTTCTCATCTCGCTCGGCGCCGCTCTCGCGATTCGGGCGCTGCGGCTGAAAGGCGCGCCGCTGCCGGCGTTTAAATGGCGGCCGACGCTGATCGTCCTCGGCAGCGTGGTTCTGTTCGGGTTGATCGTCACTCACGTTGGGCTCGTCTTGTCCACGATCGTGCTGATCCTGTTATCCAGCGCGGCGAGCCCGGAGTTCCGGCCGAAGGAAGCGGTTATCAGCTCAGTCCTGCTCGCCGCCCTGGCGGTTGGCGTCTTCGTTATCGGGCTGAAACTCCAGTTGCAGATCTGGCCGTGGACCAGCGGCATCCTGCCCTGGTCGAGCTAAGCGCGCCCAATGGACCTCATCAACCATCTGGCCCTCGGGTTCGGCGTCGCGATGACGCCGATCAACCTCCTCTACGCGCTCATCGGCGCGCTGGTCGGCACGCTGATCGGCGTGCTTCCGGGCATCGGCCCGGTCGCGACCATCGCCATGCTGCTGCCGACGACCTACGCCTTGCAACCCGTGTCCGCGCTGATCATGCTCGCGGGCATTTATTATGGCGCACAGTACGGCGGCTCGACGACGTCGATCCTGCTCAACATGCCGGGCGAGACATCGTCGGCGGTCACCTGCCTCGACGGCTATCAGATGGCCCGTCAGGGCCAGGCCGGCGCTGCGCTTGCGACCGCTGCGCTCGGGTCATTTTTCGCCGGATGCATATCGACCATTTTTGTCGCCACCGTCGCGATTCCCTTGTCCGAGCTCGCGCTGAAGTTCGGACCTGCGGAGTATTGCTCATTGATGATCCTGGGCCTGATCGGCGCGGTTGTGCTCGCCCACGGATCGTTGCTCAAGGCCATCGCCATGGTCGTGCTCGGCTTGCTGCTCGGGCTGGTCGGGACCGACGTCAATTCAGGCACGGCGCGCTTTGCGTTCGGCATTCCGGAGCTGATCGACGGCATTGGCGTCGTCAGCGTGGCGATGGGTCTGTTCGGATTCGCCGAGATCATCACCAATCTCGAGAGCGATGAGAAGCGCGAATTAGTGACGAGCAAGGTAAGCACGCTCTGGCTCACCAAGGAACAGTTCCGGCAGGCGTGGCCCGCCGTGTTGCGCGGAACGGGACTCGGATCGATTCTGGGCCTGCTGCCGGGGGGAGGCGCGATGCTGGCCTCGTTCGGATCGTATGCGCTCGAGAAAAAGGTTGCCAAGGATCCGAGCCGTTTCGGCAAAGGCGCGATCCAGGGCGTCGCCGGGCCCGAGTCAGCGAACAACGCCGGCGCGCAAACGTCGTTCATCCCTCTGCTCACGCTCGGCATTCCCGAGAACGCGGTGATGGCGCTGATGGTCGGCGCGATGACCATCCATAATATCCAGCCGGGACCGCAGGTGATGACGTCGAACCCGCAACTCTTCTGGGGCCTGGTCACGTCGATGTGGATCGGCAACCTGATGCTGGTGGTGTTGAACCTGCCTCTGATCGGGATGTGGATCAAGCTGCTGCAGGTTCCCTACCGCGTTCTTT
>Ga0193751_1001612_pt1 | contig 14282 bp, 10 predicted proteins | sample L1c2metaG_FD_143050 | JGI IMG/M metagenome (GOLD analysis project Ga0193751, IMG submission 143050) | Soil microbial communities from a riparian zone of the East river system, Colorado, United States - L1c2 | ecosystem: Environmental > Terrestrial > Soil > Riparian zone | place: USA: East River... | reverse complement strand
ACATCATCCCGATCAAAGTGGTCGGCGTCGGCGGCGCCGGCTCCAACGCGCTCGATCGCATTGTTCTCGACGGCATGGAAAAAGCCGACCTGATCGCGGTCAACACGGACGTGCAATCGCTCGCCGCATCGGTGGCCGCGCACAAGGTTCAACTCGGTCGCTCCGTCACGCGTGGCCTAGGCACCGGTGGCGATCCGGAACTGGGCTATCAGGCTGCGCTTGAATCTGCCGATGAAATCCGGAAGGCACTGGAGGATGCGCGCATGATTTTCATCTGCACGGGTCTTGGTGGAGGCAGCGGTTCGGGCGCCGCCCCGGTCATCGCGCAACTGGCGCGTGAAGCGGGCTCGCTCGTGATCGTTTTTGCCACGCTGCCCTTCTCATTCGAAGGCAAGCGCCGGGCCGCTCAAGCGCAGGAAGCGCTCGCCCGGCTGAGGGAGTTCGCCAATGCCGTGATCTGTTTCGATAACGACCGGATGGGCGACATGGTCGCTCCGAAGGCCGGAATTCATCAGGCCTTCGCCACGGCCGATGTGATGCTCAGCCAGAGCGTCCGTTCCATCGTGAATCTCATTCAGCGGCCCGGTCTGATTCGCATCGGTTTCGATGATTTGTTTTCCGCGCTGCGCAGTCAGAACGGGCGTTGCCTGTTCGGGTTCGGCGAAAGCGATTCCGATAACCGCGCACACGACGCGCTCGCGCAAGCTCTCAAAAATCCGCTAATGGATAAGGGACGGATGCTTTCCGACGCGGCCAATGTTCTCGTGCAGGTAGCAGGCGGTCCCGGCATGACGTTGTCCGAAGTCGAGATCCTCATGCAGGAACTCGGACGTCATGTGCGCGATCACACACAAATTCTTTTTGGGACAGCGGTCGACGGCCGCATGGGGAATCGATTGAGCGTGACGATCATCAGTTCGATGGTGACGGAAGAGGAGGTGACCGCGCCGGTTTCTTTAGCGCCGCCCGTCACAATGCCTGTGCCCGTTCCCATGGCCCCACCTCAGCCGATGGCGGCGCCGCCGATTTGGGAACAAGAACAACCGGAAGAATCAGAATCAGTCGCGGAACCCGCGGTGGAGGCCGCCGTGGAAGCGCTCCTGGAAGAAGAGAGCGTCCCAGGTGAGCCCGAGGAATTGATTCCCGCCCAAGCGCCAGTCTCGATTGAAGCCCCGATCAAACCCGCGCCGCCAATCAAAAAACCAATGACCGGACCGCGGCTGATCGTGCCGAAGAAGAAGCCAGTCATTGTGACAGAACCGACAACGGTGCCAATGCCAGTCGAGAAGGTGGTGCAGGCAAAACAGGAGGTCATGCAATTCGAGCCGGTGACGCGTGGCCGTTTTGAAAAGAGCGAGCCAACGATCGTAGAAGGCCAGGACCTCGATGTGCCCACCTATCTGCGCAAAAATATTCGTGTGAAATAGGCAGGTAGGGATGGCTCTCCGAGCCGTCCCATTTTTTGCAGCGAAGCGGCCTCGGACGGGAAGCTAGCAGCTTCCCCTACAGAAGAACAAGAGACGGACGTTTCGGAGAAACGTCCCCTACCTGACTATTTTTTCATCAACTCGAGCACCGCGGTGGTCATGGCGGTAACGGCTAGCTTGATCGTGGCTTCGGGGACAGGCGCGAACTTGCTCGAGTGCAGGGTGGGCAGAGGGTTGCCACTCTTTTTGCTGTCCGCAATCCTGGCCGGGTCGACCGCGCCGACATGAAAATCGACCGCGGGGATGGAATGATCCGCCAGGCTGTATTCGGAGAAATCTTCGCCGCCCATGGTCGGGTCGGTGGCTTCCACATTTTGATCGCCGAGCGTTTTTTTCCAAACGCCGACGAGCCGTTTCGTTAATTCCGGATTGTTATAGGTGGCGGGACAGAAATCATTCTTCAGGACCTCGACGATGGGTGCGCGATCCGGCGGGACGCCGGCGGCCATGGCACATCCTTTGGTGATCCGATCGATCGCAGCCAGAACACGATCGCGCACCTCCGCCTTGTAGGTTCGCACGGTCAGCTGCATTTTTACTTCATCGGAAATGATGTTGTGCTTCGTGCCGCCATGGATTGAGCCGACCGTCACGACCACTGGATCGAGCGGATTGTTTTCGCGGCTGGCGATTGTCTGCAGCGCGTTGATTATTTCGGCGGAAAGGACAATCGGATCTTTCGTCTTGTGCGGGTAGGCTCCGTGCCCACCGACGCCGCGTATGGTGATGTTTACAGAATCGACGTTGGCATAGGTGTAACCCTCGGTCACGCCGATGTGACCGGTCTGCATCTGCGCGTTATCATGAAAACCGAGGGCGAAATCCGGTTTCCCAAAACGATTGTAGAGACCGGCATCCAGTAAGGCGCGCGCGCCGTTGCCCAATTCTTCGGCCGGCTGGCCGACGAAAATGATCGTGCCCTGCCACTGGGTTTTTTGTTGTTGCATGGCTCGGGCCACGCCGATGAACGACGACATGTGGACATCATGTCCGCAGGCATGCATGACGTGCACCTCGCGGCCTTCGTCATTTTGTGTTGTCACTTTGCTCGCGTAGGGCACGCCCGTCTCTTCCTGGACGGGGAGGGCATCGAGGTCGGTCCGGACAAGCACGGTTGGCCCGGTGCCGTTTTTCATGAGCCCGACAACGCCGTAACATTTGAGTTTCGGGTCGGAAAATTTTCCGAATTGCTCGGTGACTTCGCAGCCGGCCGCGCGCAGTTCTTTGGCGACCAGCGCGGAGGAGCGCTCTTCGTGGGCCGAAAGTTCAGGATGCGTGTGCAGATCCTTATAGATGGCAAGAAGTGAAGGGAGTTCGCTTTCCGCGATCTGATCCACGGACGACTGGGCCAGAGCCGGAACAGCGATGAGCGCGGCGAGGAGAACGAGCAAAATCTTCATGCCGCACAAATTACACGGATTCTTGAATGCTTAAATGAGGAAGAATGACGCTTTGATTTGGCATATGGGAAAAACTGCGCAATCTGCGTCATGGTACACGGAGGCTCTGCAGGGGAAGCTGTCAGCTTCCCTTCGGAATCGTGCGGGGTGAGTGGGAAGCTAGCAGCTTCCCCTACAGAAGATTGATGGAATGGATTTGGCCAAGAACACGCTTCTTTTCGGGGCCGACCCGACTCCACGTATTGTCGCCATCGAACTGGGAGATACAGGGACCGTGCGCGTTTACCGCCGGGAGAAGGATGGTTCCACCGTGGCTGACGTGGAACCGTTTCAACCCTTTGTCTGGTGCGATTCGGATGTGACCGACCTGGGGATCGACGCGGAAAAGCTGGAAGGCGACCTGAAGTATGACTGGCGCATCACGGTCGACAGTTGGAAGGAGCTGATCGCGTTGCGCAACGGGTTGAAGAAGGCGAATCGCGCTTTCTTTGCCTTTACGGATCCCGTTCAACATTATCTCACCGCGACCGGCCGGACGCTGTTCAAGGATCTGCCGTTCGAGGAACTCAAGCGCATGCAGATTGAGGTGCTGAGGTTTAGCAAAGGCGAGGAGGCGACGGCGGAAGCTGCGGGAGCCAGCCCTAACGATCATCTCATGAGCATCGCCTTGTCCGATAATAGCGGCTGGGAGGAACTGATTGTGGTGGATCCGGCGAAGGTGGAAGAATCCGAACACGCGGCATTGAAGCGCCTCACCAGCCTGATCAAGGAACGCGACCCCGACGTGATCGAGGGGCACGACATGTTTCGGGTGGATCTGCCGTTCCTGGTGGAACGCGCAAAGAAGGTGAAGACAAAGCTCGACTGGGGGCGGGCTGGCGGATTCCTGCGCTCCCGGCCTTCTCGATTACAGATCGCGGAGAAGACGATCGACTACCCGAAATTTGCGATCGACGGGCGGCACTTTGTCGACACGTTTCTTCTCGCGCAATTTTACGATGTGGGGATGCGGAGTCTCTCCGGGTTCGAACGGCTCGATGTGGCCAGGCATTTTGGGTTGTGCGATACCGAAGAAGTGTCCGGGCTCACCGGCCGCGAACTGGAGCGCGCCTACGTGGCGGGCGAAGAGCGTTTTCGCCAACGCGCGCTCTGTGCGGTGCGCGAGACACGCGCTGTCTCCGATCTGCTGAGCCCAAGTTATTTTATTCAGGCGCAAATTTTTCCCTACAATTATCAGGATGTCGTCGTGCGCGGGAACGCCACGCGGATTAACGCGCTTTTTCTCCGGGAATATTTTCGGCAGCGCCACTCGATCCCGGAAATGCCGATGGCGCGAGGGTTCGAAGGCGGCTACACCGCCATTTTCTTTACCGGCATCGCGCGCAACGTCTGGCATTGCGATATCGCTTCGCTTTATCCCTCCATCATGTTGCAGTTCGACTGCTTCCGAAGAATGCGGCTCAACAACGTTACTTTCACGCGCTGCAGAACACCTTTAAAATCCTGATCAATAGCTTCTATGGGTATCTGGGATTTGCGCAGGGGCATTTCGCGGATTTCGATGCGGCGGCGCGGGTCACGCAAATCGGACGCGGTCTTTTACAGAAGATGATCGACTGGCTGAATGGGCGGGGAGCGAAAGTGATCGAGGTCGACACCGATGGTATTTACTTTGTTCCACCACCGTCGGGTCCTTCTGTAGTGGCAGGCGTGTCGCCTGCGGGTAGGAAGAGGGGAGCAGCAGGCACGGCTGCTACTACAGAAGAGGTCGTTGAAGAACTGCGCTCGGGTTTGGCGAAGGAGCTGCCGCCTGGGATCGAAGTCGAATTCGATGAGCAGTTCGAGGCCATGTTCAGTTACAAGGCGAAGAACTATGCGCTGCTCACGCGTGAAGGCGAAGTCATCATCAAAGGTGGTGCACTCAAATCGCGTGGTCTCGAAAAATTCCAACGCGTGTTCCTGGAGGAAATGATCAAGCTCCTGATGGAGGAAAAACCGGAGAGGATCGCGGCCTTGCGCGCCGAATTTGAGCGCAAGATTCGGGAGCGCGAATGGCCGATCGAGATGTTGATGAAGACCGATACCTTGCAGGATTCCCTCGAGAAATATCGTCAGAAGATCGCCGGTTCGGCGCGTAATCGCGCCGCGGCCTACGAACTGGCTTTAGCGAGCGGGCGAAGCTACCGCCCGGGAGATCAGATCAGCTACTACGTGAAAGCGACACCGAAGAAAGTGGCAGCCTACGAAGCGGCCAAGCTGGCGAGCGACTTTGATCCGAAGAATCGCGATGAGAATATCGATTACTATGCAGCCAAGCTCGATGAGCTGGTGAAAAAGTTCGGGATCATCGTGCCGAAAGCGGAGCAGGAGACGCTGGCCTTGTAGTTAGGCGATTGACGTTGCCTTGGGAGGCGAGCGCGTCGCTTACCGGCCAAGGATTCGGCGGCCTGGGATTACGCCTCGATTGCTGCGTGGCGGACTGATACAAAGCCTGCGGAGTGCGGGACTTTCCGCATGGCTATGTCTGATCTCCATGAACAAGCCGCGAAATTAGAGGCGGCGATCGCAGGTTTGGAAGCCCAGCGCGGCTCGCTCGGCGATGCCGTGGTCGATCCGGCGCTGGCCGCGTTGCGTCACCAACTGGCCCAACTCAATGCGGCTGCAAGCGGCTCCGAGCTGACCGACGAACGGAAGATTGTCACCATTCTCTTTGCCGATGTCTCTGGTTTCACCGCCTTGGCGGAGAAAAAGGATCCGGAAGAAGTGAGAACACTCATCAACGGATGTTTCGAACATCTCGTGCCGGTGGTGCAGAAATACGGCGGCACGATCGATAAATTTATCGGTGACGAAATCATGGCTCTGTTCGGCGCGCCCGTGGCGCATGAAGACGACGCGGAACGTCGTTAGGATTAATGGAGGCGATGGCGGCCTTCAATCGCGCGAACGGCACCGCTCTCAATCTTCATATTGGGATTAACACCGGTCCGGTGATTGCCGGGAATATTGGGTCGAAAGCGCGACGCGACTATTCCGTGATGGGTGACGCCGTCAATCTGGCAGCTCGCCTGGAAGACGCCTCGCCGGACGGTCAAATTTTTGTGGGACCGGGCACGTATGGACAGACGGCCGAGCTGTTTGAGTTCAGAAAAACACCGCCTCTCACCCTGAAAGGGAAGGAGACTCCGACCGATGTTTATCAGTTGCTCGGATTGAAGGCCGCCTCCAGCCGGACTCGTGGGATTAAAGGTTTGCATGCATCTCTCGTCGGCCGCGATTCGGAACTCGCCCAAATGCATTCCGCACTGGCGGCAGTGCGACGTGGATCCGGCGGCATTCTAACCATCGTGGGAGAGGCCGGGCTGGGTAAAAGTCGACTCCTGGCCGAGGCGCACGGCGCATGGACGACGAGTGTGGCATGGGCGGAAGGTCGAGCCCTCTCTTACGCCGCCGGGATGAGTTACTGGCTGGCGCGCCAGCTTCTCTACAGCCTGCTGGAATTGAAGGCGGAGACTTCGCCCTCAGCCGTCGCCGCAGTGTTGCGCGCCAGCCTCGAGCGGGAAATTTTGGAAAACGTCGAAGACGCGAGTCTCTATTTGAGCCGAGTGCTGGAGATTCCGATGGAAGAGGCCGTGGAGAAGCGGGCGAAGCTTCTTCCCGCCGAAGCGGTCCAGGCTGGAATCCTACGAGCCTTCCGGGATTACGTCGTCGCTCGCGCCAAACGACGGCCATTGGTTTTGGTCTGGGAAGATTTGCATTGGTCCGATCCTTCGTCCCTGCAGGTTTTCGAAAGCCTTCTGCCTTTGACCGCCACAGTTCCATTGCTCCTCGTCTGTGCCTCCCGGCCGGATGACAAGCTTGCCGCCGAGCTGCTCGTTAGGGCACGAGACACGTGCCCGGAGCGGTATCAAGGGATCGAACTGTCCCCTCTGACCCACGCCCAAAGCGAGTCCCTCATCACGCAGCTTCTGAAGATTGAGAATATTCCAGGCACGTTGCGGGATTTGATTTTCGCACGGGCCGAGGGGAATCCATTTTTTTTGGAAGAGTTGCTGCGCTCGCTGCTCGACGCCGGGTTGGTCGTGCGGGAGGAAGGGCGGATTTTCCTGACGCGCGAAGTCGGAACCCTGGATATTCCGGAGACACTGCAGGGTGTTTTGATGGCGCGCATCGACCGCCTCGAGACTCGCGACAAAGCTGCCTTGCAAAACGCTTCGGTTATCGGCCGTGTCTTTCAAGCCTCCATCCTCGTACACTTTTACGGCACGGAATTGAAGAGGGCGCCCTACCTCCACCAATCGCTGGCAGAGTTGGAGCGACGCGACTTCATTCAATCGGGGGAACCGAAGGCCTCCGAGACAATCCCACGGCCAGAGGACGAATATGCCTTCAAGCATGCGATCACCCACGATGTCGCCTACCACTCCATGCTGGTCGCGCGACGAAAGGAATTACACAAAGTCGCGGCGGAAGCGATCGAGACGCTCTTCCCTGATCGAATTGAGGAACTCTCGGCGACGATCGGATACCATTTTGAGCGCGCTGACGCCGGTGAGCAGGCGGCTTATTATTTGGGGCGCGCGGCGGAACGGGCGCAGGCGAACTTTGCCAACGGCGAAGCGATTGCCTTTTACCGGTCGGCCATCGCCCAAATCGAGCCGATCCTTACGGCGAAGCAGGATCTCACGACGCGAAGAAATGCCAGCCGTCTGCATGAAGGGCTGGGCGACGTCCTCGAGTTGCGGGGTGAGCATGGGCCGGCCAGAGCCGAGTACGAGCGTGCGCGATGTAACGTACCGACGGAAGAACGGATCTGGCATGCACGGCTTCATCGGAAGTTGGGATCGAGTCACGCCGCTCAGAGCTTGGTGAAGCGGCTAGCGCGCCTTCCGCCGATTGGTGGAATGAGAAAGTGCAGGCGCAGCTGGAGCTGATTCTTCTTTATTACTGGCAGGGAATGGCAGACCAGATGATGGCGCTGGCTGCCGAAATCCGCGCAATCGTCGAAGAACAGGGAACGCCGGCTCAGCGCGGAAAGTTTTTTCTCATCCTCGCTTTATCTCATCTGAGTCGCGACCGTTATACCGCATCAGAGGAGTGTCTCAGGTTGGCGCAAACGGCGGCTGCCGCTGTGAAAGAATCGCCGGATCTGTTGGAGGCCCCACATATTCGATTTGTTCTTGGGTTCGTTCATTTATGGCGCGGTCACTTCAGCGATGCGATCGAGCACAAAAGCGCGGCGTTGCGCATGGCTGAACGCGTCGGGGATCGGGTCGTACAAACACGATGCCTCACTTATTTATGTGTGGCTCATCGGTGCGCCCATCACGTCGAGGAAGCCAGAATCTGTGGCGATCAGGCGCTCGATCTTGCGACAAAAATTGGAATGACTGAGTACGTGGCGATGGTAAAGGCCAACTTTGCCTGGATCGCGTGGCGCGAAGGCATGTGGACCGAAGCGCAGATGTCTGCGCGCGAAGCTCTCGATCTCTGGCACGGGATGGAAGATCCATACGGATTCGATTGGATGGCGCTTTGGCCTTTGATTGCGATTGCCCTTCGCGAAAACAAAATGGGTGATGCGATCGAAGGCGCCAAGGCGCTCTTCGGTCCCAATCAACATCCGTTCGCACCGGAGTTGACCGGGATCACGCGCAACGCCATCGCTCAATGGGAAAACGGTGAGACAGAATTGGCACGTACCGATCTCGCGTCTGCCATTGAAGTCGCACAGCGAATTGGTCAGCTGTAAATCGACGGCGACCGCTGGCAGATCTTTCGGAGTTGCGAGGTCCTTCTCCAGGCCCGATGGCTTTGAGATGAGCTGGAATACACGTGCAGTTTGGGTTTTGACAGTGCTGGCGCTCGGCGCGAGCGCTCAAGGTTTATGCGCGACTGAGAACGACCTGCCGGAGATCAAGGCGGAGATCGGGAAGCGGCATGAAGAAGCGGTGAAACGGTTGCAGGAATGGATCAAACAAGTCTCGATTGCCGCGGAGAACCGTGGCTATCCCGAGGGTGCGGAATATATGGCCACGTTGGCGAAGGAGGCGGGGTTTCAACAGGCGACAGTCGTGAGCACGGACGGAAAACCGGGTGTGTTTGCCATGCTCGATGCTGGTGCACCGAAAACGGTGGGACTTTATTTCATGTACGATGTGAAGCAGTTCGATCCCGCGGAATGGACTTCACCGCCGCTCGATGCGGCGCTCGTCGATAAGCCGGGGCTGGGCAAGGCGATTGTCGGTCGCGGGGCGGTCAATCAAAAGGGACCGGAATCGGCTTTTCTGGCGGCCTTACATGCGATCAAAGGCGCGGGCAAAAAAATGCCGGTTAATCTGGTGATGGTCGCGGAAGGGGAGGAAGAGATCGGTTCGCCGCATATTCCGCAGATTGTGCACCGGCCGGAAGTGCAGGCGGCGTTATCAAAGTGCGCAGGCGTTTTCATGCCTTCGGCCATGCAGGATTTGGATGGAATCGTTACGGTCAATCTGGGCTCCAAGGGAGTGGTCGAGTTGGAGCTGGTATCGAGCGGAGAAAAATGGGGACGTGGTCCGGCCAAGGACATTCATTCCTCGCTCAAGGCGATGGTGGACAGCCCCGCCTGGCATCTTGTTAAGGCGTTGAACACGCTTGTCTCGGAAGATGGCAATACGATCGCGATAGATAACTATCCCAAACCACTGCCGATTAGTGACGAACAGAAAGCGATGATCGCGGAGGCATCGAAGCGGCGCAGCGAAGCGCAGGCGAAAAAACAGTTCAGCGTGCAGCATTGGATTGACGATTTGCCTTGGGAGCAGGCGAACGAGCGACTTGAGTCGCAGCCGACGGTAAACATTGAAGGATTAGTCGGCGGCTACACCGGCCCCGGCGGCAAAACAGTGCTTCCCCATAAAGCTGTCGCAAAAATGGATCTTCGACTCGTGCCGGACATGAAGGCAGCGGATGCGGTGGCGGCGTTGAAAGCGCATCTGGCCAAGCGCGGTTTTGGCGACATCGAGGTGAATATGACGGGCGGCTATGATCCGACCAATACGTCGGCCAGCTCGCCTCTCATTCAGGCGCAAATTTCCGTTTTGAAACGCGCCGGGATTGATCCGCTTTCATGGCCGCGCAACGCGGGTTCGTATCCGGGTTACGTTTTCACGGGTGAGCCATTGAAACTTGCGGCGGGCCATTTCGGTCTCGGACATGGCAGTGGCGCACATGCGCCGGACGAATATTATGTGATTGAATCGGCGAATCCTAAGATTCAGGGCTTTGACGGCGCGGTTATGTCGTTCGTCGAATATCTCTACGAGCTGGGCAAGTGATGATGTAGAGGTGGTCGCCGCGGCGACCACCTGTCCTCTAGTTAGGCGGTTGGCACAACCGCCTCTACAACTACGGCGTTGACACTTCCGTCTCCGCGGAATCGAGAGCGACCTTGACGTTGCTTGCGCTCACTCGCGATCCATCGGTGAGCTCGCGCTGTTTGCGGCCGAGGGTGCGTCCCACAAAGACCCACACGCCTGCGATTGGAATAGTCAAAACTGCGATGGCCGTAAGGGTCGCACCGACGGCTTGGATGCCCATGAACGTCCAGGCGCCGAGGCAATCGCCGAGCCGATAGATGAACGTGTCGACGAAACTTTTCGACTTGTACTTTACCTCGCGTTCGACCACCGTGTAGAGAGCCTCGCGGGCTGGTTGCGCAGTGGCGAAGTTGCTGATGCGCAGCAGGATTTGCACGGCCGCGAGTACAGCCAGCTCAGGCGCGAGATGGCCGACCGTCAATCCATGCGCCCCGAGCCACGACGCGTAGATCATCGCGAGCGATAGTGCGATCCATCCAAGCACCGCGATCGCTGGCTGCGAGATGAGCGCGAACGTGATGCCGAACCAACGGATGAGGCGAGCGGTAAGCAGAAGTTGGATGAGCACGGTGCCGAGCTGCACCCAGAACTCGATGTTGGCAAAATACTCAGTGCGCACATCGCGATCGTGAATGGTGAGATCGACGAGCTTTCCCTGCTGGTAATAGAGAAACGTCCCGATCAGCCCATACATAAACGTGTAGCCGGCGATCCAGCGCAGATAGCTCTGGCTAACAATGAGCTTTAGGCCGCGCCACATATCTGACGTCCCCATGGCGGCCGGCGGCGTGGCGCCTTGTCCTGGCGGAGTTGCATCAATGCGATGGATAACGACGAGACGGTGCACACTGAAAACGGCGACCTCGAGCAGAACGATCGAGAGGAAGAGCAGATTCACACTGCCGATCGGCTTCGCGAGCACACTTGCGATTTTCGAACCGGCCAGCGCACCGAGCGTGCCACCAACACCGATGAAACCGAAGAGCCGCTTGGCCTGGTCAAGGCGCCAGATGTCGGCCATGAATCCGCGAAACACCGATACGACAAACAGGTTGAACACGCTGAACCAGACGAAGAATGTGTATGCCGCCGCCAGTTTTAAGCTTCCGGGCGAGAGTTCAAGCCAGAGCCAGAACGCGAGCAGGCATCCCATCGAGACGCGGTACACGATTGGGATGAAGCGTCTGCGTGGCAGCTTTGTGACGAGCAGCGCGAAAGGCGGGCTGACAACCACCATCGCGATCAGCGTCCCCGTGAAAAGCATCGGATACTTGTCCGCGCCGCCGCTCAAACCCATCGAGTCGCGCAGCGGCCTTAGGACGAAGGTGCTCGCGAGCAGGCTGAAGAAATAGAGCCACGACCACGCGATCGAACGAAACTCGCCCGGTTCGATTGCCACGACGCGCTGCAGTGCGCGCGTGAGCGCGCCGGGCTGCGCTCCCTCCGCGTCGCTATCGTTCGCGCTCATGCGGCGAATGTCGTCGAATTGCTAATGACGAATGCTGAAAGAAGGACAAACACCGAAGGAGAGTCTCTTTCGTGCTTCCACGTTATTTCGTCATTCGACATTCGTGCTTCGTCATTTTCCATTCTTGTGCCACGCGGCGAGGACTTCCTTTTCTCGCTCAGGCGCAATCCCGGCCTTGAGTTTTGCTTGCCGGTCCGCCGTTTGTTGCTTGAACCATGCGAGGGTGTCGCGCGCCGTGTCGGCCAGCGGTCGAAAAGTTAATCCCTTCTCGATGGCTCGTTTGTTACTTGTGCGCGCCATGCCGCTTTCATCTCCCGTCCAGACGGGCATGTCCGACCATGCTTCGACCTTCTGTTCCTTTAGGAACTCGGCGTTGGCCCAGGTAAAATTGGCGTTGGAGTGAAGTGCGTTCTTTATGCCTTCCAGCATCGCCCCCATGGCAAGCGGCTTATCCGGGCCGACCGCGTTGTAGACGCCAACTTCGTTCTTCTCCACCATGCGGATGGTCCATTCCGCGAGATCGCGGCCGTCAATGATCTGCACAGGATCAGAGGGATCGCCCGGCGCGAGAACTTCGCCACCGCGATCCACGCGCACTGGCCAATAGGTGAATCGATCGGTTTCATCGCGCGGCCCGACAATCAACCCGGGGCGGATGACGAGCGTTTTTCCGGGAAAAGCCTTTTCCGCTTCCTGCTCGGAAAGCGCCTTGAGCGGTCCGTACGTCTTGTAACCGGAAGCCTTCATCGCTTCGATCGTTTCCTGGTACGGATCCGGTCCCTCGTATTTTGCCAGGGGACCGGTTTCGTCGTACCCTTTGTTCGTGTCGGCGTAGACGGAGACGGTCGAGATAAAGACGTAGCGGTCGACGTTCCCTTTCAGAATGGCGGCGGCATCGCGCACCCAGACCGGCAGGCTGGTGGGATTGTCGATCACGACATCCCATGGGCGATTCTTGAGCGCGTCGAGTTTTCCATTACGATCGCCGAGAAGCTGTTCGACGTCGTTAGGCAACTGGCCCGGATGCGTCTTGCCACGGTTGAAGACCGTGACCTTATGCCCGCGACTCAAAGCGTAGCGCACTTGGAATGGACCGGTGAAACCGGTCCCGCCCAGAATCAAAATGCGCAGCGATTTAGACGACTCATCACTACCGGCGGCGAAAAGAGAGCGTGAAGTGAGACTCATGGTGAGAGCAGCCCCGGCGGCGGCCGAGAGTTTAATAAAGGTTCTTCGATCAGGCGTCATGAATGGAATGCGCAAGATTAAGCATGCGTTGAATGGAAAGCGATCATCGCCTTAGCAATGGATATGCCAGTGTAATTTTCCCTCGTAGGAAGCGAATGTGTGTTGCTTTTTCCGCTCGTTAGTGGGACGCGCCTTGGTGGTTTTCGGGAAGTCGCAGGTGCGCTGCTTGCATCGGGAAAATGGCAGGGCGAGACTCCGCCGAGCCGATCAATTGGATTCAGTTCGATGGCTCGACAGAGTCTCGCCCTACCGTGGGCGACTAAATGAGTAACATGACGCGACGCAGAGCAGCACGTATCATCGCGGGTGGGGCGACGGCCGCAATTTTGCCGCTCGGAGCGGAGCGCGTTCAAACGGCAAACGAATCTTCTTCTGCCATGCTGATGCGCGCCATTCCATCGTCCGGCGAGAAACTGCCCGTTATCGGATTGGGCACGTGGAAAACCTTTGATGTCGATCTTGCAACGGAAGCGGACCGGGCGCCGCTCGATCAAGTGCTTCGTTCGTTCATGAAAATGCAGGGAGCGGTAATCGATTCGTCGCCCATGTACGGCCGATCCGAGCAAGTCATCGGCGATTTACTGACGAGGATGGGTGGTCATGGCCCCGTATTTCTCGCCACCAAAGTCTGGACCCGCGGACGACAAGAGGGGATCGATTCGATGGAGCGTTCCTTTCAGCGATTGCGAACGAAAAAGATCGACCTGATGCAGGTGCACAACCTGGTCGATCTCCAAACGCAGCTTCGCACCATACGCGAATGGAAGGCGCAGGGCCGGATTCGTTATGCGGGGGTCACGCACTACGAATCCAGCGCATTCCCCGAAGTGGAAAAAATCCTGCGCACCGAGAAGCTCGATTTTCTTCAGATCAATTACTCGATCGGCGACAGCGACGCCGACAAGCGAGTCCTCCCGCTGGCGAAAGAACGCGGAGTTGCCGTTCTGATCAATCGCCCTTTCGGCGGCGGTAATCTTTTCAGCCGCGTTCGCTCCAAGCCGCTACCGGACTGGGCGTCGGAGATCGATTGCGCCTCCTGGGCGCAATTTTTTTTGAAATGGATCGTGGCGCATCCCGCTGTGACCTGTGCGATTCCGGCGACAAACAATCCGCGCCATCTCGAGGACAACATGCGAGCTGGCGCCGGCCGGATGCCGGACATCCAGTTCCGACAAAGAATGGCGGAATTTGTGTCGGCGCTCTAGCGAAGGCGGTTCCGGAACATTTCGACCGGTTAAGGGCGGATCGTCAAGGTGCTCAGTTGTCGAACGAGCAGGCCGAGGGGCCACGCAGCCGTCAGTGTAATCCAGCCGAAAAAAAG
>Ga0193751_1001611_pt1 | contig 14283 bp, 7 predicted proteins | sample L1c2metaG_FD_143050 | JGI IMG/M metagenome (GOLD analysis project Ga0193751, IMG submission 143050) | Soil microbial communities from a riparian zone of the East river system, Colorado, United States - L1c2 | ecosystem: Environmental > Terrestrial > Soil > Riparian zone | place: USA: East River... | reverse complement strand
TGGTGTATTGGTAGTAGCCGCGGTTTTGGAAAAAGCCCCACATGGGCCAGATGTAGCGGCGAAAATCTCCACCAAACTTTATCCCGTGGCGTCCTCGCTGCCAGGCGAACGTGTCCCGCAGTTCGCCGGTCGTGTCCCAGGCGTGCATGGGTGTGGCCGCGAAGGTGTCTCCGATTCCGGTATAACCCTGGGCCGCGAACCAGGGCGCACCCCACGCTCCCGGCCCGCCGAATCCGACGCCCTGAATTTCAAGCTGTCTAACGATGTCGTTCACTCCATTATTCTGTGATGTCCGGTCCATCGAGAGGCGCGAAAACGCGAGTGAAACCGTGTTCAACTTGCTGCTGGAGAACGCGTGATTCCAAGTGGCCACCGCTTGCTGCGACAGATTGTCGAAATTCACGCCAAAGCCGGGCAGGTTTTCCGTAGTCGATGTCATTCCGCTGCTCGGCGAAAAACCGCGTTCGGCGCTTACCGAGTAACGTCCGAAAACAGTGTCGTTGTGCTGAAAAACGTGGTCGACGCGGACAGTGCCCTCATCCTGACGATGCGTTTCGTTGCGGATGTCGAGATAGTTGTTGGAATCTACTCCCGAACCCATCATCGTCATGTTCGGCGATGGCAGATACTGCATCAGGAAAGCTTCCAGTTGTGTGTTGATTCGGCCGATAGGAATCTGGTTGTTGAGAAATTGGCTGCGCGTGTAGGGATAATTGTTGGGCCCGGTGGGCTGGGTGGGATCGTAGTTCGGGTTTGGAACGGCGGTGGTCGGATCGTAGATCTTGGCGTTGCTCATGCCGAACTTGCCCTGGATTTCGTCCATGGTCGGGACTGTTAAAGTCTGAGCGTCTGCCTGCGCGAGCCGGAGCCCTTCATAGTTAAGGAAGAAGAAAGTTTTCTTGTCTCTGCCCAGCAGCGGCCCTCCAAACGAAGCGCCAAAATTATTTTGGACCAGATGATTGTTACCCATCGATCCAAACGTGGTCGCATCCATGGCGCCGTTCCGCAGGAATTCATACGCCGTTCCGTGATACTGATTGGTGCCGCCGCGAGTCACGATATTGATCTGTCCGCCGCCCGCTCCGCCCATGTCAGCCGTGTAACTGCTGGTTTCGACCTGGAACTCCATGACCGCGTCGGGAGATGGACTCAGATTCTGCGTGTTGAACGTTGGATCGGTGTTGGTCGCGCCGTCGAGTAAGAAGAAGTTGGCATTCGGGCGATTGCCCCCAATCACGATCGCCGACCGTTGTCCTGGCCGCCAGTACAGCGGATTCGTTTCGCCAGTCTGCGCGCCAAAACCCACGTGCGTGCCCGGCACTGTCAGCACAAGATCTATCAGCATGCGGCCATTCAGAGGAAGTTCCTGCACCGATTGCCGTTCCACGACCTCGCCGACGCTGGCATCGGTGGTTCTCAAGAGATCGGCCGCTGCGTTTACCAGCACACCTTCCTTCACCGCTCCGACTTTGAGTCCGATTTCGATCGCTAATTTTTCCCCGACCTCGAGATGCAACGACTGTTTGACTGGGGCAAAGCCGGTGGACTCCGTCGTCAACTCATAGTCGTCGGGTGGAAGCGCGGGGGCGGAGAATAATCCTCTGTCGTTGGTAGTGAGCACGCGAATCGCACCGGTGCTCATGGCCTTGAAGTGAACCGTAGCTCCGACGACCGGAAGAGACTGCGAATCCGTGACGGTTCCGGTAACAACCGCGTAATTGCTCTGACCGAGTGCGGGTACCATCAGCGCCAGAAGACACAGCAATGTAGCAAATATTCGCATTTGACCTGTCCCTACGAGTCAGGGTGCCTGGGAGAGAGATTTTCACCCAGATTGAGTGGAGCGATTATAGGGAAGCGAGCGGGCAGGTCAATAATATGAAAGCGTTATGCGCATCAGGGGGAATACTCCCGCAAGCCCATAATAATCACCAAAGCTTTCGCTCTACATTTTCGCTCTACAATCGTTCAATGGACCACCACACAGTCGCGGCCGTCAGCATTACCGGTACGTGCCTTGATGTGCTGGGTAGTCTCTATCTCGCCTATGACCTGCTGGGTGGACAACACGGTCCGCTGCGGCTGCTGACTCGCGCAGTAACGTATTCGGTTGTCTTCGGCGTCGGCTACGGGCTCGGCCTTGGTCTCTTTTTTGGCATAGCTTCGGGAATCGCGACGGGCATCACACTGTCGATTGAATTCAATCGCGCGGCTCGCGGGCTTGATCATTATTCTTTGGCTTGGGAAGCAGTGTTTTCCGCGATCCGCGCATTTGGTTTCGGAGCTGGACTGTACAGGATTTTGGGTTTCGGATTTGCAATCGCGTTTGCCATTCTCATAACCGTCGGCCAAGTAGTCGCCTACTCTCGAGGCATGCGTCCCGCTACGGACTATTCTGCATCTCGCCGTCCGCGGCTTTCGCGTCGTCAGTTTGCGGGAACTCTGATCCGTACGGTTGGCTACATTGCCACAGCCCTTATCTGTAGCGCGTTCATCCATCACGTGGACCATGCCTGGGCCTTTGCGATTCGTGTGGGACTGGTGACCGGGATTGTCACCGGCGTTGGGGGAACGTTAACTCCTTACGTCGAATACTACGCTGATAACCTTCCTGAGCGACGGATGGGGGTATTTGGCATTGGACTGATCCTTTGCGGGTTTGCTCTGCAATCGTTTCAGTATTGGCTCGCGCTATTTGATGTGCGCCTCAGTTAGGCACTCGGTGCTCACGCAGCGTCTCGTCCTTTAGGTTGCCACAATTCAAGGGGGAGGTTACTGGGTTTGCCAGTCGAGCGCATAGATTTCCTGGGTGCCGATGTCGCGAAGCAGGAGGGGTGAATCGTCGGGCGCCATACCGAGCCAGATACTCCAGAAGCCTGCTTGCCGGAAGTTTTTCAGGTCGGCCACCCGCTCGATCTTCCGGTCGCGAATGCGTACTCGCATCACCGACGGCTGGTTCTCCTCATGCAAGAAGTAAACATAGTCTCCGTTTCTCGACCAGTTGGGGAAGCCCATGCTGATCTTCGCGATCTCCTCCCACTTTTGGGTGGCGAAGTCGAAAAGCATAAGGCTGCGGGACGCGAAAGGCATGGCGGCGAGATAGCGTCCATCGGGCGACCAGCGGCTCGAATAAAGGCCCTTTGAGCCAGGCAACGTCGAAATTTGATTAGTCCTGACGTCGAGGATCCGGATGGTCGTGTTGGGATCATCGAACGGTCCGCCGAAGGCAATTTTTGTTCCGTCAGGCGACCAAGTAGGATCGTATTGCTCCTGGGGGTCTTCAGGCATGATTTTGCGCGGAGTTCCGCCATCGGCGGAGACCGTGTACAACTTCGACTTTTGGCCGGGCAAAAGGCCATAGAAAACGAGCTGCTGGCCATCGGGTGACCAGCTCGGGAGCACGGCGGCGAGCGGCGGGTAGGTGAGTTGAATTCGCTGGCTGCCGTCCGATCTGCTTTTCCAGAGCGTGCCCTCGGGGTAGCTGGCATAGGCCACCCATTGTCCATCCTTCGAGAAGCTGACGCTATCCGCCGAAATTCCGGAAAGAAATGGGGCGAACCCTGCGGACTTTGCGTCGTAGCGAGCCAGCTCACCGCGCGCCAATGTACCCACCACGAACAGCTTCTTGCCATTCTTGCTGGGCACAGGCCAGGAGAAGGTCATCGGCCCTGAGGTCAACTGGACGGGTTGGCTGCTGGTTTTTCCGAACAGATTCGCTTTTTCTGCCAGTCCCCAGATATTCCCTTGTGACTGGAAAACAAAATATTTTCCATCCGGAGTCCATAGGCCGCAACACTCGTTGGGAGTAGTGTGCCAGGCGGGGAGCAGAGGATGAGGGTCCTTCCCATTCACCGAAACTTGCCAAAGCGAGCCTCCACCTTCAGGACCGAAGAAAAACCCCCCGACTCTGAATCGGATCACGGTACCGTCCAGCGACCAAGCCGGATCGAGCGCTATATCGGGCGCAGAGAAGAGCTTGTGGGGTTCAGAGCCGTCGCTGTTTGCGAGGAACAAGTCGCGGCCGTCGGCATAAACAATCCTTTGGCCATCGGGAGACCAGGCGCCGGCCTGACCATCGGCATCTCCCAGTTTGCGAGGTGACCCGCCGAGCACAGGAACTGCCCAAAGCGGCCCATGAGTTGCTGTCTGGCCCACCTCGTCGGCCACAAGCAAGGTTGCCCCATCGGGGGAAACCGCAAGCAAAGACATAGTCGGAACAGGAACTGCGACAGGCGCCGCCTCTCCTCCGGAGATGGAAACCTGTGCTATGAGTGGGCCGGCTGAAGTGTACCCGCCAAAGTAGAGCCGCGCCCCGTCCGTCCCGACCAGATACTTTGGATTGCCGTCGTGAGTGAACGGGACGTAGCCGGATACTTTGGGCGGAGGGAGCGGGCGGGATTGAAGATAGAGGAGCGCAGCAAAGACGAGAAGAGCCAGGCCGCCGCCGGTTGCTGCCCAGATTTTCCAGCCAAGACGCGTTTTCTGGGAGGCCACAGCCGAGGAACTGCTGGTCCCGGCCGCTGCTGAAAATCCAGCAGGCGTCGCAACTGCCGATCCGGATATTGTGGCGGCGGACCGTCCCGAGTCCGTATCCCGCTTCAGTCGTTGCAGGTCGGCCCGCACCTCCGCCGCACTCTGATAGCGGAGGTTGCGGTCTTTCTCCAAAGCCTTGTTGATGATCCGTTCCAGTTCGCCGGGCACGGCGGGATTCAGCCGCACGGCGGAGACTGGCGCTGCGTCCAGGATGGCCTTGAAGATCTCCGCGGAACTCTCGGCACGGAACGGGAGCGTGCCTGTCGCCATTTCGTAGAGCACAGCTCCGAACGAGAACAAATCGCTGCGGGCGTCCAGTTCTTTGCCTCGAGCCTGCTCCGGTGACATGTAGGCGATGGTGCCGAGCGTAGAGCCGGGACTGGTCAGATGCGGTTCATCGATGGCGGCCGTCATGGTGTTGGCCGTCATGGTGTTCGCCGATGTATCCCGGCTGGAAGATCGAGGGGATGCGACCTTGGCCAGCCCGAAATCCAGCACCTTGGCATGCCCACGTTTGGTGACAAAGATGTTGGCAGGCTTGATGTCACGGTGCACGATACCCTGGGAATGCGCGGCGTCCAATCCGTCGGCAACCTCGGTCGCCAGCGAGAGCAGAGTTTCGTTATCTAACGGCCTTCCCGCGATGAGATGCTTCAGCGTCACGCCATCAAGAAACTCCATGGCAATGAATGACTGCTCGCCGTGTTTGCCGATTTCGTAGATGGTGCAAATGTTGGGATGATTGAGGGCGGACGCCGCGCGCGCCTCCCGGCGAAAGCGTTCCAGTGCTTGCGGGTCTCGCGAAAGTTCGTCGGGGAGGAATTTGAGGGCGACGAAGCGGCCAAGTTCGGTGTCCTCAGCTTTATAGACCACACCCATGCCGCCGCCACCGAGCTTTTCGACGATGCGGTAGTGCGAGATGGTCTGGTCGATCACTAAGAAATGCTCAGCATTCCGGTCGCCTCATCTTACGGACGAGCCAGCAGCCAGTCAACGAATTCGATGGGGACAGGGTTGTATGGAACCCAGAACACTCGGTTTTACCCGCCCCGAGCGACACGTTTGCTGCCCTGGGACGGAGTCGTTTATACTCTATAGAGAACGAGCGGGAGTAACTCAGCGGTAGAGTGCGACCTTGCCAAGGTCGAAGTCGCGGGTTCAATCCCCGTCTCCCGCTCCAGTTTTTTCGAAGCCCTGCATATGCTAGGGCTTTTCGTTTTAGCATGCTTGTTTTAGAGTGTCGTTTTAGCGAACTAGCCGGCGCGGTAGCCAAGTGGTAAGGCCGAGGTCTGCAAAACCTCTATCGTGAGTTCGATTCTCACCCGCGCCTCCAAAATCCAGCCGTCAGCTCTCAGCCATCAGTTCCAAAAGAAAATCCCATCCGGCCACGAAATTTCGTGCGAGCGGATGGGATTGTGGTCAAAGCCAGCTTACAGCCGCGCGCACACCGATTTGGTCTGCGTGTAGAGTGCGAGAACGTCTTTGCCCATCTCCCGTCCCCATCCCGACTGTTTGTAGCCGCCAAACGGCAGTGCTGCATCGAAGATGTTGTAGCAGTTGATCCAGACCGTTCCGGCGCGCAGTGCAGACGCCAGATGGTGCGCTTTCGAAATGTCCTTCGTCCAGATGCCGGCCGCCAGACCATACATCGAGTCATTGGCACGCGGCGTCAGTTCTTCCGGACTATCGAACGGAATCGCCGTCACTACGGGCCCGAAAATTTCTTCTTGCACCACCCGCATGTTGTCTTTCGTATTTACCAGCACAGTGGGCTCGACAAAATATCCCTTGTCGCCCATCTTTTTTCCGCCAGTCATCGCGGTCGCGCCTTCGGACAAGCCAATCTCCAGGTAGTTGCACACCCGCTGCAACTGCTCCTCGGAGACGAGCGGGCCCATCGACGTGTCTGGTTCCATACCCGATCCGACCCTGATCTTCTTGGCCTTCGCCGCCACGCCTTCGACGACGCGATCAAACACCGGCCGCTCCACGAACAGACGCGAACCGGCGCAACAGCATTGTCCGTGATTGAAGAAAATGGCGCTCGCGGAACCGGCGATGGCCACATCCAGATCCGCGTCCTTGAACACGACGTTTGGTGACTTGCCGCCGAGTTCGAGCGAGACTTTTTTCAGATTTCCAGTGGCCGCGTGGACAATCAGCTTGCCCACTTCCGTCGATCCAGTAAACGCAATTTTATCGACCAGATCGTGCGCCGCCAGAGCCGCGCCCGCCGTCTCGCCATATCCTGGGACGATGTTGACTACGCCATCAGGGAATCCGGCTTCTGCAATCAGCTCGCCCAGACGCAGCGCGGAGAGGGGGGTCTGCTCAGCCGGCTTCAACACCACTGTGCATCCCGAGGCCAGCGCCGGCGCCAGTTTCCACGCCGCCATCAGCAGCGGGAAGTTCCACGGGATAATCTGGCCCACAACGCCAACCGGCTCGCGGAGCGTGTAAGCGTGATAGTTGACGCCGGGCGTATACGGCACCGAGAGCGGAATGGTTGTGCCTTCGAGCTTGGTCGCCCATCCCGCCATGTAGCGGAACATTTCGACGGCGAGCGGAACATCGGCGGCGCGCGCCACGGTGAGCGGCTTGCCGTTATCAAGTGTTTCGAGCGTGGCGAATTCTTCGAGGTGCTCTTCCAGCAGATCGGCAAGTTTCCACACCAGTTTGCCGCGCTCGGAAGCAGTCAGGCGCGACCACGGACCGCTGTCGAAGGCCTTGCGCGCGGCTTTTACGGCAGCGTCAATGTCCTGACGATCGCCTTCCGCGACCTGCGCCAGAACTTCGCCGGTGGCCGGGTTGTAGGTTGGGAAAGTTTTGCCCGAGGCGGCATTCACCCACTTGCCGTCGATCAGCATTTTGCGCGGCTTCCCGATGAAGTCGCTGACGCGTGAATCAATCTGGATTGGGGAAACTGCAATGCCCATACATCCTCCTTAGAACGAAATCGAGTGAGAGAGGTTCCTTGTCGTGAAGTGGCCTTAAAAAATACTAGTCCCGCGAGAAAGGGAAGGCAACCGGGGGAGGGAATTGAGTCATTGAATCGTTGAGTGATCGAGACATTGAATCATTGAAAACCTAAGGCCGCGTGAGCTTTTGACGTTCAATGATTCAATGTCCCAATGATTCAATGACTAAATTGTGCTTATTTGGCATCCTTCATCGCCACGAGCGAACCGTAGTCGCGGCCAGAGGGCTCGACCGCCCGTGCTACCACTCCGGCAAAAGCTTCGCGAAATTCGGGATACTTTACCACCAGCGCCTTGATCACGGCCACATTCTCCTTAAACGTGCGCGCGGTATCCGATACGTCGGCGGCCTGATACTTTACAACCACGTCAAGATCGTCGCCCACTGCCAGCGGAAAGATTTCGGTCAAATGATAGACCTTGCCGCCCGCGCTGATATCCACGGTGTGTTCCTTCGCCGGCATATCGGAGGGCTGTGCCACTTGGGCTTCGTCGTAGAGTTGGTCCGTGGCGAGCGTGTACATGAAGTCCACTGGGGCGGACAGGGCGATCGCCTCGCGGTAATACAACCAGGCATTGTGATTCTGTGCTTTAGCCTTGAAATCGCGAGCTCGCTGGATGAACCACGATGTATCGTGTCCGGCCGCGTGCGAGGGTTTGGCGTAAAAATCTGCCAGCTTCCAGTCCGCGCCTGCCTGCTGCAGGACAAAAGTCAGCGTCCTCGCATCCTGGCCGGCGTTTACGTCGAGAATGGTTACGCTGTACTTGCCGGGCGGCAGATTGGGCAGAACAAATTCCGCGCTATCCTTCGTCTGACCCGACGGCCCAAATACTCCGCACAGAAATTCAGCGCGCGCGAGCGGTTCCGGGCCTTCAACGGTCAGCAAAAAGGGCGGCCGAACCGTTGCTTTTGCACCGGTGAAGGCGGCCTGGTTCTCTTTGACCGCGGCTTCGATTCCGGCAAAGCTGGAGGCCACGGCGGCAATGGAGTTCTGCTTCAGGGCAGCCGCGTCGCCGCGCGCCGACATTTCGAAATAGCGCTTCGCCGCGCTTTCGAGTGCAGTTCGTACGGAGGCATCCATATCCGCGGCGGCCTGGCAGGTCTGGGCTTGGGCCGTAGTTCCGAGCAAAGTTCCGAGCAAGATTGCGAGCAAAGTTCCGAACGAAATTCCGAGCGATGCTCCCAGCAACAGGAGCCGCACCCCTTGTCGGCCGCGCCGACGATTCCCGGGCGCGAATTCTGCACGAATACTCGAAGCAATACCCAAAGGGAAAGCCTCCGCTGGCATTTTACGCGCAGTTATGGCCGAGGGCAGTCTAAATGCTTGCAAAGGCTGTACCTGCAATGGGGTCGTTCGTAATCTATGCGCAAGAATAAGGCCCTCCGGCGTTCTACAAGCGGTGGTAAAATGGGGCAGGCCGCAGTGGCTGCGCAGACCGGTAGCCGCTCATGGGAATGGGGAGATTCTGATGCCGCGTACATGCAGATGGGTTAGTTTGGGGATCTTGCTGGCAGCTCTTGCTCAGACTGCCCTTGCTCAGACTGCTGCCCCCGGCGCCGCGTCGACCGCCACCCGGCACCACAAGTCCAACCATAAGACTCAGAAGCCACTCGTGCTTCCGCCGCTACCGAGCGGCCCGCTAAGTCAGGTGCCGATGGACCAGATTCCGCCAACGCCGGCGAAAGTCAGCTTTCAAGATGGGTTGCTGGCCATCTCGGCTCAGAATTCGACTTTGGGTGAAATCCTGCGCGATGTGCGCAAGCTCACAGGTGCTTCGATTGAAATTCCTCCGGGCTCGGCCGTCACAAATGAGCGAGTGATCGCGCACCTCGGCCCGGGAGCGCCCCGCGATGTTCTGGCAGGATTGTTCAATGGCACTCAGTTTAATTACGTGATGCTGGGTTCAAGCTCAGATCCCACGGCTGTTTCGAGCGTGGTGCTTACGCTAAAGACACCGGCGGCGGCGGGAGAAACTCAGACCGCCGCGAACGTGTATCAGAACAATCCAGGGCCGATGCCTCCGAACCGCTTTGTCCCGCCTCAGTCGTTCAACCCGCCGGTTTTCGTCCCGCAACCGGGAAACGGACAACCGGCGAATGCCGAAGGCGACGATAGCAAAGATGCAGATGAGGAGAACGCCGACGCCGACGACGATCAGGCCCAGTCCGGACAACCGGTGCAGCCGGGCGTGGACGGAAATATCCAGGACCAGCAACAACAACAGGACCCAAACCAGCCCAACGCGGGGCCGAAGACCCCTGAGCAGATTCTGGAGATGCTCCGCAGGCAACAGCCACCCGGCGCTGGCATTCCTCCTCCGCAGCCGCCTCAGCAGTAGGGTCGTGTTGCTGACCTCCGAGGAAACACTAGCCCATAACACGCTGCGAACAAGACGCGGCAAGCCGCGTCTCTACGGGAAATCAGGTGTGGGCTGAGATCGCGGGGGCTCTTTAGTCACCGCTCGCGGGGCTTTGATGGGGTACTAATGCCCGAAGGACATTGGGTCGAGAGGGATCAAGCGCGGCCAATAGTCCGCAAATCGCGCAATACGCGCCGAATACACCCAGAATCAAACTCAGGATTGCCGTGCTACTGATTAAGAAAGCTGCGGAAAGTCCGTTCACGTTACTGGCCCTTGTTGCAGCCACCCTCTGAAGCACGCGGCTGCAAATGTTTTACTCTATCCGCATTTGACCCCCGCCGCTGTTAACAACTAAGATACGAGAATCGAACTGCGTATCTCCACTCTCCAATATTTCTTAGGACCCGTCCACGTTACGGAAGTCCATAAAGTATTGTGCTAAATGGCCATCACCAGCATTTCTGTGCGCGGCGCGCGCCAGCACAACCTGAAGAATATTGACGTCGAGATCCCTCGTAACACTCTGACGGTCATTACGGGGCTTAGCGGCTCAGGCAAATCCTCGCTCGCTTTCGATACCATTTACGCCGAAGGCCAGCGGCGCTACGTCGAAACGCTATCAGCTTATGCCCGCCAGTTTCTCGACCAGATGGAGCGCCCTGACGTCGACTCGATCGACGGCCTCAGCCCTTCGATTTCCATCGAGCAGAAAACCACCAGCCGCAGTCCGCGCTCCACCGTGGGCACCATCACCGAGATCTACGATTACCTGCGCCTGCTCTACTCGTCGATCGGCGTGCCCCATTGCCCGAATTGCGGCAAGCCCATCACCCGGCAATCCGCCGAGCAGATCGTGCAGCGGGTCATGTCGCTTACGCCCGACGATCGCGTAATGATCATGGCGCCCATCGCTCGGGGCCGCAAAGGTGAATTCAAAAAAGAGATGGAGAAGCTTGTCCAGCACGGTTTCTCCCGCGCCCGCGTCGATGGCGAACTGGTGAACCTTGAAGACGACCTCTCCCTCGACAAGCGCAAGAATCACACTATCGAAGTCGTCGTGGACCGCCTGCTGGTGAAGCCCGGAATCGAACACCGCCTCGAACAGTCGGTCGGCCTTGCGATGAAACTCGGTGGAGGGCTCGTCCTGGTCGCCGTCGTCAACGGGGAGGAGACCCTCTACTCTTCTCGCTTAGCCTGCCCCGACTGCGGCATCAGCGTTCCGCAATTGGAGCCGCGCTCGTTCTCGTTCAACAGTTCCTACGGAGCTTGTCCTGAGTGCCACGGCCTTGGAAGCCGCTACGATTTAGATCCTGCCAAGGTGATTGTCGATTGGTCGAAACCGATACTCGATGGCGGCTTGGGTCCCGGTTCAGCGTCGCAGAACCTGGTTCGCAGCATTCAGTTGGTTGTTCAAGCCTACGGTTTCGACTTGGCGACGCCCTTCGAGAAATTTCCCGACAAGATTCAGAACCTGCTGCTGTACGGCGAGCCGCAGCGCGGGGGCCAGCGTGAAGGCCAGCGCGAAGGAAAGACAGGGTTCCTCGGGATTCTCGGCTACCTCAAACAGAATCTCGAATCCTCCACTTCCGATACCTATCGCGAATATCTGCTCGATTTCATGTCCGCCACCGAATGTTCGGTATGCCACGGCAAACGTCTGCGTCCCGAAAGCCTGGCAGTAAAAGTGAATGGCATGTCCATTGCAGATTTCACGAGCCTTCCGATTGCCCGCGCGTTCGAAGCCGCGCGCAAGATCAAACTGACGGGCAGGGAACTGACCATCGCGGGACGCATCGTGCACGAAATCACCGAACGCCTGCAATTCCTGTACGACGTCGGGCTGGGTTACCTGTCGCTCGGCCGCTCGGCCGCCACACTCTCTGGCGGAGAAGGCCAGCGCATCCGCCTCGCGACGCAGATCGGATCCAAGCTGCGCGGCGTGCTCTACGTCCTCGACGAACCTTCCATCGGCCTGCACCACCGCGACAATGGCCGTCTTCTCGCCGCGCTCGAAAACTTACGCGATCTCGGCAACACCGTGCTCGTCGTCGAGCACGATGAAGAAACCATCCGGCGTGCAGACTATGTCATCGACCTTGGCCCCGGCGCCGGTCGTCATGGTGGTGAGTTGGTCGCGGCCGGAACGCCCGCCGAAATCATGGACTCGCCCGCCTCCCTCACCGGCGCCTACATCTCTGGACGCCAGCACATCGCCATGCTTTCCCAGCGCCGCAGCCCGAATGGGAAAGCCATCACCATCCTCGGCGCGCGCGAGAACAACCTCAAGAATCTCGACGTGGTTTTTCCTCTCGGCGTAATGACAGTTGTGACCGGTGTTTCCGGCTCCGGCAAATCGACCCTGGTCAATGACATCCTGTACCGCGCGCTCGCCAAGCAACTCTATCGTTCCCGCGAGGAAGCCGGCACTCACAAAGCGATCACCGGAGCGGAGCTGATCGACAAGGTCATTCGCATCGACCAGTCTCCCATCGGACGCACTCCGCGCTCCAATCCCGCAACCTATACCGGTATCTTCGCGGCGGTTCGCGACCTCTACGCCATGCTGCCCGAATCACGCGAGCGCGGATACAAACCCGGACGTTTCTCCTTCAATGTCCCCGGCGGACGCTGCGAAGCCTGCCAGGGCGAAGGCCAGCGCCGCATCGAAATGAACTTCCTGCCCGACGTTTATGTGCAATGCGAAGTCTGCGGCGGACGCCGCTACAACCACGAAACGTTGTCCGTTCACTACAACGGCTACTCCATCGCCGACCTGCTCGAAACGCCCGTGTCGGACGTGCTGCAGATTCTGGAGAACATTCCACAGGTCAGGCAAAAGCTGCAAACCCTGGTCGACGTCGGCCTCGGATACATTCACCTTGGTCAATCTGCTGTCACGCTCTCCGGCGGCGAAGCCCAGCGCATTAAGCTCGCCCGCGAACTCGGCAAACGGCAGACCGGAAAAACTCTTTATCTGCTGGATGAGCCGACCACGGGATTGCACTTCGACGATGTGCGCAAATTGCTGGATGTCCTGCACCGGCTGACCGATCTAGGAAACACGGTGATCATCATCGAACACAACCTGGACGTCATCCGGAACGCCGACTGGATCCTCGATCTGGGCCCCGAAGGCGGAGAAGAAGGCGGGCGCATCGTTGCCCAGGGCACGCCGGAACAAGTTGCGCGCGTGAAGAAGTCCTACACGGGACAGGCGCTGACGTCGTATTTCAATGGGTCAGAGAGAAATCGGGCAACAAAAAATGGATCGGCAAAGAATGGATCGGCAAAAAGCGTGCTCGCTCCCACTGGCACAGGGGGACTCGCGTGAGCTTTTCTCCTGACGATCTGCCGGAGACTCCGAAGCCCGCAGATGCTGTGCCCGTGTGGGGACGGGCGCCCTCGCCCGTCCAAGCCGAGCAAAGCTCGGCAGACTCCTCAGTCCAGAGCATCGACTCCGGAGTCGCCTTAGCCGCCACACATTTTCCCGCCGCACAACCCGCCGAAGTCATCCCAACTGTGCCGCCCGATCCAGCGTGGACCGGCTGGGATATCCTCCGCCTCATATTCCTCACCATCGTTGCGCTCTTCGTCGGAGTGTTTGCCGTGCTGCTCCTCGCCCGCTGGTGGGTGTACCCGCACGCCGCCCTCGGCGAAATCGCGCACGTCCCGCTAGTCGTAGTCGCAGGACAATCCCTGGCGTACCTTCTGATCCTCGCCTACATGTATGTGCTCGTGACCCGCGCGCGCCGCCGTCCCGATTTTCTCGCCGCCATCCACTGGAACTGGCCTTCCAACATCGCCGCTTACGTTGTTGCGGGCTTCGCGCTCTCTTTGGCATTGCAAGTCCTAGCTCATTTCTTGCCGATTCCCAAAGAGCTCCCGATCGACAGCTTTTTCCGCACGCCCGCGGAAGCCTGGGCGCTCAGCATCCTCAGCGTCACCCTCGCGCCTCTGATGGAAGAGCTTTTCTTCCGCGGATTTCTCTATCCCGTGCTGGCGCGTCGTCTCGGTTTGCCCATTGCCGTCTTCGTGACCGCGCTCGGTTTCGCCCTGCTGCATGGCGCCCAACTGATGTTCTCCTGGGGACCGGTGCTCGTAATTTTTCTCGTCGGCATCGTCCTGACTATCGTGAGAGCCAAAACGAATTCCGTAGCCGCAGGTGTTCTCATCCACATGGCCTACAACGGAACCATCACCGTAGCGATGTTCGCGGCCACGGATGGATTTCGGCATCTGGAGAAACTCAATCAATGAGAAAGGTCTCAGGTGTCAGGTCGCAGGTCTCAGGCTTCTGTGTTCGTCGCAGTTGCGAGCCGCTGCCTTGGTTGCCTGAACATCGAGTTGGCAGCCATCGGCAGTTCCCTATACCCTGAAACCTGAAACCTGACACCCTGATCTTTCATGT
>Ga0193751_1001610_pt1 | contig 14294 bp, 12 predicted proteins | sample L1c2metaG_FD_143050 | JGI IMG/M metagenome (GOLD analysis project Ga0193751, IMG submission 143050) | Soil microbial communities from a riparian zone of the East river system, Colorado, United States - L1c2 | ecosystem: Environmental > Terrestrial > Soil > Riparian zone | place: USA: East River... | reverse complement strand
TGTCCAACAACACGACGAGTCGCCGCAAGAATTTAATTGCTGATCTTTTCGCCGTGGAGCCTCGGACTGCTTGCTCGACCCCTCGCCTCGTCTCGGCCGACATCGTCTCCCATAGCTCAATGAGCTCAGGCGGAGTGGTGCGAATATGTATTTCAAGGATGAGCCCGGGCGGCTAATCGCGATTAACAGAGAGCGCACCCGCAGCGGCCGTAGGGACCGCATCGCCATACCCTTCCCGGCGGGCAGTGGGCGCCCCATCCCCGGCAAGCCGCCCCTTTAAACAGCGTAGCCTTTTCAGTTTGCGCATGAAGGTTGTTGGCGCCAGACGCCGGGGTTTGGGCATTGGCAGTAATCGCCATCGCACCCAGCACAAACGCCGCAGCGGTCAATGACATTGCGAGTTTTCTCATATCTTCCTCTGCTTGTAGGACCAGAACCCCCGCGCATCTTACATTTTGCCGCCAAGGCTGTAAGCCCCCACCGTCGCAGCATCACACCTATCCCACCAAAAACAACAAGCTTGCTCACGAAAGACGAGGCGCGGCGGATCGATCACGATGACATTCGACCGATACGGCCATCTGTTTGAGGATCGCGAGGGTGACAAGGAAGCGATGAAAAAGTTAGAAGCAGCAGTCGATGCCGCCTAATGGTGACAAGGATGCGACAAGCGGCCGGAAACATGAACTAAAACAATGGTCGCGATCACCCTTCTAAGCTGAAGGTCGCAGGTTCGAATCCTGCCGGGGTCGCCAATTTTTCACGAAAGCAATCTCGTGCCCACCAACGCTCGCAGTCGCCCGCCGCAGCGAAGCGTGACGCAACGCCTTGCTCGCAGGCGTCCAGCCAACTTCCGCGCAGTGCCACTATTGGACATCGCGTCAGCGCCGCTGACCTATGTTGCGGCGCACACCGCACGCCTTGCTACCAAAGTCGAATAGGTAAAACTTCGCGGAAGCGTTCTGATATCGGGAAGAAGACTGGCCCGATAGGGCATCGGGGAGACTAGCGGTGAGGCTTCATGCTCCGACAAAAGGTTGGTTCACGGCCTCACTGATCATCGCGCTTGTCGCCGTGATGGGCGCGTTGTCGCCGATGCCTTACGTAACCAGTTACGGAGTCTGGGTTGCCATTCTCGCTTATGTCGTTCTTGCGGTTGGCAACCTCGCATCGAGTTGAGAGTGATTGCGCGTTTGGCCGCGCAGTGACGAATTCTTGAAACCAGGGGGAGGACAATATGGCTGCTCACATTCCGCCGAACTTTCGACGCGTGATCACTTTCGCGGCGGGAGGAAATGTCATCGAGTGGTATGACTTCTACATTTTCGGAAGCTTGGCCACAATTTTGTCGGTCAAGTTTTTCGAGAAAAGCCATCCCGTTGCGGCCCTGCTCAGCACGATCGCGCTGTTCACTGCCGGGTTCCTGGTTCGGCCATTGGGCGCCTTTGTATTCGGCTGGATGGGCGACCGCATCGGCCGCAAATATACGTTTCTTATGACGCTCACCGGCATGGCTTTGGGCACTGGAGCCATCGGCTTGATCCCGACTTTCGACCAGATCGGCCTGGCCGCCGCATTCATCCTGTTCGGTTTGCGCATGATCCAGGGCCTTTGCCTGGGCGGCTCATACGGCGGCGCCATCACCTACGTCGCCGAGCACGTCTCCGACGAACGCCGCGGCTATTATACCGGCTGGCTGCAGACCTCGCCCACCCTCGGAATCGTACTCTCGCTCCTCGTGATCATCGCCGTGCGCACGTACTTCGGCGAGGCAGTGTTCAACGATTGGGCGTGGCGGCTCCCGTTCCTGTTCTCCTTCCTGCTGGTGTTCATCACCCTCTACATGCGGCTCTCCTTCGAGGAGTCGCCGGTCTACGCCGAGATCAAAGCCAAGGGGCAGACCAGCACGAATCCATGGAGGGAGGCCTTCCTCAGCGCCAATTTCAAGTTCGTAGTGATTGCGACCATTATCGTATTGGGCGAGGGCGTGGTCTGGTACAGCAGCCAGTTTTGGGCGCTGTACTACCTGCAGACGGTTGCCAAGGTGGACACGTTGACCACCGCCTATATCGTGGGAGCCGGGCTGATCATCGGGACCCCGACACTCATCCTGTTCGGCTGGTTGTCGGACATCATCGGCCGCAAACCGGTGATATTAGGCGGTTTCCTGCTTGCGGCGGTCACCTACTATCCGCTCTATGTGTGGCTCGGATCTGCCACGCAGCCGGGCCACATTAATTATCCGATTGCGGTCCTGATCGTCGCCATCCTGGTCGCCTATGTCGGGATGGTCTACGGGCCGATCGGCGCGTTCCTTGCCGAATATTTCCCCGCCAGAATCCGCTACACGGCGGTATCCATGCCGTACATGATCGGCAACGGCTGGGGCGGCGGCTTGGTGCCATTCATCACCACGGCGGCGTATACGGCGACCGGTAGTGTTGCTTATGCTCTGATCTACCCGATCGCCGTCCCTGCGATATGCTTGGTGCTGGGCCTGTTCCTGATGCCGGAGACCAAGCAAATGAAAATCTGGGAACAGCCGGCGCCAGCGAGGGCGTAAGGATCAAGCCGGCACGACTAATCGCGTGCGGGGCCGAACGGCCCCGCACTTTTTTTGACTCTGCGCAGAATTATCTTTGATCGTTCTTACCGCGCGGAAGTTCTACCGCGCCAGAAATGCCGCGATCTTCTCGGCCTGCTGTCCGATTGCGACCAACGAATTGATGTGGCCATTCGGTCCCATGAGCTTGCCGCCTTCGACCGATCCGCCCGCTTCCGCAATTTTTTGCATCGTCTCTTGGACGATCGGCTCATAGAAAACGAGATCATTCGGCGCATTTGATTGGCATCGGCGAAGCCAGCGCGCGCGGTTGCTGCTTGGTCGAGAAAGCCTTCAATCTTGAACCGATTGGCCATTGCCTTTGCCGGATCCATACCCTCCTCGGCCGGCGCCGTACCAAATGTCTTGCGCGCCCATTCCCAGCTATTGGCTTGCAGAGTCACAACTTTTAAAGCGGCCTTGAGCCTCTCGATCGGCGGCTCTCTGCCGTAATAGTCGCCGTTGTTCCATTTCGGATCGAGCCGGATCGGCTGCCCCCACATGTCCAGCCAGGCGATCAGATACGGTTCGGGCGTGGCGTAGCCGACCACCGGGATAATGCGCTCGACGCTATCCGGATAGCTCTGCGCCCATTCGTAATCCTGCAAGGCGCCCATCGACGCGCCGATCACCGCTTTGAGCTTTTTGATCCCGAGGCTATCGATCAATGCTTTTTGGACCCTGACGAAATCCTTGATGCTGACGACGGGAAAGCTCATCCCGTAGGGTTTATCGGTATCCGGGTTGATGCTCGCCGGCCCGGTCGTCACAACATTCGGCATGTTGACGTTGAGATTGACGAGCGTGTCGGACGAAAGGACGTAATATTTATTAGTATCGACGGCCTTGCCCGGACCGATGATTGCGTCCCAATAACTGGCAGCCTTGTCTTCGGCGCTGTATTTGCCGAAGGCGTGACTCGTTCCTGAAAAGAAATGCGTGATGAGTATCGCGTTGGATTTGTCGGCATTGAGCGTGCCAGCCGTTTCCCAGCCGATCTTCACCGATTTGATCGTGTCGCCGGCGGCCGTGGCGTAACTCGGCAGCGCGAACGTCTTCTTCTCGACGATCAGATCATCTGCTTGGGCCAGCGACCAAGCGCTCCAAGCGACAAAAATCGCGACAACGGCGGCGATGAGGTGACGCAGCATGTTAGGACTCCTGCTGGAGCTTTCAGTGGCGCGCCGGGAAATTTGTACCGCGTCTGATCCGCCAGCTTTTGAGGATAGCAATGTAGATTACTGCAATTGCAGCGGATGCGTCTGTAGCCACAGGGCGCGGGCTGTCGGAAACGGATCAATACCGGTCCTCTGCCACCAAGCAGTTTCGTCACCGCGACGATGGAGCTCGCGATGATGGCCCCGGCACAATGGGACGGTGAATTCATCACTGACCTTGCGAGCGAGTGCGCGGTTCTGCGCAAAGCGTAGATGATGAGCATCGCAAGGCTGACGTCCACAGACCAGACAGGTTTGCTGGGCGACAAAGCGCACATGGTCACGGTCGCGAATGCGCCGCGGCTCGGGATGCGCCAGGACAGACTTCTCGACCGATGGCGCCTGCTGCTTTCTTTTCCTGCCGGGCCCATCCGTGCCGCCTACGGTTTGTGCATCACTTTTCCGCGCCAGCCCTGCTTCCGATTGGTGGATGGCAAAGCTCAACAACTTGGCCCGAAACGCCTCCTCAATGTGCTTGGCGTCTGTTGCATTGAGTTTGTTCTTCTCCGATAGCCGCCGCTGGGCCCATTTGGTGGCTTCATCCTCGCTGCCGATCTCATTTAATTCGCCAAGCATGAGGTCACGCAGCCGAGCCGAGGCAAACTCATCAAGCCGAACCGCCGCAAGCACCCGCACTTTGGTATTGTTGTCGACCGCAGGTTTTGGGGCCCGCGCGACCGGTGTTCGCGCCGCAAGACTTGCAGCCTGGGCGTCGAGCCGGCCATTGCCTCTGTTTAATCTTCGATTGTGCCCTGATGCCAGTTGTGAGGGACTGATCAGATCCGGCGCATCGAGATCATCCTCGCCAGCAATACCGACCAGGGTGAACAAGGCGTAGCGGCGGGCATAGGTCAGCGCCGCTCCCATGCGGTGCGGCGTTGCGGTCTCGGCAATCGGGCAAACCGGCCAGTCCGAGGCGATCCATTCGCCGGACGCATGCGCGAGGATCGTGGTCAGATTGACGATGCCGGAGGCCTGATCAACTGCGGTGGTTTGCACGGTCGCGATTTCGTGTTGACCGAGGGTCTTGCGGACGATTTCAAGGCCGCTGGAGAGCGGGGCATAGCGGAACTGCCGTGCACTCCCCTCCCCGTCTAACGGCTCGATCGTGCCGGTGAGTGACTTCTCCGGATTGGCAAGCTCGATCTGCGCTTTGGCTAGCGCAGTGGCGAGCGCGGCGATCGACGGGCTAGACCGCTGCATGGCTCGCCTCCTGAGTAGGAGTCGTCAGAAGATCAAAGCTGACCGCACCGGATTTGGAGCGTTTGGCGCGCACGCCATGGCCGATCGCCTCCTTGGCATCCTCCGGCATCAGAGTCTTGAGCTCGGTCTTTGCTTGTTCGTGCTCGAGATGCGCGGCTCGGGTCCGGGCAAAGATGCCGGCAAACTCAGCCCAGGCATTGGATGACGTCATATCGACGATACGCACGGCTTCCAGCCGCGGCTTGGGCGGCTCGACCCCGAACAATTGCGGTTGCTCGCCGCTCTCCACACAGCGCCAGAACTTCCGCTCGGCGGTCACGATCAGATGCTGATAGAGCGGATCGGCATGGGCCAGGATTTCGACCCATTTGCCGCCACCGGTGATCACCGACAGCACCGCGGTGCGCGCCGCGACCACCCACATATTATGTTGTAGCTGCGGCATGTATTTTTGGGCCGCCCCCTCCTCCGAGAACGACCACGGCAGCATGAACTTGGCCTCGAACACTGCGTCGCTGCCCGCCACCCGGCCATCCAAAGTGGCACCCATAAAGCGCAGCGCCGGATGCCTCACTCTCTTCTGAACATCGGCGATCACCTGCCCGGTCGTGGCCTCGTACCAGCGCCGGTTCAGCTCCTCGGTGGCGATGCCGAGCTGGACAATAAGATTCCCCGACAGGTCCTCCGGCTCAACTTCCCCTCGTTTCTCCCGCCACAGCCGGATCAGTGCCTGCTCGTCACTGCCCATGATGATCCGGGCGTCCGAGCCGCCGATGAAGTGTCGCCTGCTTTGTGAATCGGGTAAGGTTTTTGGACCGTTCTTCATTGCAGACCTCCGCTCTTTGTTACGAAATCAGTGCACTGTTATGATATTCACTTGCAGACCAGTGTCAACTTAAATCGTAACAGTGTTATGATTTTGCGCCCAGTTCAATGTCGAATGGCTAGAGCCGCGCTCGGGATGGGCGTCCGTGAACTCGCCGCGGCCGCAAAGGTGTCTGTTGATACGGTTGCTAGATTCGAGCGCGGGGAAGAATTGAAAGAGAGGACTATTGATTCCCTGCAGCGCGCACTGGAAGCAGCGGGAATTAATTTAATAGACGAGAATGGCGGCGGCCCAGGCGTGCGGCTACGCAAGCGGCAGCAGAAAAAAAGCTAGGTGGCCATCCGCCCCGTCGAACTGAGGCCGAATGCTACCCGGGGCTTACCCTGGGCCGATGATCAGGCGATCCGCCGCGCGCTCGAACAGGCCGGGGTGGAATTCATCGACGCCGAGGGGGCTGTCCAGGAGTGCGGCTGCGGGACTCACCAGCGGAGAAGTAATTTTCAACCCCAGCGCCAGGCCGTGCACGCGCACGCTTCAACACGCGGGGGTGGAATTCATCGATGCCGAAAAAGGTGGACCAGGAGTGCGGCTGCGGGAGGCACCACGCTGAAGTACTTTTTCAGCCTCGCACTCTGACACGCACCGCGAAGTGCGCCTTAAGGACGTAATTTATCGCAGCTTCGCTGGTTCGACTGGCTGGATTGGGTTGGTCGCAGGCGCGTTGCACGGGATGACGGGGGAAATCGGTGGTCCATCCCCTGTCTGTACCAAAAGATCGTCAGCTGCACCTGCCGGCCGGAGTTTTGAGTGCCGCGGATAGAAATTGCCGTCCGGAGCCGGCAATTCGTCCTCAAAGGGGTGGTCGCGGTACATTTCAAGCCCGTCATCATCAAGCTCGGACAGGTTTCGCTTTGGTTCCGGATAGAGCCGTCGCAAAAGCTGAAGGTCGTTTCGCTCTTTGCGCGAGAGCGGCGCCGCGTAGAAGTCCCCAGTCAATCGACTCTTTTTGAACAGCCGTTCCGCGTCCTGCAGCGCCGCGCGCCGGCGGTGCGCGATTGACTCCGGACTTGCGCTTAACACATCCAAACGCGCCCGCAGATGCGCTTCTTCGGCCTTCTGCGCTTCGGTAAGAGCGGTTCCGTCCTCGCGGAGCGAGGCAAATTCCATCAATCTTTCGCGATCCTTGGCCGCTTCCTTCTCGCCATATTTGCTGGGACACGGCACTTGGAAGCGCCGTCGGATCGCATCGGAACGCGCCTCCAACTGTTTGATCTTTTCCGCAATGGCGGGGATTTTGCGCGTCGGTTCGAGAGCCCGCAGCTCAAGCTGGATATCGCGATAGGCGCTGATGAGATTCGGGTTGATCGCGAACCCGTATTCATCGGGGATGACTTTTGCCTTCTTGCCGGCTTTAGGAAGCAGAAATTCTGCGATTTTCAGCGCTGCTTTTCTCTGCGCTTTGGGATTTGCAGCGGCATCCTGGACAACGCCGAACAAGGCTTCGAGCGCCTGAGGATTCCAGTCTCGGATGGCCGGAACCGTTTGCGAATCCTTAGACGCCATGCCCTCTGTGGCGCGAGCCTCTTGCGCAACGGTGGTCCCGGCCAACGCGCGTGGCCGGCCCCGCGTTCGCTTCTGCGGGAAGCATTGCGGCGCTACCGCCATCCGTGTATCGGCTGGCAGCTTTCGGTCCTTGACCAGCTTAACGAGGAACGCGTGCTGCGATGCAGCCGGGTGGTCTAATCCGATCGACAGGATTCTGTCCCGCAGAATCGTTCGTCGGTTCGATGTACCCCGCTTTCGACCGCCGCGGCGCTCACCCGGCCTGGAGCCTCGCAGCATGCTTCACTCTCGCGGCTTTCCGGCGGCGCGCTTGGGTCGCTCACGCCCAAGACTGTCGAGAGCGTGCCCGAGACAGTCGAGAGCGCGCCGCGCGTCACAGATTTCCGACCCGCTAGATTTTACCGTCGGTTTCATCTTGCCGATTGATTGCTAATAATTCGCTACTGCCGCCGCTATCTATTCGCAATTTGATCGCTACTCGAGACTACCTAAAGCCTCCAGCACACCAAAATTGAGACGCCACGCCAAATCATCATACCAAAAAGCCTTGATTTTAGCGATCCAGTGTACAAAAAAACTCCGACCTCTGGTGCCATAAGTCGGGCGCCTTCGTGCACCAATATTTCGTTAGTTTAAGTTGGCTGACAACCCTGCTCCGAGGCCCTACTCCGGCTTGGCGACGCGGATGTGCCGGGTCCTTCCGAAAAATTCCGAAAAATTCGATTTCCTGAACCGTCCGGCAGGACGCCTCCCCCGCATGAACGGCAAACCTTGATGGCTAGCCCGCTCTCGGCAACAGGAGTATGTTTTCGGCCACGCCAGAAAACCAATAATACGGCGTCGCCTATGTGGACCCCCTTGGAGGATACGATGACCCAGTCACGCCTACTCGCCCATTCACGCCCGACCCGCCGCCAAATGCTCAAATCGGCGGCGCTCGGCTCCGCCGCCGCCGTTGCCGCCCCCTATGTGAAGGGCGTCTACGCCGCGGGTTCTCTCTCGCTCGGTGTATGGGACCATTGGGTTCCCGGCGCCAACAATACGCTCACCAAGCTCTGCAATGAGTGGGGCGCGAAGAATAATTGCGAGGTCAGGATCGATTACATCACTTCGCAGGGCGAAAAGGACAAGCTCACCGCGGCCGCCGAGGCACAAGCCGGCACCGGTCACGACATCATGTCCCACCGCGACTGGAACGTCCGCATTCACCAGAACGTGCTGGAGCCGATGGACGACGTGGTTGCCCAGCTCACCAAGGATTATGGCCCGATCAGCCCGGTCGCCGAATACCTCGCCAAGATCAAAGGCACGTGGCGCGGCATCCCCACGGCGGTCGGCAGCCAGGTGAAACCATGCTGCTCGCGCATCGATCTCTACAAGCAGCATGCCGGCATCGATGTGCAGGACATCTTCCCCGCCGATGAATCGAAATGGGATAAAGCCAAGACCGACACGTGGACCTGGGACACATATCTGACCGCGGCCCAAAAGCTGCATAAAGCGGGCTATCCGGTCGGCTTGCCGATGGGCCAGACCAGCGACGCGGTCGACTGGGTCGGCGCGCTGTTCAATTCGTTCGGCGTGGTGATGGTCGACGCCAAGGACAATATCAAGATCAACTCCGCCGAGACCCGCACAGCGCTCGAATACTTAAAGAAGCTCATGGCGGTGAACCCGCCGGAGGTTTATGCCTGGGACGATGCCGGCAATAACCGCTGGCTCATCTCCGGCAAAGGCTCGAGCATCATGAATCCACCGAGCGCCTGGGCAGTCGCCAAGCGCGACAATCCGCAAGTGGCCGCGCAATGCTGGACGCATCCGATGCCGAGCGGGCCCAAGGGCCGCTTCGTTGGCCAGCTGCCGCAGTTTTACGGCATCTGGAACTTCTCGAAGAACAAGCAGGCGGCGAAGGATCTCCTGCTCTACATTTCACAGAAGAGTTCGGTAGCCCAATTGGTCCAGGCCTCGTCCGGCTACGATCTGCCGTCCTTCAAGTCCATGTATGACCTCGATACCTGGAAGACGGTCGAGCCGCCGGTCGGAACCGTTTACGGCTATCCGCCGCGCGGCGACGAACAGACCTCGATGGCCGGCGCGCCGGCGCGTTCAGACGTGGGCGCGCAGATCTACAACCAGGCGATCAACACCGTGATGGTCGCCAAGGTCACGCAGGGCAATGAAAAGATCGAAGACGTGATCAAGTGGGCCGAAAACGAGCTGGAAGGAACCTTGCGCGCCTAAGCGCTGTTTCGGTCCATATAAGCAAAGCGCATGCCGGCCGGTTTGGCCGGCATGCCTTGCGCACGATCCCGAAAAGTGGACACCGGTTTTCGGAATAGATCATGCGCAAATCAATAGGCGAAATGGCGGTTTAAGCTAAATCCATTTCGCTTTAATGGGCAAAGCAACGAGGCAGGCGATGGCCGATACCGTTCATACCTGGTCGCCAAAGTTGCAACGAGACCGGCTGCAACGAAATCGGCTGCAAGAGGCCTTGTTGGGGTCGTCGACGGCGCGGAGCCTGCACCAGGTGCTACGCCGCCGTTCGAGCATCGCACTCCTGATGTGCCTGCCGCTGATCCTGATCATCGCCTGCCTCGTGGTCTATCCGGCCCTTTATTCGATCTATCTATCCATGCTGAACAAAGCGCAGACGCGCTTTATCGGTTTGGGCAATTTCAGCTTCCTATTGTCGCGCGACGTGTTCTGGATGGTGGTTCAGCAATCCGCCATTTTCGCGCTTACCGCCGTCTTCTTCAAAGCGCTGATCGGGCTGATCACGGCGCATCTCATCAACAATCTGCCGGCCAAGGGCCAGCGCAAATGGCGCGGCATGTTGCTGGTGCCATGGGTCATTCCGCTGGCGCTGTCGTCACTCGGGTGGTGGTGGCTGTTCGACCCGACACATTCGGCGTTCAATTACATTCTCGCCAGCCTCGGCCAAGATGAAGTGGCTTGGCTCAGCAATCCGTACTGGGCGCGGTTTTCGGTCATCCTCGTTAACGTCTGGTACGGCGCACCATTCTTCCTCATCATGTATCTGGCCGCACTCAAATCGGTGCCCGAGCAGCTTTACGAGGCCGCCGCGATCGATGGCGCCAATGCCTGGCAGAAATTCCGCCATATCACGCTGCCAATGATGCGCAACATCATTGCGATCACTGTGCTGTTCTCGCTGATCGTCACGTTCGCAAACTTCGATATCGTGCAGATCATGACCGCAGGCGGGCCCCGCAACATGACACACGTCTTCGCCACTTACGCATTTCTGCTCGGCATCCGCTCCGGCGACCTGCCCCTGGGCGCCGCCACCTCGCTGTTCATGTTCCCGATCCTCGGCATAGCGGCGATCTTCATTCTGCGCGGCGTGCGCAAGCGCGGCAGAGAAATCGGATGAGCACTGCCGCAGTCGCCGCGCGCAGCGCCGGCCACGGTCTCGGTCTGCGCGCCAGTCTGAGCCGCAATCGCCGCTGGGCCTTGATCGCGTCTTACGTTTTTTTGGCAATGTTCGCGATCTTCTTTCTGATCCCGCCTTATTACATGATCGTCACTGCGTTCAAGACCGACTCCGAGGTCGCACGCATGGTGACAAATCCATGGATCATCTCGGACGGCGTCACGCTTGATCAGTTTAGAATCTTGCTGACGCAAACCGACTTTCTGACTTTCTTCAGGAATACCGTGGTCGTGACGCTTTGCGTGGTCGCGATCACCATGGTGGTCAGCGTGTTGGCCGCCTTCTCGCTCGGCCGGATGAAGTTTTGGGGCTCGAGCATCCTGGCCACGGGAATTTTTCTGACCTATCTGGTCCCCGATACCTTGCTGTTCATTCCGCTGTTTCAGATCGTCAAGGCCTTTGGACTGCTCAACTCCTATTGGGGCATGGTGCTGGTTTATCCGACGCTGACGGTGCCGTTCTGCACCTGGATCATGATCGGCTACTTCCAATCCATCCCCAAGGAACTTGATGAGGCGGCGCTGATCGACGGCGCGGGTCACATGCAGATGCTGACCAAAATCTTCATCCCAGTGGCGTTGCCGGGAATCATCGCCGCCATGATTTTCGCCTTCACCGTGTCGTGGGCGGCCTTCGTCTATCCGATGGCGTTTCTCTATTCGGCGGACCAGCAGGTTCTGACCGTCGGCACCGTGACCAGCCTGATCCGCGGCGACGTTTACAAATGGGGAATGCTGATGGCCGGCGCGCTCATCGCCGCGGCGCCGCCGCTTGTGATCTATGCGTTCCTGATGGACTATTACATCGCTGGCCTGACCGCGGGCGCGACGAAGGGGTAACAAGGGTTCGTCACCATGGCCGAAGTCTCGTTGCGTAACATCGTCAAGCGCTTCGATAACGTCGAGGCGGTGCGCAGCATCAATCTCGATATTCCGGATAACGAGTTCGTTGTGCTGGTCGGGCCCTCGGGCTGCGGCAAGAGCACGACGTTGCGCATGATCGCGGGCCTCGAAGAGGTCACCTCCGGCGACATCTATATCGGGGGTGAGATCGTCAACGACCGGCCACCCAAAGACCGCGATATCGCAATGGTGTTTCAGAACTACGCGCTTTATCCGCATATGAGTGCCTACGAAAACATGTCCTTCGGGCTGAAGCTGCGCAAATTTTCCAAGGAGGAGATTCGTAAGCGCGTCGATCATGCGGCTCGCATCCTCGACATCACCGAACTTTTGGATCGCAAGCCGAAGGCGCTGTCGGGTGGGCAACGTCAGCGCGTCGCGATGGGACGCGCGATCGTGCGCAATCCGAAAGTGTTCTTGTTCGACGAGCCGTTGTCGAACCTCGACGCCAAACTGCGCGTGCAGATGCGCACCGAAATCAAGCGCGTGCATCAGATGGTGAAGACGACCACGGTCTATGTCACCCACGATCAGGTCGAAGCCATGACGCTGGCAGACCGCGTCGTGGTCATGAACGGCGGCGCGATCGAGCAGATCGCAACGCCGCAAGACCTTTATCATCATCCGAGGACGCGGTTTGTCGCCGGTTTCATCGGCTCCCCGGCAATGAACTTTATGCGCGCCCGCCTCGAGCAGAACGGCGCCGGATTGCGGCTGCGCGTTTCTGACAAGATCAGCCTGCCGGTGCCGGCCGCGCGGACCGCTCGCTATCAGCCGCTGACGGGAAAAGAGCTGACGCTGGGGCTGCGACCGGAGCACATCACCGAGCCGCGGCGCAGCGATCAAGATCAAAGTCGCGAGTTTGAGGTCAATCTCGACGTCGTCGAGCCGATGGGCATGGAGACGATGGTGTTTTTCACCGTTGACGGCCAGGAAATCTGTGGCCGAGTCGAGCCCGGCAGCGCCGCCGGGCCCAGCGAAAAGATGCGCCTTTACGCCAACATGGATCAAATGCACCTGATCGATCCGCAGACGGACTTGGTGCTTTAATCTGGTGCTGTAGCTGTCGTCGAAACAAAAAAGCCCGGTTCTGTGAGTCAGAACCGGGCTTAAAAGTCGAAGGGCGGGCACTCCACATGCCCGTCGCAACGTCAAACTGCGCTAGTCCTCGCTGTAGGCGTCTGCCGAAATGTCCTTGCCGGTATAATCAGGCATCATCGCGGCTGCGATGAAGCTGATGACACACAAGACCGCAATATAGGCCGAGATCGCATAGCCTGTGTGGTAGGTGGCAAACAGTGCGGTGGCGATGATCGGCGCCGGACCGCCGGCGATGATCGAGGCCAGCTGATAGCCGAGCGACGCGCCGCTATAGCGCAGGCGTGGCGTAAACGACTCGGCAATGAGCGCCGCCTGCGGGCCGTACTGCAGATCGTGCGGAATGAGCGACAGCATGATCGCGATGAAAACAAGAGTGGGAGTCGCCGAATCCACCATCGCGAAATAGATAAAGCCGAACACGAACATCACGACCACGCCGATCAGGTACATGTTCTTGCGCCCGATCTTGTCGGAGAAATGCCCAGCGAGTGGAATCGTAAAGAACGACACGCAAGCCGCCGCCATCACGGCGCTGAGGATGAAGTCTCGCGACATGTGGAGTGTGCCGACCGCGTAGGCGAAGACGAAAGCGGTGAACACGTAGAACGGTGACTGCTCGGACAACCGCAGTAAAGCAGAAAGGATGATCTCCTTCGGCTGCTTCTTGATCACTTCAACGATCGGGGCTTTCTCGATTTCGTCGCTATCCAACAGCTGCTGAAACACCGGCGTCTCAAGAATGCCAAGCCGGATCCACAGGCCGACACCGACCAGAATGATGGACAGTGCGAATGGGATGCGCCAGCCCCAGGTGAAGAAGTCGGCGCCTGCCCAGGTGCTAAACGCCAGAATCGCGAGATTGGACAACAGCAAGCCGCAGGGGACGCCGAATTGCGGCCATGATGCGACCAGCCCGCGCTGGCTTTGCGTGCGCGACCACTCCATTGCCAAGAGCACCGAGCCGCCCCATTCGCCGCCGACGCCGATGCCCTGAATCATGCGCAGAACGGTCAACAGCACCGCGCCCCAGATGCCGATCGAGGCATAGGTAGGGACAAAAGCAATGGCGAAGGTGGCAAGCCCCATGCAGAGAAGCGTGGCGATCAGCGTCGCTTTGCGGCCGATGCGGTCGCCGTAATGGCCGAAGATCGCTGCGCCGATCGGGCGACCGACAAAACCGATGAAATAGGTCCCGAACGCGAGCAAAACCCCGGCTAGCGGAGCCTCATTAGGGAAATAGAGTTTGCCAAAAACCAGGCCGGCGGCAGTGCCGTAGATGAAAAAGTCGTACCACTCGATCGCCGTGCCGACCGTCGACGCAATCACTGCCTTGCGCAGCTGCGCACTATGTTCGGCTTCCGGTAGCGTGCCTAATGTCGTCGCCATAGCCATGGCTATCTCCCCATTTCCTTCAGTGTGCGGA
>Ga0193751_1001609_pt1 | contig 14297 bp, 8 predicted proteins | sample L1c2metaG_FD_143050 | JGI IMG/M metagenome (GOLD analysis project Ga0193751, IMG submission 143050) | Soil microbial communities from a riparian zone of the East river system, Colorado, United States - L1c2 | ecosystem: Environmental > Terrestrial > Soil > Riparian zone | place: USA: East River... | reverse complement strand
ACCGCCGACGTCGTCCCATCTTTGTAGGTCACCTGCGCTGCTGCGTATTCGGTGTCTCTCGGCACGGCGATGAGGATGTCGTCTCCGCTCTCAAACATCTTGTCGGTCGGCTTGAATTTGAATGTCTTGTCGAGCGCTTCGCTGTTGAGCGAATAACGCACCTCTTTGATGACCGGGCGATAACTCATTAGCGCGGTGAAATAGAGGAGCAGCTTCCCATCGTAATCGCGAAATTCGAGCCACGAATTCGAGATCGAATTGAGCGTCCATTTGGTTTGCGCCAACCGTTCGCCCGTCGTTGAAAACTTGAGCGTGTAAGGGCCGTTGGTGTGTCCATCCTTATCCACGTATTTCACTTCGACCACGTGCTCGCCCGGAGAGAGATTCGGCAACGGAACATAAGTATTCACCATCTGCTCGCCCGTGTGCACATTGCGCATCGGCAGAGAACCGGTGGACTTGAATTCCCCCTGTCGGTCGAGCCGGTAGAGAAGCTCCTTCGCCGTGTACTCTGTCAGCAAAAAAGTGGCGCCCCACCCGCCGTTGCTCTCCTGCAAGGTCAGGGTTACCGGATTTTTCGCGACGATCTCCGGCATGCTCGAAAGTTTTGCCCAGCGAACGTCCGCCCCCTCGATCCATTTCTGCGCTTCTTTCTTGTCGATGAAATATTTTTCAAATTTTCCGGCGGCCTGTGCTTCGCGGAATTTTTGCAGCCACTCTTTCTCCGCGCGTTGATCGGCCAACGTCTGCTCGCCGCGTCGCGCCTCCGAAAATTCCTGACTGATTAACCACGGCAGCGGACCGAAATCAGGATGACTGGCAGCAAGCGCCTGGAGTTTCGTCAGGCGCGGATTGCCTTCATCGAGCAACGCGACCGCGGTCTGGTACGAGATGGTGTGCGGCTCGAGTTTTTCAAACTGGCGCATCGTCTCCACTGCCCCGGCGTGGCCTTCCGCCGATTTCAGCATCGTCTCATAACTCAGCCACGGATCGAGCGCTTCGAGATTCGCCGAAAGATATTCGGAGTACTCCTTTCGCGCCGCGCCGAAGTTGCCGCCAAGTTCGTGGACCCGAGCATTGTGATAATGTTCCTCCGGAGTTTTTGGCGACGGAATAATCCCACTGCTCGCGCCTAACGCATCAAAATGTTTGGCGATCATTTCCATCGACCGCCCTTCTTCGGTGATTTTTTTCCTGATCCCGGCTTGGCCCCAAACCAGCCAGATCACCAGCAATGCGATGAGGCCGAGCGCGGCCGCTATGCCGGTCGCCCATTGCTTCGCGCCACGACGCAGCACGGCGAGATCGTCGCGAAGCTTGAGCACGCCCGCTTCCAACGCCTCCCGGCTTTGCAGCGGATGAAACAGATGCGTGTCCGCCTTTAAAACGTTACGATACGAATTCTGCAGTTGGCGCAGTTCATTCGGCTCCGGTTCGTGCGGATCGATCGGAAAGCTTTCGTCGATGAAAAGGTACCAAACCTTTTTGCCGCGTTTTCGCGCATAAAGCGCTTCGTATTGAGTGAAACTAACGCGGCCAAACTCAGGATCCGGAACCGCCGGCTCCGCGCCGTAAAGCTGACCCACTAACTGGACCACGCCTTTGCACTGATCGATTTTCTCCCGCAGCAACGCGCACAAATCGCCGCTTTCCGTCCCGAAAATGTCCTGCCAGACCGGCTCGTAACCGAGAAACAACCGAGAAACGTTAACGTGTTCGCGACCAGTTGCCGCGCACTGCACAACTCCTCGCTCACTGCCGAAATAAAAATTGTCGGACGAGGCGACACCGAGAAATTCCTATCGCCTGAAGCCTGCCGTCACAAGCTTTCTTGCCTCCCGTCTAACCGATAACTGGCAGCGCTTTGGCGCGGCAAAGATCGACATCCGGCAGATTTGCAGGGAGAATGGCAGGGCAAGTATTTTACCAGGGATGAGCAATTTTTTCGCCGAACTGAGGCGGCGCAACGTTTACAAAGTCGCGGTCGCCTACGCGATCGTGTCTTGGCTGCTCATTCAAGTCGCGACCCAGGTCTTTCCCTTTTTTGAAATTCCAAATTGGGCAGTTCGCCTGGTCGTGCTGCTCTTAATTCTCGGTTTCCCAATCGCGCTCTTTCTTGCCTGGGCTTTCGAGATCACTCCGGAAGGAATCAAGCGCGCCGAAGATGTTTCGCCCCAGGAATCGATCACAAAGCACACCGGCCGGAAGCTTGTTTGGCTCACGGTGATGCTGGCGGTCGTCGCCGCTGGCTTGCTGGCGTTTCAGTTGTTACGACCGAAGAGCATGCCGACGCCTCGACAGAGCGAGGCGGCTACAGGTTCGATGCCGGAAAAATCCATCGCCGTCTTGCCATTTGAAAATCTCAGCCGCGATCCCGACAACGCATTTTTCACCGATGGCGTGCAGGATGAAATCTTAACCGACCTGGCGAGAGTTGCCGATTTAAAGGTGATCAGCCGTTCGAGTGTGATGCAGTACAAGAGTGGCGTTCTACGCAACCTGCGCAAGATCGGTCAGGAACTTGGCGTAGCGCATTTACTCGAGGGCAGTGTCCAGCGCGCCGCCAATAAAGTGCGCGTGAACGCCCAGCTGATCGATGCCCGCAGCGACGCGCATCTCTGGGCGCAGACCTACGATCGCGACCTTGCCGATGTTTTCGCCATCCAAAGCGAAATCGCCAAAGCCATTGCCGATCAATTGCAAGCCCAGCTTTCGCCAAAGGAGAAAAGCGCGATCGAGCAGCCGCCCACTGCCGACGTGACTGCCTTTGACCTCTACAGTCGCGCAAAGAGCCTGATGCTTTCGACGAGTTTTAGCGCGCTCGCAGGCAAGAACGTCGAGCAGGCCATCTCTCTTCTCGAGCAGGCCATCGCGCGCGATCCCTCTTTCTTTCTCGCCTATTGCCAGCTCTCGCTCGCGCACGATCAGCAGTACTTCCTCACTGGCGTCGATCACACAGCCGCACGATCGGCCAAGGCCCAAGCGGCTCTCGACACTGCGTTCCGGCTCCGGCCAGATGCGGGTGAGGCGCACGTGGCGCGGGCGGAATTTCTTTATCGGATTCATCTCGACTATGATGGAGCCCTCGCCGAGCTCGAGATCGCGCACCGCACCTTGCCGAATGATCCGCGCGTATTTGAGCTGATGGGCTACATCTTCCGCCGTCAAGGTAAACAGGAAGAAGGCTTGGAATATATCAACCGTGCACTCACGCTCGACCCGCGAAATTTGTTTACCCTCCAGCAGGTCGCGCTGAGTTATTTTTATCTGCGGCGATTTCCGGAAAATGTAGCCGTGCTCGATCGCGCGCTTGCCATCAAACCGGATGACCCCGACACCATGGTTGCGCGCGGGATTACGATTATGAGTTGGAAAGCAGACACGCGCCCTCTTCATCAAACGATCGAGGAACTTCGCGCGAAAAATCCCGCGGCCATTTCTGGCGTCGCGGACAGCTGGTTTCTTTGCGCGCTTGCCGAGCGCGATGCAAAAGCAGGCGAGGCGGCCCTGGCTGCTTTGGGGGACAACACGTTCGGCGATGATTCTACCCAATTCAGCCCGGACTTTGCCCGCGGACTTCTCGCGCGTATGACGAACGACGAAAACAAAGCGCATGCCGCTTTTACCGCAGCTCGAAGCGCGCAGGAAAAACGAGTGCAGGAGCAGCCTGACTATGCTCCGGCGATTTCTATTCTCGGCATAATCGACGCCGCCCTCGGGCGAAAAGAAGACGCTTTGCGCGAAGGACGGCGGGCCGTTGAGCTTCTCCCGGTCGCAAAGGAAGCCAACAACGGCCCCGGTATGATTCAGAACCTCGCCATCATCGCCGCGTGGGTGGGTGAAAAACAACTCGCCTGCGATCAGCTCGCCCTGACTTTGCAGATACCAGGTACAACCAGCTATGGCCGGTTGAAATTGCTTCCCTGGTGGGACCCGCTCCGGGGCGACCCGCGCTTCGAAAAAATCGTTTCTTCGCTTGCCCCAAAGTAGTCCGTTGGCGTGCTAACCGCGCCATAGTCCCGTGACCGCGGGACGAAGGCGGGTCTCCTCGCTCGCTCCTAATAACACTGCCAATCGACATCTCGCAGGTTTGCAGGCAAAGTAGCACGGCAAATGTCGGACGGGACGAATTCGGGTAATTTTTTTGCCGAGCTGAAGCGGCGCAATGTTTACAAGGTGGCGATCGCCTACGCGATCGTGGCCTGGCTGCTCATTCAGGCGGCGTCGATTCTTTTTCCCACCTTTGAAGCGCCCGCCTGGGTGATGAAAGTGTTCGTCAGCGCAATTATCCTCGGGTTTCCGGTGGCATTGATTTTCGCGTGGGCCTTCGAGATCACGCCGGAAGGAATCAAGCGCGCGGAAGATGTTTCGCCTAGCGAATCAATCACCCACCACACCGGACGCAAACTTGTTTGGATCGCCGTCGTCCTGGCGATCATCGCGACTGGTTTGTTCGCCTATCAGCTTTTGCGCTCGAAACCGACGGTCACGGCTGCTTCGCCAACTACATCGGCTCCAAGCGGAGCAGCCGCCGTCCCCGAAAAATCGATCGCCGTTCTACCGTTTGAAAACCTGAGCGATGAGAAACAGAATGCTTTCTTCACCGATGGCGTGCAGGACGAGATTCTAACTGATCTGGCCAAGATTGCGGATCTCAAAGTGATCAGCCGCACCAGCGTGATGCAATACAAGAGCGGAGCGGTGCGCAACCTCCGCGAAATTGGTCAGCAGCTCGGCGTCGCCCATTTGCTCGAGGGCAGCGTGCAACGCGCAGCGAACCGAATTCGCGTCAATGCTCAGCTGATCGATGCGCGGAGCGACGCGCATTTGTGGGCGCAAACCTACGATCGCGATCTGGCCGACGTTTTCGCGATTCAAAGCGAGATCGCCAAGGCGATTGCGGATCAGTTGCAGGCGAAACTTTCGCCGAGTGAAAAGAGTGCAATCGAGCAGCCGCCGACGTCGGATGTCACCGCGTTCGATCTCTACAGTCGAGCCAAGAATCTCATTCTTTCTACGAGCTTCAGCGCTGTCGCGAGACCAAAACTAGTGCAAGCAGTTGATCTGCTCAATCAGGCCCTTGCCCGCGATCCTTCTTTCTTTCTCGCACAATGTCAGCTCGCCTACGCGCACGACCAACTCTACTTCATTTTCGGGGAACACACCTCGGAGCGGCGGGCGCTGGCCGAGGCCGCGGTCCAGGCTGCTTTCCGCCTTCGGCCCGACGCTGGAGAAGCGCATCTCGCGCGCGCCGAGAATCTCTATCGCGGTTATCTCGACTATGATGGCGCTGTCGCGGAGCTCGGGGTGGCGCGGCGAACGCTCCCGAACGACGCGCACGTTTTCGAATTGACTGGCTACATTTTGCGGCGACAAGGCAAACAGGAAGAAGCGCTGCACAATCTTGAACGCGCTCTCGAACTCGATCCGCGCAATTTCTTTACCCTCCAGCAGATCGCGCTGAGCTACCTTAACCTGCGGCGCTATTCCGATGAAGCTGCGATTCTGGACCGCGCATTATCGATCAAACCAGACGACGTCGATACGAAAGTTGCGCGCGCCTTAATCCCATTAGATCAGCAAGCTGACACACGCCCTTTGCATCAGGCGCTCGATGAAATTCGCTTGAAAGATCCGGACGCCATCAAAAGTGTCGCCGATAGCTGGTTGAACTGCGCGCTAGCGGAGCGGGATTCCGTTGGAGGGAGCAATGCCCTGATCGCACTCGGCGAAAACTACTTTGGCAATGACGCTGTTCATCTCCACCGGGAATTCGGAGAGGGTCTGATCGCACGGATGACGAAGGACGAAGCCAAAGCGCGCTCTGCCTTCGCGGTTGCACGTACACAGGCAGAGAAATTAGTGCAAGCGCAGCCCGATTACGCTCCGGCGTTGTGCGTCCTCGGCTTGATCGATGCCGGCCTTGGCCGAAAAGAGGAGGCGCTGCGTGAAGGACGGCGATCGATCGATCTGCTTCCTGTGAAGAAAGACTCCATAAACGGCGCCCATATGATCGAATATTTCGCCATCATCGCCGCGTGGGTCGGCGAAAAAGATCTCGCCTTGGAATACCTCACCAAGGCGGAGCAATTACCCGGTTACGGCACCATCACTTATGGACAACTTAAACTAACGCCTTACTGGGACCCGCTCCGCGGCGATCCACGCTTCGAAAAAATCGTGAGCTCAATGGCTCCGAAATAACCGCCGCAATTCATCACGCCCCCCTCACAAACCTGTTGTGGTTCCGCTTCCGTCAATGCGATGGTGACTGATGAGTTCGCGGAAGAGGATTTTGTGCTCGTTGATCGGATTGGTCTGTCTGAGCGCGAGCTGGATGGTTGCCGCAGAGCCAAGCGCGTCGCCCTCAGCTTCGCCGGTCGAATCAAATTCTCCGCCCGCCACAATCGCGCAGTCCGTCTCGGAGTTATCCGCGCAACGCGCGGCCGCTGAACGCTCGAAGATTTATCGGGCCGGCGCGGATTATAGCCGATGGCTCGATGACGTCGCGAAGAATTCGGGCAGCGCATTTCTTCAACGCCCCGTTTTCGATCGCGTCACCTGGATGCGAATGCTCGCCTCGTTAGGCGCGCTCGCGCTCCTCTCCTTGCTCGCTGGCTGGATCGTCTGGATCGTTAGGCGACGCGCCGGTGAGATCCAATCGAACCGGCCACAATCCTGGCTGGCATTGAGCGCATCTGCGATTCGCAAACCTTTCGCTCTTTTACTGCTGACTTGCGGCGGCGGTTTTGCCCTGATGCCGATCGTCACCGGCATCGTTGGGCGTCCGACCCGGGTTTTCTGGGCCGGCACGCTCACAGCCATTCTCTACGCCGGATGGATCATTGCTTTGCTCTGGTTCATGTTCCGCGCGATCCGGGCAGTCGAAAAACGGATGAACCTGTGGGCAGAGCGGACGAACAGTCTGCTTGGCAAGGTGATCGTGCCGATTCTCGGTCACACGCTTCGCCTGGCGGTGCCGTTGCTCGGCATCATTCTTTTACTGCCGCTGCTGAAGCTGCCGGAAAACTGGACTTGGGTGACACAAAAAGGTTTCGGCATTTTGCTCATCATGGCGCTGTCAGTCCTGATCGTTCGCGGCATGAACGCCGCCCAGGCGGCACTGTTGAGCCGGCACCGAATGGATGCGGAGGATAATCTCTCTGCCCGACGGATTTACACTCAGGTGTCGGTGATTCGCAAAATTATCGTCACCGCCGTCGTGATTATCGCGACCGGTTCCATCCTGATGCTCTTTGATCCGGTGCGGCAGTTCGGCACCAGCATTCTTGCCTCCGCCGGAATCGCAGGCGTCGTCATCGGTTTCGCTGCCCAGAAGACGCTCGGCAATGTGCTCGCAGGAATTCAGATCGCGCTGACCCAACCGCTCTTGATTGACGATATCGTGGTTGTCGAAGGCGAGTTCGGACAAATCGAAGAGATCACGCTCACGTATGTAACCGTCAGAACATGGGACCTGCGGCGATTAGTTTTGCCCATCACCTACTTCATCGAGAAACCGTTCCAGAATTGGAGCCGGGTATCGACCGAGTTGTTGGGAACGGTGATTCTTTATCTCGATTATCAGGTGCCGTTAGGCGAACTGCGCAAAGAGTTGAAACGGCTGGTTGAGAACAATCCGAAGTGGGACCGAAGGGTGTGCGGATTACAGGTCACCGACACCAAACAAAGCACCATCGAAGTGCGCGCTCTGGTCAGCGGCACGGATCCGGGCAAGACGTTCGATCTTCGCTGCGAAGTGCGCGAAGGGTTGATTGAATTTCTGCGTCGTGATTATCCGGAAAGTCTGCCGCGAGTGCGAAATGTCACCGAGCCTTCCGAATCTCAGCGCCGAAAACGAAAGGACGATGCGACAATGCCCGGTCAGGAACACGAAAGGGGCTCAAAAAGTCCCGGGCTCCATGCGGAGGAGAAAAGTGACGGCGCTAACGGTTAGCACGCCCTGATCGGTGACCTCTGATTTCTGCTCTCCAGGCTAATTCCGCCGGAGCCTCGCGATCGCGTGCAGCATAATGAGAAGCGAAGCGATGAATACGGCGCAACCGGCGACGAAGAGTAGATCGACACCTGTCTCTGAGATCGGGCGCGCTGTGAAGTCGCCGGCGATGCCGGTCCACCAATAGGCGAACAGCCCAATGTCCATAATGATGTGACCGATCATGCCCGGAATGAGCGAGCGGGCGGACCAGGCCAGAAGCCCGAGCAGCACGCCTGCGAGAAAGACAATCGGAACCATCCCCAGCGTCGCCCATGTCTTATTAAGATGCAGCAGCATGAAGAACAGTGATGAAACCAGGATTGCAATCGGCGCTCCGTGGCGCTGCTCGATCGGGCGCTGCATGTAACCGCGAAAACCGGTTTCTTCACAAATTCCCGCCGACGCCGCCGACAGGACAACGGCAAGCCACTTCAACGGCAGCGAAGGAATAAATGAAAAATCGTATCCGTGACGGAACGCTTCCTTCGGGAATGGAACGAACCGAAATAGCAGAACGATCGCAGCGTGGATTGTAATCGCGAAAAAAAGCGCGACCACAATACTCCAGCGCCATTGCATCGTCGACAGGCTGCCGCGCCGAAACGCGAAAGCGCGGGAGTCTTGTGCCGTACGCGGTGGACCGCCGCCTGCAGCCCACCAAATATAAAGAGAAAGAAAAATCACTTCGGCAATCGCTGCGAGTGGAACGCCAAGCTTCAGCAGCAATACTGGCCAGACGTTGGCCGCCACCAACGCGATCAGAAGACCCGAGATAATCGCCCGCAACGAAACAGGGAGTCTCGACCAGAACATTTCGAATATCTACTTCCTACTTGCTTCGAGCGTGAACCACTTCGGATTTAAGTGCGCAAGAGGTGCTTTTAATTTCTCGAGCTCGGCCGCCGGGCCGTGCACTTCGAACCGGGTGAGATCGACCATGGTGAGCAGTTCCGCGAGTAAGGCCCCGATGTTATCTAGATGCGCGAGAACGCCCTCGGCAGTTTCGTACCCTTCCCGGCAAAACATTTCGTCGCCGTTAACAGTGAACCCGTAGAATAGATTCTCTTTCTCAGTCGCCGTTTTCTCGACAAACCGCGGGAACCCGGCTTTGACCGCCTCGAGTTTTCCGGGATGCACTTTGAAATACGGATGAAGACTGACGAAGTTCGATCTCATGATCGAAACGTAGGCCGCGCTCACGAAAGTGTCGATGGTTTGCGATTTGATCTCTGTCCTCTGACTTTGACCGTTAACAAAATAACTCCCTGCCGGATTTCAGTGTTTCGAAAGATGTTTAGATCTGACCTCTTTGTCGTTTCCGCTCGCGGCCAAGATCGACATTTTCGGAATTTGCAGGCAACATTGCGCCGCAAATGTCGCAAGGGATGAATCCGGGTAATTTCTTTTCGGAACTTCGGCGGCGCAACGTCTACAAGGTTGCCGGCGCCTATGCGATCGTCGCCTGGCTCCTCATTCAGGCTGCCTCGATTCTCTTTCCAACATTCGACGCGCCGGCCTGGGTCATGAAAGTTTTCGTTAGCGCGATTATTCTCGGGTTTCCGGTGGCCCTGATCTTCGCCTGGGCGTTTGAGATCACGCCGGAAGGAATCAAGCGCGCCGAAGATGTTTCGCTCGAGCAATCGATCACGCATCACACCGGACGCAAACTGATGACGGCCACCGTGGTTTTGGGATTGATCGCGGCCGGGCTGTTGATTTTTCAATTCACCCGGAAACCGAACGCCGGTGCGCAGGCAAACATCGGCGCGGAAAGTAAATCGATTGCCGTTCTGCCTTTCCAGAATCTCAGTTCGGACAAGGAAAACGCTTTCTTCGCCCAGGGCATTCAAGACGAGATCATCACCACGCTTTCCAAAATCAGCGGACTTCGCGTCATCTCCCGCACTTCCACCGCGCGTTATCAGAGCGAGCCGGGGAATCTGGCGGAGATCGCGCGCGACCTGCGCGTAGCCAATGTGCTCGAGGGCAGCGTCCAAAAATCAGGCGATCGCGTCCATATCAATGTCCAGCTGATCCAGGCGGAAACCGACTCGCATCTTTGGGCGCAAATTTACGATCGGGAATTGACCGATGTTTTCAGCGTCGAAGGCGAAGTGGCGAAAAAGATTGCCGATTCTCTGAGCGCCACGCTTTCCCCACAGGAGAAAGCGACGGTTGAAACCAAACCGACCGAGAACGCTGATGCCTACGTGCTCTATTTGCGCGCGCGCGAATATCAAACGCGTCCCGATAATTTGCTCGGAGAGTTCCAGACCGCGGCGGACCTCTTTCAGCAGGCGATTGCGATCGATCCCAACTTTGCCCTCGCCCATGCGCGACTCTCCTCTGTCACCAGCCAAATTTACCACTGGTTTGAGCCGACCGAATCACGCCGGCAAAAGGCGCGCGCCGAAGCGATCGAATCGCTGCGTTTGCAGCCAAATTTGGGCGAAGGCCATGCCGCGCTTGGTTTATGTCTGTATTATGCGGACGCAGATTACGAGGGAGCCCTCCGTGAACTCAACCTCGCCGCACGCGCGCTTCCAAATGATGGCGATGTCGGTCTTTACATTGCCGCGGTCCAGCGACGGCAGGGACATTTGGAGGAAGCGCTCGCTGCTTACGAACGTGCGCAGGCAATTGATCCCCGCAATCAGATCACCCTCTACGACGCCTCGCAGACCTATTTTGGATTGCGCGATTGGCCGAATGCGCTGCGCGGCCTCGATCGCGTGCTCGCGCTCGCGCCGGATTCACTCAATATCAAGATTCAGCGCGGTTACATAGAATTCTTCTGGAAGGGAAACACCGCGCCGATCAAGGCCGCACTCGAAAGCATTCCCGTCAATATTGATCCCGATGGAATCGTCACCTTTGCCCGATGGGATGTGAGCCTGATGGACCGTGATCCAGCCGCAGCCGAAAAAGCGGTGGCCGCTTGCCGCCTGGAAAAAATCGGTTCCCCAACGGGCGTGCCGCTTCCAAAAAGTTATTTGCTAGGCTGCATCGATCTGGTCAGCGGGAATAATACGAGTGCGCAGAAAAATTTTGAAGCAGCACGACCGGCGTTTGAGAAAATTGTGGCCGACAGTCCGCAAGACGCGACGCGACGCGCGCAGCTCGGATTGGTTTACGCTCTTATGGGAAGGAAAGAGGACGCGCTCCGGGAAGCGCATCGCGCGCTCGAGTTAAAACCAATCTCGCGAGACGTGATCGAAGGCGCGGTGGTGCAGGGCTTCCAGGCTTTGGTTTTCGCGCGCACCGGCGAAACCGACAAAGCCATTTCCGAACTGGAGCGTTTGCTCACCACCCCGTTCGCCGTCGATTACGCCGATGAATGCATGTCGCTTTCCGATTTACGGACACGCTGGGAATGGGACCCGCTTCGAAACAATCCGCGGTTTCAGAAAATCCTGGCCAGCCCCGAGCCGAAAACCATTCGCAAGTAAAGGTCTATCCGATCTCTGACTTCCAGCCTTCGCCAAGGCTACGGCTTGGCAGGCTCACCTCCCGATAACAGATAACCAATAACTGTTAACCACGCGCCGCGGCCGCCTCAATAGCGCGCATCTCCTCCGGACTCAGCTGAAGTTTCGCCGCGGCCATGTTCTGTTCCAGATGTGTGATGTTTGCGGTTCCCGGGATCGGCAACATGACCGGCGATTTTTGCAGTAACCACGCGAGCGCGAGCTGCACGGCGGTGACGTTGTGCCGCTTCCCTTCGGATTCGAGCGGATTGCCCGATTTGGTCATCGAACCTCTTCCGCTGCCGCCAACCGGCGCCCACGGCAAAAATCCCATCTTTTCCTTCTCGCAATAGCTGAGCACCTCCTCCGATTCGCGGTCCTCGATGTTGTATCGGTTCTGGATACTGACAATCGGCAAAACCTTTTTCGCCTGCTCAATTTCCTGGACCGTGACGTTCGATAATCCGACGTGCCGAATTTTTCCGGCGTCTTGCGCGGCTTTCAGCGCGCCGAGCGATTCTTCAATCGGCACCTTGCGATCGACAGTGTGCAATTGATACACGTCGATCCGCTCTAGCTTCAATCGCTTCAAACTTTTATCGACGCACTGCGACAAATATTCCGGACGACAATTCGGCACCCACTCTCCGGGGCCCGGGCGCGTCAGTCCGCCTTTGGTCGCAATCACCAGTCCTTTCGGATAGGGATGGAGCGCTTCCGCGATGAGAAGCTCGCTCGTTTCGGGGCCGTAGGCATCGGCGGTGTCGATCAAGTTCACGCCAAGATCGACCGCGCGCCGCAAAACTTTCTTTGCGTTCTCGCGATCGGGCGGCCAACCCCAGATCCGCTCGCCCGTTATGCGCATCGCGCCGAAGCCGAGCCGGTTCACGGAAAGATCGCCGCCAAGCGGAAAAGTAGATTTCATAGTTGAAGTCGTCACGGCTGAAGCAAGGTTTTGAATAAACGTAGTTCCGGCCACCACGCTGGCTCCGCCCACGATTGTTGTTCCAAGAAATTCTCGCCGAGTCATGGAGATCAACCTAAGTCGCGGTTGTTTGATCCTCAACTTTCACCGTCACTGGCTTGCCACGCCAAAGCCGGGCGAAGGCGGGTCACGCGCCCGCCACGCCATAGCAAATGCCATGTAACCAATCGGATTGGCTAGCGGTCTTTTAGGATAATGCGAACGCGTCGGAAGAAAAATTCGGGGCCGCGAAGCTCCGCCATAAACGACCACGGTAAAACGACAGAGCCAACGATTACGCAAAATGGCGCCTTGTATCAGCTGCAACATAGACAACCGAGCTTGACGCCGCTCAGAATTTTTTCGCGGCTCAACTTCAAAGGTTCGAGGTCAGCCAAGACTCTCGAAAATCCATTGGCGCGTGGTCTGGCGCTCAGTGAACCGATTGAATCAGTATCGACAAGCTGATGAAAAGCGTTCCGCACTCCCTGTTTTTCAGCATCGCTGCGACAACGCTCGGCACAGCATTCTTCATTGTGCTCTTGGTCGGGTTCGCCTGGCTCGTGCGCACTGACATCATGTTTCTTAAATGAGGAAGCCCGCGCGTAAATGAACTCGAGTTGCGTGAAACGTGCTGAAGGTGAACACTGCGCGCTCCCGCCATGCTCACCGTTTCTCAACTCAGCAAATCTTTTAGCGGCCGACTGCTCTTTGATGAGGTCTCGCTCCAGGTCAATCGCGGTGACCGGATCGGATTAGTCGGCCCGAACGGCGCGGGCAAATCAACCTTGTTCTCACTGATTCTCGGCGAAACCTCTCCCGATAGCGGACAGATCGCATTCGAAAAGAGCGCCACGATTGGATTTCTTCCGCAGGAGACCGCAGCGGCGGGAGACGAAACCGTGCTCGAGCTGGCATTGGCGACAACGCCGGAGCTTGTTCATGCGCAGAAAATCATCAAGCAACACGAATCGGGGAATGGATCCGACGACGCGGCTTATCATCGCGCCTTACACGTTTTCGATGAGCACGGCGGCTGGCAGCTCGAACCGAAAGCGAAACGCGTGCTCGCCGGACTCGCCTTTCGCGAGAGTGATTTCGATCGGCCGGCGCGTGCGCTCAGCGGCGGCTGGATCATGCGCGCGCATCTGGCGCGGCTTCTTGTGATGGAGCCCGACCTCCTTCTTCTCGACGAGCCGACCAACCATCTCGATCTCGAATCGCTCCAGTGGTTCCAGGAATATTTAGAGAATTATCCGGGCGCGATCGTCATGATCTCGCACGATCGGGAATTCCTGAATCACCTTGTCGGCAGCATCGTCGAGATCGCACATTCGAAACTCGTTCGTTATCGCGGCAACTGGGACAACTACGTCGAGCAGAAAGCCGCGCGCGAAGAACAGCAATTAGCCGCTTACAAAAATCAGCAGAAAGAAATCGCATCGCTCCAATTGTTCGCCGATCGATTCCGCGCCAAGGCGAGCAAAGCCTCTCAAGCGCAGAGCAAGCTGAAGCAGATCGATCGCATGGAAAAAATTCCGGCGCCGGTCGCCCGCGGTAAAACGATCAAGTTTCACTTCCCGCAGCCACCGCGCAGCGGTCTGCGCGTCATCGCGTTGAAAGATGTCGATCATGCGTATGATGATCTTGTTGTTTATCGCGGCTTGAACTTTCATGCCGAACGCGGGCAACGGACAGTGCTCGTCGGCCCGAATGGCGCCGGCAAATCAACGCTGCTCAAATTGCTCGCCGGAGTGTTGCCGGTGCAACACGGCGCGCGCGAACCCGGGCATAATGTTCGCGTCGGCTATTTTTCTCAGAATCGGATCGACGTGCTCAATCCGAAACTCACCGTCCTTCAGAGCGT
>Ga0193751_1001608_pt1 | contig 14298 bp, 16 predicted proteins | sample L1c2metaG_FD_143050 | JGI IMG/M metagenome (GOLD analysis project Ga0193751, IMG submission 143050) | Soil microbial communities from a riparian zone of the East river system, Colorado, United States - L1c2 | ecosystem: Environmental > Terrestrial > Soil > Riparian zone | place: USA: East River... | reverse complement strand
GGCATCGACCGCGGCACGGCGAACATCCTCGTCTACGTGAAGGGCAAGGGGGTCGTCCTCAACGAGCCCTCGGTGGTCGCCATCTCCGACGACGACAACCGCCTGGTGGCGGTCGGGGAGGAGGCGCGCGAGATGATCGGGCGCACGCCGGGCAACGTGCGGGCCATCCGACCGATGCGCGATGGGGTGATCGCCGACTACCTGATCACCGAGGCGATGCTGCGCTACGTCATCAACAAGGTTGCGCGCGTCCGCCTCTTCAAGCCGGACGTGATGATCAGCGTGCCCTCCGGCGTCACGAGTGTCGAGAAGCGGGCCGTGCGTGACGCGGCGCTCAAGGCCGGAGCGCGCGACGCGTTCCTGATCGAGGAGCCCCTGGCGGCGGCCATCGGGGCGAACGTGCCGATCTCCGGACCGAGCGGGAACATGATCGTGGACATCGGCGGGGGCACCACCGAGATCGCGGTCATCGCCCTGGGCGGGATCGTGGTGGCCGACTCGGTGCGGGTGGGTGGCACGAAGTTCGACGAGGCGCTCGCCAACTACATCCGGCGCAAGTACAACCTGATGATCGGGGAGCGGACCGCCGAGGAGCTGAAGATCGCCATCGGCTCCGCCCTGCCGCTCGAGGAGCCGATGACGATGGACGTCAAGGGCCGCGACATGATCGCCGGCCTGCCCCGCACCATCCCGATCAGCTCCGGCGAGGTGACCGAGGCGATCGAGGCTCCGCTGCAGCAGATCATCACCGCCGTGCGCAACGTGCTGGAGCAGACGCCGCCCGAGCTGTCGAGCGACATCATCGACAAGGGGATGGTCATGTCCGGTGGCGGGTCGCTGCTCCGCAACCTCGATACGCTGCTGACCCAGGTGACCGGGATCCCGTGCCATGTCGCGGAAAACGCCCTGAACTCGGTGGCAGTGGGCACCGGGCTGGCGCTGGAGCACATCAACCTGTATCGGAAGAGCCTGGTGACCGGCTCGTGACAGCGGCCGCCCCGGCAGAGGGACGCATCGCGCCGAGCACACTGCGAATCGCCGCGGAAGCCACGGCAGAGCGATCGCTCGCATTCGCGGACTTTCACGTCCATACCCGTTACTCCCCGGACTCGCTCCTCACCGAGGACCGCCTGATCCGACTTGCCGTGGAGCGCGGGCTGACGCACCTGGCCGTCACCAACCACAACAACGTGGAGGGTGCGATGGCGGTCCGGGATCGGGCTGCCGAGCTGGGGGTCGACGATCGACTGCACGTCATCCTGGGCGAGGAGGTGTCGAGCGCCGACGGCGAGGTCGTGGGCATCTTCCTGGAAGAGACCATCCCGCGCGGGCTCTCCGCCAGGGAAACGGCCGACGCCATTCATGCGCAAGGTGGGCTCGTCTCAATCCCACATCCGTACGACCCGTTCAGGCGCTCGCACATCCGCGAAGCCGCGCTGCTGGGTCTCGCCGAGGCGGGGCAGATCGATGCCATCGAGGTCTTCAACAGCCGCGTCACCTTCGCCCGTCATGACGAGCAGGCTGCTGAGCTTGCGATTCGCTACGGCATCCCGCCGATCGCCTGTTCCGACACGCACACCGGGATGGAGGTGGCGATGGCCTTCAACGCGCTGCCCGCCTTCTCGAACGCGAAGGAGCTGCGTGCCGCGCTGCAGGAGAGCGAGTGGCATGGCACGCGCTCGACGAAGCTGATCCACGTGGCCACCCGCTGGGCGGTCTGGTCAAAGGCAGCGCGCCGCCGGATTGGACAGCCTGACCGATGACCGATCAATCCTCGGAGGATCTGCCAATCGCGCACCCGACCGGGCCGCACGAGCACGGCCACTCGGTCTACGAGCCCGGCGAGTTCCTCGACGCGCCTGCCGGCGAGACGATCCCCGAGCGAGAGGTCAGCCTCGGGCGGCGTCTCCTCAATCTTCGAACCATCGGCTCGATCATCTTCGGCCTGGTGCTCGTCGGCTTCCTCTTTCGCGTGGTCCTCAACGTCGACTTCGCCAAGACCTTCGAGCTGATCAGGGGCGCCAACCTGGGACTGCTGGCGCTGGGACTCGTTGCCTACTACCTCACCTTCCCGCTCCGCAGCCTGAGATGGACGCTCATCCTGCGGCGAGTGGGGTCACCGGTCCCCTACCGGGACGCCACGGAGATCCTCTTTCTGTCGTGGTTCGTGAACTGCGTGGTACCTGCCAAGCTCGGCGACCTGTATCGGGCCTACCTGCTGCGCGGGAATTACGGCGCCTCCGTTTCCCGAACAGTGGGGACCATCTTCCTGGAGCGCATCTCCGACGTCGTTGTCATCTTCGTGCTGGCCCTGGCCGCCGGGTTCTGGAGCTTCCGTGGCAGGGACAACCCAAGGCTGGACGCGCTCTTCTTGGCGGGCTTTGTCTTCGCCTTTGCGCTGATCACTCTTGTGGTCCTGCTTCGCTTCCAGGGCCAGCGCGTGACGCGCCTGCTGCCGATGCGGGTGCGCGAGTTCTACGAGCGGTTTCACGAAGGCGCGACTGGCGCGTTGACCCCGAGCGTGCTCGTCATGGTGCTCGGCCTGACCGGCGTGGTCTGGCTCCTGGAGGGGGTGCGCATCTATTTCGTCATCCACGCCCTGAACCTGCCCGAGCTGGGGAGCCTGCGCATCAGCGCCTCGATCTTCGTGGCGCTCGCCGCCTCGCTGCTGACGGCCATTCCCCTCACCCCCGCGGGCATCGGCTTCGTTCAGGCGGGCATCGTGGGGGCGCTGGCCCTGTACGGCGTATCCGCGGAGGCGGGCACCGCGGTGGCATTCACCGACTTCGTGCTCAGCACGCTGAGCGTCATCGGCCTCGGCGGGATCCTCTACGCCTTCTCAGGCAAGATCCGCCGCGCGCACGGCGTGGCGAGCGCTCGATAGGGCAAGCGGGCCGCCACCCGCCGAGCTCGTCGGTACCTTTGTCCCATTGAGAGGAAGGGTGCCGACTGCGATTCTGCGGTTGCTTGCACGCACCACCGGGCGTTCCCGCCGGGTAGGCGACAGCACAGGACGAAAAGCGCATGACGCTGCAGACGCCACGGTCGTTCAACAGCTGGCTTCGAGGCCAGCTCAAGGAAAAGAAGATGAGTCAGCGCCAGCTGGCGCTCCAGTCGGGAGTCGATCACTCGACCATCTCCCGGCTCATCAAGGGCGACCGGATGCCCTCACTAGGGACTGCCACCAAGCTGGCCCGCGGGCTGCGCGAGATCCGCGAAGAGACCGATGGGCCCGGTTACTTCGCCACCCTCAACGCCCGCCAGGTACTGCCGACCACACGGGTCGAGTACGCGCTGCGTGGCGACGAGCTGCTCACTGAGTCTGACGTGCGCGAGCTGATGCAGACCTACATTGCGGTTCGCAGCCGCCGGGGGCGGACCGGCAATGGCAATGGCCTGACCGCCGAGCATGAGACTGCCGAGGAGCTCACCTCCGAGGCCTGAGGCTCTTCCCGGCGATTCTCTGCGTGCGCCGGACATGGAACGCCTTCGGCGGCAGTGTCGGGAGCTCGCTGGCACCGGCGTACAGCTGGGAGGCGCGGCGCACATTGACCGCGTCATAGCCCTCCTCCATCCCCGGCGTCTCCATGACGATCGTCGTGCGCCCCGGCAGCCGCGGGTCGCGCAGAATGGTTCCCAGCCCGACGGGACCGATCTGCCCCGCACCCAGATGCTCATGGCGATCGGAGCGCGATCCCAGCCTTGACCGCGAATCATTGAGGTGAATCAGGGCCAGCCGCTCGAGGCCAATGAGGGCGTCGAAGCGGTCAAGCACGGCCGTCGCCCCTTCGAGCGTGGAGATGTCGTACCCGGCGCCCCACAGGTGAGCGGTGTCCAGGCAGAACGCGAGCCGATCGCCGCCCCCGGTGGTCCCTTCCAGGATGCGCGCCAGCTCCTCGATGGTTGAGCCAAGGGTGTCTCCGCCACCTGCCGCATTCTCGAGCACCAGCCGCACGCCATCGGGTGTCTCCGCGAGCACGCGCGACACGTTCGCGGCCAGGAGCTCCAGGCCGGCGTCCGTCCCACCTCCGCGATGGGAGCCGATGTGCGTGTTGACCATGCTGGCCCCGTAGGCCGGAGCTCGCTGCACCTCGTAGATCAGGCCGGCGAGCGACTGGCTGGCGAACGGCTCAGCCGATCCCGCCAGGTTGATCAGGTAGCTGGCGTGAATGGCGATCGGCTCGATTCCCTCGCGGGCGCAATAGGCCACGAACTGCGGGGCGTCGGCGGGAGGCTCTGACCGGCGCCGCCAGGCCGTCGGGTTGTCGCTGAAGATCTGCAGTGCAGTCGCGCCGATCTGGCGCGCCCGCCGTGCCGCCTTGAGCAGCCCCTTGGCCACCCCCAGGTGGATGCCGACGCGAGGTGCACCTGCTGGCCAGGTGAGACGGCGACGAGGCTCGCGGCGTGCTACGGTGCGAGCCATGGATCCAAGCCCCAAGGAGCCGCGCGGCACGGACTTGCTGACGGTGGCCCTGCTGGTCTTCTTCCTGGCGCTGATCGGGATCGTGGCCGCCCTGCTGATCCTGCCTCAGATCGTCGGCTAGGCGTCCGACCCGCGCTCAGCGCCCCCTCCCGGATGTGCCCAGCACCGGCTCGATCAACCCGTAGCTCCCGTCCGACCGTCGATAGATGACGCAGATTCCCTCCGTCTCGGCGTTGAGAAACACGAAGAAGCCGTGGCCGAGCTCCTCCATCCGGGAGACCGCATCCTCCTCGAACATGGGAACCATGTCGAAGCGCTTGATCTTCACGACTCTCGGGTGACCGGTTTCGCCCTCGTCGTCTGCTGACTCAGATTCCTCCTCGGCGACGAGGGACGCCGGCTCGATCGCTTCCTCCGCCTGGCGTTCACGCACGCTGCGCGGCCGCTCGCGGGCGCGAACAACCTGTCGTTCCAGCTTGTCGATGACGGTATCGATGGCGGCGATCAGGGTGGGTCCGGCGGCTGTCGAGCGCACCACCGTCCCGTTGGTGACGAGCGTCACGTCGGCGACGTGGGCCATCTCCGACGAATGGGAGGCGTTGACCGTCAGTTCCACGGTTGCATCGGCATCAGGGTGGGCGATTCGGTCGAGGCGACGCAGCTTGTGCTCGATCTGGCTGCGGAGCCGGTCGCTCAGATCGAGGTTCCGGGCCTTGAGGGTGGTCCTCATCATCGGTCCTCCGCTGCGGTGTCCATACGGTAGCACCGTCGCCTTGTCCCGCCTGCGCGCTACACCTCCCGGGCGATGGCGAAGCCGTACACGTGCGTCGCGCCGGCGGATCGCAGGGCGAGGGCGCATGCCTCGAGAGTGGCCGAGGTGGTCAGGATGTCGTCGACCAGGATCGCCGTGGACGGTGCCTTCATCCCTTCGCCGATGTCGAAAGCGCCTCGCAGGTTGCGCAGACGCGCGGCGCGGTTGAGCCCATGTTGGCGAGTCGTGGCTCGTCTGCGGACCAGGAGATCCGCGACCGGCAGCTTCACTTCCCGCCCGAGCACCCCAGCCAGCAGAGCTGCCTGGTTGTAGCCGCGCTGGCGAAGCCGAGCCGGATGCACGGGAACCGGGACCAGGGGCGCACGTCCACTGATGGCCAGCAGCTCGTGCAGGGATGGTGCCGCCGCCAGGGCCAGCGGAGCGGCCAGACGCCCCGCGCTGCCGTACTTCAGGCGTTGCAGGGCGCGGCGCAGGACTCCGGAATGCTCGAATGCCGCTGACGCAAGGATCAGCGCATCCCCCACCACCATCCCCGGGTCGGGCGCGCTGAACTGCTCGCGAACGCGGGACAGAGGGCGAAGTGAGCCGAGGCACGCGTCACACAGGAGCCGCCCGTAGCGGCCACACCCTGCGCAGGCGGGAGGCAGCAGGACGTCGAGCAAGGCCACCAGCGGAGGATATCGCCGCCCAGTTACCGCCCCGTTATCCGGGCCTTAGCGGGCCAACGTCAGTCGAGCGGGGCGACCGCCACGATCTGGGAGCGATTGAGAAGCGCGAACTCGAACGAGGTCTTGAGCCTGCGATCGGACAGCCACCGCAGCCGGGCATCGAGCAGCGGCAGGAAGGGAGGATCAGTCGCCTGCAGATAGGGCATCAGGTCGGCTCCCGGGTAGAGGCTCACGGTGCCTTCCACGATGTGCGCGGCGGTGATGGCGATGATGCGTCGCGGGATCTTCTCAACGCGAACGTCCGCCAGGATGGGCGCGGACCGTGGAGCCATGCGCTGGCCGATTACCGCGAGTTCATGGAGCTGAATCACCATCTCGGGCAGGCTGTCGGACGTGGGCATGCCACGCCGGTTGAGGATCATCGCCTCATGCAGATGGACCGTTCCGGACTGCAGACTTACGAAGTCCGATAGCCGGCCGAAGCCACCCAGGTCGATCGATCCGCCCACGCGCAGGTCATTGCCGATCAGCTCGACGAGCTCGGTGTTGGCCGGCCGGGCGCGCTCAAAGGGGAGCGGCGCGCTGGTCTCGAACATCATTGCATCAACCCGTAGTCGAGCGGTTGGGCGAACTCGCTTCCGTCATAGATGAAGTGGAAGACCGAGTTGCCGGACAGCTCGAGGTCCCAGACGATGAACTGCAAGGTCAGGTTGACGGTGGATCCGCCGGACCCTCCGGCGTTTCCGCCCATCTGCACCTTGGCCTGTGGCGCATACACCGTACCGGCCATCACCACCGAGCCGCCTCCGTTGAGCAGCACCCAAGGCTGCTCATAAGACGCCGTCTCGGCGGGCGTTGCTGTCTGCCAGATGAGGACGTTGTTGTAGCTCTGGTTGGTGTAGCTCGTCCCGTTGTTCAGCAGGGTGACGCTGGCGATCGGATCGTAGGCGCGGACCTTGAAGGTCGCCCCGGCCCCAACGGAGATCTGCCCCATGGCGTTCCCGCCCGACGCGTCGCCAGTGTTGTAGATCAGGACTCCGCAGTTTGTCGTCGTGCAGGTGGTCGCCCACGTCGTTGCGATATTCGCGGGGACCGTTCCGGCAGGCACCGCGTAGACGGAGCTCTGCGCGCCGAGATCGAGCCCGCCCCCCTGGAGCACGTAGATGCCCGGGTGGAGGTAGGCGACTGACGTGTTCTTGAGCTGGATGCCGCCCTTGTAGACGCCCGGCTCCAGGGTCTGGGTGCTGTTGTTCAGGGTCAGCTTGGTCGTGCGCTGTACCTTCAGGCTGGTGGTATCGGTCGTCAGGAAGTTCGGGCTTCCTGGCGGAGGCAGCAGGACGGGTGGGGCGAGCGGATCGGGCTTCGGGTTCTGGTGCTGCAGCGGGGTGGGAGTGATGGTCAGCGCCTGCGGCTTGTACTCCCCGACGATGCGGATCGTCGGCCCGTTGGCGCCGAGAGTGAGGGTCGCGGAGTTTCCGTTGGTCGAGAGAGCACCGCCGTCCACGGCAAGGCAGGACGAGTTGATGTAGACGGAACTGTCGAAGGTGACTGTCGGACCTCCCGACAGAAGGAATGACGGACACCCCTGCCGCGCCTGCGGCCAGGTCGTGACGTGGGTATCGAGCAGGACGACCGAGTAGGCATTGTGACTGTTCTGTCCGTTTACGGCTGCGCCGCGGGTCGCCACGTTCAATGGCCCGCCGCCGAAGATCTGGCCGAAGAAGGTGGGCGCCTGGTCGAACAGATCGACCTGCACCGCAGGGCTGTGGCCCTGGCCATCATCCCAGCCGAGGGGGCAGGTCACCACGACGTTCGCCGGGTTGTAGTTGGGCAGGTTTGCGGCGACGCTGGCTTTGGCCGCAGCCACGATGGATGCCTGCGGAGCGCCTGGCGGGTACCCAACGTTCGCGCTGCAGCCCGGCGGCGTAAGTCCCTGGATCAGGTTGGCACCGGCCATGGCTGCAGCATCGGACGCGTCCTGCATCTGCCGTCGCAAGACGAGCGCCTGCGCGCCGTCGAAGAGGAGTGCCAGCATCATGATGATGACGACGAACGCGAAGGCGAAGATGACGAGGATCTGACCTTCCTCGGTCTTGGGTCGACGGGGCAGGAGCTTGAATCGAGTCAACATCTCAGTGGTTCACCAACATCGTCGTAGTGGATGAGAACGTAAAGCTGCTGAAGCCGAGCAGTGACGGGACGGACAGCGCCACGTTGGCGCTGACGGTGACCATCACCGGCGTTCCGCGCACATTCGTCGCGAGGGCGGCATCCGTGTCGCCGGTGCAGGTGGCAACTGCGCCGTAACAGACCGACACGGTGAGGTTGCTGCTCGCACCTTGTGCCCAGCTCAGGGCGACGTCCTTGATCGCCTGCTTTGAATCCAGTCCATAGGGCGTTCCGTTCGGGTACGGCGGGCAGGTGCCGCCGGGGTCCGGTGCAATCTCATCGGGCCCATGCGGCCCGGCCGGGCAGAGCGTGCTTGCGGAGCCGCCATGCACGATGGCGTAGCGCGCCGCCTCGCGAGAAGCCGTGGAGAGCGTGTCATTGACCCAGATGACCCGGCCGAAGTCGAAGATGCCGACCATCAGCAGAACGAAGATCGGGAAGACGAGTGCAAACTCGACCAGGGCCTGCCCGCGAGGCTTTCCTGGGGTCTTCATCGCCCGCGGACCACGGAGTAGGTCGAGTCGGCCGTCATGGTCCAAGTGTTCTGGGGCAGGAAGGGATAGGGCAGCAGGGTGCTGAAGTTCAGCGTGGTGCGGATGTGCGTCGTCGCGATCGGGTTGGCTACCGTGGCCCCGACGGCAACAGAGCTGACGGTATATGCGGCGACGAACACGGTCGGCGCGGTGCAGGTATCGATCACGCCACCGGCGCCGGGAGTGAAGCCGGGGGTGGTCTGCGCCTCTTCGCAGACGATGCGTCGCGCGTCGTTGGTTGCCGCAGCCACGCTGACGCTGTTGGTGGCGACGTACTCGGCGGCGTTGCGGGTTGCCGCCTGGAGCGTCATCCACGCCGAGTAGGCACGCGCCATGTCAGTGGCCCCGCCGACAAAGGCGAGCAGGAAGGGCAGGACGAGCGCCATCTCGACAAGGGCCTGCCCTCGCCGGGATGAACGGCCGCGACGCTGGAGTTTGGCTGGTTCTGCGAGCATGGTTCGTCCGTGTGGCTGTGATGCCATCATCGGAATTGGACCTTGCAGACAGCCTTGCAGCCATGCGGCAGTCGGATGGTAGCCGACCGGTACTTTCGTTCCGGGTCAGCCGCTCGCGTTCGGCGATTCTCAGTCGAGGGCGGTGACCTTGAGCTGGTCTCCCGTCTCTGTGCGGCTGGCCGCCAAGGCGCCTGACGGCAGCTCGATGCAGTCTCGCGCCCCCCGCGCCCACCACACGACCCGCCAGGGCCGAAGGACCGATACGGTCTTGCGCACCAGCCCCCCCTTGTCGATGAACGCCACATCGATGGGGTAGCGCATGAAGAACATGTGGATCGACTGGGTGCCTTCGATCAGCAATCCTTCGCCCGGGGCCAGGTGCGGGGTGGCCAGCAGCCCCACAGCCCGCTCAGGGAGGGAACGGGCAACCCGGCAGCGCTCGGCGATCGAGGTGCTGCGCGTCAGGTTGGCGATCCGGACGAATCGGCCCATGAGCCGATCGGTTCCTCCCGTGTACCCTCGTCGTTGGCGTCCACGGCCTCGCCGAGCTCATCGGCCGCCTCGGCTGGCAGCGTCAGGATGACCGTGGAGCCTTCACCGGGCCGGCTCTCGATCCGGATCTCACCATCCATGGCGGCCACCAGGCCGCGCGCGGCGTAGAGCCCGATCCCACTCCCATCGGTAGCCAGGCGGCGCGCCTCCGCGGATCGGAAGAATTGCTCGAATGCTCGCTCGCGCGTCGTCGCGTCCATTCCGATCCCCTCGTCGCTGATCGCGATCTCGGCGCGTGGCCGTCCACCGCGATCGGGCGTCTCCTGCGGGTACACGGTGACACGAACGGTCTTTCCCGGCTGGCTGTACTTGACTGCGTTGTCCATCACCGCCCACAGGACCTGTTCGAGTCGATCAGGATCGCCGACCACCAGCTGTGGCGATCCCTCGATCCGCAGCTCGAACCCGCGATCCGCGCGGAGCGCTGCCCACGTGCGCTCGATGATCGGTGCGGGGCGAAAGACCTCCTGCAGTGGAGTCAGCACCCCGACCTCGAGGCGCGACATGGCCAGCAGCTGGCCGACCATGCGCCGCAGCCGGTCGGCCTGGTGCGCAATCGACTCGAGGTCGGCCCGCGCCGAGGCAGCCAGGCCGCCCGTCTCCTGCACCTCGGCCGCCAGGGCACGGATGCTCGTGAGCGGCGTCTGGAGGTCGTGCGTGATGCCGCGCAGGAAGTCGGTCTGCACCCCCGCCACGCGATTGAGCTCATCGGTCTTGGCGCGCAGGCGGGTGTAGAGCAGCGCGTGCTCGATGGCCGTGGCGGCGTGCTGCCCGAGCAGGCTCAGCAGGTCGAGCTCGGCGGGTGACGGCGGTTGTCGCCCCTCCCAGGGCGCGAGCAGGATGGCGCGCAACTCGTCGCCGGCCGCCACGTCGACGATCACGAAGGCACCCCAAGGCCCGATGGCGTGGCGAGCACCTGGCCCGCTCTCACTGGCCTCTAGCGTGGATGCCCAGCGATGGACTTCGCCGATCGGGAGGGTCGGCGTGTCCAGCTCCTGCGGCGGGTAGACGCCGGTTGGCAGCGCGTCCTCGTCGGTCGAGCGCAGGACGGCCATGGCCCACGTCGGATCGCCCGCCAGGGAACAGGCGGCGGTGACCATCGAGCGCGCCGCGGCGGTGGCATCGAGCGTGATCGGGGCGGCGCGCACCTGGGCCGCCAGCTCGGAGATCTGGCGATTCCGTTCGTCGAGGGCGCTCGCCAACCGCCGCTGCGCACCGGTGAGCGATTCATCGGCACTGGAGCCATCGATGGCGGGGTTCGGCAGCCCGCGCCTTGCCAGCTCGACCATGGAGCGGGCCTCGTCGGTGACGGCGCGGCCGGCCACGACGGTCACCACCGCGGCCCACAGCGCGGCGCCGATGGTGGCCACCAGGAGGGCGGTTCCCAGTCCAACGCGCCCCAGCCAGTCACCAGCGGCGCTGGCCAGGAAGGCGAAGGCGATGAGTGGCGGCAGCGCCCCGATCAGCAGGACGGCGAGCAGTCGGAGCGATGGGCGACCGAGGTCCACGGTCAGACGGCGGCAGTCGTGACGCCCAGCCGCTCAGAGACCAGCCGATACCCGATCCCACGCTCGGTGAGGAGGTACTGAGGATGGTCTGGGTCCTCTTCGAGCTTGCGCCGCAGGCGACGCACGGTGACCCACACGTACGAGGGGTCCGCCCCATCGGATTCGGCCCAGACGCGCTCCAGGATGGTCTCGGTCGGGACCGTGCGATCAGGAGAGGCGATCAGGACCTGCAGCAGGCGGACCTCGGTCGGGGTGAGCGGCTGCGTGCCCGATCCGGTCGTGACCCGCCGCGAGGCAAGGTCGATCTCGAGCGCCCCACCGCCCAGCGTCAGGTGCGAGCGCCCCGCCGTGCGGCGCAGGACACGCTGCACGCGAGCCACCAGCTCGTCGGGATTGAACGGCTTGGTGATGTAGTCCTCGGCGTAGTCCTCGAGCGCCCGCACCTTTGCCTCGGATGCATCGACCGCCGACAGGACGATGATCGGCAGGTCGGCGATGCGCTTGACCCGGGCCGACAGCTCGAAGCCGTCGATCCCCGGCATCATCAGGTCGATGATCAGGATTGCCGGCCAGCCGCGGTCGAGCTGGTTGAGGGCTGCGGCGCCTGAGGACGCGGTGCGCACGTCGTACCCCTCTCGCGACATGCGCCGCGCGAGGACCGCCAGGAGGGTCGGGTCGTCATCGACCAGCAGGATGGCCGGCCGCAGCGCCGGCAGCATCTAGATGCTCGGGCCCGAGATCACGGTGATGACGGCCGGACCGAGAATCACGATGAAGATCGTGGGGAAGATGCAGCCGACCATCGGGAAGAGCATCTTGACCGGCGCCTTGGCAGCCGCTTCCTCGGCGCGCTGACGGCGCTCGACGCGGAGCTGCTGTGATTGGATCTGCAGCACCTTGGCGATCGGCACACCCAGCTGCTCGGCCTGGACGATGGCGCCGATGAAGTTGGTGATCGGCTGGGCATCAGCGCGCGATGCCACATCCCGCAGCGACTCGCGGCGCGTTCGCCCCATGCGGATCTCGGCAAGGGCCTGGCGGAACTCGTTGACCAGCGGCCCTTCCATCTTCTCGACCACCTTGGCCAGCGCAGCGTCGAAGCCGAGCCCCGCCTCGACCGAGATGGTGAGCAGGTCGAGCGCGTCGGGCAGCTGGAGGACCATGGCGAAAGAGCGTGCCTTGATTCGCCGGCCGAGCCAGAACTCGGGCGCCACGAAGCCAATCGCACCACCCGCCAGGGCAAAGACGAAGCCGATCTGGACTTTCCCGATCAGGAGGCCCACGAAGAAGCCGAGGACCGCGAAGATGATGGCCACCAGGATCTTGACCCCCATCCAGTCCGCGCCACGCAGGCCGCCGGGATAGCCGGCCTTCTCCAGCTTGGAATCGGTGCGGGCGATGATTCCGCCCTGGTCGCCGCGCCGGGCGATCCGCGCCAGTCGCTTGACGATCGGACGCATGACCCGCTCGAAGAACGGCTGCTGCAGCTCGAACTCCTCGAGCGTCTTCGGTTGGACGACAAGCTGCTCGAGGCGTGTCTGGACTGCGTCCTTCCCAGGTCGGCCGGCGAGGCCGACAGTGATGAGCAGGACGGCGGCCGCGGCCAACGCGGCGATGACGATCTCGGATGGCATGTTGGTTAGACCTTGATGTCGACGATGCGTCGGATAAACACGTAGCCGATGGCCATGCTGATGAGGCCGATTGCGAAGAAGATGACCCCTGTCGGCAGGCCGAAGGTGGTCGGCGGGCTCTTGAGCATGTTTAGCATGTATGACGGGCTGATCAGGAACAGGATGCCGGCCAGGCCGACCGGGAGCAGGGTGATCACGTAGCCGCTGTAGCGCTGCATGGAGGTGAGGACCCGAATCTCGCCCTGGATGCGGACGCGCTCGCGGATGGTGAACGCGATCGAGTCGAGGACGGTGGCCAGGTTGCCACCGACCTGGCTCTGGATATTGATGGCCGTGACCATCAGCTCCAGGTCCTCGGAGGCGACGCGGCGCACCAGGTTGTTGAGCGCGGGCTGGAGGGCGACGCCAAGGCTCATCTCACGAACGACGCGCTCCATCTCTTCGGAGATCGGCGGACGGGACTCGCGAGTGACGAGCTCGATGCCCTGCAGGAACGAGGATCCGGCTCGCAGCGAGTTGGCCAGCAGTGTGATGGTGTCAGGCAGCTGGTCGGCGAAGGCCTGCAGGCGTTTGGCCTGCCGACGCTTGAGGTAGAAGCGCGGGAAGTAGGCGCCGATGGCGAAGATGATCGCGAGCGAGATCGGGTTCTGGAAGCCGGGGATGATGGTTCCCAGCACGAAGGCGAACGCGACGAAGAGGAACGGCGACAGCGCCCAGGCCACGACGAACTCCGATGGCCGCAGCTTCAGGTCCGCTCGGGCGATGTCCACCGAGAGGCGAGCGGCCATGCCCTGGCTGTCGAGTGCACGATCGACTCCGGCCAGGACGGCAGAGCTGCGCTCCGCGCTCTCTGCGCGAACAGCTCCCTGCGCACGTGCGTAGCGCTCGAGGCGCGACGTGACGCCACCGGAGCCACCGCTCATCGCGACGCCAACGGCGATCAGCAGGACGGCTCCGGCAGCGAGTCCGGCGATCAGGAACGGCAGCATACCCATGGATGGCGACTCCTAGAAGGGTGAGCCGAAGACATTGGGCGGCAGGTGGATCCCGGCCTGGTCGAACTTCTCGACGAACTTGGGTCGGATCCCGGTCGGCTTGAGCTTGCCCTGGATCTTGCCCTCAACGACTCCGCTCTGCTCGAAGACGAAGATGTCCTGCATCACGATCACGTCGCCCTCCATCCCTTGCACCTCGGTGATGGCGACGATCTTGCGCGACCCATCCTTGAGGCGGTTCTGGTGGACGATCAGGTCAACCGCCGAGGCGACCTGCTCCCGAATGGCCTTCAGTGGCAGGTCCATCCCGGCCATCATGACCATCGTCTCGAGGCGCGACAGCATGTCACGCGGCGAGTTGGCGTGCCCTGTGGACATGGAGCCGTCATGGCCGGTGTTCATGGCCTGCAGCATGTCAAGGGCCTCGGAGCTGCGGCACTCGCCGACCACGATCCGGTCAGGACGCATGCGGAGGGCATTGCGCACCAGTTCGCGGATCGGGATGGCGCCCTTGCCCTCGATATTCGACGGCCGCGCCTCCAGCGTCACGACGTGCTCCTGCCGGAGCTGCAGCTCGGCGGCATCCTCG
>Ga0193751_1001607_pt1 | contig 14300 bp, 13 predicted proteins | sample L1c2metaG_FD_143050 | JGI IMG/M metagenome (GOLD analysis project Ga0193751, IMG submission 143050) | Soil microbial communities from a riparian zone of the East river system, Colorado, United States - L1c2 | ecosystem: Environmental > Terrestrial > Soil > Riparian zone | place: USA: East River... | reverse complement strand
GCTGGGATGGCTGAGCTGTTCCTAGTGGAGGCCGTGAACGACGCGCTCCACGTCGAGCTCGCCCGCGACGAGAGCGTGATGGTGATGGGCGAGGACGTCGGCCGCGCGGGCGGTGTCTTCCGCGCCACGGCCGGGCTGCGCGAGCGCTTCGGCGAGAACCGCTGCGTCGACACGCCGCTCGCCGAGGCGGGGATCCTCGGCAGCGCGATCGGTCTCTGCATGGCGGGCTGGCGGCCGGTTTGCGAGATGCAGTACGACGCCTTCTCGTATCCCTGCCTCGACCAGCTGATCACCCACGTCGGGCGGTACCGGTGGCGCACCGGCGGGAAGATGGAGTTCCCGCTCGTCGTGCGGATGCCGTACGGCGGCGGCGTGCGCGCGCCCGAGCTGCACGACGACTCGCCCGAGGCGTACTACGTCCACACCCCCGGCGTGAAGGTCGCGATCCCGTCGACGCCTGCCGACGCGAAGGGGCTGCTTGCCGCGGCGATTCGCGATCCCGACCCCGTCGTCGTGCTCGAGCCGAAGCTCATCTACCGGGGGGAGAAGCAGGAGGTGCCCGAGGGCGAGCACGTCGTCCCGCTCGGGCAGGCTCGGCTCGCGCGCGAGGGCACGGATGTGACACTCGTCGCCTACGGCGCGATGGTGCCGGTGTGCGAGCGTGCGGCGAGCGCGCTCGAGGGCGAGGCCTCGGTGGAGGTGCTCGACCTCCGCTCGCTCCGGCCGCTCGACGAGGACGCGCTGCTTGCGTCGGCGGCGAAGACCGGACGCGTCGTCGTGGTGCAGGAGGCGCCGCGGACGGCGGGCTTCGGCGCGGAGATCGCGGCGATCCTCGCGGAGAAGTCGATTCTCGATCTCCACGGCCCCGTGCTGCGCGTGACCGGCTTCGACGTCCCGTATCCGTACTGGAAGATCGAGGACCGCTACATGCCGTCGGTCGAGCGGGTCTCCGCGGCGGCGCGGAAGCTCCTTCAGTTCTGATGGCGTACGAGTTCAAGCTGCCCGACCTCGGGGAGGGCCTGACCGAAGGCGAGATCGCGCGCTGGCTCGTCGAGGAGGGGCAGGACGTCGCCGAGGACGAGCCGCTCGTCGAGATCGCGACGGACAAGACGACGGTCGAGATCCCGTCGCCGGCGAGCGGGAAAGTGTCCCAGATCCTCGTAGCCGAGGGCCAGGTCGTGCCGGTCGGGACCGTGCTCGTCGTGATCGGCGGCGACGGTTCTGGACACGTCCCGGTGCCTGGCACCGAGACGCGTCCGGAAGGGACACGGCCTGCCGCGCGTCCCGCCGGAAAAGCGAAGGTGCGCGCAACGCCTCTCGTTCGCAAGGTTGCCCAGGAACTCGGCGTCGACCTCGCGGATTTGACCGGCACAGGCCCACAGGGACGGATCACCGAGGAGGACGTTCGAGCTGTCTCCTCGGGCCATGTCCCGGTGCCAGGCACCGGGACTAGTCCCGAAGGGACACGCGTCGCGCTGCGCGGCATCCAGCGGCAGATGTTCGAGCACCTCACGCGCGCTCACCGCGAGATCCCGGCCGTGACGTGGGTGGAGGAATGCGACTTCTCGAACGTCGAGCTGAAGCAGCTCCTGCCGCTCGTCCTGCACGCGGTCACCGGGTCTCTCCGCGAGTTCCCGGAGCTGAACGCGCGCGTCGAGGGCGGCGAGCTCATCCTCCTCGACCGCTACGACATCGGCGTCGCCGTCCAGACCGAGCAAGGGCTCGTCGTCCCGGTGGTGCGCGGCTGCGACCGACTCTCGCTCGACGAGCTCGACGCCGAGGTCCGGCGCCTCGCGGACGCCGCCAACGCGGGGACGCTGAAGCCCGAGGAGCTGCGCGGCGGCACGTTCACCGTCACCAGCGCGGGCAAGGCGGCGGGGCTGTTCGTCACGCCGCTGATCAACCATCCGGAGGTCGCGATCCTCGGCGTGCACCGGATCGACGAGCGGCCCGTCGTCCGCGACGGCGAGGTGGTTGTTCGCAGGATGGGAAACGTCTCGGTCACGTTCGACCATCGCGTGATCGACGGCAAGCGCGCCGCCGAGTTCGGGCTCGCAGTGATCGCGCGGCTCGAGAGCTAGGGAGGGCTTGGCAAAACAGTGGCTGTGCCGCAGGGCCGCGCTGGGGCGCCGCGACTCCTCGCTTCGCTCGTCGGCCTGCTTCGCCGACTGCGGCGTCCTCAGTCGCGCCGCTAGAACACCGCTATCGGCGCTCCCTGCGTCCTTCGCCTCGCGACGCCCAACGCACCCCTGCGGCGAGCACCGTCCCGCCAAGCCCTCCTAGGCGGTCGCCTCGAGGTGTGGCTCGAGCATCGACTCGATCCGCGGCGCGGTCGCCCGCCCATCGAGCCGGGAGACGACACGCCTGTCGACCACCAGGGCGAGGGACGGCACCTTGCGCACCCGGAACTGCTCCGCGAGGTCGGGCCTGTCGTCGATGTCGACCCTGCTCACGCGGAGCCGGCCGCGCTCCTTCCGCGCGATGTGCGCGAGCAGGCTCTCCATCCGCCGGGCGGGCCCGGACTGGTGAGAGGTGAAGAACACGAGCAGGGGACGGTCGTCAGGAGCCATAGGCAAACCTCCTAGCGGGTCTGCGCGCACAACGGACGAGAGGGGCGCGCGGTTACGGTTCCCGCATGGGCTCGTGGTACTGGATCGGAGTCTCGGTCGGGTTCGGCACCGCGGCCGGTGTGCTGTTCTCGAGCTTCGCCGGGGCCACCCGGGGAGCGTTGCTGGCCGTGATGATCGCCGCAGGCGGCGCGGGCGCGGCGCTCGGCTACGGCGTGGAGTCGTGGCAGGCGGGCGGCTGGATCGACCGGCTCGGCGGAATCCTGGGCGGGCTTGCCGGCTCGCTCGGCGGTGCGCCGGTCGTCAGGGGGGCGCTTCGGCGCGGTGGGACGCGCGGAGCCACTGCCACGCTGGTGAGCGGCGCCGCCCTCGCGGTGGCGGCCGCCGCCTGGATCCCCGTCGTCGGCTACCTCGAGGCGCTCGCGCTACCCGCAGTCGCCGCGCGGCTCCGCCGGGCGCGGCCCGAGCGCTACGCCGGTTTGCGGACGCTCGCGCGCGACGAGTAAGGCCCGCGTCATGCCGAAGAAGCTCGTCCTGATCGTCGTGGACGGGATGACCCCGGCGGCGTTCGAGCGCGCGCTCGCCGGCGGCCGCGCACCGGCCCTGTCCTTCCTCGCCGAGCACGGCGACTATCGACAGGCGACCTCGGTCTTCCCGTCGCTCACGCCTGTCTGCATCACGTCGATCGCGACCGGCGCCGGCCCCGGCGTTCACCACATCCCCTCGCTCGTCTGGTGGGACCGGCAGGAGCGGCGGATCGTCGAGTACGGCTCCTCCTTCGCCGCTCTCCGCGCGGCCGGGCTCTCGCAGTCGCTGCTCGACCCGATCTTCAACATGAACGCGCGCCACCTCGCCCGTGACGCCACCACGATCTACGAGGCGCTCGAGGACGCCGACCTCGTCGCGGCCGCGGTGAACATCACGTGCTATCGCGGCCGGCACCGCTACCTGCTGACCCTCCCCGGCATGCACCGCACAGCCCACGGGCCGCGCCGGTTCTTCTTCTATGGCCTCTTCGAGTCGGATCGGACGGGAGCGCCGTTCGCCTTGCGCAGCCGCCGCGCCGGCTCGGTCGACGCGTACGCCGCCGCTGTCGGGCGCTGGCTCGTCACGCGCGACGGCTTCGACTTCCTCGCCTACTACCTCTCCGGCTACGACTTCGCTTCGCACGAGAGCGGTCCGGACGGCGCGGCTGCGGATCACGCGCTCGAGCAGATCGACGTCGCGGTGGGCGCCGTGCTCGATGCGGCGGGCGGGCCGGACGAGTTCCTCGAGCGCTATGCGGTCGCGCTCCTCTCGGACCACGGCCAGACCTCCGTGGAGCACGCGGCGCGGCTGGAGACGCCCTTCGCGGACATCGCCCACGAGGTCGTCGTCGCCGCGTCGAATCGCGCCGGGCAGGTCTATCTCCTCCCCAACGCACGGATCGACGCGGCGGAGCTGGCGCGGCGGCTCGACGGCTTCGCGGCCGTCGACGTCTCGCTCCGCCGCGAGGGGGACGAGGTGATCGCGCGCCGGGACGGCGCGGACGCTCCGGTGGACAAGCTCGACCACCCTGACGCGGCGCGACGGGCGCGATCGGCGCTCGCGAACCCGAATGCCGGCGAGTTGCTCGTCTCTGCGGCGGAGGGGTGGGAGCTCGTCGACCTCGGCGGTCGGCATCACGCCGGTGGCGGCAGCCACGGCTCGCTCGTCGCGGGCGACTCGCTCGTCCCGCTCGTGACCGTCGGCCTCCGAGCCGAGCCGCGACGCATCACCGAGGTCGCCCCCGCCGTGCTCGAGCACTTCGGGGTGGCGGTGCCAGAGTCGATGGAGGCGCTCGCCGGTGTCGGCTGAGGAGCGTGCGCGGATGGTCGAGTGGCAGCTCCGTCGGCGCGGCATCGAGGACGAGCGGGTGCTCGCCGCGATGGGATGCGTGCCCCGCGAGCTGTTCGTGCCTCCGGAACTGCGCCGGGTCGCATACGACGACGCCGCGCTGCCGATCGGCGAAGGACAGACCATCTCGCAGCCGTACATGGTCGCGCTCATCGCCGAGCAGCTCGCGCTGCGCGGAAGCGAGCGGGTGCTCGACGTCGGCACGGGCTCCGGTTACCAGGCCGCGGTGCTCGCCGAGCTCGCGGCCGAGGTGCACACGATCGAGCGGATCCCGGAGCTCGCGGAGCAGGCGCGCGCCAGCCTCGCCGCGGCCGGCTACGGGGCACGCGTGCACCTCCACGTCGGCGACGGTACGCTCGGCGTCCCGGACTGCGCGCCGTTCGCGGCGATCGCCGTCGCCGCCGCCGCGCTCGAGCCGCCGCCGGCGCTCTACGACCAGCTCGAGCCGCGCGGCCGCCTCGTCGTCCCCGTCGGCGGAGCCGGTGGGCAGTGGCTCGAGGTCGTCGTGCGGACGCCCGAGGGGCCGGCCGTCATCCGCAGCGTTCCCTGCCGGTTCGTGCCTCTCGTCGCCGGGCGGTAGCCGAGTTGAGGCCCGACCCACGTGGGCAGACGCTACCCTCGCGGCGACCGTGGAACGTCCGGCCGCCACCGTTCGCCCCTCGCGGCCGCGCGTGCTCGCGGCGCTCCGCTCGCCGCATAACTGGCGGCAGCTCGGCAAGTTCTGCGCCGTCGGCGTGGTCGGCTACGCCATCAACCTCGCGGTCTACGACGCGCTGCTGCACGCGCGAATCCACTACCTCGTGGCCGCGACGTGCTCGTTCCTCGTCGCCGTGACGAGCAACTACACCTTGAACCGGCTCTGGACGTTCCGCGAGCACCGCGGGCACGTCGGAATCCAGGGGATGCGCTTCTTCGTCGTCTCGCTCGTCGCACTCGGCGCCAACCTCGCCGTGCTCCACCTTCTGATCGCCTACGGAGGGCTCGGCAAGCTTTCCGCGCAGGCCGCTGCGATCGTCCTCGTGACGCCGCTCAACTTCGTCGGGAACAAGCTCTGGTCGTTCCGCAGCGCGAAAGCGTAAGTAGCCTTCGTGCGGTGAGGGGTCTCGCCGCCGCCACCCTCGCCGCGCTCACCGTCGCCGCCGTTCTCGCTTCCTCGGCGTTCGCCTCGACGCGCACCGCCCCGCCGGCTCCGATCTTCGACGGGAAGGGGCACCTCATCCAGACGCCGTTCGTCCCGCAAGGGCGGAAGTCTTCGCTCACGCAGGAGCAAGCGCTCCGGGACTTCGAGCGCTACCCGAAGGTCGCTGCGTGGCTGCGGCGCTACCCGCGCTCTGGAATCAGCGACGAGGCGACGTACGACCGGAACGCAGGCGACTGGACGGTCAAGATCTGGTGGAGCGGGCGGAACGTCTCGGCGGGCGAGATCGCGCAGGGCACCGTGCTCGACGCGACCGGCGTCGTGACCGAGGCGTGGACGGGTGCGCAGGTGGCCTGGGGGATGGCGCGCGGCTCGCCCGGCGCGTTCGGCGGCACCGCGATCAACAACCCGTGGGTCTGGGGAGCGTTCTGCCTCGTCTTCCTCGTCGGGCTCGGCGACTTCCGGCGGCTGTTCTCGCTCCGCAATCTCGACCTTCTGTTCCTCCTCTCGCCGACGGCGTCGCTGTGGTACTTCAACCACGGCGACGTCTTCACGGCGGTGCCGCTCTTCTATCCGCTGCTCGTCTGGGTCGTGCTCCGCGGGACGTGGATCGGCGTGCGCAACCGCGGCACCCCGGGCGCTCCGCGCTGGCCGGTCTGGGTGCTGCTCGGCGCCACGATCTTCCTCGCGGGCTTCCGCGTCGGGCTCAACATCGAGAAGTCGAACGTGATCGACGTCGGCTACTCCGGGGTGATCGGCGCCGAGCGGATCGTGAAGGGACAGGCGCCGTGGGGGAATTTCCCCGTTGAGCACACGGGCAAGCCGTGCGGATCGGCGGACGCGTCGGGCGAGATCCGCAACTGGGTCCAGACGAACGGCCGCTGCGAGAGCGCGAACCCGGAGGGGGACACGTACGGGCCGGTCGCCTACGAGTCGTACATCCCCGGCTATCTCGCGCTCGGCTGGAGCGGAAAGTGGGACACCCTGCCGGCGGCGCATTTCACCTCGATCGCCTTCGATCTCCTCACGCTGCTCGGCCTCTGGCTCGTCGGGCTGCGCTTCGGCGGTCAGCGGCTCGCTGCGGTGCTAGCGTTCGCGTGGGCGGCGTATCCGTTCACGCAGTACGCGTCGCAATCGAACACGAACGACGCGATCATGCCGTGCTTCCTCGTCTGGGGCTTCTGGCTCGTCTCGAAACCGGTGGCTCGGGGCGTCTTGGCTGCGTTCTCGGGCTGGGCGAAGTTCGCCTCCCTCGTCGTTGCGCCGCTCTGGCTCACCTATCCGGGCCGGCGCCCGAGCCGGGGCGCTGTCGTCGGCTTCGCGGCCGCCACGCTCGCCGTCTTCTCGATCCTTCTCCTCGCGCCCGACCCCTTCCACGAGGCGCACGTCTTCTGGACTCGGACGGTCGGCTTCCAGATCGGTCGCGCCGCGCCGTGGTCTCTCTGGGACTGGCGCCAGTACCACGCCCGCGGGTTGCCGGACCTCCACATCGTCCAGCACGTGCTGCAGGGGCTGCTCCTCGCGGGAGCGATCGGCGCCGCCTTCTTCCCGCGCCGCAAGTCGCCGCTCCAGCTCGCGGCGCTCACGGCGGCGCTGCTCGCCGGCTTCGAGCTCATCGTGACGTACTGGCTCTACACGTACATCCCGTGGTTCTTTCCCTTCGCCGCGCTCGCCCTGCTCGCGCCGGCGCTGCCGCTGCGCCAGCTCGTCACCGTCTCAGACAGCGACGCGGACGAGCTCGATCGACTCGGCGCGCCCCGCCTCCGAGCACGTGACGAGGACGCCCTCCAGCCGCACGTCGCCTTCCGCCGGCTCGAACCGGACGGGTAGGCGCGTCCGCATCCGGGAGATCGCGAGCTCCGACCGGACGCCGATCACCGAGTCGTGCGGTCCGGTCATGCCCGCATCGGTCACCGCCGCCGTGCCGCCGGGGAGGATGCGCGCGTCGTTCGTCTGGACGTGCGTGTGGGTGCCGATCACGGCGGTGACCCGGCCGTCGAGCCACGTCGCGAGCGCGACCTTCTCGCTCGTCGCCTCGGCGTGGAAGTCGACGACGACGACCGGCGCCGCGGCGCGCGCCTCCTCGACGAGCTCGTCGACCATCTCCCAGGGCGAGACCGGCGTGGGGAGAAAAAGCTGGCCCAGCAGGTTGAGGACGGCGACGGCGACACCGTTCCGCGCCTCGACCACGGCCAGCCCGTGTCCCGGCGCCTGCGAGCCGGAGTTCGCCGGCCGGATCACACGCTCGCTCTCGGCGAGGTAGCCGGCGATCCCGCCTCGGCGGTAGGTGTGGTTGCCGAGGGTGACCACGTCCGCTCCGGCGTCGAGCAGCTTGTCGGCGAGCTTCGGCGTGATGCCGGCGCCGTCGGCGGCGTTCTCCCCGTTGACGATCGCGAGGTCGGCCTCGTACCTCTCGCGCAGCGCCGGCAGGTGCTCTTCGATCGCGCGCCGCCCCGGGACGCCGAAGACGTCCGCGAGGAAGAGGATGTTCAACCGTGCAGGTCCCTCTAGCCGGTCGTGAGCACCGGCGCCGTGCGGACCTCGACGGTCACGTGGTTCCCGGCGTCGTTCGTGTAGCGCGCGAGCGCCTGCTGCTCGATCGCCGCGAGGTTGGCGACCCGGCCGAGCTTCGTCGCGCCGCTGACGACCGAGGTGCCGACGGTGAGCGCGGGATCGGCGACGAGCTGCGTCACCGCGACGACGAGCGATGGACCGGTCTGTGGCTGGATGTCGATCTCGGAGCCGTAGTGCTTGCCCACGACGACGAACGGCCGGATCGCGACGACCGTCCCGTCCACGGGTGAGTAGACGTCGCTGCCGACCGGCGCGCCGACGTCGATCGCCGACGTCCCGCCGCCGCCGAGCTGGTACCACCGCGGCGAGCCGCCGCCTCCTCCGAAGATGCTGTGGACGATCCGCTGCACGAGACCCTCGTTGGCCTGATGCCCGATCGGCTTGAGCGAGAGCGCGCCGTCGTGTGCGGTGTGATAGCCGATCGCGGTCAGGCGGTACTGCGAGACAGGGAGTTGGAGGCTCACCGGCCCGTGCAGCGCGACGATCTCCGGGGTCGGTCGCGTCTGCGCGACCGTCGCCTGGCTGGGGCGGGGGACGATCACCGACGTCGGCACCGTCCTGCCGCTGAACGCGGTCAGGCCGAGGGCCACGAGAAAGACCGCGGACAGGAGGACGAGAAGGGCGACCCGGCGCGCCCGGCGCGCGGCGCGGGCCTGCTGGCGTTCGACCCGCCGCCTCCCCGTGAGGCGCGAGGACGGCATGTCGCGCAGGACCTTATCGAACTGCCGCGGCTCGTCCCAATAGTCAAGCGCCAAATTCCCCTGGATCCGGCTGGAGGCAGAGATACCATCGCCCGCATGACGCCGCCTGCGTCTGTGCCCATCGAGATCCCGCGCTGGGCGCAGCTCGTGCTGCTGCCGCTCCTGTTGCTGCTCGTATGGGTGGTGGCGGGAGCGGTGCGTCACGTGCTCTTCCTGTTCCTCGTGGCGCTGCTCATCGCCCTGCTCCTCAACCCGCTCGTCCGGGGGCTCGGACGGGCCTGGATCCCTCGCGGACCGGCGGTTGCGCTCGTCTATCTCGCCTTCGCAGCGGTCGTCGCACTTACGATCCTCGGTCGTGCAGCAGACGCGCAGCACCGCCCACCGAGTGGACAACTACTTTACGGTCGAGTCCGGACACCCACGGCGGTCCGGCGCCGAGCAGGATCTCGCGCGCTTCCAGACGTGGTTGGACCACCACCACCTGAGCGGCGTCCACGTGCAGCGGGAGGGCCGGAAGTTCCTCAACCAGGTCGGGACGAAGGACGTCCAGAAGTACACGACCAGGGCGTTGCGCTGGGCGGAGGGAGCCGGGCTGACCGTCGTCACGCTCCTCTTCGACGCGGTGCTCGTGGTCGTGATCTCGATCTACATGCTGCTCGACATGCAGCGGCTGACGAACGCGGTCGACCGACGCTTCCCGCCGCGTGGTCGCGGCGGGCTGATCGTGCGGATGGAGCAGGCGGTCGCGAGCTACGTGAAGGGCCAGTTCCTCCTGTCGCTGATCATCGGCGTCAGCGTCGGGCTCGGGCTGTGGATCCTCGGGATGGTGGGCCTGATGCCGCACGGCGGGCGATACGCAGTTGCGTTCGGCGCCTGGGCCGGGTTCACCGAGCTCATCCCCTACGTGGGGCCGTGGCTCGGCGCCGTCCCGCCGGTGCTGTACGCGCTTGTCCAGCACCCGCTATCCGCACTCTGGGTCGCGGCTCTCTTCCTCGGCATCCAGCAGCTCGAGGGTCACGTCGTCGTGCCGAAGGTGATGGGGCGCTCGCTGCGCCTCCACCCGCTGCTCGTGATCTTCGGCCTGCTCGCCGGCGGCGAGATCTACGGGTTCCCGGGAATCCTCGTCGCGCTGCCGCTGCTCGCGGCCGGGCGGGCCGTGTGGGAGTTCTTCTCGGAGCGGGTCGAGCTCGAGAAGTGGACGGACGAAGCGCCGCTCGCCGAGCTCGGGCTTGAGACCGGGGAGACGGCAATGCCGGAAACGCCTCCCGCGCCCGCCGCCTGAGCGGCAGCGCGGCGTACTCTTTCCGCGGATGAGCTCGTTCCCGGTCACGCGGCTCCGACGCTTCCGCCGCACGGCTCCGCTGCGCGGGCTCGTGCGCGAGACGCGGCTTTCGCTCGACCAGTTCGTCATGCCGCTCTTCGTCGCGCCCGAGCCGCTCGCCAACGAGGCGCTGCCCGGCATGGCCCGCGTCGACCTCGAGGGGCTGTTGCGCGAAGCGGACTCGCTCGTCGCGTCCGGCGTCCGGGCCGTGATGCTCTTCGGCGTCCCCGAGGTGAAGGACGAGGAGGCGACGGGCGCTTGGGAGGAGGACGGGATCGTCCAGCTCGCGCTACGTGCCCTCCGGCCGCGCTACCCGGAGCTCGTGCTCCTCACCGACGTCTGCCTGTGCGAGTACACCTCGCACGGCCACTGCGGCGTCGTCGTCGACGACCACGTCGACAACGACCGGACCCTCGAGCTGCTCGCGCGCACCGTGGTCAGCCACGCCGAGGCCGGGGCCGACGTCGTCGCGCCGAGCGACATGATGGACGGCCGGGTCGCGGCGATCCGCGAGGCGCTCGACGACCACGGCCTAGAGACGACGCCCATCCTCGCCTACTCCGCGAAGTACGCCTCCGCCTTCTACGGCCCGTTCCGCGAGGCGGCCGACAGCGCGCCGGCGTTCGGCGACCGGCGGGGCTACCAGATGGATCCGGCCAACGTCCGCGAGGCGCTGCGCGAGTGCAAGATCGACCTCGCCGAGGGGGCCGACGCGATCATGATCAAGCCGGCCCTGCCGTACCTCGACGTGATCCGCGCCGCGCGCGAGGCGTTCCAGGTGCCACTCGCGGCCTACAACGTCTCCGGCGAGTACGCGATGGTGAAGGCCGCAGCGCGCGCGGGCTGGCTCGACGAGCAGGCAGCCGCGCTCGAGTCGCTTACGGCGATCAAGCGCGCCGGCGCCGACCTGATCGTCAGCTACTGGACGCGCGACCTCGCGGCGTGGCTGTAGGAGCTCATCAGGCACCACCGGCAGGCTCCGCGCCGGCTGCAAAGCGTCGCGCTGCGGCGTCCTCAGTCGCGCCGATAGGACCACTATCGGCGCTCCCTGCGTCCTTGCATCGCTCGCTTTTCGCGCGGCGCGAAGCGTGCAGTGGCACCTGACGAGCTCCTAACCGGGCGCTCGCAGCTCTACCGCCGCGCTCTCGAGCTGATTCCCGGCGGCGTGAACTCGCCCGTGCGGGCGATGCGCGCCGTCGGGCTCGACGAGCCGCTCTTCGTCCGCAGCGGCAAGGGCGCCTACGTGGAGACGGAGGATGGGCGCCGGCTCCTCGACTGGGTCATGTCCTGGGGGCCGCTCCTCTTCGGCCACGCCGACGCGGAGGCGGTGGAGGCCGTTCGCGACGCGGCGCTCCGCGGCACGAGCTTCGGCGCGGCGACCGAGGCGGAGGTCGAGCTCGCGGCCGAGATCGTCGACGCGGTGCCGTCGGTGGAGAAGGTGCGTCTCGTCTCCTCGGGCACCGAGGCCGCGATGAGCGCGCTTCGGCTCGCGCGCGCCTTCACGAAGAAGGACCGGATCGTGAAGACGGCCGGCGGCTACCACGGCCACGCCGACGCGCTGCTCGCGAACGCCGGCTCGGGGCTGGCGACGTTGGGCATTCCGGCCTCGCCGGGCGTGCCTGCGGGAGCCGCCGCCGACACGATCGTCGTGCCGTACAACGACCCGGACGCCGCCGCCGAGGCCGTCCTGCGGTACGGCGACGGGCTCGCCGCGATCATCGTCGAGCCGGTCGCGGCGAACATGGGCGTCGTCCCGCCCGAGCGGGGCTACCTCGCGGTGCTGCGCCGGCTCTGCGACGCCTCAGGCGCGCTGCTGGTCTTCGACGAGGTGATCACCGGCTTTCGCGTCGCGCGCGGCGGCGCCCAGGAGCGCTACGGCGTCCTGCCCGATCTGACGGTGCTCGGGAAGATCGTCGGCGGCGGCCTGCCGCTCGCGGCCTTCGGCGGGCGGGCCGAGATCATGGACCTGCTCGCGCCCGCCGGGCCCGTCTACCAGGCGGGCACCCTCGCCGGGAACCCGCTCGCGACGGCCGCCGGCCTCTCGGTGCTGCGCCGCCTGCGCGATCCCGCTGTCTACGACGAGCTCGAGCGGCGCGCCGCGCTGCTCGAAGAGGGGCTCGCTCCGTTCGGCCGCGTGCAGCGGGTCGGGGCGCTGCTCACCCTGTTCATGACGGACGGCCCCGTCCGCAACTTCGAGGACGCGCAGCAGTGCGACACGGAGCGCTATTCCGAGCTGTTCCGGCACCTGCTCGAGCAGGGCGTCTACTTGCCGCCGTCGCAGTTCGAGGCGCTCTTCCCCTCCACGGCGCACGGCGAGGAGGAGATCGCGCGGACGGTCGCCGCGGTGGAGAGCTTTGCTCGCTGACGTCTGGGAGACGATGGTCGTCGACGCGGCCGCCGAGAGCACGCTCTGGGCCGACTGCCTGCTGCCGGATTACGAGCGCGACCGCAGCCCGGTCTTCTCGCCGCTCGGCGAGGCGCGGTACGCGCTCGGGCTCGAGACGATCTACGAGGGCTATCTCGTCCACTACGGCCGGCCGCGTCTCTTCGCGCCGCCGGACGACGACACGGCGCTGCTGCTCGGCGACTACCTCTACGCCCACGGTGTGGCGCGCATCTCGGCGCTGCACGAGGTCGCGGCGGTCGCGGATCTCTCGGAGCTCATCTCGCTTTGCAGCCAGCTGCGGGCGGAGGAGGCGGCAGGCGACGGGCCGCTCTGGGCGGCGACGGCGGCGCTGCTCGGTCGCGGCGCGCTCGACGAGGCGCGGACGGCGCTCCGGCTCCACTCCGATCCGGCGCCGCTCGAGGCGGCGGCACGCTCGGCGGCCGGCGAGGAGGCGGTCGACGCGGCCCTCGCGGCGCACTCGGCGTGCAGGGGTTGAACGCAGCGGCCGCGTCCGCTTCGATCTGCTCATGACCACCACGGTCCGCGAGGAGCGGAAGGTCCTGACGGCCGTCTTCGCCGACGTCGTGGGCTCCACGGCGCTCGCGGAACGGCTCGATCCGGAGGACGTGAAGCTCGTCGTCGGGGAGGCGATCGCGCGGATCGTCGGCGAGGTGGAGTCGCTCGGCGGCCACGTCAAGGACCTCGCGGGCGACGGCGTCCTCGCCTTCTTCGGCGCGCCGACGACGCGGGAAGACGACGCCGAGCGGGCCGTTCTCTGCGCGCTCCGCATCGTCGGGGAGATGGAGGAGTACGCCCGCGAGGTGCGGCGCGGCTGGGGCGCCGAGGGCTTCGGCGTCCGGGTCGGAGCAGCGACGGGAGCCGTGGTCGTGGGGGAGGTCGGCGCCGGCTCACGCGTCGAGTACGCCGCCTTCGGCGACACGGTGAACGTCGCGGCGAGGCTCCAGTCCGCGGCCGAGCCGGGCACTGTGCTCGTGGACGACTCGACGCACCGCGCGGTCGAGGGCCTCTTCGAGTGGGGTGACGCTCGCGAGCTCGAGCTGAAGGGAAAGAGCGAGCCCGTCGCGGCGTGGCCGGTCGCAGCCATCGCGGCTGCGGGACGTCCGCAGCGCGGCCTGCCGGGTGTCGAGACCAGGTTCGTCGGCCGCTCGCGCGAGCTCGGTGTCGGCCGCGAGGCGCTCGAGGCTCTGCGGGCCGGCCGCGGCGGCATCCTTGTCGTGACGGGGGACGCGGGGATCGGCAAGAGCCGCCTGCTCAACGAGCTGCGAGAGCTAGCGGAAGGCGCGGGCAGCTGCTGGCTCGAGGGCCGGTGCGTCTCCTACGGCGAGTCGCTGCCGTACTGGCCGTTCCGCGACCTGCTGCGCGGCGAGTGGATCGGCGCCGGAGCGGACGAGCCGGAGCTGCGCGTTCGCGTCGGCCTCCGCCGCCGGCTCGAGCAACTCTTCGACGTTTCGACAGACGAGCTCTACCCGTACCTGGGCGGCCTGCTCGAGGTCGCGCTCGAGCACGAGGCGGCCGCGCGCACGTCGCAGCTCTCGCCGGAGGCGTTGCAGTGGCGGACGTTCGAGGTGGTCGGCCAACTCTTCGCGCGTCTGGCAGAGGACGCACCGCTCGTGCTCGCACTCGAGGACCTCCACTGGGCCGACCCGACGTCGGTGCAGCTGCTCGAGCAGCTTCTCTCGCTCGCCGAGGAGGCGCCCGTGCTGCTCGTTCTCTCGCT
>Ga0193751_1001606_pt1 | contig 14318 bp, 11 predicted proteins | sample L1c2metaG_FD_143050 | JGI IMG/M metagenome (GOLD analysis project Ga0193751, IMG submission 143050) | Soil microbial communities from a riparian zone of the East river system, Colorado, United States - L1c2 | ecosystem: Environmental > Terrestrial > Soil > Riparian zone | place: USA: East River... | reverse complement strand
GCGGGATATCGGTTCTGCCCCAGTACAAGGACAGCGTTTTCACCGCCGCCGATCTTGACGGCGTGAAGCCGATCCGCGCGGTCTCGGGATTGCCGGGGTTCAAGATTTCCGAGCAGCCGGTGCTGGCTACCGACAAGGTGCGTCAGGTCGGCGAACTGGTCGCCATGTGCGTCGGGAGCACGCGCGCAGAAGCCGAGGATATTGCCGCTTCCGTCGAGCTCGATCTGGAAGAATTGCCGGCGGTGCATGACATGCTGGAAGCCCGTGCGCGGGGCTCGGCGCTGGTCCAGGAGCATTGGGGCGATAATGTTTTCCTCGAAACCTTCGTCGATGTGAATATCGAGAAGGCGCTCGATGCGCCGATCAAGGTCACCCGCGAGATTCGCACCGCGCGGCAATCGATGGCGCCGCTGGAGGGGCGGGGCGTGGTGGCGTCATGGAGCAGCCGGCTCGAGCAGCTCACCGTCTACAGCGCGGCGCAGATGCCCCACATCAACCGCACCGGTCTGTCGGGATGTCTGGGGCTCGATCACGGAAACATTCGCGTCATCTCGCCGGATGTCGGCGGCGGCTTCGGCTACAAGGGAATTCTGCTGCCCGAGGAAGTCTGCCTGTCGTGGCTGACGATGCGGCGCGGGCATCCGGTGCGCTGGATCGAGGATCGCCGCGAGCATCTCACCGCCGGCGCCAATTGCCGCGAGCATCATTACCTCATCACCGGCTATGCCGACCGCGATGGCCGGCTGCGCGGCATCGATTGCGAGGCGACGGTCGATTCGGGCGCGTACTCCTCCTATCCGTTCTCGGCATGCCTTGAAGCCGCGCAGGTCGCGAGCATCTTGCCGGGGCCGTATGATTTCGAAGCTTATCGTTGCAAGACGTGGTCGGTCGCGACCAACAAATGCCCGATCCTGCCGTATCGCGGTGTGGCCCGCACCGGCGTGTGTTTCGCTATCGAGCTTGTCCTCGATGGGATCGCACGGGAGGCCAGACTCGAACCCCACGAGGTGCGCTTCAAGAACCTGGTCCGGCCGGAGCAGATGCCCTTCGACAACATCACCAAGAAGCATTTCGACAGCGGCGATTACCCCGAAGCGCTGCGGCGCGCGCTGGCCCATTTCGACGTTCCGGCGCTGAGGGCGCGCCAGGCGAAGGGCGAGCCGGACGGCCGGCTGTTGGGATTCGGGCTTTCGATCTATTGCGAGCAGGGCGCGCACGGCACCTCGGTCTATGCGGGCTGGGGAATTCCGATGGTGCCCGGCCACGAGCAGGCTACCGCGCGGGTGACGCCGGATGGCGGCCTCGAATTGCGCGTCGGCGTTCATTCGCACGGGCAAAGCCTGGAGACGACGCTGGCTCAGGTCGCCTTTGAAATTCTCGGCATCGATACCTCCAAGGTCAAAGTCATCCTGGGCGACACCGCGATCACGCCCTATTCGACCGGCACCTGGGGATCGCGCTGCATGGTGATGGCCGGCGGGGCGGTCGCCAGCGCCTGTCGCGAGATCGAAGCACGCGCCAGGCAAATCGGCGCCAGCCTACTGCAGGTCAAAACCGAAGACGTCAGATTCGCCGAAGGCCGGGTGATCTCGGCCACCGGCGATGTCAGCATGCAGGATATCGCGCGCGCCTGGTATCTGCGTCCGCAGGACCTGCCGGCCGACGTGCATCGCGGCGGCCTGGAGGCCACCGTCGGCTACAAGCCGGAACGCGACAGCGGCACCTTCAGTTACGCCGCGCATGCCGTGACCGTGGCGGTCGATCCGGAACTCGGCGACGTCGAGATTCTGGACTACGTCATCGTCGAGGACGGCGGCAAGCTGGTCAATCCAATGGTGGTCGACGGTCAGATCTATGGCGGTCTCGCGCAAGGCATCGGCACCGCGCTGTATGAGGAGATGCCGTTCGACAACAACGGCCAGCCGCTGGCCACGACATTCGCCGACTATCTGCTGCCGGGACCTACCGAAGTCCCCGAGCCGCGCCTCGATCATATCGAGACCCTGGCGCCCTATACGGAATTCGGGGTTAAGGGCATTGGCGAAGGCGGCGCCATCGCCCCACCGGCGGCGATCGCCAATGCCGTCAACGACGCGCTCAAGGGATTGGGCGCCGAGCTCTTGTGTTCCCCGATCACGCCGCGCCGCGTTCTCGAATCCATCGCCGCCGCCAAATTGCGGCGCGCGAGCGCTGCCGTGCCGGCCGGAGCGCGATCGTGAAGCCGGTCAATTTTGCCTATGAGCGTCCGCGGCATCTTGACGATGCGATCGGCTTGCTGGCCGATCAAAGCGCGCATACCAAAGTGCTGGCCGGCGGCCAGTCGCTTGGGCCCATGCTGAACCTGCGGCTGGTGCAGCCCGACCTGATTATCGACATCACGGCGCTGGACCAATTGAAGCATGCGGAAAAGCTCAGGGATCATCTAGTGCTCGGCGCCTGCGTGACCCATGCCGACATCGAAGACGGCCGGGTTCCCGATGCGACCAATGGCGCCATGAGCGCCGTCGCGGCCGGCATCGCCTATCGCGCGGTGCGCAATCGCGGCACCATCGGCGGCAGCCTCACCAATGCAGACCCTTCCGCCGACTGGGTGTCGGCGCTGTCGGCGCTTGGCGCCGAGGCCGTCGTTCGTGGCGCCGGCAGTGCACGAACCCTGGCGGTCGAGGCCTTTGTGACCGGCGCGCTGGAGACCGCACTCGGGGCGAATGAGCTGCTCGAAGCCATCCGTGTGCCGGCGCAGTCGGCGTCGGCGCAGTGGGGATACTACAAGGTCTGTCGCAAGACCGGCGAATACGCGCAGGCGATCGGCGCGGTCCTGCTCGATCGTCCGCGCGATGTGTTCCGCGCCGTGATTGGCGCCACCGAGCGGAAGCCGCTGGTGCTGTCGGACGCACGCGCGCTGTTCGGCGGCTCATGCGATCTCGCGCAATTCGATCGGGGCGCCGCCGACGCGATGCTGCAGTCGAGCGGGATGACCGATGCGCTCGACCGGCAAATCCACACCGTCGCGCTCGCCCGCGCCGTTCGACAGGCGGCCGGCGCATGAATCAGATTTCACTTAAAGTTAACGGCCAACCGGTTTCGAGCAGCGTCGAACCACGCACGCATCTGGCGGACTTTCTGCGCGAAAGCCGCGATCTGACTGGCACGCATCTTGGTTGCGAGCACGGCGTTTGCGGCGCGTGCACGATTCTGGTCGATGGCGTACCAGTGCGTTCCTGTATCACCTATGCCGTGGCGTGCGATGGCGCCGAAGTTGTCACAATCGAGGGGCTCGATCACGACGAGATCACCGGCGAACTGCGCGAGGCGTTCAAGCGCGAGCATGCGTTGCAGTGCGGGTACTGCACGCCGGGCATGCTGGTCTCGGCGCGTGACCTCGTCATGCGCAGTCCCGCGCCGGACGAGCAAGACATCCGCGTTGCGATGAGCGGAAATCTTTGCCGCTGCACCGGTTACGTCGGCATAATTCGCGCCATCAGGAGCGTCATCGCCGAGCGCCGGGCCCGCGGTATTGCGCCGATCTCGGGCGGCGGACGTTCCACGGTCGGTCCCGCGGGGTCCGGTCATGCAAGCGAAGAAGGAACGAATGCTTCAGTTCGCCGCGCCGTGCCTGCTCCGCAATCGCGACCGGCACCGACCAGCAAATCGAAGCCGTCGATTGATCGACTTTGGACGCCGCAGGTCTCGTTCGATCAGAATTTCGTCGTTGCTTATCCGCGCCAGCAGGTGTGGGACATGTTCGGCCGTGTTCAGGACATAGCATCGTGTTTGCCGGGAGCCAGCCTGACCGGAGAACCGACGCCCGAGCATGTCGAGGGACAAATTCGCGTCAAGGTAGGGCCGATTGCCGCCGAGTTTCGCGGCGAGGCCGAGATCGAGCGCGACGAAAGTTCGTATTCCGGGCAAATAATAGGCGTAGGAAGTGACAAACGCAGCACCTCCACAACGCGAGGGATGATAAGCTACCGCTTGCTGCCTGCCGGGGACGGGCAGTCGACCGAAGTAGCGGTGACGATCGGATACACCCTGACAGGGATGCTGGCCCAGGTCGGGCGTGCCAATATTGTGCAGGACGTGGCTACGCGGCTGACCGCTGCCTTTGTGCAAAATCTGGAAGCCCGGCTGGGCGGCAAGGCTGCCGCGAATTTGTCGTCTGCGGACGGAGGGATAGACTCGGGATCGCTGATGTTTTCCGTGGTCGCGGGCCGGGTGAAGGAAATCTTCAGGAGGCTTTTTGGTTCGCGTAAATGACCCCTGACATGAAACATATTGTCTTTCTAACAATAGTACCTTAGGTTCGATTTCTCTGACGCCAGGGACCTTTCACCATCACCGCAACACCAGAGGTGAACAATGACAATCAAGATCAATCTGAACGCAGACATGGCTGAGGGGTTCGGCGCTTATGACATCGGCGACGATTCAGGGATCCTGAAAATCATCGGCTCGGCCAATATCGCCTGCGGCTTTCACGCCGGCGACCCGCTGATCATGCGCAGGGTCGTCGCTGAAGCCAAGCAGAACGGGGTGACGATCGGCGTCCATCCGGGCTTCAATGACCTCTGGGGGTTTGGACGCCGCCGCATCGACACGCGGCCGGACGATCTCGAATCCATGGTGGCCTATCAAATCGGCGCGCTGCAGGCGATGGCGGCCTATTCCGACGTCAAGGTCACACATCTCAAGCCGCATGGCGCGTTAAACAACATGGCAGCCGAAAACAGCGAGTATGCGCTGGCGATCGGCCGCGCCATCAAGACCGTCGATTCCAATATTATTTACGTCGCACTGGCCGGCTCGGAAATGGAAAAGGCCGGCCGCAAACTCGGGCTGCGGGTAGCCGTTGAAGGGTTTTGCGACCGGCAATATGACGACGACGGCAACCTCACCTCACGCAAGATTCCCGGTTCGGTTCTGAAGGATCCGGCGGCGGCGACCAGGCAAGTCATCGACATGGTTGTGAACAACTTCATCACCTCGCGAAACGGCAAGAAGATTCCCTGCAAGGTGCATTCTCTTTGCGTTCACGGCGACGAGCCGACCGGCGTCGCGACGGCCAGGGCGGTACGGGAAGCGCTCGAAAAGGCCGGCGTCAAGCTTGTGCCGTTGACCGAAATGACGCTGGATTGAACGACTGCCGCCTGTTCATGCGCCAAGGGAATGTCGGTCAATGAGCGCCAAGCCGGTTATTGCAATTTTGGGAGGGACCGGCGATCTCGGGTCCGGGCTGGCCAAGCGGTGGATTGCGGCCGGCTATTCCATCGTGATCGGTTCGCGTTCAGCCGACAGGGCGCGGTCTTTTGCGAAGGAGCTGGGTGCGGATGCGCGCGGCGACGACCATGTCGGCGCAGCGAGGCTTGCGGATATCATCGTGCTTGCGGTTCCCTTCGCCAGCCACGAAGCTACCCTGCTTGAGGTGAAGAACGCCGTTCAGGGCAAGATCGTGGTGGACGCCGCCGTGCCGCTGGTGCCCCCGAAAGTATCCGTGGTGCAGCTGCCGCCCGAAGGCTCGGCGGCGCAGATTGCCCAGAACCTGCTCGGCGAGGGTGTCCGCGTGGTTTCGGCCTTTCATAATGTCGGCGCCAGCAAGCTCCATGCCGGCGGCCGGGTCGACTGCGATGTGCTGGTGTTCGGTAACGACAAGGAATCGCGCGACATCGTGATCGGATTGGCCGGCGAAGTCGGCAATTGCGGCATCGACGGCGGGGTCCTGGCGAATTCGGCCGCCGCCGAAGCGCTGACCTCGGTCCTGATCGGCATCAATCGTCGTTACAAGGTTCCCGGCGCCGGTATTCGCATCACAGGGCTGCCGACGTCCCCCTCACCATGAGCGCGTGCGATGGCCAAGAGCATCACTTATGTTGCCGTGCCCGGGTTACCGCTCATCAATCCCGGTGATGACCTCGCCGCGCTTGTTGTCGATGCTCTCAAGGCCGAACAGCTCAAGCTCATCTCGGGCGACATCGTCGTCGTCGCCCAAAAGGTGATCTCGAAGGCGGAAAATCGCTACGTCGAGCTGAAGGGCGTGCGCCCTTCCGAGCAGGCGCGGAGCCTCGCCGATCAGACCGGCAAGGACCCGCGCTACATCGAAGTCGTGCTGTCGGAATCCACCGAGGTCGTGAAGCATCGTCGCAATATCCTGATCGTGGCACACCGGCTCGGCTTCGTGATGGCCAACGCCGGCATCGACCAATCGAACATCGAGCACGCCGATAGCGAGGAGCGTGTGCTGCTGTTGCCGCGCGATCCCGATCGCTCGGCCGCGGCGCTGAAAGTCCGGTTCGACGGCGCATTCGCGGCCGATGTCGGCGTCATCATCAATGACAGTTTTGGCCGGCCCTGGCGCAATGGCGTCGTCGGCGTCGCGCTCGGGGTGGCGGGCCTGCCGTCGCTGCTCGATATGATCGGTGCGCCGGATCTGTTCGGCCGGCCGATGCAGGTCACCGAAATCGCCGTGGCCGACGAAATCGCGGCCGGCGCGTCCTTGTTGATGGGGCAGGCGGCGGAAGGCTTGCCGGTCGTCGTCGTTCGCGGACTGACGTTCGGCGCGGCGGCGCGTCCGGCGACGGCGCTGGTGCGTCCGCGCGAGCGGGACATGTTCCGATGAGCGCGCAGCGGGTACAAGCGTTTCGCGGCAGGCCGGTGGTCGCATTGTGCGGCGGGGTAGGGGGCGCCAAGCTCGCGCTCGGACTCGAGCGCCTGATCGGCGCGGATCTGACCGTCGTCGTCAATACCGGCGATGATTTCGAGCATCTCGGCCTGCATGTCTCGCCTGACATCGACACCGTGGTCTACACGCTCGGTGGCCTCAGCGATCTCGAACGCGGCTGGGGACGCGCGGGCGAAAGCTGGAATTTTATGGAGGCGCTGGGCGCGCTGGGCGGCGAGACCTGGTTCCGGCTCGGCGACCGCGATCTGGCCATGCATGTCGAGCGCACCCGCGCGCTGCGCAGCGGAATCTCGCTGACGGAATTTACCGCGGCGACCGCGCGCCGGCTGGGCATTGCGGCGGCCATTCTGCCCATGTCCGACGATCGCGTCGAGACCATGGTGATTACCCCCGACGGAGCGCTTCCGTTCCAGCGCTATTTTGTCGGGCTGCAATGTGCGCCGGTCGTCAAGCGCCTTGAGTTCAGCAACGCGGAACGGGCCGCAGCCTCAAGCCAGGTGTTGGCGGCGCTGCGAAATCCGGATCTCGCCGCCATTATCGTCTGCCCCTCGAACCCCTATCTGAGCGTCGATCCGATCCTGGCGGTCTCAGATATTCGCAGGGCGCTCGATGAGGTGGCGGCACCGATCGTTGCCGTTTCACCCCTGATCGGCGGACAGGCGGTAAAGGGGCCAACGGCGAAAATCATGGCGGAACTCGGCGTTCCGGCGGACTCCGCGAGCATCGCCCGGCATTATCGATTCATCGATGGTTTGATCATCGACGAGGCCGATCGGGCAGAATCCGGCAACATCGATATCCCGGTGCTGGTGACGTCCACCTTGATGCGGAGCCTTCAAGATCGCGACCGGCTGGCGGCGGACTGCCTGGATTTCGCAGGCCACCTTGCCGCGGGTGCCGAGAGAAGGACGGCGACATGACGCGGCCGAACGCCGAAGGACAGTCGAACATCTGGGCCGTCGTTCCCGTCAAACGCCTGGGCCTCGCCAAACAGCGGCTCGCGCCGGTACTGTCGCGCAGCGAGCGCGCCGAGCTCGCACGAACCATGCTGCACGACGTTCTGACCACACTGTGCGCCACGCCGCAACTGGCGGGCATTATCGTCGTCAGCGGCGATCCGGCGGTGGCGAAGCTTGCGACGCTGTTCGATGCGCGGGTTGTCGGCGACGTCATGGAGAGCGGCGTCAATGCGGCTGTCCAGCAAGGTCTGAGAACGCCCGATCCGTCATCCGCCGGCGTGCTGGTCATTCCCGCGGACGTGCCCTTTGCCACCGCTGCCGATTTGCAGGCGGTGATCGCCGAACTCGGCCATTTTCCTATCGTGCTGGCGCCGGCATTATCCGATGGCGGAACCAATACGCTGGCGATGCGCCGGCCTGACTTGATCGCGCCGAGTTTTGGCGACGACAGTTTTGCGCGGCACCAAGCGCTTGCCCGCGACGCCGGCCTTGGCTGCGGTATCGTTCGCACCGAGGGTCTCGGGCGCGACATCGATTATCCCTGCGATCTCGTGCCCTGGACCGGCGCGAAAAAATTTTCGCTGACTGCGGCCCTGCTGGCTGAATTCAAGCTGGCGGATCGCTCCGGCGTCACCGCATTTCCTGTTTCGAAGAGGCATATGTGACATGAGCAACAGCACCCTGACGCGGAATTTTCCGCATCACCGCCGGCTCGCACACGACGAGGCCGCCGATCTCATTCGTATCGACGATATCGGCCCGCTGCTTGGCGCTGCCGCGAGGCGGCGCGACGCCGCGCATGGGCGCACGCTATCTTACTCGCGCAAGGTTTTCATACCGCTCACCCAGCTTTGCCGCGACGTCTGCCATTACTGCACGTTCGCGCACGCGCCGCGCGAAGGCGAAAAGCCTTACCTTTCGATCGACCAGATGGTTGCCATCGCGCAGGCCGGCAGGAAGGCCGGATGCAAGGAAGCGCTGTTCACCCTCGGCGATAAGCCTGAGCTGCGCTATCGCACCGCGCGCGAAGAACTCGACCGGCTCCGCCATCCGACGACGCTGTCATATCTCGCGGCGGCCGCGAGCCTGGTCCATCGCGAAACCGGCTTGCTGCCCCACCTCAATCCCGGCCTGATGACGGGTGAAGACATCGACGCGTTGCGCAAGGTTTCGGTCTCGCAAGGCATCATGCTGGAGAGCGTATCGGAGCATCTCACTGAGAAGGGCGGCGCGCATCATGGGTCGCCGGACAAGGCGCCCGCCGCGCGGCTTGAAACGATGCGGCTCGCCGGAGAGCGCAACGTGCCGTTCACGTCGGGAATCCTGATCGGGATCGGGGAAACCCGGCAGGAACGCATCGACTCGCTGTTCGCGCTGCGCGATCTCAACGACGTGCACGGGCACATCCAGGAAATCATCATCCAGAATTTTCGCCCCAAGCCGGGTACGCGGATGGAGAACGCAGCAGCGCCCGATGTCGACGACCATCTTTGGACCATTGCCGTCGCGCGCCTGATTTTCGAGCCGTCGATGAATATCCAGGCACCGCCGAATCTGAGCCCCGGCGCGCTTGGCAAGCTGGTGGCTGCCGGCATCAATGACTGGGGCGGCGTGTCGCCGGTCACGCCGGATCACATCAATCCCGAAGCGCCCTGGCCGCATTTGCGGGTTCTGAAGGCGGCGACCAGGGCGGCCGGCATGGATCTCACGGAGCGCCTGGCGATCTATCCGGCCTTTGCGCGTGATACCAATCGGTGGCTCGATCAGGGCCTGCGGACGACGGTGCTCAATTGCATCGACGGCGACGGCATGCCGCGCGTCGATGACTGGTGTCCGGGTCATGTCGGGGAATTGCCGGCGCGGGAGCTCGAGTGGATCGCAAAGGCCGGCTCGGTGAGACCATCAGCGGATCTCGGCCGCGTGCTCGCGAAGGCGCAGCGCGGCGACGGTCTCGAAGAGTCCGAAATCGCTGGCCTGTTTCGCGCCCGCGGCGATGACTTTACCGCGATTTGCAGGACCGCCGACGAACTGCGCCGCGACGTGAACGGTGACGTGGTCAGCTACGTCGTGACCCGCAATATCAACTATACCAACATCTGCTCGTTCAAATGTCAGTTTTGCGCCTTCTCAAAAGGCAAGATGAGCGAGAATCTGCGCGGACGGCCCTACGATCTCGACATGCGGGAGGTTGCGGATCGCGTCATCGAGGCATGGCAGCGCGGCGCCTCCGAAGTCTGCATGCAGGGCGGAATCCACCCCTCCTATACCGGCCAAAAATATCTCGATATCTGCCGGACGGTGAAGGATGCGGTGCCGCAGATCCACATGCACGCGTTCTCGCCGCTGGAGATCCACCAGGGCGCGCAAACGCTGGGGATCCCCGTCATCGACTTCCTGCGCGAATTAAAGGCCGCCGGCCTCAACACGCTGCCCGGCACCGCGGCCGAAATCCTCGATGACGAGGTTCGCGTGGTACTGTGCGCCGACAAGATTCGCACCCAGCAATGGCTCGACGTGATGCGCGCCGCGCACACCGTCGGCTTCCGGTCGACCGCGACTATCATGTTCGGTCACATCGAAAATTATCAGCATTGGGCGCGCCATCTGCTGCGGATCCGCGATCTGCAATCCGAAACCGGCGGCTTCACCGAATTCGTGCCGCTGCCATTCGTCCACATGGAAGCGCCGATCTATCTCAAGGGACGGGCGCGGCCGGGTCCGACATTTCGCGAGGCGATCCTGATGCATGCGGTGGCGCGTCTTGCGCTCAATCCGGTGATTCCGAACATTCAGGCGTCCTGGGTGAAGCTCGGCGCCGAAGGCGTCCGCCATTGCTTGTCGGCCGGGGTCAACGATCTCGGCGGCACGCTGATGGATGAAAGCATCTCGCGTTCCGCCGGCGCGTCGCATGGCCAGGAAATGACGCCGCAGGAGATGGAGCATATCATCGTCTCGACCGGTCGCGTTCCGAGACAACGCACCACGCTTTACGGCGACGCCGAAGCTGGCATTCGACAACGGTCGTTCGATTCCGCCGCGGCGAGAATATCGGTCAACGGCCAGCAGGGAAGGGTGCATCTGGCGGCTCATTCCTAAGCGCAGAGCCCCGCAGCCTCGACATCCTATTTTACTAATGTTAGTATCATTCAAACCGTGAAAGAGTGTGGAAATGTCCTGGGTCATCAACCCGGAAATCGTCGATAGCAAGCAGCGGGCGCGGGCGATCGCGCGGGTCCGGGAGCTCGGCGTGGTGTTGCCGACGTTTTCGCAGCTCGCCAATCCGGCGACTATTCCGCCTGCGGTGTTGAACCGATTGGCGGGCGTCGCGCCGGACGAGCCGCGGGTTGAAAATCTCTGGCGCGTGAACTGGTACAACGCGGCGGATCGCAGCGGTCAGGCGGAGGTGCCGGGCTTCATCGTGATCCCGGAATCCATTAGCGGCGTAAAAGCGCCGATCGTCGTGCTGCTCGGCCGCCGCTTCCCGATGATCGGGGCGCACAAGGTGCTGCCGGCCTATTCCGCGCTGGCTACACAACTGGTGACGGGGCGCTTCGACCCCGCCACTCAAAAGGCGATCTGGCCTTCGACCGGAAATTACTGTCGTGGCGGCGTGTCGATTTCGCGCATTCTCGGCTGCCGCGGCGTTGCTGTGCTTCCCGCGGGCATGAGCCGGGAGCGGTTCGAGTGGCTGGAGCAATGGGTTGCCCATCCGGATGACATCGTTCGGACCCCCGGCACCGAAAGCAACGTCAAGGAAATCTACGACAAGTGCGCTGAACTGGAGCGCGATCCGCAGAACGTGATCCTCAATCAGTTCTCGGCGTTTTCGAACTATCTCATCCATTACATCTGCACCGGCACGGCGGCCGAACACGCCTTCACTGCTTTCAAGGGTGATACCAACCGCCGCCTGGCGGCCTTTGTGTCGGCGACCGGCTCCGCCGGCACCATCGCGGCGGGCGACTACCTGAAGAAGCGGCATGGCACGCGGATCGCCGCCGTCGAGGCGCTCGAATGTCCGACCATGCTGAACAACGGCTATGGCGAGCACAACATCCAGGGCATCGGCGACAAGCATATTCCGCTGATTCACAACGTGATGAACACCGACGTCGTGATCGGCGTCTCGGATCGCGTTACCGATCAGCTCAATCTGCTGTTCGGCTCGGATGCCGGCCGAAACTATCTTCGCGACCGCCGCAAGCTCGACGGCGAACTCGTTTCATCCTTCGCCGATGTCGGCATTTCCGGATTCGCCAATATCGTCGCATCGATCAAGCTGGCCAAGCAGCTTCACTATGGGCCGGACGACGTCATCGTCACCGTCGCGACCGACAGCGGATCGCTCTACGACAGCGAACGCGACGACTATCGGACAAAACACTTCGATGGGTCGTTCGACGAGGTGAATGCGGGCGAAGTTTTCGGCTCCTGTCTGACCTCGATCGCAACCGACAATGTGATGGAGCTGACGGATCAATCGCGACGCCAGATTTTCAATCTCGGCTATTACACCTGGGTCGAGCAGCAGGGCGTCAGCGTCGAGGACTTCGAGCGCCGCAGGTCGCAGTCGTTCTGGGACGGCATCGCCGACAGCATGCTGGAATGGGACGCGCTAATCGAGGATTTCAATGCCGAAGCCTCCGGCTCCAACGAGGCAGCCAGTGCAAGCAAGACGAGGTCGTGATGGTGGCTCGGGACGCGGTTCAGCCATACAAGGAGTTGCGGCAGAATTTGGCGCGACGCGACCGCAGCCTTCGCGAGAAGGTCGTGACGCTGGAGGAGGCCGCCTCCTTTGTGAACGACGGCGCCTCCGTCGGCATTGGCGGCTCCACCATGTCGCGCACGCCGATGGCCCTGATCTGGCAATTGATCCGGGCGCGAAAGAAAGAGCTCTCCTGTTCGCGCTGCATCATCTCGACCGACGGCGACCTCTTGCTCGGATCCGGCGTGTCCAACCACATCATCTCGAGCTGGTTCGCGCAGGGCATCCTGTGGGGGCTTTCCAAGGTGATGCGCCACCATATCGAAGGCGGGCATGCACGCTACGACGAGTGGAGCCATATGGGCGTGGGCTTGCGCTTTCGCGCCGGCGCCATGGGCGTTCCATTCATGCCGATGCGTTCGATGCTTGGCTCCGACGTCGGCAAGAAACGTCCCGAGGCCAAGGAATTCGACTGCCCGTTTACCGGCGAGAAGCTGTTGCTGGTTCCCGCGCTCAATCCCGATGTCGCGCTGATCCATGTGCAGCGCTGCGATGCCTACGGCAACGCCCAGATCGACGGCCTGCAGTTTATGGATATCGATCTCGCGATGGCCGCCAATCGCGTGATCCTCACCACCGAGCGCATCGTCTCCAACGACCAGATCCGGCGTTCACCGGATCAGACCAAGATTCCGTTCTTCTGTGTCGATGCCGTGGTCGAGGTTCCCTTCGGTTCGGCGCCGCACGAATGTTACGGCGTTTACGAGCCGATGATGAACCACCTCGAAGCCTATGTGAAACAGGTGAACGGCGATCCGATCGGCGGCATGAAGAAATACCTCGACGATCACGTCTACGGACCGAAAAACTGGAACGATTTCCTTTCAATGATCGGAATTGACGAAATCGTTGCGGCAAGCCGCCGCGGCAGGAGCATTTTCGATGACTGATCCCTCCCGCCACACCGCTTCCGAAATGCTGGCGATCCTCAGCGCGCGCCAGTTGAAAGAAGGCCAGGTGGTTTTCGCTGGCGTCGGCGTTCCGCTCTTGGCGGCGACGCTGGCGCAGCGCTTGCGCTGCCCGGGTTTGACCATCCTGTTCGAGGGCGGCGTGATTGGCGCCTTTGTCGAGCCGGGCAAGCTGCCGCCCTCCACCAACGATCAGCGTTGCACCAAGCGCGCCAACATGGTGCTGGGCAGTGCCGAAGTGCTGCTGCTGCTGCAGCGCGGCTATGTCGACATCGGCTTCATGGGCGGTGCGCAGATCGACAAGTATGGCAATCTGAATTCCTCGTTCATCGGCGATTCCGACCATCCGAAGACCCGGCTTCCCGGCACCGGGGGCGGCAACGACATTTCCAGCCTGACCAACATGATTGTGGCGATGAAGCACGAGAAGCGCCGCTTCGTCGACCATGTGGATTTCATCACCAGCCCGGGCTTCATCCGCGGCGGCAACAGTCGCGCCGAAAGTGGTCTGCCGGAAGGCGGAATGTTTCGCGTCATCACGGAGCTTGCGGTGTTCTCGTTCGACGAGACGTCACGCCGGATGAAGGTCCTCGCCCTCAACCCCGGCATTACGCGCGAGCAGGTTCAGGACAACACCGGCTTCGATTTGATCTTCGAGGATCAGGTCGACATCACCGAGCCGCCAACCGAGCACGAGCTCACCACCTTGCGGATGCTGGATCCCGACCGTCTCTTCATTGGCTAAAGAAAAACGAGGAAGCAAAATGACCATCCTTTCCAACACGTACGGTATCGCCGCGCGCAACTTTACGGCCTATCCCGAAATGCCGGATGCCAAGGCGCTGGTCGATTACGGCGTGCGTGTCGAGGAGCTGGGTTACGACTCGCTCTGGGTCTGGGATCACATTCTTCTCGGCGTCGAGCCGCATTTCCCGATCCTGGATTCGCTCACCACCCTGACCGCGATCGCGGCGCGAACCAGCAAGATCAAGCTCGGTACCGGCATTCTGGTG
>Ga0193751_1001605_pt1 | contig 14327 bp, 9 predicted proteins | sample L1c2metaG_FD_143050 | JGI IMG/M metagenome (GOLD analysis project Ga0193751, IMG submission 143050) | Soil microbial communities from a riparian zone of the East river system, Colorado, United States - L1c2 | ecosystem: Environmental > Terrestrial > Soil > Riparian zone | place: USA: East River... | reverse complement strand
TTCTACGCGCTTTTGCAATCCATACGGCAGCTTCCCCACTGGCGTCTTGCGGATGTGCTGGATTTCCAAAAAATCGATGACCTCCTCGACCTTGCGCCGGTTCGTCAGCTCCTCGCGCCGCGCGCGGCCAAGGTAGATCGCCTGCTCGATAAAAGTGGCGCGCACCTTGAGATTGCGTCCGGTCAGAATGTTATCGAGGACCGACATCCCCTTGAACAGCGCAATGTTCTGGAATGTGCGCGCAATGCCTTGCGCCGCGGCCCTGTGAGTGTTCATGTCGTGGCGGACCTCGCCGCGGAAGGTGATCGTTCCCAGCTGCGGGTGATAAACACCGTTGATCACGTTCAGCATCGAGCTCTTGCCGGCGCCGTTGGGGCCGATGATGGCGCGAATTTCCCGCTCGCGGACGTCGAAGCTTATTCCGGTCAGTGCCTTCACCCCTCCGAACGAAAGCGAGATATCTTCGACCGCAAGCAACACAGCGCCGCTGTTTCGGCCGGCGGTCATGCCGGAGTCCTGGCCCTCATGCTGCCTTCCGAGCGTCGGCAGCAGGCAGGGTTTTCGCCTCCTCGATCTTGAGGTCGGCGGCGACCATGCCGCTGCGGCCGTCCTCGAACTTCACCAGCGTCTCGATGTGCTGCACTTTTCGGTCCGAATACAGCGCGTCGATCAGCACCCGGTACTTCTCGGCAATGAAGCTTCGCCGCACCTTGCGCGTGCGCGTGAGCTCGTCGTCGTCGGGATCGAGCTCCTTGTGGAGGATGATGAAGCGGTGGATCTGCGACGCGGAGAGAGGGCCCTCCCGCGCCAGCTCGGCGTTGACCTGCTCGACGCATTCGCCGATAAGCCGGTAGACCTCGGTCTTCGCCGCAAGGTCGGTATAGCCCGAGTAGGCGATGCCGCGGCGCTCGGCCCAGTTGCCCACCGATCCCATGTCGACGTTGATGAAGGCGCAAACGTTGTCGCGGCCATTGCCGAATGCCACCGCTTCCTTGATGTGCGGAAAGAACTTGAGCTTGTTCTCGATATAGTTCGGCGCGAACAGTGCGCCGCCGTTCATTTTGCCGACGTCCTTGGCGCGGTCGATGATCTTGAGCTGCCCGCTGTCGTCGATCAAGCCGGCATCTCCGGTGTGAAAAAAACCCTCGCTGTCGATGGATTCCGCGGTCGCATCGGGCCGCTTGTAGTATTCCTTGAGCAGCATCGGGCCGCGCACCAGCACTTCGCCGTCGTCGGCGATCTTGACTTCCACCCCGGGCGCGGGCCGGCCAACGGTATCGAACCTGACCCCGCGGTCGGGCTGAAGGCAGACATAGGCGCAGGTCTCGGTCGAGCCGTACAGCTGCTTCAAGTTGATGCCGATCGAGCGGTAGAAGCGAAAGAGGTCGGGGCCGATGGCGGCGCCCGCCGTGTACGCAACCCGGATACGGGTCATGCCGAGAACGTTGCGCAAGGGTGCGTAGACTAGCAAATTCCCGAGTGCATACAGCAAGCGATCGCTTAGCGCGACCGGCTTGCCGTCGAGTATCGCCGAGCCGCAGCGTCTCGCGAGGTCGGTGAAGTAGCGGAACAATCCGCGCTTGATCGCGCTCGCGTCCTCCATGCGAATCATGACCTGCGTCAGCAGATTTTCGAACACCCGCGGCGGCGCGAAGTAGTACGTGGGGCCGATCTCGCGGAGGTCGGTCATCACAGTGTCGCCCGACTCCGGGCAGTTGATCGTCAACCCCGCGACCAGCCATTGCGCATACGAGAAAAGATGATCGCCGACCCACGCCATCGGCAGATACGACAGGATGCTGTCGTGGGAATCGAGGTGGTCGAAACCGCAACCTCCCTGCGCCGAGACGATGAACGCGGAATGGGTCTGGCAGACCCCCTTGGGCTTGCCGGTGGTGCCCGACGTGTAGAGCACGATCGACACGTCGCCGGGCCGGCCTTTTGCGACCTCGTCATTGAAAAAATCCGGATGCGCGCGGTCGAACTCGCGTCCGATCTCCTGCAGCCGGTCGATGCTTGTCACCCCTTCGTAGTTGCGCAGCCCCCGGGGGTCGTCGTAATAGATATGCTTCAGGCTCGGCACCTGCGGCGCCGCTTCGAGTATCTTATCGACCTGCTCCTGATCCTCGACGATCGCATAAGCGATCTCGGCGTCGTTGAGCACATAAACGAATTCCGCCGACGGCGCATCCTGGTACATCGGCACCGCGATCCCGCCCAGCGCCTGAGCTGCGGTCATCGACCAATACAGCCGCGGCCGGTTATCGCCGATGATCGCGAGATGCATTCCGCGCTTGAATCCCTGGGCCGCAAGCCCGCACGCGAACGCTCGCACTTCGGCGGCGACTTGCCGCCAGGTCCAGGTCTGCCAGATGCCCAGGTCCTTTTCGCGCGTAGCCGGATCGTCGCCGTGCTCCGCCGCGTGCGTGAGCAACAGGCGCGGGAAAGTCGCTGCCTGATCCTGTGGCACTCGTGGCATGCCGGAATCCTCCTTTGTCACTCTGATTTTTGATGCAGCGCCCATGATACGCGGCAAAAGTCCGTCCGCAACTTCGCCGCCAATCGGCCCTGCGGCAGTGTAGTAGTTTGACCGAGCTGGACTTGTCGCTTGGCGGACATTTCCGCGAATTTCCTGCTCTGTGCAGACCCTGTCTGACGGCTAACGCGCCTCGGAATGAGCACAAGGTCTCACCGCGCCGCAACGGGCGCGCGTGCTAGCCGAAACCGCGGCGCGGCCAGGCGCCGGCGGGCCGTCGCCCGCAAGGCGAGCCCGTCGCGTGGCTTGGCGGTGATCGATGGGCAGCGGGGTTCAACTGCTCGAGCCTACAGAACACCTAGTTCGCGCAGCACCCCGTAGCCGTAGCGAGCTGTCGGGATGGTGACCGACCCTGCGGACAGAATCGCCAGCCGAATCGCCTCGACGAATTCGGCCTTGCTTGCTTTTTCCGCGAGCGCCATCTTGATGTGATAGGACAGGCAGGGCTCGCACCGAGTCATGATGGATGCGGTGACGCCCGTGAGCTCCTTGTACTTTGCCGGGATCGCGCCTTCGCCCCACGTCTGAGCGTACAAGGCATCGAATCCTGCGACAAATTCCGCATCGTTGGCGGAAAGCAAATCCGTTTGCGGTTCGGATGGCATGACATCTTCCTCTCTAGGTCGAGTGGCTGTCTCATTGCGCCTTGATGCCTGCCGCTTTGATGACCTTCGCCGAATCGTCTATCTCAGTGCGCACGAAGGCCTTGAATTCCGCCGGCGACATGGGCATCGCCTCGGCGCCGAGATTGGCGAGCCGCTCCTTGATGTCGGGCGCCTGCAGCGCACGTGCAACATCCTTGTTGATCTTGTCCACCAGCTCCGCCGGCGTGCCGGCGGGCGCGAACAGGCCGACCCACAGGTTGTAATCGAATCCAGGCAGGCCGGATTCTGCGACAGTCGGAACGTTCGGAAGCGCACTCGATCTCTTCGCGGTGCTTACGCCGAGCGCCACGAGCTTGCCTTCTCGGACATTGGTCAATGCGGCGGAGATCGGCGAGAAGAAATAAGTGACGCGGCCCGCCAGCGTATCGTTCAGCGCTTCCGGCGTTCCTTTATAGGGGATGTGCACGACGTCGATCCCGGCCGCAAGTTTGAATTTTTCCGCGTTGATATGCGTGCCGCTGCCGGTACCCGCAGAACCGAAGTTGAGTTGTCCGGGCTTCTGCTTGGCGAGCGCGATCAATTCCGCGACCGACTTCACGCCCAGCGTTGGCGACACGACCAGGACATTGGGCTGCCCCGCAAGCGGCGATATCTCGACGAAATCCTTGACGGTGTCGAAGCTAAGACCCGGGTAGATCGACGGGTTGTACGCATGCGCCGCTGAATGAACGAGCAGCGTATAGCCGTCGGCCGGTGACTTCGCGACCACGGCTGCGCCAATCGTGCCCCCCGCGCCCGGACGGTTCTCGACGACGACCGGCTGGCCCCACATCTCCGATAGCTTCTGTCCGAAGCTACGCGCAAGGATGTCGGTGGCGCTGCCCGCCGTGAAAGGCACGACAACGTGCACCGGCTTGTTTGGATAGCTCTGACCGGAGGTCATCGGCGCCCAGAACCACACCAAAGCGCAGATAGCGGCAACACGCACGAATCTCATTCTTGCCTCCTGGACGTCCATTCACGACGGCGCCCGAATGAATTCGGGCCTACAAAAACATGTACCGCGAAACGCGTACCCGCGAACCGTAGGTGAGAATTTTATTCGCACGGGCTTTCGTCCATTCACGACGGCGCCCGAATGAATTCGGGCCTACACAAACACGTACCACGAAACGCGTACCCGCGAACCGTAGGTGCGAATTCATTCGCACGGGCTGCATCCAGCATCCATTCACGACTGCGCCCGAATGAAGTCGGGCCTACATGAATTCGGGCCTACAACCCGTCGCTCACTTCGACGTTCTCCGATTCTAGCTTCAATCCCGATGCGTCTGCCTGCAGCACCAGGAGCTTGGCAAAGTCCTCGTCCGTCATCCCGCGGCCGATCAGCGTTTGCACGACGTCGCGCGTGATCGAGGCCAGAGGCATCGGCACGCCATATCGCCGTCCCGCGTCCAGGCCCAGGTCGAGGTCCTTGCGCAGCAGATACGGGGTGAACGTAACCTTGAAATCGAGATTGACGAACGCAGGCGTCTTGTAGCGCGTGAACGCCGACCCCATCACGCTCTGGTTCATGAAGTCGAGGAAGGCATGGCGTGGCACGCCGGCTTTTTGCGCCAGCACGGTGATTTCCGCGAGCGATTGCGTGACGACCCCGAGGAAAACGTTGTGGCAGATCTTGACCATGCGGGCAAGTTCGCCCTCGCCGACGTAGCTGGCGGACGGCGCAATCATCCGCAGATAGGGCAGCGCCGCTTCGAACGCGGCACGGGGTCCCGAGCAGACGAATGACAGCCTACCTGCCTTGATTACCTTGGCGTTGCCGCTCACGGGTGCGGCGAGAAGCTCGATGCCGCGCGCGGAAAGCAACGCGCGCAGCTCGGCTGAGCCTTCGAGCGAAATCGACGAGCATTCGACCACCATGCGCGGCGCTGCCGCGCCAACCGACAAAAGTCCCGCCGGCCCGGCGATGACTTGCCTCACGTCGTCCCAGGTCGATACCATGCAGAACACGATGTCGCACGCCGCGAGCGCGGGAAGATCATCCGCGATCCTGGCGCCGTACTTGGTCAGCGTCTCCGCCTTCGCCCGCGTGCGATTCCATACGGTCAGATCGGCGCCGCCCCGCGCGAGCCGCGCCGCCATCTCGAAGCCCATGCGGCCGGTGCCTATCCAGCCTATGCGCCTTTGCTGCGACTTATCCTGTGTCATTTTGGTTCAAGCATCATCGTCAGTACGGATTGGCAATCGGCAGCTCTTGCGCCGGATAGAGCGAAATGATCTTTGGTCCGGTCGGAGTGAGAATGACCTCCTCCTCGATGCGCGCCGCGGAGATACCGTCGCTTGCCGGGCAATAGGTCTCGACCGCGAACACCATCCCGACCTTGAGCTCGATCGGCTCCTTCAGCGAGTTGAGACGCGAGATTAGTGGCCGCTCGTGCAGACCCAAGCCCAATCCGTGGCAGAAATTGAGCCCGAACGCCTCCATCTCGCTCGCGAATCCGATGTCCTTTGCGGTGGGCAGCGATCGCGCGATCCGGTCCGAGCCGACGCCCGGTTTCAGTAGATCGATGGTGCGATCCATCCATTCGCGCGCCTTGCGATACGCCGTTCGCTGCGGCGGAGTCGCCTTGCCTACGCTGAACGTGCGGTAATAGCACGTGCGATAGCCCATGAACGACTGGATGATGTCGAAGAACGCCTGATCGCCGGGCCGGATCAGCCGGTCCGTGAAATTGTGGGGGTGCGGGCTGCAGCGTTCGCCCGAAATCGCGTTGATCGCTTCGACGCAGTCCGAACCCATTCCGTACAGGCGCGCAGTTGCGAGCGCGACGATTTCGCTTTCCTTGATGCCGGGCTTCAGCGCCTCCGCGATGTCCTGATACACGCCGTCGACCATCGCCGCGGCCATGTTGAGCAGCGTCAACTCGTCGATATTCTTGACTTCGCGCGCCTGCAACAGCGTCTGCTGCCCGTCGCGCACTTCGATGCCCAGCTTTTGCAGCTCGAAGAGCATCGGCGGCTCGACGACGTCGAGGCCCAACGGCATCTTTCCCACGCCTTCGGCGTCGAGTATCGATTTGATCTCCCTCGCCGCTTCCCGAAACAGGCTGATGTCGCCGCCCACTGCGCCGCGCAAACCCAGCAGCCCCGCGCGACAGTGATCGTGCGCTAGCCAAGGCGCGTGCAGCCGATGATGTCTGGCGGCAGAGCCGAAATCCCAGATGTAGGGATCTCCGTTGCCTGTGAGCAGCGAATAGCGCGTGAGCTTGTCGCGCGCCCATTCCCCGATCACGGTGCTCGTCGTATAGCGGATGTTGTGCTGATCGAAGCACAGCAGCGCACCCAGTCCGGAAGCGCTCAACGCGGCACGCGTTCGCGCCAGGCGGTAATCGTGCAGACGGCGGAAGTCGAGCCGCTCCTCGAAGTCGACCTGCGTGTGGCCCGGCGACTGGAGCGGACGATCCCATCTGTGATGCGGATCGATATCGTCCGGTCGGACGATTTTCGGTTCGTTGCGGTGTTTGGATTTTTTCGCCATGCGTCTTCGGCCTCGGCCTCTTCATCCTGAACGCCATATTAACCGTCGAGTGTCGGCCTCATGCGACCTCGGCCTCATCCACGTTCGACGAAATTCCAACCGCCGAGTTGTCGGCCTCATGCGTCCTCGGCCTCCTACCAGATCATCGCAATAGACACACCGCGTGTCGGCCTCGTTGTGTCGACTCGCTCGGCCGCGATCCCCATGCAAAAAACGCATGGGGCCCCTCGCTGGCCGCTCGCGCCACTACTCGCAATTCCCGGCCGATCCCGCTTCGCGGGTGGCTGGCGACGGCCGGTGGCTCGCGCCGCTAGCGCTTGCCGAACGCCTTTTCGTAGTAGCCGAGGTCGATGTATTTTTCCGGACCGCCCAACTCGCGTTGCGGCGTCCCGAATTTGCTCCGCAGACTGAGCACCGTGCGTATGCCCTCGATATCCAGCGCGGCATCGCGCGCCAATCCACCCTTGTCCGCAAGCAGCAGCTCGTACGATTGTTTCGCCAGCGCCGGAGCCATGTCGCGGACGTTGGCGACGAGCAGCGCTTCGGCTACGTCTCGGTTTGCCCGATCGTAGACCCAGTCGACGCCGGCGCGATAGCCGCGCATGAAACCGATGAGCGCCGCTTGATGATCGGCTGCCCACGAGCGCCGTGCCGCGCCGACGGTGCCCTCGTACGCGCCAAGCGACTCCGCGGTCGCGAGCTGGTTGAAGCCTCGATTCTTCGCAAGCAGCTCGAACGGCGTGCGCAGCAACGTCGCGTCATGCTTGCCTGCAATGAGGTCGCGATATCGATTCGGGGTGCCGCCTGCGCGCACGAACTTGACGTCCGATTCTGCGAGACCGTTGCGCGCGAGCAGCTCGCGCAGCACGAACGCGAGGCCGTTGGTCATCGCATCGACCGACAGCGTCTTTCCTTTCAGATCGGCAAATGACTTGACACCGGGCGATGCGACAATCGAAAGGAAGCCGCCGTCACCGCCGATGAACGAGAACAGATCGGGGTCGGCGGACAGCCTTGCTTCGCCTTGGCCCTCCTGGTAGGCGATGAAGTTGTCGATGGTCGCGAGCGCGATATCGAAGCGCCCGTCGAACAGGCCGGTGACCAACACTTCCGACGATGGCGTATAGCTCAATTGCACCGTCACGCCGTTGGCCTCGAAGAGGCCCTGGCGCTGCGCCGCCCAGATCGGAAGATCCCACCCGCCGTTGAATGTCACGACCCGAAGGAGCAACGGCGGCTGGACGTCCGCACCAGCCGCAAACGTCGCGTTGAACAGGAGGACAAGTGCTGCGAAAAATTTCATGACATGGGCGGTCGATGCGGCGCGAGGGAACTTACGCGTCGGTGCGCCAAACGAAAGATAGCCGATGTCGCCAACGCTGTAAAAGACGCCGAACCCCCACCTGTCCAAACCCATCACAATGATGCCTTCCCCGCCCAGCCTGCCTCCTGCAATTCTTACGCGAAGCAGAAATTCTTGCAGAGCACCGCGCCTTTGCCTGCCAGATTGACCCGCGATAACAATGACTTGGCGCTCGGCATTGTCCTTGCTTTTTTGAACCATCGGGGGAGCATCGATCCGTTCCATCGGATCCGGTCCATTGAACAGCGCACGCAGAGTCGCAGCCGATGAACGCACCCTTGCGAGTTTCCGAACCACGCCCGCGCCCGGACGAACAGCGCGCCAATCTGCTGGTGCCGGGACGCAACTGCTGGCGAATCGAGCGCGCGCACCGCGCAAGCTGGCTTGTCGACGGCGCCGAATATTTCAGCGCGGTGCGATCTGCGCTCACTCAAGCGCAAAGCACTATTTTCATTCTCGGTTGGGATATCGACAGCCGAATGCGACTGGTCCCGACCGGCGCGAACGACGGATTCCCCGAACCGCTGGGCGATTTTCTTGCGGCGCTGCTCGCCTCGCGCCCCAACCTAAACGCCTATGTCCTGAGCTGGGATTTCGCCCTGCTCTTCGCGCTGGAGCGCGAATGGCTCACCGAGCTCAGGCTCGCGTCGCGGACCCAGCGGCGGCTCGATTTCCAGCTCGACGATCGTCACCCGGCCGGCGCATCTCATCACCAGAAGTTCATCGTCGTCGACGACGCCTTGGCGTTCGTCAGCGGTTTCGACCTGACCAGCAACCGCTGGGACACTTCCGAGCACCGCCTGGATGATCCCCGACGGCGCAACTCCGACGGCAGGCCCTATGCGCCGTTTCACGACATAGGCATGGTGGTCGACGGCGACGTCGCCTCCGCATTGGGTGAGCTCGCGCGGGAACGCTGGTACACCGCGACCGGCCGGCGCGCCCGCCATCACGAGGCGGGTGTCCGTGAGAAGCGTTGGCCCGCGCAAGTCGATGCCCACCTCGTCGACGTCGATGTCGCGATCTCACGCACCGAGCCCCGCTTCGAAGGCCGTCCCGGCATTTTCGAGGTGCGCGACCTTCACCTCGATGCAATCGCGGCGGCGAAGTTTTCACTGTTTGCCGAAAATCAGTACTTCACGTCGCGCACGATCGCAGCGGCGCTCGAGGCGCGCGTGCGCGACGCCGAGGGCCCCGATATCGTGGTGGTGTCGCCGTCGACCCAGAGCGGCTGGCTCGAAACGTCGACCATGGGCGTGCTGCGGTCGCGCATCCACGGCGATCTTGTCCGCGCCGACTCGCACGGGCGCTACCGCGTGTACTGTCCGTGGCTCGACGACGGTCGGGGAGGACATACCTGCCTCAATGTGCACAGCAAGGTCCTCATCGTCGACGACGAGTTGCTGATCATCGGCTCGTCCAACCTGAGCGGCCGCTCGATGGGTCTCGATACCGAGTGCAACCTCGCCATCGAGGCCAAGCACGACGAGCAGATAAGCCTTGCCATCGCCACGCTGCGCAACCGGCTGCTTGGCGAGCATCTCGATCGCGACGCCGCATCGGTCGATGAAGCGATCCGGAAGCGCGGCGGCCTGATCGCCGGGATCGAGACGCTGCGGGGCAAGCGCCGATCGATGAAGCCTCTCACCGCGGAGACCAACGAAGATTGGAGCGCGCTTGTTCCCGATCATTCGGTCCTCGATCCCGAGGAGCCGATCGACGCCGAGCAACTGATGGAAGAAGTCGTGTCGCGCGGAGAGAAGCGCCCGCTGGCGACCCGGACGCTCGCCATCATCCTCGTCATCGGGGCCTTGAGCGCGCTCGCGCTCGCCTGGCGCTATACGCCGCTTCGCGACTACGTCAACGCCGAATCGCTGGCGCAGGCGAGCGCGGGCTTCGCGCGAAGCCCGTTTGCCCCATTGGTCGTCTTTGTCGCATTCTTTGTCGGCGGGCTGATCATGGTGCCGGTGACCATGATGATCGCGGCGACGGGCATCGTGTTCGGTCCGCTACTCGGCTTTTTCTATGCGCTCGTCGGCGAGACGCTCGCCGCCGTCGGCGTTTATTTTCTCGGACGCAAACTCGGCCGGGCAACGGTTCGGCGCATCGCGGGCAAGCGAATCAACGAGCTGAGCCGGCGCATCGCCAAGCGCGGCCTGATCGCGGTGGTGGTGGTTCGCGCGCTGCCCGTGGCGCCGTTCACCATCATCAACCTGATCGCCGGCGCCTCGCATATCTCCTTTCGGGATTTCCTGCTCGGCACCATCATCGGCATGGCGCCGGGAACGCTGGTGCTGGTGCTGTTCGTCGATCGCATCGTCGCGGCGGTCCGCGAGCCGGGGCCTTTGACCTTTACGCTGCTCGCGCTCATCGCCGGCATCGCGCTGGGTGGCGCGCTGGCGCTTCGCGCGCGGCTCGGTGCGGCGCCGCCGAAACGGCACACGAATCACCCGGCCGCGGCCAAGGGGAACTAATGCCCCGCCCAGAGTTGCGCCTGCTGAGGATCGCAACCTATAACATTCACGACGCCGTCGGCACCGATCGGAGCTTCTCGCCGGCCCGCATCGCCTCCGTGCTGGCCGAACTCGGCGCCGACATCGTCGCCATCCAGGAAGTCGGTCTGCACTCGACGGGCATCGATGTCCTCGCCTTTCTCCGCGACGCAACAGGTTACGCGTCGGTGCTGGGCCCGACACGCTTGCGGCACGCCGGCGAATACGGCAACGCTCTGCTGACGCGATTCGCCGTCCAGGACACAACGCTCATCGACCTCACCTTCATGCGGCGCGAGGCGAGGGGCGCGCTGGATGTCGTGCTCGACTGCGATGGCACGCCGCTGCGCGTGATCGCGACGCATCTGGGCCTTCGTCCGGCGGAGCGGCGCGCTCAGATCCAGCAATTGCTGCGCGTGCTGGAGGCACAAACGCCCTTTCCCACCGTGCTCATGGGCGACCTCAACGAATGGTTCCTTTGGGGGCGCCCGCTGCGCTGGTTGCATGCACACTTCGAAAAGACGCCTGCGGCGGCGACCTTTCCCGCGAATGCACCGGTTTTTGCGCTCGACCGCATCTGGGTCGAGCCGCGCTCGCTGCTGAGCCGTATCTGGGTCCATTCGAGTCCGCTGGCACGATCGGCGTCGGATCACCTCCCGCTTCTGGCCGAGATCGGACTCATGGCGACCGCAGATCGTCGCGCCGAGACTCCAAGCGCATCGCACGCCTAGTACCGTTCCAACTATCCTCGGCTAAGGCGCGATGTCGATGCATTACGCCTGCGTGCTGTTGAGCCAGCAGGATGGACCCTGGTGTACGGGGACTACCGGGGACCTACATAAGCGTCTGTTATTCGAAGAATCGTCTTGGGCGATTTCTTCTGAATAGGCGCAGCAAGTTGGAACGGCACTAGCGTCACGGGGAATCGACGTATCCCGCACGCAACGCGGTATCCTACGAGGCTTCGCGGTTTTTTCGTTTGGGCAACCCGTCGCTCGTGCGCATTCGCAGGTCCGCTCGTCCAGGCCTTCTGCCGTTCGCGGCGGAGCGCCCGCCGCTTTTTCAGTTCGTCATCCTCTCGATATTGCTGCACTTGCTGGTGATCGTTCTCATCGGTGACGCCACGCGCTCGGCAGCGCGCCGAGGCGAAGGCTTCTGGGGATCGCTGGATGTGAGCTTGCGCCGGCTCGCGCCGGGTGCCGAGACACTTTCCCCGGGCGCCGCATTGTTGCGCCGGTCGCACGGTGCCAGCGACGTACCCGCTGCAGAGCGCAGCGAGCCCCAGCCTGCCATCGAGCAGCCCGCGACCTCGGAGAGCAACATCGACCGCGCACCCGCGGAGGCGCTCCCGCCTTCACAAGAAGCGGAATCGCTGCCCGCGCCGAGGTCGTTCGAAGTCGTGCCTCCGGTCGACCTGAACGCTCCGGAAGAGGCGGACAGGCCGCCCGCGCCTTCGGCGGTGTCGCCACCGAAGGTCGAGCGGCAGCCCAGCCCGGCGGTGCAGCACCCGTCCCCGGTCGTGCCGTTAGCGCCGCCGCCGCTGGAACGCATAGCCCCTCGCAAAATCGAACGCGAGCTTGCGCCCAGGGTGGAAATCACTCCGCGCGAAGCACCGGCGTCGCCGGCACCCCTTGAGCGTACCGCTCCGCAGCAGACGGAGCGAGCGCTCTCGCCGCCGGTCGAGCTCGCGCCGCGCGAGTTGCCGATGACGCCGGCGAACATCGAACCGATCGCACCCTCGCGCGTGGAGCGGGAGCTCGCGCCGGCCATCGAGGTCGCTCCGCGCGAACAGCCGATCGCGCCGCCTGCGCTCGAGCGCGTCGCCCCGGCGCGAATCGAGAGGGACCTGGCGCCGCCGCCCGTGGTGGCGCCAAACGAAGCGCCAGCCGTGCCTGCGCCGATCGAGCGCATCGCGCCGCCGCCGCAATCGCGCGAGCTGATTTCTCCCATCCCGGTGCCGCGCAGCGCCGGTCCGAGCGCGCCGGTGCCACGGACGCCACCGAGCACGGAACGCGAAGCGGCGCCCGCGCCTGTCTCACCGCGCAGCGCTCCCGGCGAAACCGCACCGCGCGCGGTGCCGCCGGCCGCGGCGCGCGACTCCGCGCCTGCCGTCGGAACGCCTGCGCCGGCCGGATCACCGCCCGCAGAATCGCCGCCTCGATTGAGATTCGGCACGCCGCAACCCGACGAGGACATGTTCAAGCCGCGCCGCGACATCGTCGTTCCCTCGGCAGAGCCCGGCGTGGCGCCGCGCATCGATCGCGAGGCTTTGCGTGCGCGCGTGCGCGAGATCGCGCGCGAAGGCACCGGCCAGCGCGCGCTGGTCGAGCTGGAGCTCCCGCAGCCCGTGCGTCTGCCGAAGAATCCGTTCGACAAGGCCGCCAAGCCCGATTGCCGCACGGCGTATGCCGGATTGGGGCTGCTTGCGATTCCGGCGCTGCTCGCAAGCGCGATCGCCGACACCGGATGCAAGTGGTGAGGCGACGGCACCCGGCACGTCGATTCCGATGTGCAAGCCTCGAGGCAGCGGGAGAACGCAGCTCGTGCGGGCGCCTCGCGAAGGGAACGGGTGTTGTACGCCGCCGCCATGGCGACAGTTATCGCGCAGTTATCCGGACGCTGATTGCCTGTCGAAGCGGTCGAGCCTGAACGCGGCGAGATCGACGCGTGTCGCCCCGTCGATCACAAGCTCGGCGAGCGCCTCGCCTATCGCCGGCGAATGCTTGAACCCATGCCCGGAGCACGGTGAGGCGATCAGCACCCGATCGGAATCGGGGTGCATGTCGATGACGAAGCCAAAATCCGGCGTAACAGTATAAAGGCACGCAGATGACTTCAGGCATGTGCCGCCGACCGCGGGCAGGAATGGAGCGATGAGTTCCGCATGCATCTGGTCCGCCTCTGCTTCGCTCACCGTACGCTGCGCCGCGTCGGCGTTTGTCGCGGTCGCGTATTGCTCGGTCGAGACCTTGATTCCGCCGTGCGGCCCATCGATCGCCGGAAAACCGTAGATTCCCTGCTTCCTGCCTTGCAACTCCCAGATAAAGACCGGGAAGCGTTCTGGATCGAACGGCGCTGCTGAATTCTGCACGCCGAACCAGTACATCGTCTGACTATAGATCGTAAAGTGCGTCGCGATCCGCTCGTCGACGAGACCGGGCAACCACGCACCCGCGGCAACGATAAGGCGGCCGGCGGAATACTTCTCCCGGGAGGTCGTCACCGTGACCGATCCGTTGGAAACATCGAATCCCGAGACGAGCTCGTTACGATGAATGTCCGCGCCGCGCGCCTGTGCCATCCGCAGATGCGCGCGGATGCATTCCTCGGGCCGCACAAAGCCCGCGCTTGGCTCGAAGTATCCCGTTTCGTCGTCGGCGACATTGAATTGCGGAAACCGCTGCCTGATCTGTTCTGCGTCGAGAATTTCATGCGCGATCGCGTACTGTCGGGCCGCAGCGACCGTGTTTGCAAAAAATCCTTCGACATGCGTGATGGACGACTTCGCCGGGCTGGAGATGATGAGTCCGCCGCATGAGGTGAGCAACGGCTTGCCACATTCGCGCTCGAGATCGCGCCAGAGCTTGTGCGACCGCATCGCGAGTGGCGTGTATTGCGTCCCCTCGCCGATCGCCAGACGCGTGATCCGCGAATCGCCGTGCGACGATCCTCGCGCGTGCGGTGGCGAGTAGCGATCGATCCCGAGTACGCGGCTGCCGCGGCGCGCAAGGTGATACACGGCGGCGCTGCCCATCGCCCCGAGGCCGACCACGATGCTTTCGTAATTTTT
>Ga0193751_1001604_pt1 | contig 14332 bp, 11 predicted proteins | sample L1c2metaG_FD_143050 | JGI IMG/M metagenome (GOLD analysis project Ga0193751, IMG submission 143050) | Soil microbial communities from a riparian zone of the East river system, Colorado, United States - L1c2 | ecosystem: Environmental > Terrestrial > Soil > Riparian zone | place: USA: East River... | reverse complement strand
AAATCGACGCGGCAGACGCCGTTCGCCGGGATCAGCTTCAGCGTGATCAGACGGTCGACCGTCGCCGGCGAGACGCTCAGAGTCCGTGAGACCGTCGTCCCGCTGATCGCGATCGTGGACGTCGTCCCCTGGAAGAGCTTCGCGTCGCTCGAGACCTTCACCGACAGCGTGCCGCCTGTGCACGACGAGTGGATCCAGCTCACGTGCGCGCGCGACCACGCTTCGACGCCGGGCACCGTCGGATAGAGACCGATCACGCGAGTGGTGATCCGCGCCGGCTGCGCCACCCGGTAGAGCACGAGCTGCTTCGCGGGATCGGTCGCGATCTTCGTGCCGACGACCTGCACCGTCGAGGGCGCGAGGACATACGGCTCCGTCACGCCGCGCAGGTCGCCGCTCGCAGGATCGACGCTCGTCTGGATTTCCGGCATGTCGCCGGGCAGACGCGCGCCGAGCCCGTAGACGCGGTCGACGCTGCGATTCCAGAACTCGTTCTCGAACACGGCGAGGTCGTTGCCGCCGGCGAAGATCACGCCGACGTGCGCGTCGCGGCCGACCGCGCGGTCGATCCAGCTCTTGTCCGCCCGGCCGATGCCTTGCGCATATGCGCTCGACGCGAGCCGGGGGAAGCTGTGCGTCCAGAGCTCGAGCGGAAGCCAGGTGAGCAGGAAGCCCACCGCGACGAGCGCAGGCAGAACGGGGGCGTACCGACGCGGGAGCCAGAGGAAGCACGCCGCCAGCGTGAGGGCGAGCAGCACCGCGACGACGCCGACGCCGTGGCGGCCGGTCCAGGTGTTGCCGAGGAACCACCACGGCTGGAGCCCGATCGTGTCGGACTGCGCGGTGATGTTGAACAGGTGCGCGAACGGGATTGCGCCCGGCAGCGCAGCCGCGACGCCTGCGGCCACCACCGACGCCCGCGGGGGCAGCGGCTGGCCGCGTTCGATCCACGCGAGCAGCGCAATAATGAGCAACGGCATGAGATAGAAGAGATTCCGCTCCTCGATGCGCTGCGAATAGCGCGACGCAAAGACCCCCACTTCGAGCGCGAGCAAGACCGACAGTGACGTCGAGGCCGCAATGAAGACACGCAGCCGCCGGTCGAGATGGCGCGCGTTGGCGGCGAGGACGATGAGCGCCGCGAACGGAAGCACGAACACCGCGAGGTCGAGTTCGGCGAGGTGGAGGACGACCCACTCGATGGCCGGCCAGGGCCGGTATCCGCCGTTCGAGGTGACGCTGTAGTTGCCGAGGATCGCCGCCGGGGAACGTCCCCGTGCGACCTCGACCGCGACGACGATGACGCCCGCCGCGACGACGATGCCGTACAGCGGGGCGAACGCGGCCAGGCGTCGCGGGCGTCCGCGCTCGATCCACGCGAGGACGAGCGGCGCGCTCAAGACGGCCGCGATGATCGCGACCGTCTGCGCCCGCGTCTCGAACGCGAGCGCACACACCGCCAGGAGCAGCACCTGCCGCGCACGAGTCGGCCGCTCGAGCGCGGCGACGAGCGCGAGCGCGAGCCAGAGGAAGACGGGATAGAAGACGTTCTCCGTCATCAGCGTCCCCGCGTACGCCGTCGACGGGACGGCGACGGCGAGCGCCGCCGCGACGAGCGCGGCCGACGGGCGCACGACGCGGCGCGCGAGCAGGTACGCGGGTAGCACCGCCGAGCAGAGCACGAGCGCGTTCACCGCCTGCGACCAGCGGTACACGTCGGCCATCGGCCCGATCGCCGCATACACCGGAGAGAGCAGCAGCGGATAGACGAAGCCGTAGTTGGCGTGGACGCCGCGAATGAGGAAGCGGCCCGTAGCCGCGAAGCTGCGCGCCATGTCCGAGTAGACGATCTCGTCGACCATGATCCACGGCGACGTGACGCGGAGCGCGAGCGCGAGCTGCACCGCGACGGCGGCCGCGTACAGCCCGCCGAGCCACGCCCAGATCGGCAATGTCCGCAAGAAGCGCGGCCCGGTACCAGGTACCGGTACGGAACCGTCACGGGAGACGAGCGATGCCCGCACGAGCTCGGCCGCGAGCGGCTCCGCGTCGACGCCGACGTCGGCTGCCGCGGCCGCGACCTCCTGGAGCACGGCTCCGCTGACGACGGCTCCGCCCGCCGCCTCCTCCAGCGCGGCGGCGTACCGCTCGGCGACGCGGTCGACGTCGTGGTCGCGGGCGACGAGCGCCCGCGCTGCCTCGCCCATCGCGCGCGCCGCCTCCGGGTCGGCGAGCCGGCGCAGGGCAGCCGTGAGCGCCTGCACCTCCTCGTCGCCGCCGACGGGAATCTTGATCGCCACATCGTCGGGCAGCTCCGAGAACCAACCAACGTTGCTGACGACGAGAGGCTTCCCGAGCGAGAGCGCGCGGATCGCGGCGCCCGACGTCTCGCCCATCGTCGGCGCACGCAGGAGCACGATCGCATCGCATGCCGCCATCAACGCCCACAGCCGCTCCTCCTCGACGTACGGCTCGCGGATGACGCCGGTCGCGTCGAGCCCCGTCCGCTCGATGCGTCCTGCGAGGTCGAACCCGGGCGACTCGGAGCCGACGACCAGCAGGCGTGCGCCGTGCTGCGTCCGGCGCAGCGCGGCGAAGGCGTCGAGCAGCTGGGGCACGCGCTTGTTCTCGTTGATGTGCCCGAAGCTGCCGACGAGCGGTGACCCGGCCACCGACTCCGGTGGCACGGGCGGGACCGGCCAGGCAGGATGTGCGATCCGGTGCAGCGGCCCGAAGTAGCCGTGCTCGCGAACGAGCGTCTCGACGTACCGTGAGTGCACGATCACGATCGTCGCGCGATCGAGCACCTCGCCCGCGAGTGGGAACTCCTGCGGCCGCACCTCCCACAGCGGCGGCACGCGGCCTTCGAGGACGCCGTAGCCGAGCAGTCGCCCCGGAACGCCGGCTTCCCGCTCCATCGCGGCGAGGTATGCGTGGCCGTCGTGACGGCCGATGGTGAGGCCCGCGACGAGGTGGTGGATGACGAAGTCGTGCAGCACGACCACCCCTGGACGCCGGCGCAGCGCGTCGACAATCCACCCGTGCGCGTCGGGATCGTTGCCGACGTGGTAGAGCGCGACGTCGGTGTCGGCCACGGGACGCGTGCGACCGGGGCGCACCACCTCGACGTCGACGAGTCGTTCGAGTGCGGGAAGCAGCAGCGCCGAGTAGTCGGCGATGCCTGACGTCGACGGCGGCAGCGGCGAGAAGTAGGAGACCCTCACGCGACCGCTGCGAGGAGGCGGTCGATGCACGCGTCCCACGTCACACCGCTCGCGACTTCACGGCCCGCACGGCCGTACGCGCGCGCCTCGTCCGCGTGGTTGCGTAGCCACACGCACGCGCGCGCGAGCTCCGCCGCCTGCGGCCTGACGACGAGCCCGGTCTCGCGGTCGCGCACGACATCGAGCGGCCCGCCTGCATCCGTCGTCGTCAGGACGGGCTTCTCGGACAGGAACGCCTCGAACGGCACCATCCCGAAGTCCTCGTCCACCGGTGCGTAGTAGACGCCGAGGCAGCTCGCGTACAGCTCGGTCAGGCGCGCGTCGCTCACGCGGCCGGTGAACTCCGCGCGCCCGTTCAGGCCGCGCTCCTGCGCGAGCCGCTCGAGCCGCTCGCGGTCCGGGCCGTCGCCGGCGATGACGACGCGCAAGGTCGGCTCGGCCGCCGCCGCTTCCAGCAGGAGGTCGATTCGCTTCGCGCGATCGAGCCTGTTGACGGAGAGGATGAAGTCGTCGTAGCGGTCGCAGCGGTATTTCAGCGGCGCCGGCGGGTGCGGCATGAGCTCGGCCTCGAGCCCGGTGGACTCGCGCAGTCGGCCGGCGACGTTGCCCGATGTCGCAAAGATCTTCCGCGCCTCGCCGAGGGCGGTGCGCTCGAATGCGAGCACGCGTCGCCGTAGCGCGCGGTCCTCCGCCGACTCCGAGAACTGCCCGAGCTCGGTGCGGTCGAGGTCCCACGCCTGGCGGAACTGGTGCAGCAGCCACACCACCTTGCGGGGATGGCGCACGGCGTAGGACGGGAACTTCGTCGCGATCACCGCGTCGATCGGCCGGCCGTTCGCTTCCTCGAGGTCCAGCAGGCGCCACAGGAACGCCTGCGTGAGCACGCGCTCGCCGGGATACCACTTGAACGGAACGGTGAGGAGCTCGGCCTCGTGCCCGCGCGCGCACAGCTGTGCGACGAGATCGTCGGCGACGATCTCCGCGCCGCCGCGCTCGAAGGGGACCTGCGGAAGGCAGACGGCCAGTCTCACCAGCGCGATTCCAGCTCGTCGATGCGGCGCGAGAGGTCGTCGACGAGCCGCAAGAGCGCGTCGTTGACGATGCGCTGCTCGGCGAAGGCCGGCTCGACGTACCAGCGCATGAGCTTGCGCAGCACGCGCTTCGCCTGGAACGCGACCCAGCCCTTCGGGCCGGGACGGCGCTCGAGCGGCTTGTCCGCGCTGACGGGCCAGAAGCGCTCGGCGAGGCCGCGCGTGGAGGCGACGTCGCGGGAGCCGCGGTCGACGGCCTCCTTGAGCCGCGCATAGACCTCGTCGACGGAAAGCTCCTGCTGGTCGGCCATTTCGCGGTGAGTCTAAGGACGGTCTGTTACCGATTCGTGAGGCGGTCTCGAGCAGCATCGACGAGGAGCCGGACGAGGTCCTCGAACTGAAGCTGCGGCGACCAGCCCAGGGTACGGCGGGCCTTCGAGGCGTCGCCGGCGAGGTCGTGCAGCTCGGCCTTGCCGCGCACGAGCGCAGGATCGACGCGCACATGGTCTCTCCAGGCGAGCCCGACGTGCCCGAACGCGAGCTCGACGAGGTCCTCGACCGAGTGCAACACCCCAGTAGCGACAATGTAGTCGCTCGGCTCGTCCTGCTGCACCATCAGCCGCATCGCCTCGACGTAGTCGCCGGCGTAGCCCCAGTCGCGCTGCGCGTGAAGGTCGCCGAGCGCGAGCTCCTCTTGGAGGCCGAGCGAGATCGCGGCCGCGGCATGCGCCACCTTGCTCGGCAGGAAGTCGACCGGGCGCCGCGGCGACTCGTGGTTGTAGAGGATCCCGCAGCTCGCATGCAGGCCGTAGCGTCGACGGTACGAGTCGACGATGAAGTGCCCGTACGCCTTCGCGACGCCGTACGGCGTCAGCGGATGGAGTGGCGTCTCCTCCGTCTGCGGCACGACCGTTGGCTCTCCGAAGATCTCGCTCGAGGACGCCTGGTACATCCGGATCGCGGGATCGACGGCGCGGATCGCCTCCAGCAGCGCCGTGACACCGACGGCCGCGAACTCGGCCGTGCGCACCGGCTCATCCCACGACATCGGGACGAACGACGGAGACGCGAGGTTGTACACCTCGTGCGGAGCGTGCACGCGCAGCGCCTCCCCGAGCGCGGCCTCGTCCAGCAGGTCGACCTGGAGCAGCTCGACCCGTTCGCGCACGGCGGCGAGGTTCTCGTACTCCTTGTCGAGACGCGGGACGATCCCGACCACCTCGTACCCGTGCCCGAGCAGCAGCTCAGCGAGGTGCGAGCCGTCCTGTCCGCCCATTCCCGTGATCAGAGCCTTCATTAGTGCAAACCTCGCACGTACGCCCAGCCCTCGCTCAAGCCGAGCGAGCGCAGCGCGAAGATCACGAGGCCGTAGAGGAGCACGCCTGCCGCCGCCGCGGTGACGGGGGACAGCGCGATGCGCAACCCGCCGAACGCGAGCGCCGCTGCCGAGCCGACGGCGAGCGCGAGCTTCGCGAGCCCGAGGGCGGCGATGCCGAGCGTGCGCATCGAGATCGTCGCCAGCAACCCGCCCGCGATGACGAGCGTGGCGAGCCCGACGGCGATCGCGATGCCGGGCAGCCCCCAGAGGGCGCGCAAGCCGAGACCGAGCGGAATGCAGAGGCCGAAGCCGAGCGCACCCAGCGGGAGGAGCGTCCAGCGCTTCTCCGCGACGAAGACGAGCGGGAACGTGACGGCGAACGCGACCCAGGCGAGCATCCACGGGGCGAGATACACGACGAGGTGTCCAAGCTGGCTCCCGACATTGCCGCTGTACGCGCTGCCGAGGACGACGCCGACGATGCGCCCTCCGACAACGGCGAAAACGCCGGCTGCGGCACCGACGATCGACAGGCTCACCCAGGACGCGTGGACGACGTGCCGGCCGGCTGCGACCGCGTCGACGCCGCGTCGCGTCATCGGCGCGGCAGAGATCAGCCCGAGCGAGAACGCGGTCGCGCCGACGAGGGTCGAGGCGGCGAGATACGCGTAGGAGAAGCTCGTCACGCTGCCGACGCCGAGCTTGGCGGCGAAGCGAAGGCCGAGGAGGTAGCAGCCCTGGAGAGCGACCGGCACCGCGGCTCCCTGGACGAGGTGCCACAGCCGTGGCACGATCCCGAGCCGGTCGGGCATGGCTCCGCGCAGTGCCCCTCGGCGGAGAAGCGCGACGGTCGGAACTGCGAGCGCGACGACGGCGTTCGCGGCCAGTCCCCATGCGAGCGCGACGATCCCAAGGCTGTTCGCGAGCGCGGCGAACACCACGAGGCCTGTGATGCCACCCAGTGCGAAACCCGCCGCCGCCGTGCCGTAGTTGTCGAGCGCAGCGAGGGCGCTCGCGGCCAATGCAGCGAGGAGCTGCACGAACGCGGCCGGGACGAGCACGACGAGCGCGCGCGCTGCGATGTGGGCAGCTCGCGGGGGCAGGTTCCCTGTCAGGAGGTCTCCGATCTGCGAGGAGAAGACGCCGACGAGGATCGACACGGGCACGGCCAGGCAGAGATGCGCGAGCCCGTAGCTGCGGCTCTCGCCGGAGAGCTCGCCACGGGCGGCAGCCCGCGTGAGGTCGGGGACGACGACCATCCGGAACGACTGCGCGGCCAGGATGAGCACCAGGTAGACGGCGTAGGCGCTGAGGAAGCCGTCCGTCTCTGCGCTGCGCCCGAACTTGTGCGCGAGCAGCGCGCCCGCGCCGGCCGCGGCGAGCGCGACGACCACCTGTGCGAGGCCCGTAAGCAGGCCGCTTCGAACCGCCGACGTCCTCATCACCTGGCTACCCTAGGGCGCGGTGCGCGTCGTCGTCACGGGTGGAGGTGGCTTTCTCGGCTCACACCTCGTCGAGCAGCTACGGCAGCGCGGCGGCGACCCGTTCGTCGCCCGCCGCGCCGATTACGACCTAACGCGCTGGGACGACGCGGAGCGACTCTTCCGGGAGGCGCAGCCCGAGCTCGTCTTCCACCTTGCCGCCGAGGTCGGAGGCATCGGAGCGAACCGCTCCAACCCCGGGCGCTATTGGTATGCGAACCTCATGATGGGCGCGCACGTGCTCGAGCTGAGTCGGCTGCACGGCGTCGGCAAGGTCGTCATCGCCGGCACGGTGTGCGCGTACCCGAAGTTCACGCCTGTGCCGTTCAGCGAGGATGACCTCTGGAACGGCTACCCGGAGGAGACGAACGCGCCCTACGGCGTCGCAAAGAAGTCCGTCCTCGTCGGAGGTCAGAGCTACCGCGCGCAATACGGCACCAACGCGATCTTCCTCTTGCCCGCGAACCTGTACGGGCCCCGCGACAACTTCGACCTCAAGACCTCGCACGTCATACCCGCGCTCATCCGAAAGATGGTCGCTGCGCAAGACGAAGTCGTCTTGTGGGGCGATGGGTCTCCCACGCGCGAGTTCCTGTACGTCGACGACTGTGCGGAGGGGCTGCTCCTCGCCGCCGAACGGTACGACGAGGCCGAGCCGGTCAACCTCGGCACGAGCGAGGAGATCTCGATTCACGACCTCGCAGAGGCCGTCGCGGAGCTGACCGGGTTCGAGGGCGAGATCGTCTGGGACACCTCAATGCCCAACGGGCAGCCGCGGCGCAGCCTGGACGTCTCGCGGGCGAAGCAGCTGTTCGGCTTCGAGGCGCGGACGAGCCTGCGCGAGGGCCTCGCACGGACGGTCGAGTGGTACCGCACCTCGTTGCCGGTGGCGCGGTGACCTCGAGCACTCCCGACGTCGGGGCGCTCTCCGGCCGGCGCGTCGGGCTGGAGGCGACGCGTCGCGTGTTCGTCTGGCTCGCCCGCACACGGCCAATCCACGTCTTGTCCGCGTTCGTCGTCGTCGAATGGCTGATCACCCTCGGCGTCGCGCTGGCCGTGCGTCACAACGGCTGGCTCTACTACCAGGGCGGCGACGAGCTCTGGCACTACACGACCGCGTGGGTGATGGGACAAGGGCGGCTCCCGCACAGCTCGGTGGGATACGCATGGTCGATCGTCCTGCTCCCCTTCGCGCTGCTCGGCGGGCCGAACCTCCTGTCGCCTCTGCCGTTCATCGTGCTGTTGAACGTCCTCGTGCTCATGCCGGTCGCCCTCGTCACGGCGTACGCCGTCGGTAACCGCATCGGGGGACGGGTGTTCGGCTACTGGGTGGCGATGCTGTGGCTCCTGGTGCCGATCATCGGGATCACGTACACGAACGCGGGCTACCACCAGCGATACAGCGAGCTGCTGCTTCCGCAGTCGCTCGGATTGACCGCGATGTCGGACTTCCCCTCACTGGTCGCGAGCATTCTCGCGGCGTACTTCGCGCTGCGCGCCGCCCAGGACGACGCACCGTGGGACGGCGTATTCGCCGGGCTCTTCGCGGGGATCGCGATCGGAATCAAGCCATCGAATGCGCCGCTGCTCGTCGGCATCGGCCTCGCCCTGCTGTGGTCACGCCGACGGCGCTCAGGCACGTATGCCATCGCGGCCCTGGCGCCGAGCGTTGCCACGCTTGCACTCTGGAAAGGCCGGGGCGAGGGGAACCTTCCGCTCCTCCGCTCGGGCGCACCGGGAAGCGGCGTCGCCGGCGCCCATGCCGCGCCGATGCTCGGCGGGCTCAACATCCACCAATACGTCCATCCGAGCTGGACGTTCTTCAACCAGCAGCTGAGCGACCTCGGCCAGTATTTCTGGTCCGTCCGCATACTCGAGTGGCTCGCGATCGCGGGAACGATCGGGCTCTTCCGCCGGTCGCGGCCGGCCGGTTGGCTTTTCGGCGGCTGGTTCTTCTCGATGATCGCGATCAAGTGGACGTCGCCGAATCACGGGACCATCGCCGACTCCGATCTCCTCCGGCAGTCGATTCCGGCCATCCCCGCCGCCCTCATGGTGCTCGCCGGCGTCTTGTTCCTCTTCCCAGGCGTGCCGCGGCGGTTGGTGCCATCCGCGCCACACGTGTGGGGGACACACCGCCGCCGTGTGGGGCTCGCCGCCGGCGTCGTGACCATCTTCGCTGTCGTGCCGGCGGCATTCGCGGCCGGGCTGCCCCTCTTGTCGTCGAACGACACGATCTCCTACTTCACGCAGACCGGGCCGAGCCTGTCGGCGCCGTTTCCCGTCGACACCTCCTGGCGTCCTATCGCAACTGTCGCGCGCGGCGCCGTACAGGTGAGCTGGCCGAAGCTGCGACCGCTCGGGGGCACGACGGACTACGTCGTGCTGCGTGCGCCTGCGAACGAGCCGATTATCTGCGACGCGACGAGCGGCGGTGCGCAGTGCCGCCTCAACACCGAGACGGTCAACGCCACGTCAGCGACGAGCTTCGTCGACAAGCCTTCAGCGGGGCGCTGGACCTACCGGGTCGGTGCGGTGGCGAGCTGGATCGAGGACCCGACGGCCGGCAACATCTTCGTCGTCGGGCCGCCGGTGACCATCACCGCGCGTCGCTAGCGCCGACTCGCACCTCCTCCTCGAGCAGGGCGAGGCGCTGCGCAAGAACGATGTTCTGATCCGAGAGCCGCGAGATCACCGTGGAGTAGTGGAGCAGCACGGCGAGGATGAAAAGGATCCCGACCGCGAAGAGCACGGCCGGCGGATAGCTGCGGACCCCGACCCAGCGCGCAATCGTGTTGAGCCCGTTGCGCCACGCCGACAGCGCCGTGAGCGTGATCCCGGTGGCGAGCCAGAGCAGTGCGTAGCGCTCTCGCAACCGGTGGCTCCTGATCAGCTCGAGCACCACGAGCACGAGTGTGAACGACGCGATGGCCCCCGCGATGGAGACGGCGAGCGGTGTCATTTGGCTTCCTCCTGCGGGATGACATTGCGCCTGAACAGGCCGACGAAGATGGCGAGCAAGACTTTCACCATGTAGTAGACAGACCGCAGCGCAGTGATCGACGACCGCCCGCTGTCACGCTCGCGCATCGACACCGGAACCTCGCAAAGGCGCAACCGGTGTCGGAACACCATGACCGTCGCCTCGACCTCTGGATAGTCGTGCGGATAGTCGCGTGCGAAGAGCGCAATGCCTTCGCGGTTGACGGCCTGGAATCCAGAGGTCGTGTCGGTGACGCGCTGCCCGACGATCCGGGAGACGACCCACGCGAGCAGACGAATGCCGACGCGGCGCGCACGCGACGAGCGATAGCCACCTTCGTCGCTGGCAAAACGCGACCCGATGGCGATGTCGGCCTCGCCACGCAGAACGGGCTCCAGCACGCGGACAAGCTGCGAAGGGTCGTGCTGCCCGTCTCCGTCGACACGGACGGCGACGTCGTAGTCGTTCTCGAACGCGAAACGGAAGCCCGTCTGCACGGCGGCGCCGATGCCGAGATTGAACGGCAGGCGCAAGACTCGAGCACCCTTGGCCGCCGCGGCCACCGCGGTGCCGTCGACCGAGCCGTCGTCGACGACAACGATGTCGAGACCCGGGTCGAACGCGCGCAGCTCGTCGATGACGCGCGGAACGGCGAGCTCTTCGTTGTACGCCGGCACGATCGCAACACGGCGCAGCTCGGCGAAGCCAGGCAGGCCGGCCGCTGAGGACGCCGCGACGACAGTGTCAGGCACGGGCGCTCGCTGGAACGCCGAGCCCGAGCACGTCGAGCAGCTGTCGCGCGCGATGCCCGTACGTATGCTCGTCCAGCACACGCTCGCGCGCGCGCTGTCCGAGCTCCTCGGCATGCCCGGGGTCCGCAAGCAAATCGCCGTATACCGAGACGGCTTCGTCGACGGAGCCGACCACGCGGAGGTCTCGGTCGGCGTCGAACCAGCGCTCCAACCCGGCCAGCGGGTTGGACACGATGGCCGCGCCGGAGGCCGCGAGCTCGAAGAGTCGGCACGTCGACGACGCATAGACCTGCGCGTGCGCGCGACGAGTGACATTGAGGTTCACGCGTGCGGAGGAAATGGCATGTGGAAACGCATTGAACGGAATGAGACCGAGCATGCGTGCGGTGCCCGTGTCGCCGCGGTAGTCGTATCCGCCGATCGCGAAGTCGACGCCGGGCAGCCGCCGACTCGGCTCGCCGATCAGATCGCGCATCCATTCCCGACGGAACTTGTCCGAGTGGCCGTAGAAGAAGACGTCCGCCTCCTTTCCGACGTCGCGTGGCCGGAAGAGATCCGGATCGGCCGCCCAGTGCACCGTCTCCGCGCGCCGTGCGCCGAGCTCCCGCAGCCGATCGAGCGCACCCTCAGAGTTGCCGACCACGAGGTCGTACTCGGCAGGGTCGGCGCCGACGTAGTAGTTGAACCCGCTCGTGTCGGTGCCGCCGTATTCCGGCAGGCTCATCGGGAGATCGCCGTCGTAGTAGACGACCGGAACGTCGAAGCGCTCGCGCAGCGCGGTCGGAATGCCCCGGAGATGCGCCATCGGTACGGTGAAGACGATGACCGCGTCCACGCCTCCTTCCCGCTCGATCGTTTGCTCGAGATGACGCCGCCAGCGCGGTGTGACGTAGCGCCATACGGCTGCGCGCACGGCGCGGTCGGAGAGCGTGTCGCCCGGCTCGTGCTCCGAGCGCCGCACGAACTCCTGGCGCTGCAACTTGGCCGCAATGCCCCGGGCGGCCGCGAACGCCTCAGCCTCGCGGTAGAGCGGGTTCGGAACGGTCCGCCACCACGGCGACTCGACCGCCCGCCCGCGGTACGGGGTCACGATCAGGTCGACGCCGCTCTCGGCGAGCGCCTTCCACAGCTGCCACCACGCAGGCGTGCAACCGTACCGGAAGTCCAGATCTGCCGCGGACGCGACCGCGAGAACTTTGGGCGATCTCACGCGCCTATTGTGTCAATGAGATCTGAAGGAACCGTTAGCCGGTTCGCTAGTACGCGCCGCGACGCGCGGCCACGGCCGGCAGCGTCTTCGCGAGGATCGAGATGTCGAGCCAGATCGACCAGTTCTCGAGGTAGTAGAAGTCGAGCCGAACGAGGTCGTCGAAGCTGAGGTCGATCCGCCCGGACACCTGCCACAGGCCCGTCATGCCGGGTAGCACGAGATAGCGCTTGCGGTGCCAATCCTCGAGCTGGACGTAGTCGCGCAGCGGCAGCGGGCGCGGGCCGACGAGCGACATCTCGCCGCGCAACACGTTCAACACCTGCGGCAGCTCGTCGAGCGAATAGCGGCGTAGGAATCCACCGATCTTCGTGACTCGCGGATCGTCCTTGATCTTGAACAGCGGCCCCGATGCTTCGTTGGACGCCTCGAGTGCGGCCTGCCGGAGATTCGAGTCGACGTACATCGACCTGAACTTGAACATCCCGAACTCCTGTTGTCCGAGCCCGATACGGCGATCGCGGTAGAAGATCGGGCCGGGCGAGTCGAGCTTCACGGCGAGCGCGATCAGCGCCCAGAAGGGCGATGCGAGAACGATCAGCCCGGTGCTCACGGCGAGGTCGAACGCGCGCTTCACCGCCCAGTCGAGGCCGGCGAACACCGGCGGCCGGAGCTCGAACAGGGGAACGCCCTGACCAGGCACGTACTCGGCGCGCTGCGTCAGCAGCTCAGCCGTCGTCGGCGCGATCCGCACCTTGACGCCGCAGCGGTGGGCGTCCTCGACGAGATCGAGCAGCTCCTCCTCCCCCAGCCCCGCGCCGCCGACGATCAGCTCGTCCGGCCGGTACGCGACGAGGACCTCCTGCAGGTCGGCGAGGCGGCCGAGGACGGGCAGCCCGTCCGTTTCCGCATTCGTCGCGAGCACACCGATGAACTCGTAATCGATACCGCTCCGGCCGCGGCCGATCGCGCGACGGAGCGACATGATCTGCTCTCCCTCGCCGACGAGAAGCGCGCGACGGCGAACGCCCCTGACGCGCCAGAGATCGGCGGTGACGACCTCGTAGCTCGCGCGCAGCGTCCCGATGACGAGCACGCTGAGGACGAAGCCGGTCAGGTACAGGCCGAACGTCGAGTGTTGATAGCCCGTGCCGACCGAGAACGCGAGCGTCACCACCGTGACGAGCAGCAGTGACGAGACGATCCTCCCCGCGCCGGCACGACGCTCACGCGGCGCGTAGAGGCCCGCCTGCCAGAACACGAGCACGGTCACGACCATCAGGAACGGAAGCCAGTTCTGCTCGGCGTTCCACGGGATGCCCCAGAGGATCGGGCGCTCTCCGTAGTAGAGCTCGCGGAGCACGAGCGCCAGGTAGAGCGAGCCGGCGAGCCCGCCGAGGTCGATGCAGACGAGCATCGCGACGCTGAGCGTCCGGCGCACGAGCGCGCGGACCTGGATTCCCGACGGAAGCACCGGCACCGAGCGGATGTCGGTCGTGCCCGTGCCCGGGGGTTGCTCCGGCCGTGCGCCGTCGCCTGAACCGGTGCCGACAAGAGGCTTCGTTGCCACGAAGGAGCCATTGTACTGGCCTCTTGTGACCCCCTCGCGAAGCGGTCTAGATCTGCTCGGCCCTGCGGCCGAGCACCGCGAGGGATGCGACGAGCGCGTACCGCCTGTGCGCGTCGAGCAGGTCGTAGTCGTGGAAGTACGCATGCACGTAGCGCGGTAGCGGCCGCAGGACCGCACGGGCGAGCGAGCCCAGTGAGTGCGTCGTCGGCAGGACGCCCGGCGACGGCTCGCCGTGCCGCGGCGTGCAATCGACGAGCCCGAGCTCCGCGACAGTCGCGCGCACGGCTTCGTCCGTGTACCAGCCGCCGCCGCAGAAGTAGCGCGGCTCGAGCCCGCGCTCGCGCATCCACTCGGCTTCCCGGCGGACGCGCGCCGCGGGATCACCGTTGGTCGGCCTCGCATGGGTGGGGCTCGTCCAGTGCGTGTGCAATCCGAACGGTGCGCGCGCTCCAGCCAGAGGTCCTCCGCCTCGCCGTGCTCCGCATCGGGCGGCCGCAAGAGCGCGATCACGTCGAAGCCTCCCGGGCGCCGGCGCTGGAGCCGGTCGAAGCGGTCCCAGGCGGCGGCGTCCAGCGGGCGCTCGACGTGGCACGACGCCACGGCGGCAGTCCCGGCTGACGGTGAAGGCACACTGTTGCCGATGTGCGGGATTTGCGGACTCTATTCGCCGTCCGGCGCCCCGCCTCCCGCCGTCGTCGACGCGATGCGCGCTCGCATCCGCCATCGCGGCCCCGACCAGGGGTCGACGGACGCATTCGGCGCGTGC
>Ga0193751_1001603_pt1 | contig 14333 bp, 13 predicted proteins | sample L1c2metaG_FD_143050 | JGI IMG/M metagenome (GOLD analysis project Ga0193751, IMG submission 143050) | Soil microbial communities from a riparian zone of the East river system, Colorado, United States - L1c2 | ecosystem: Environmental > Terrestrial > Soil > Riparian zone | place: USA: East River... | reverse complement strand
CAAGAACGGCAAAGTGACGAGCCCGCCGATGCCGTGGGTAAAGCCGCGATGCACGACCCGCGCGTCATAGCCGAATACGGGCGCGACCCAGCCGTCGATGTCGGGCAGATTGGCGGCAATGATCATCGCCGGCATCGCTCGGGGGCTGAGGCTCTTGAGCCCCATGCGGCCCATCACCGCGCCGACCAGGCTGTGGGTGAGATTGTCCAATTAGGCCGCGCGAGTCAGAGCTTATGCGGCTCCTTCTCGACCATCCACGTCTGGCCTTTGGAGACCAACGCCTGGAGGTCGGCGGCCTTGCCCTTGGCCGCGGCGCGGTTCTGCTCGATCACCGCGGCCTCGAAGGTCGGCGCCGGATCTTCGTAAAGGACGCCCAGCGCCATCGGAAAGCTGTCCGGCATCTCGACCAGCATGTGCGCGATCGAGCGGTTCCTGGGGTCGTGGACGAGGATTTCGGGGTCGTTCGCCTCGACGATCTTGAGCGCGAGGCGGTCGCGGTCGAGCGCAATGCCCTTGGTGTCGGAAGCGAACAGCATCTTCTCGCCGGTTTTCAGCCACAGCTGCTTGTCGGCCGCGACGTCGCGCTCGGTGAAGCTGGCGAACACGTCGTCGTTATAGACCACGCAATTCTGATAGATTTCGACGAAGCTCGCGCCTTTATGGGCGTGGGCAGCTTTCAAGACGTCAGGCAAATTCTTGTGGACGTCGATGCCGCGCGCGACGAACCGCGCGCCCGAGCCAAGCGCGAAGGCACAGGGCTGGACCGGCCGGTCGACCGATCCGAACGGGGTCGAAGGCGAGCGCGTGCCGACGCGGCTGGTCGGCGAATATTGGCCCTTGGTCAGGCCGTAGATCTCATTGTTGAACAGCAGGATCTGGCAGTCGAGGTTGCGGCGCAGCACGTGCATCGTGTGGTTGCCGCCGATCGACAATGCGTCGCCGTCGCCAGTGATGATCCACACGTCGAGCTCGGGGTTGGCGAGCTTGACCCCGGTGGCGAAAGCCGGCGCCCGGCCGTGAATGGTGTGGAAGCCGTAGGCCGCCATGTAATAGGGAAAGCGGCTCGAGCAGCCGATGCCGCTGATGAACACCGTCTTCTCGCGCGCTACGCCCAGGTCCGGCATGGTGCGCTGGACGGCTTTCAGCACCGCATAATCGCCGCAGCCCGGGCACCAGCGCACCTCCTGGTCGCTCGCCCAGTCCTTGGCGGTGGTGGTCGGGATTGGGGTGACGTCATTCATCCGTGGGGCCTTAGCCAATAGACCAGCACGAGCACGACGATCAGCAGCATCACCAGAGGGAAAACGTTGATCTTTTTCATGCCAGCGCCCTGTCGATCGCCGCCTCGATCTCGGCGATCCGGAACGGATGGCCCGAGACCTTGGTCAGCGATTGCGCATCGACCAGATACTGATCGCGGATCAGAGTTTTGTACTGGCCCATGTTCATCTCAGGCACGAGGATCCGCTTAAAGCTCTTGAGCAGGACCCTAAGGTTCTTCGGTGGCGGCCAGATGTGGCGGACGTGGACGTGGGCGACGTCCTTGCCGTCGGCGATCGCGCGGCGCACCGCCTGGTGGATCGGGCCGAAGGTCGAACCCCAGCCGACCACCGCAAGCTCCGCGCCTTCGCGGCCGATGCACACCTCCTGGTCCGGAATCGAATTGGCGATTCCGAGGACTTTCGCGGCGCGGGTATCGGTCATCTCCTGGTGCGCGGCGGGGCTGTAATCGATGTTGCCCGAGCCCGGCGCCTTCTCAATGCCGCCGATTCGGTGCTCGAGGCCGGGCGTGCCAGGCTTGATCCACGGCCGCGCGAGGCCGTCGCCGCGGGCATAGGGCATGACTCCCTGCCCTTCCTCCGGCGCGCGATCGAAGAACTTGACCGGGAACGGCGTAAAGCCGCTCATGTCGGGCACGCGCCATGGCTCAGCCGCGTTGGCGATATAGCCGTCGGTCAGAAGGATGACCGGAGTCATGTAATGGGTTGCGATCCGGCACACCTCGATCGCGCATTCGAACGCGTCGGCGGGCGAGCGCGCGGCGATGACCGGCACCGGCGAGTCCGCGTTGCGGCCGTAGACCGCCTGGTAGAGGTCGGACTGCTCGGTCTTGGTTGGCAAGCCGGTCGAGGGACCGCCGCGCTGCGAATTGACGACGATCAGCGGCAGCTCGGTCATCACCGCAAGGCCGAGCGCCTCGGTCTTGAGCGCAATCCCCGGACCCGACGACGAGGTGATCCCGAGCTGTCCGGCGTAGGAGGCGCCGATCGCCGCGCAGATCGCCGCGATCTCATCCTCGGCCTGGAAGGTGGTGATCCCGAATTCCTTGAGCCGCGCGAGATGGTGCAGAAGCGGGCTCGCCGGAGTGATCGGGTAAGAACCGAAGAACATGCCGACGTTCGCCAGCTGGCAGCCGGCAACCAGGCCCAGCGCCAGCGCTTCGGCTCCGGTCACCGTGCGGTAGAGGCCGGGCTCGGCCGGAGCGGCCGCGATGTGGTGCTGCTTGAACGGCGCGCCCATCTCGGTCGTCTCGCCGTACGCATGGCCGGCGTTCAAAGCCGCGATATTGGCTTCGGCGAGCTCGGGCGCCTTGGCGAACTTGGCCTTCAGCCAGTCGACGATCGGCTGGCGATCGCGGTCGAACATCCACAGCGCGAGGCCCAGCGTCCACATGTTCTTGCAGCGCAAGGCCTCCTTGTTGCCAAGACCGTAGGGCTTCACCGCATCGAGGGTCAGCTGCGAGATGTTGAAATGGACGACCTGCCATTTGGCGAGGCTGCCGTCCTCGAGCGGGTTCTGCTCATAGCCCGCCTTGGCGAGGTTGCGCGGCGTGAACTCGCCCTCGTCGGCGATGATCAGCCCGCCTTCGCGCAAATGCTCGACGTTCACCTTGAGCGCCGCCGGGTTCATCGCGATCAGCACGTCGGGCTGGTCGCCCGCGGTCTCGATGGCGGTCGAGCCGAAATTGATCTGGAAGGCGGAGACCCCGAACGTCGTGCCCTGCGGGGCGCGGATCTCGGCGGGGAAATCGGGGAAGGTCGCAAGGTCGTTGCCGGCGAGCGCGGTCGACAAGGTGAACTGGCCGCCGGTCAGCTGCATGCCGTCACCGCTGTCGCCGGCGAAGCGCACGACGACCGCGTCCTGCGGCGGATGCGCGGTAGCTTCTTTTTCGGTCAGGAGGTGGGTGGCTGTCGCCACGGGCGGGTCCTTCACAAACGCCAAAAGTTTTTCAGGACCACCGTCTTTAGGCCCCCAAGGTCCCTTTCGCCACCGTCTTGTCGAGTCAGCGCTCGACGACCCGAGCTCGCCAGGCGCTGATGAAGTCGACGACCCCGCGGCAATCGTCCATCTCCTCGAGCTTGACCCGGCGGAGGCGCGCTCCGTCCCACGCATATTCCTGACGGCCGCCGCAGTCGCCGATCCCCCGGCCCTTGAAGAAGGCGCTGAGCCGGCGCTCGGCCGGAACCCAGCCCAGATTGTAATGCAGCGTGTCGCCTTCCTGGCGGTCCTTGTCGTCGTCGAACGCCGCGTCGCGCGGCGCCTGGCCGTCGGTAATCACATAGGCTGCCGAGATGTAATTGTAGGCGCCGCTCTGGCACAACAGGGTGATGGTCGCGAAGGTGTGGGTGGCGTCGAGCCGGTCCTCGCTGACCAGGTTCGGATCATGCTCGTCGGGGCAGTCATTGGCCTTGCGCACCCGGGCGACGAACGCCGGCGACAGCTTGGCCGGCGGCTTGGCCGAGCCGCGTACCGTATCAATGACCGGAAGAGCGGGAGGCGCCGGGACCGACGAGTCCGGCTTGTCGCCACGCCTGACCAGCGCTCCCACCGTGCCGATCCGGTGCTGCTGCTCATCCATGTAAAGCATGGCGGCACTCGCGCCGTCGACCAGTACATTCCCCACTGGCTTGCCCGCTGCGTCAAGCGCCTCGACCGATTTGGCGACACGCAGCGCATCGAGCAGTCGGACGGCGTCGGCCGGGTCGACGACCATCGCGTCGTCATCATTCTTCTTGAGATGAATGCCGAGGCGCTTGCCGTCGGCGCTGACGTCGACCGGATCGGTGTCGAGCGAGCGCAGCCAGACCTGCGGTGCGGCATTGCCTTGCGGCGCGCGGCGCACGGTGAGGGTCACCGAGACGTCGCTTTCCGGCATCATCGCCGACGCCTGGCAGAGAAGCCCGTTGTCGCAGCCGACGACCCAGTCCTTGAAGGTCTTGAGATCGGCGGCGTGTGCCACCGCCGCGGCCAGCAGAAATGCCCCCATCTGCCAAGCCTAGCCCGGTCCGCGCTCAGCCGCTAGGCGGCGAGCTATGTCATCCGATGATCGCTACCGCCGCGGGGTCGGCGTGATGCTCCTGAACGGCAAGAACCAAGTGTTCGTCGGCAAGCGCATCGATAACACCGACGAGGCGTGGCAGATGCCTCAGGGCGGGATCGACAAGGGCGAGGAGCCGTGGACCACGGCGCTTCGCGAGCTCGAGGAAGAAACGGGAATTGCGGCGCACCTGGTCGAGCGTATCGCCGACTGCCCCGAGCGGCTGAAGTACGACCTGCCCAAGGCGCTGCGGGGCAAATTATGGGGCGGGAAATTCGTCGGCCAGGACCAGGACTGGTATCTGGCGCGGTTTTTAGGGAGCGACAGCGACGTCAACATCGCCACCAGGCACCCCGAGTTCAACGCCTGGAAGTGGATCGACGCAGACCACCTTCCCGACGTGATCGTGCCGTTCAAGCGCGACCTTTACCGGCGCCTGCTCCGCGAATTTGCCGAATATCTGGGCCCGCCATAAACATCACTCCCAATCGAGCGCGACCAGGGTGACCGGTCAGGCCTAGGGGAAATGATTGCGCTCAGGCTTCGGCGAGCAGCGATTTGCCGGCAACCAGGGTGCGTAGGTCGCCACTGGCATAGGGCTTGCGCAGCATCCGTGCGCCGCTCGGGATTTCGGACTGGCTCAGCTCATCGTTGGCGGTGACGACCAGCTGGACGCCGGGCCGCTCCTTCGAGACCTGGTGCGCAAGCTCGATTCCGCCGACCGGGCCCGGAAGCACAGCCTCGGTCACCACGACCTCGATCTCCGGATGCTGGTCGAGCAGCGCCGTCGCGTCCTTGGCATCATAGGCGTGGAAGGTTTCGAAACCCGATTCCCGGAGGATGTCGGAAGCGACCATGCCGACGAACGGCTGGTCCTCAACGATCAAAGCGGCAGGCCGATTCGGCATGGTGAGTTCTAACCTTTGTGGGAGGGTTGATGGTGGGTGCCCGGGCGGCTCTGTCAACGCTTCTTGCGACGGGCTGTCCTGGATTTGGACTTAGCCGCCGGCCGGGCAGCCCTCCGGGCTTTCGGAGCCTTGGGCGCTTTGGGGGCCTTCGGAGCTTTGGGCGCTTTCGGAGCCTTGGAGGCCCTGGCGGACTTCGCCGGTTCAGCAATCAACGCCTCTAGGCTTCGACGGCCGATATCGAGCGCCAGCTCCCACATCGCACCGCCCCGTTCGACACCTTCCTTCGCCATCGCCTGGAGCTCGTCCCCCGCATGGGCGGCGAGTTGGCGCGCTTTCTTCGAATCCTTGAGCGCCGAGGCGGCCCCGACCAAAGCCGCGGCCACGACTTCGGACACGAGCTTGTTCTGCGACAGGTCCTTGAGCGTCTGTTTGACCGACTTGGCGGAAGCGCCGGCCTTCTTGTCTTTCTTCTTTTTCTTCTTGTCCTTGGCCACAGCTTGCCCCTCCGCCGACTCCGGGATTGGGCCGGCCACATACCATTTGTCGTCACATGATTGTAACATCGCTCTGTTTCAGTTTGGCGACATGCCGTGGATGCAAGCAAACACCTCCGTGCTCTTCGTGAAGAGCTGATGGACAACGTCACGGACGTCGTCCCGGCAACGGCGGCCGCCGAGCCGCCGCAGCCCGAATCCCGCTATTTCAACCGCGAACTTTCCTGGCTCGCATTCAACCGGCGCGTGCTCGAGGAGGCCTGCAACCCCAAGCACCCGTTGCTCGAGCGGGTTCGCTTCCTGTCGATCTCGGCCAGCAACCTCGATGAGTTCTTCATGGTGCGCGTTGCCGGGCTCAAGGCCCACCAGGCGCTGGGCGTCGAGGAACGCTCGGCCGACGGGCTGACCCCGAACCAGCAGCTTATTGCCATCAACGCCGAGGCCGACCGGCTGGTTACCAGCCAGCACGAGGTTTGGGGCGCGCTCCAGGTGGCGCTCGACGAGGCCGGAATCCATGTCGTCGGCGACGAGCCGCTCGACGAGGACGCGGAGAAATGGCTCGACCAGCATTTCCGCGAGCAGATCTTCCCGGTGCTGACGCCGCAGGCGATGGACCCCGCGCACCCCTTCCCGTTCATCCCTAACCAGGGGCTGAGCCTGATCTTCGAATTGAAGAAGGGAAAGGTCAGCGTGCGCGAGCTGCTGATGGCGCCGGCGACCCTGCCCCGCTTCATCCGCCTGCCCGGACCTTACTCGCGCTACATCGCGCTCGAGACGCTGATCCGCCGCAAAACCGATTACCTGTTCCCGAAATATGAGGTGGTGCGCGGCGGTGCGTTCCGAATCCTCCGCGACAGTGACATCGAGGTTGAGGAAGAGGCCGAGGACCTCGTCCATTATTTCCAGACCGCGATCAAACGCCGCCGCCGCGGCCGCGTCGTTCGGCTCGAGTTCGAGCCGGGAATGCCGGAAAGCCTGGTTCGCGTAGTCAAAGACGGGCTCAACGCCGCCACCGCGATCACCTCGGAAACGCGTGGCTTTCTCGGCATGTCGAACCTGTCGCTGCTGGTCGAGGAGGACCGGCCCGACCTCAAGTTCCCGCCGTTCGACCCGCGCTTTCCCGAACGCATCCGCGAGCACGGCGGAGATTGCTTCGCGGCGATCAAGGGGAAGGACATCCTGGTCCACCATCCCTACGAAAGCTTCGAGGTGGTGGTCGCGTTCATCGAGCAGGCCGCGGCCGACCCCGACGTGGTCGCGATCAAGCAGACCCTGTACCGCGCCGGCAAGCAGTCGGCGATCGTCCGCGCGCTGATCGATGCCGCCGAAGCCGGCAAGTCGGTGACTGCGGTGGTCGAATTGAAAGCGCGGTTCGAGGAAGAGCAGAATCTGATGTGGGCAAGCGCGCTCGAACGCGCCGGAGTCCAGGTCGTCTACGGCTTCATCGACTGGAAGACCCACGCCAAGGTGTCGGTGGTCGTGCGGCGCGAGGAAAAGGGCTACCGCACCTACTGCCACTTCGGGACCGGCAATTATCACCCGGTCACCGCGCGCATCTACACCGACCTCAGCTACTTCACCGCCGACGCCAGGATCGGGCGCGATGCCGCTAAGCTGTTCAACTATATCACCGGCTACCTCGAGCCGCGGAACTTGAAGCAGCTGGTGATATCCCCGCAAAACATGCGGGCCGAGCTGATGCGGCTGATCGATGCCGAGATCACCGCGGCGAAGCACGGCAAGCCCGCGGGCGTGTGGGCGAAGATGAACTCGCTGGTCGATCCAATCATCATCGAGAAGCTCTACGAAGCGAGCGCCGCCGGAGTGCCGATCGACCTCGTCGTCCGCGGCATCTGTTGCCTGAGACCGGGCGTTCCCGGCCTCAGCGAAAACATCTACGTCAAATCGATCGTCGGCCGCTTCCTCGAGCATGGGCGGCTGTGGTGCTTCGCCAACGGCCACGATCTGCCCCACGCCGACACCAAAGTCTACATCAGCTCGGCCGACTGGATGCCGCGCAACTTCGACCGCCGCATCGAATATATGCTGCCGATCGAGAACCCGACCGTGCACGCGCAGCTGGTCGACCAGGTGATGGTCGCCAATCTGATCGACAACGAGCAGAGCTGGCGGCTCAACCCCGACGGGACCTACGAGCGCCTGCAGCCCAAGCCCGGCCAGGAGTTCAACCTGCACGATTACTTCATGTCCAACCCGTCCTTGTCGGGGCGCGGGCAGGCCCTAAAGAAGGGCCGGAGAGTTCCGAAGCTGCGCTTCCATCGCGGACGATAGGACCACACGCCTGAAACCGGCAGAACCCGTCGCCATCATCGATATCGGGTCGAACTCGGTGCGGCTGGTCGTTTACGCCGGGCCGCCGCGCATCCCGACGCCGATCTTCAACGAAAAGGTGCTCGCCGGGCTCGGCGCCGGCCAGTCCGGGACGCTGCCCGAGGACGCCCGCGAAAAAGCGCTCGCGGCCTTGCGCCGATTCCGGCTGCTGATCGACCATATGAAGGTCAAGCGCACCCACGTCGTCGCCACCGCCGCGATCCGCGACGCCGAGGATGGCGCGAGTTTCGTGCGCGAGATCGACCGCATCGGCTTTACCTGCGAGGTCCTGAGCGCGGTGGAGGAAGCGCACCTCGGCGGCGAAGGCGTACTGTCGGGCATTCCGGAGGCGGATGGCATTGCCGGCGATTTGGGCGGTGGGAGCCTCGAGCTGGTCGATGTCGCCGATGGTCAAACGTCGGGCGGGATTTCGCTGCCGCTCGGCGTGCTCCGGCTCGACGCCACTCCGAGCGGCGAGCGCGCGGCGCGCAAGGCGTTGAAATCGGCGCTCAAGAAATCCGGACTGCGCGAGCGGGGCAAAGGCCGCAGCTTCTACACGGTCGGCGGGTCGTGGCGTGCGCTGGCCCGGATCGACATGCTGGCGACCGACTTCCCGCTGCCGATCACGCAGCAATATCGCATGAAGCCCGCGCGCGCCCGCGCGCTCAGGAAGCTGGTCAGTGCGCTCGACCCGCGCCTCGCGAGCGCCGCGGCCCCTCCCCGCCTCGCGACCTCGCCGGTCGCGGCGATGCTGCTCAGCCTGCTGGTCTATGAGCTCGAGCCGTCGAACATCATCGTGTCGACCTTCGGCATCCGCGAAGGCCTGCTCTATTCGATTCTCGGGCCGAGGATCCGGCGCAGGGATCCGCTGATCGAGGAGGCTCGCGACGCCGGCGGCGGCGAGCACCGCTTTGGCCAGCATGGAGACCTGCTCGACGAATGGATCGCGCCGTTGTTCGACGATGCGCCGCCGATGCGCCGGCTACGGCTCGCCTCGTGCCTGCTCGCCGACGTCGCCTGGCAGGCCAACCCCGGCTTCCGCGCCGACCGGGCGATCGAGATGGCGCTGCATGGCAATTGGGTCGCGGTGAACCCCTCAGGCCGGGTGATCATGGCCCAGGCCCTGTCATCGACCTTCGGGCGCGACCGGTTGCCCGATCCGAACCTCGCGCAATTGTGCAAGGAGGAGCAGCTCAAACGCGCCCATTGCTGGGGGTCGGCGATGCGCCTCGGCCAGCGCCTGTCGGGCGGAGTCGGATCGATCCTCAAGCGCACCGGCCTCAGCTTCGACGACGGCGTCGTCCGCCTGACCGTGTCCCGAGGCGACGAGGCGCTGGTCGGCGACCAGGTGCAGCGGCGGTTGGCGCGGCTTGCCGAGACGCTCGGCGCGAGGGCGTGGATCGCCTCGAGTTAGTCCGGCAAAGAGTCGCGCAAGACCGCGGCCTCATTGACCAACGCCCGGTCTTCACGTTGCAGATCGCGCAGCCGATCTACGTAGGCCGAATAGTCGGGCTTCAGCTTGCCATCGGCTCCGTAAAACGCCGCGCGATCCCCCAAATACGGCAGCACGCGCGTTTCGGTGAATGCATTGTAGCGCATGTAGCGGTCCCCGAAGGAATCTCCCCTCGAATAAAACCGGGAAAGGCGAAAGAATAGGTCCGGATCGAGCGCGCGCGCTGCGCCGGTAGCGATGATGCCATCCCAGGCTCGATTGGGCGGCCGCTCGCCACCGGTTTCCCGATAGATCGGCAGCGGAGGCTTCTTGCCTTGGGCTCGCGCCTCATCGAACGAATGAAGCATGGCACCGACTTGACGGTCGATTTGCGCACCATGCCCGGCCCAATCGGCAAGGCTCACGCGCAGCGCGGCAAGCATGCTCTGGCGATAATGCGCCTCGTCCCGAGCCTGACGGAAATCATCCAGCCCGAAAGCCAAAGTGACACCCAGGAACACGATGATCAGGTCGAATAGGAATCGGCCAAGAAGCGTCTTCGGCTCTTCCAGCTTAGCAGTCGATCGGACGGGCTTCTTCACGCCCGCAGATTAGCCGCGATTTCGCCTTCATCCTACGCACGATTTCGCAGCAGCGAGCGGTGTGGCCTTCATGAACCGGCCTCGCTAGGAGGCCCAAGCATGGGGGAATTGTCGTCCACCGAAGCGAAGGCGGTCGAGCGCGCCGCGGCCGAGGCGATGCTCGACCAGGTGCTCGCCTGGTCGGCGGTCAATAGCGGGTCGCGCAATCTGGGCGGGCTCGAGCGCATGGCCGACCTGCTCGCGGACGCCTTTGCAGCGCTTCCGGGAATCCTCCGCCTTGAGCGGCCGAAGCCGGTCGAAGCGGTCGACTCCGCCGGACGGACGGTCAAGCTCCAGCACGGCCGGCACCTGCACCTGACGGTCCGGCCGACGGCGCGCACGCAGCTCCTCTTCACCGGCCACATGGACACGGTGTTCGCCGCCGATCACGCATTCCAGGAGACGCGCTGGCTCGACGAGGCGACGCTCAACGGTCCCGGAGTCGCCGACATGAAGGGCGGGATCGCGGTGATGCTCGCGGCGTTGAAGGCTGTTGAGCACAGCCCCGCCGCCGACCGCTTCGGTTATGAGGTCGTGATCAACAGCGACGAGGAGGTCGGCTCGCTCGCCTCGGCGCCGCTGCTGGCGACGGCTGCGACGGGCAAGCGCGCCGCGCTGACCTATGAGCCCGCGGCACTCCCCGACGGAACCCTCGCCGGGGCGCGGCCGGGAAGTGGCAATTTCGCGCTCCTCGTCCGCGGCCGCTCGGCCCATGCCGGGCGCAACCCCGAGGACGGGCGCAACGCCTTGGTCGCCGCCGCCGATCTTGCGCTTCGGCTGGCCAGCCACAAGGCGCCGGGGCTCAACATCAACCCCTCGCGGATCGAGGGCGGGAGCCCGAGCAATGTCGTGCCCGACCTTGCGATCCTGCGCGTCAACCTGCGCCCGCGCACGCCCGAGGATGAGGGTCAGGCCAGGGCGATGATCAAGGCGGAAGTCGCCGCGATCGCCGCGAAGCACGACGTCAAAATCGAGGTGCAGGGCGGGTTCGGCAGGCCGCCCAAGCCGCTGACCAAGGACTCCGAAGCCCTGTTCGAGCTGGTCAAGCGCGCCGGCGCCGACCTTGGCCAGAGCATCGCCTGGCAGCCGTCGGGCGGGGTGTGCGACGGCAACAATATCGCCGCCTGCGGAGTGCCGGTGGTCGACACGATGGGTGTGCGCGGCGGCAAGATTCATAGCATGGAGGAATTCTTGATCGTCGAGAGCCTGAAGGAACGCGCGGCGCTGTCCGCCTTGACCGTCCTGCGGCTCGCCGTAGACGGCAAATGAGCTTCCGGGTCAGACCCGCCCATGGCGACGATTTTCGCGCCCTCTACCAGATGGCCAAGCTCACCGGCGGCGGCTTCACCAATCTGCCGGCCGACCGCCAGACATTGGTCAACAAGCTCGACCGGTCGGACAAGAGCTTCGCACGTAAAGAGGACAGCCAGGGCGGCGACCTCTACATGTTCGTGCTCGAGGATCCGAAGAGCGGCAAGATTCGCGGGACCTGCCAGATATTCGGGCAGGTCGGCGTCGTGCAGGCTTTTTACAGCTATCATTTGAGCACGCTGACCCAATCGAGCCCGGAGCTGGGCAAGACCTTCCGCAATCAGACTTTGACCCTGACCACCGACCTTGAAGGTTCGTCCGAGGTCGGCGGGCTGTTCCTCCATCCGGAGATGCGCGCCGGCGGCTTCGGCTCGCTTCTTGCCCGCAGCCGCTATCTCTTCATGAAGCGCCATCGTTCGCGGTTCGGCGACCGCACCCTGGCCGAGCTTCGCGGAGTGATGGACGAAGCCGGCAACGCGCCCTTCTGGGACGCGCTCGCTGGCCGCTTTTTCGGCATGACATTCCCCGAGGCCGACGAATTCAACGCCGTCCACGGCACCCATTTCATCGCCGACTTGATGCCCAAGACCCCGATCTACGTCGCGCTGCTCGCGGAGAGTGGGCGGGCGGTGATGGGCCAGCCCCACCCGAGCGGGAAGGCGGCCCTGCGCATGCTCGAAGAGGAGGGCTTCAGCTTCGACCGCTACATCGACATTTTCGACGGCGGGCCGACCGTCACCGCTCCAACCGACCAGATCCGGACCATCCGCGAAGCCGAGGAAGAGACCTTGTGCGAGATCGCCAACGGCGGGCGCACCAAGATGCTGGTCGCGACGGGGCGCCTGAAGCATTTCCGCGCCTGCTGCGCGGCGGTCCGGCGGGTGCCGAAGAAAGGCATTGCGATCGATCCGGAGGCGGCCGAGTTGCTCGAAGTGAAAGTCGGCGACCCGATCCTCGCCGTCGGGCGATAATGCTCCGCGAGATCAACTTCGACGGAATCGTCGGGCCGAGCCACAATTATGCGGGGCTTAGCCTCGGCAACCTCGCCTCGACCCGGAATGCCGGCCAGGTCTCGCAGCCGCGCCACGCCGCGCTCGAGGGCATCGACAAGATGCGCGCCAATTTGGCGCTCGGGCTCTCGCAGGGGATTTTCCTCCCCCATCCGCGGCCCGACCGTCGCTGGCTTGCCGAGCTTGGCACCACCATCGAAGGCGCCGATCCCGCGCTTGCCGCCAATGCGATGTCGGCCTCGGCGATGTGGGCGGCGAACGCGGCGACGGTCTCGCCCGCGCCCGATGCGGCCGACGGCAAGTGCCACCTCACCGTCGCCAACTTGAAAACGATGCCGCACCGCAGCCACGAATGGCCGGCGACGCTCGCCCAGTTTCGACTCGCCTTCGCCGACCAGGCCTGTTTCGCGGTGCACGAGCCGATCCCGCAGGCGTTCGGCGATGAAGGTGCGGCCAATCACATGCGACTAGCGGCTGCGCATGGCGACCCGGGAGTCGAGATCTTCGTCTACGGCGTGGCGGGCGGCGCCTTCCCGGCACGCCAACATGTCGAAGCGTCGAAAGCGATTGCGCGGCTCCACGGCCTTGACCCCGAGCGGACAATCTTCGCCGCGCAGTCGGAGGCAGCGATCGCCGCCGGGGCGTTCCACAACGATGTCGTCGCGGTCGCCAACGAACGGGTGCTGTTCACGCACGAGAAGGCCTTCGCCGGCAAGGCGGCGCTCATCGGGCAGTGCGAGCGGCTGGTCCCGGGATTCGAGCTGGTCGAAGTGACCGAGGCGCAAGTGCCGTTGGCCGACGCGGTCAACTCCTACCTTTTCAACGGCCAGCTGGTCACGCCGCCCGACGGCGAGACTACCCTGATCGTCCCGTCCGAAGCGCGCGAGGCGCCATCGGTGTGGCGCTGGATCGAACAGCATATCGCCGGCAACGGCCCGATCCGGCGCGTCGAGGTCGTCGACGTGCGCGAATCCATGGCCAATGGGGGTGGGCCAGCGTGCCTCAGACTGCGCGTCGTCGCCGATCCCGCGACGGTCGATCCGCGGTTCATGGTCGATGACGCCCGGCTCGACTGGATCGCCGATGTGGTGCGGCGCCACTGGCCCGAGCAGATCCGCACCGACGAGCTGCAGGAGCTGGCGCTGATCCGCGACGTCGAGGCCGCGCGCGCCGCGCTGCTCGAAGCTCTCGATTTGGGACAGCTGGTGTAGGGTTAATTGACACTTTACCGTTTCCCTTAGGGCGCAAATGGCTCAAATCCGGCGTTGGCACGTTGCGTGCTTAACGAATTGGAATGGGACCCATGCTCCGCAAGTTCGGCCGCCTGTTCACGATCAGAACCCGCTGGGAAGCCTGGCTGGTGATCTACGCCATCGCTTTGGGCGCGGTCGAACGAGGTCAGCACTACCTCGCGACCTATCCGGGGCCGGGCGGCTGGCTGCTCGCCGCGGCGTGCACCGGCGTGGTGTTCCTGGCCGGCGCCAAATTGCTGGATTCAGTGCGGCCCGCGCATTCGGCGATTGCCGCTGGGCCTTATTCCGCGCCGGTGAATCGGCGTCAACCTATTGGTCGTAGTCGACCCAGGCGCCTGCCGACGTATCGCGCTGCAGGATTACGGATTTCACGTCGCACAGATTGACTCCGGCCCAAGTCACCGGGCCAGCGCCCGTGACCGTCGCGCGGATATCGAACGCACAATCGGGATCTTTGAACGTGACCGAACCGCGTGCGCCCGCGGCCGGAGCCGAGCCGAGCGGCTTCCAGTCGTTGGTCCCGGCGCGGCGGATCGACAGGTCGGCAAGCCCGCCGCCCGTCCCGTTGACCAAAGTGAAATCGGATGCGCCGGCCAACGCCGGCGACGCTGAAAGAGCCAGCAGGGCCAGGATCG
>Ga0193751_1001602_pt1 | contig 14334 bp, 12 predicted proteins | sample L1c2metaG_FD_143050 | JGI IMG/M metagenome (GOLD analysis project Ga0193751, IMG submission 143050) | Soil microbial communities from a riparian zone of the East river system, Colorado, United States - L1c2 | ecosystem: Environmental > Terrestrial > Soil > Riparian zone | place: USA: East River... | reverse complement strand
CACCAATGGCGGGATTGTCCAGCCACAAACGCTTCCAATTTTCAGGAGAATCCGGTCCTAATCCCAACTTGCTATTCAAAGCGCAAACTCGGTGGCAATCCGAGAACTGTGCCTCGCGGACAGTAACTTTTTTTGCGGCTTTCGCCGCCGAACCAGGAGTCCGTTCCTCTTCTTTCGATCGCACCTGTCGAACGCGCTTTAAAACCAAATCGGCGATCTTTTTTTCGATGACTGACATCTGGTTCGGTTCCCCTGATGTTGAAGTGCTTCTCGCTGAATACCGCTTTGAGGTAAATCAGAAACTCACACGCACTCTTACTGGCAGAGCACCAAAGGAAGGATTCACAAAATTATGTCAGACTCGCGCTAAGCGTGAGGAGCTTTCGGAGCTGTTATCGGTTTTCCAGCGCGACATCTTGGCGCCCGAGGGCCCAGTTTAAGACCGCTTTCCACTTTGCCGTGGAAGCCTTAAGCGACTTCCTTTCCCACACAATATTCCCCAGTGGAAACATCAACGTGAGAATCATTAGCCGCACGGCGGCGGTACAACCAATGGCGGCCCGGTACATCGATTTGTAAACCAGGCCGCGAGTCTTCCGGTAGTACTCCAGCATGGCCTGGTGTTTCATAATGGTCGCCCATTGGCTTACCTTCTGATGCGCGCTGCTTCGTCCCCCATGATGAATAATCGTCGACTGTCCAACGTAATAATTATTGTAATTAGCGCGTTTCAGCTTGTAGTTCAAATCCAGATCTTCCGCGTACATAAAATAATCTTCACTTAGCATACCGACTTTTTCGAAGACCTCGCGTTTTAGCAACATACATGCGCCAGGAATGACTTCGACTTTTATAACCTTTACGTTTTCTTGAAACAGCGGCTGAATGTCCCAGAGCGGACAGTGCGGCCACCGGAGCAGCAGATATTCGGCATCCAGGACGCTTTTTAGAATGGTCGGGAACTTCTGGATCGATTGCAATTGCACCGACCGGTCCGTATTTAATAATTTGCAGCCGACTATACCAGCGTCAGGACGTAGCCGGGACTGCTCGAGCATGACCTGAATGGCATCGTCAACAATTTCGGTATCGGGATTCAAGAACAGGACGTGCTTCCCGGTCGATCGCTTGAAACCGACATTGTTCGCTCCGGCGAACCCCAGGTTCACATCGCTTTTGATCAGCACCACATCCGGAAATTCCGGCCCGAGGCTATCAATGCCTCCCTCAGGCGAGGCGTTGTCCACCACGATGACTTCAAATGAAATTCCGTGAACCTGTCGATAGATACTCGACAGACAGGCTCGCAGGTAAGCGAGCGAATTCCAATTTACGATGATGATCGACAATTCCATAAAATTTAGACGGAGGGTAATTTCGGAACTAGACTCACCAAGTCATCGGGAGCGCAAGCGACTGCCCACCGGCAAACGTGCGTCCGCGGCAGTTTGATCGCCAACCCTCGCGAGCCTCGGAGCCGGAAAAGCCGGCTTAAGCGGAATCGGATATTGCGCGATCGCCGGTGATGTCTCTTTCTGCGTGGCAAGAATCGGAGCAGTAGCAGCCGTTACGATGGCAAGAAAAGTGAACCACATAATCTTGGTGTGATCAAAATAACTGACGCCAAAGAAACACACGCAGTTAGTGAAAAGTGTGACAGACAGCGCCCACATATAGCGCTCCTGCTTGGGATCGTCCTGAACAATTTTCCGCGCTGTGGCAATCTTACGGAAACTGCGGGAGATTATCAGAATGAAGAGTACGAAGGTTATCAAACCACCGCTTTCAGCTTCCTGAACGAACTGATTACTGGTATCCCACAAGTCCCAACCCCAGGTCCCAGCTGCGTCCGTTCCAATGAGCCACCAGTCGCTGAAGTGTCTGACGCACTGGTCGATAAGCATCGCGCGATGATAGCCGGAGTTCCCAGCGATGAGGTCCACACGAGCGATCAAAAACCACACCGGGGCTTTCATTACCAAGTGAAGCGCTATGAGCATGAGAACTATGCCCCAGCGCACGACTCGCATTCTGTTGCGAAAAGGCCACGCAAACCACGCCAGTACCGCCGCTAAGAATGACAACAATGGGGTGCTGGAGGCGCTCATCAGCATCATTCCCATCGAACCGCAAAAACCGAGCAGACCGGTGAGTTTGGATTTTCCGCTCTGCCATAACCACCAAAAGAGAGGCATCAAGGCAACGCCAAAGACACCGGCTAAGATGGGATGTGCAAAGGCGGCCGTGGCACGGATCGAGCCCTCACGGACAACAGGTACGATGGGCACGACTCCTAGATATCCAAAAATATTCTGGTTATGGAATTTTTCATCCAGCATGGTTATGGCGAAGATGCAGGTCAGGACCGCAAAAAGCTTTACCACACGCAGAATATCTTCTTCATCTTTGATCGCATAGCGCAGCAGCAAAAATGCTCCGATGGCATCGATCATAAAGCTGCCCTGGTAAACTATTGCCCCGAGAGCCCCATTATTGAGCAGAACATTAGTCGCGCAACGGACAAAAACCCAAGCGATAAAAAGCTTGTCGACAAGATCGAAACCGCCGACAAAGATGGGCTCTTTTGAAATTAGTTTGGCGCTAATCACACGGACTACACCGGCCATAATGAGGATGCGAGCCACATAAAAGTGGAAGCCCGCGATATAAATCTGTTGTCCGATGGAACCCAGGAACACTGCGAGCAAAAAGGGGATAGGAATATATTTTCTCGGTGCCAGAAGTATGGCGAGGGCGGCGAGAATCATCACCACCAGCATAAGGGGATGCAATACCGTGCCGGAGGCACCGCCGCCGAAGACTAGATTAGCTGGATTTTCCGGTTCCAAGATTTATCCTCAATTAAATTCAAACTGGCACAGTTCGCGCCTGGAATTATTTTAAATCTACCAAGGTAATGTTAATAGCTCGCACGTGAGAATCTATCGGATCACATAACGGTCTGGCACAGCCAGGCCATCCGTGGAATTTTGCTTTGCTACTGTAGATTGAACTTCTACTGGCTTAACTTCTACGCGCGGGAACCACGGCGATCGCCGGTACCCAATCATTCGGGCCCTCTCCGCAAGATGTAGTAGCCGCGCAATGGTTCGGGCAAACCACGTACCGCGCTGTTCCATTTGAGCGGCGCGCAAATCCCAATGCGCATAGTTCAGTTCGCGATCAAGTATTTTTTGCGTAGAGGGAAACTGGCCGGAGTGTCTTAGCCGCGTTAGCGCTCGTCCTCTTAAGGTGATCATATTTTGCTTCAATCTAATTTGATCTTTATATGCTTTTTTGGATAAGCTGTCGGTGCTACCCTGATGCCAAACCGCCAATGGCTCGCGTATCAATCCCCAGGGACCTTCAAACGATAACTTCAGAGCTAAGTCGTAGTCTTCAAGACTCCACAAATTTTCGTCAAAACCGCCAGCGCGCTCTAAAGCCGAACGGCGAACCGCGACCATCTGCGTAAACATTATGAACCGGGTAGCCAGCACGTCCGCGACGTTTACCCAAATGGTCTCTGCATCCGGCACCCCCAGCAGTGCCACATCGAAGGAGGTCAAGCGGCGCCCGTCGCTAAAGTGCAGCCAACTATTTGCCAAGCTGCATGGCACCGTTTCGCCGGCATTCTGTAATAGGTTTACATGCCGCTCGATGAATGACGGCAGCCATATATCGTCCGAATCCAAAAACGTAACAATCTCTCCGCTGGATTCTTTGATTCCACGATTCCGGGCTGCCGCCGGCCCGGCGTTTTTCTGGGATATTACTGTGATTCGCTCTCCGAATCCGGCCAGTTTCTGAAGGGTGTTGTCCGTCGAACCATCGTCTACGACGATAATCTCGATGTTTTTGTAGCTCTGCCGGACAATGCTTTCTATCGCCTCACCAACTACGTGCGCCCGGTTATAGGTTGCAACGATCGCGCTTACCAAGGGTTGTTGTGTCATAAGAAGGCGCCGTTGATCACCATTTAAAAGTGGCTAGCGGACACTCTTCCCACTATAAGATGGTGCGTGGAAAAAACTGACGGCTCAAAGCCGTATGTGCGCAAACATTCTCATAACCACTACGGCAACAACAGAACATGATAGCAGCACTCCGAAGGTCAGCACTTCTAAGCGAAAGATGGCTCGAAAATTTTGCCTGATTCCCCAGAGTGTCGGCAGATAGGCAGCAATGGGAGCAACGGCTAAAACCCATAAGGCCTCGTAGAAACCAAACTTGGTGAGCGCGATGGTGAGGCCCACAGCGAGAAAAGCGAGTTTTGCCAAATTACTGACCGCCGCATACCTGGAAATACCCAGAGCGAACAACATTTGTGTGGTCACGGAAGTGAATACTTCGAGCGCTGCGCGGAAACCCAGAAGCTGAAGCATCCAACCGGCGGCCAAATATTTGGGACCTAGTAATGTCGCGACGATCCAGTTTCCGCCGATGATAAAAATCACCGCCATGCAACTCGTCAGTATCAGCAATAGCAGCCGGGCTTTTCTGTATTGTACGGCGACATAAGCAGGCCCGGTTCTAACCGACGCTGCAATCATGGGGTAGAAGACCTGGCTAATTACACGTTGTAACCCCGAAGAAGCCGCCGACGTTATCGATAGCGCGAGAGAAAAACATCCCAACACAGCGAGCGTAACGATCTTTCCAACCACCAGCCGCTCGCCCTCGCCCACTACGAAATAGGTAGCGGATGAGGCGAACATTCCAGCACCAAAAAGCAATATGTCTCTTCCCGCGGCGGTATCCCATTTCAGCGAAACTTTCACGTCGCCGATAAAATGCGTGCACACACTGAAAAACAATTCGGTTGCAACTCGTCCAACCACCAAAGACCACGCCGTTGGAGAAACCACCGCCCAAGTTATGGAGACGAGTAAGCCAAAAACCTCGGACGCGATCCTTAATATCGTCAGTTTCTCGAGTTTTACATGCCGGTAAAGTTTCCAAACCGATCCACTGCAAAAGCCTTGGATCGGCACCGTCAACGCAGCGACAAGCGCCAGGGTTCGAATCGCGGGCTGATGGTAGAACATCGCAAATGGATAGGCCAAAGCTGAGGCAACGATCCAAAGCAAGACTCCGCGGCCCGCCGATAATAAGAAAGCAGTATTAATGAACTCCGGTTCGTCACCGCGACGGTGTTGAATCACGTCTGTGGCGATGCCAATGTCGGAGATCATCGTCAAACCACCGATGAAAACATTGACCAAAGCAACTAAACCGAAAGCGGCCGGACCCAGCAAATGGCGCGCCAGTATGACCATGGAGAGTAGGCGCACTACCTGACTTGCTCCGTACCCTACGATTGTCCAGGTGCTACCCCGCAGCGCCACCAAAACACGATCTGAAGCGGCAGTGTGTTTAAAGCCAGGAACAAAACGAAGAAAACTTAGAAATACCCGTTCTGGCCGGGACCACTCTGGGGGCGGTGGGGCGGCTTGAACTTCATCTGTGACTAGGTCAGACAACAAACCTCCAATGCCGTTGGAAGCAATGAGCATCATACGCGCCACTGCACGAGGGCGCTTGTATTGTAAACTAGTTATTTATACAAAGAGTGACGGAGAGTAGAAGCCGACTGAAAGAGAGCCGACCAGCGGCTCTCTTTCACTCTGCCGACGACGTGGTATTCAACGCAAAACTGCCAAGCAGAAGCTATTGCACTACGACAGTCAATCCCGTTGGTGGCGAAACCTTGGTATTAGTGACGGTAATTCCCGAATTATAGGCCCCGGCATCCCAAGATCCTGACGAGGGTCGTGGGTTTCCGTTCCTGTCCATGTTGAGCGCGGCGATGCCCAACGAACTGAGATTGGTGGCAGCGCCGATTACGGGAGACCCAGCATTCGGGATTCCCGTCGAGGCAACGGACATCGTGCCGGTTCCTATCGCGGGAGAATGAGCGTCGGCCCCGGTGTTGGCTTTCCATTGCGTATACGTCCAGGTGCAGCAACTGCTCGTCTGCCCGAATAATCCGGTGCTCGGATTTACCGCGGCGTAGACGTCGTAATCCCAAGTTCCGCTTCGCGTTCCTCCCCAAGCAGTAAGCGATGCGCTCCCGGTCGTGGACGCGTCTACGATCACGTTATTTCGCCAATCCACCGAACCGTAAAGCACGGCTATATAAGAGCCGGGGTTAGGGGTATTCCACATGACGGTGTTGTTATACATTTTGACGGAGCGGTTCGTCGAAGGCCCGTTGCCATTGTTGATTACGCCGTTATTCAGCGGGTAACTTCCGCTCGAAGCGAAAAACAGGTTATTGAAGATCGTCGCGTTTTGCCCGTCCTCTAGAAATATATTGGCGGTATTCGAGTAACCCCAGTCGCCATCGAACAGCCCGTTGTATATCTGAATTCCTGTGTTGACCCCGGTGGTGATGCCATCCGCCCCGCCGTAAAAATGGATGCCGTCGTGGTGGTTGTCGGTGGTAGCAAGATCCCAGACTTGCGATGAGCCGATATGGAAATCATGTATCAGGAATCCATTGCTGTGTGCACCGGCCATTCCTATACCTACGCCATGGTCAAGGTTGTAACTGTAAAAATGGTCATACTCCAAATTATTGATCGGATAGTAATCCGCCGTTGTGGCTATTCCCCAATGCAAGTCGTGCAAAATGACGTGATGGATATGGATGTTCGTGAGCGGAACGTGGCCCCAGAATCCTTCCGACAAAGCTCCGTTATGGTCCCCGCTGTTGGGTACCCGAACATAAATGTTCTGGATGGTGATATTTTTGAATTCCAAATCGTGTGAATTAGAGATATTAACAGCAACACCTTGGCCATTTCCGAGAGAGCTCTGATTCGCAAGTTGTGTGCCGTTCGCAGTAGCCTCGATAATGCCGTTGCAGGGCACCGCAGCACCATTGATCCACCCGCAGGTGGTCCCGCCATCAATGACGAAAAAACCGTGATTTGAGATGTTCAAACAGCCCATTCCGCCATCGTCACCGCAGAAAGCGTGGCTGATTTTCGCACCCGGTTCAAAAAGCAGCGTCCAGGGACGGCCGCTGGCCCCGTCACCCTGCGCGGCCAAGCTGGTAGTGATTGTGCCGCAAAGATGGACAATCGTGCCGGGGCCGATTTGTGAGCCGCCGGTGCCCCAATTTGCGGAATTGTTGAACCAAGCGGGAGTATGCACGTTAGAACTGCACACGCCATTTCCGGCGCCATCCTGTGTTATATAGACGTTGCTTGCTTGCGCGGATGCCCCCGTCGCGGCGATGCCGCTCAGGACAAGCGCAACCAGTCCGGCAAGAAACAGGCGCTGAATACTTGCCAACAAAATTTTTAAACTGCAGATTTTTTTGCTCTGATTCAAAACTCTCACGATCCCTCTTTTCGTGCCATGTATATGAATGGCCGCGCCCCGGATTCAAAACTAGCAGTGAGTTACGGGGGCAGACAACTGAACTGTAGGACAAAACCGGTTCAGGGAGGGGGACCTGTACCTCTTGCTCTTACAGATACTACTGACACCAAGTATAAACTTTTTTGCCATACAGCAGCATCACGCCGTTCAACGCGGTCTTAACGGTACGTAATGAAGCGATACACAACATGCTATAGTATCATAGTAGTAAACAACCGCTGCGACTACACCGTTTATATTTGCAGGATTATTTCCAGGAGCCGGATCCCGCCAGGCTGGCGCGTTGCATCAGGGACATATTGTGGTGCGCGTATTTGTATAGCCATTGCGGCCAGTGCAGCCAGTCGTAGCCGCCTTCGAGCTTTGCGCGCAGCAAAGCGGCGTCGTCCCAGCTGTTCACCGGGAGCCTCGGCAAATAGTAGCGGTTATCGTGTTTGCGGGCCCGCCCGATGATGGTGGAGACGCCATTCTCGAATCCCAGATTTTCCAGGATGCCCACCAGGAATTGCGTGAATGTTTTGTCTTCCTCGGGAAATGCAAAAGGATAAGAAAAGGACTCAACCGGCGCGCCAAGTTTTTTCTCGATCGTTTCTTTCGAGCATCCCAATTCATATTCAATCTGCTCGGGGTTAAGTGAACGCAAGTCCGGATGGCTTACGGTGTGCGAGCCAAACTGGATCCCCGCTTTGTGAAGTTCCGCCACTTCGGACCAGGTCAGGTAATCCACGCCGTCAATGCGCACGGGAGTATTTTGAATGCGGTCGGTGGCCAGGAAAATCGTCGCGCTGAATCCGCACTGCCGCATGGCATCGAAAGCTTCGGTATAAAAGTCGCGGTAGCCATCGTCGAAAGTAATCACCACCGTTTTGGAAACGTCCTGCCCGGTTTCCATAGCTGTCCACATCTGCGTCAAATTCATGGTGCGATAGCCGTTTTGCCGGAGCCAGCGCATCTGGCGCGCAAATATCGGCGGCGAACAGTTGATCTGGTAATAAGGATGAGATTTTCCGAACAAGCTATCCGAAACGCTGTGGTACATGAGTATCGGCACACGTGGCCCGGAGACCGAGCGCATTACCCGCGCAAGCGGATGTGAAAGATACACGGAGGCCAAGCGGTCTATTCGCGGCATAAAAAAATCAGTGGAATACATTGTACGACGCGCACTCGGCGCGCCAGTTTGTGATCGAAGCAGTCAGCGATTGAATCAGTTAGTGATGGACGAAGGCTTACGACGCAGCATTGCTGCGCGGACGCGGCCCGCTTAGCGCGCGGCGCCAATTTTGGAAGTGGCAAATTCTTTGACGCTGGAGGTTACCAGGGCCAATTGCTCCGGCTTCAACTGCGGGAACATCGGCAATGAGACGATTTCCAGGGCCACTCGCTCAGTAATTGGAAAATCGCCCTTTTTATAGTTCAGGTGCTGATAAGCCTTTTGCAGATGCAGCGGTATGGGATAGTGAATCCCGGTTCCGACACCTGCTTCCGCCAGATGCGCTTGCAACGCTTCGCGATCCGCGACTCGCACTACGTATAAGTGATAGACGCCTTTGGTCCACGGTGCTTCCACGGGAATCGTCACCGCATCTTTTACTTCGGCAAATAATTGGTGATAGCGGTGAGCATGTTCACGGCGCGATTGATTCCACTTTGCCAGATGGCGCAATTTAACGGAAAGCCATCCGGCCTGGATGGAGTCCAGACGCCCATTGTAGCCTTCGATATCGTGATAATACTTTTTCGCCTGGCCGTGGTCGCGAATCATTTTCATGCGCTTGGCCATGGCCTCATCGTTGGTGGTGGTAGCCCCGGCTTCCCCGCACGCGCCTAGATTCTTGCCGGGATAAAAACTGAATGCGGCCGCTAAGCCTATCGAGCCGGCCTTCTTCCATCTGTTTTCTTTCTTCGAAAAATATTCCGCGCCATGCGCCTGGCAAGCATCTTCGATGACCACCAGGTTGTACTTGGCCGCGAGCTCCATGATCGGATCCATGTCGGCGGTTTGCCCGTAAAGATGTACCGGAACGATACCCGCTACACGAAGGCCGCTCTTCCGCTCCGTAAGTTTTTTGGTCTTGCTGTCAAAATTACAATTCGTTTCCAGATATTCGCGAAGTTTCTTGGGGTCCATCGTGTAGCTGGACTCGTCAATGTCCACGAAAGCGATTTGCGCGCCAGCTTGAGAGATGGCTTCGGTGGTAGCGATAAACGTATGGGGCACGGTCACGATGATGTCGCCCGGTCCGATACCGGCAGCCATGAACGCGAAGCGCAAGGCATCCGTGCCGCTGTTCACACCCACGCAATATTTGGTATCGCAAAAAGCGGCAAACTCGCGCTCGAAATCTTCCACCATCGGTCCGCCAATGAAGCCTGCATTGTTAAAGGCCTTTTTCGCTACCGCCAGCAGTTCCGCTTCCAATTCCTGGTGCGGGGTAACCAAATCGAGAAATGGCACTTTGCTTGTAGGCGTCATCGTTACTTTGTCTCCTCTGAGATGAACCGCAGAAATTTTGCCGGATTGCCGGCTACGATGGCGTTGTCGGGCACGTCCTTGGTGACCACGCTGCCCGCGCCCACGATGGCGTTACTTCCTACCGTAACTTTGCTTAGAATTGTCGCGCCTGATCCGATCGAAGCGCCTTTGCGCACCACGGTGTTTTCGATTTTCCAGTCTGCTTCGGTTTGCAATTCACCTCCCGCGGTGGTGGATCGCGGGTAAGCATCGTTGATAAACGTTACGCTATGGCCGATGAAAACGTTGTCCTCGATGTTTACACCTTCGCAGATGAAGGTGTGGCTCGAAATTTTACAGCGCCGGCCGACGCGAGCATTTTTTTGAATCTCGACAAAGGCCCCGATCTTGGTTTCGTCCCCAACTTCGCATCCATACATGTTGATGAACTTGGAGAGCTTGACGTTTTTTCCGAGCTTCACGTCCGGGGCAATGGATACAAATTCGTTCACAGCGTTACCGCCTCGCCGCGGTTGCGCACCGATTTATCGGCGGCTTCCAGGATGCGTACAACGCGCAATCCGGCAACGCCGTCATTGAAAGGATTTTTATTTTCGTCGATGCACTTCAGGAAATAGGCGGTCTCGGCGCGCAATGCTTCGATTTGTTCCACTTGCGGCGCCCACATATCTCCCGAGCGGTAACTGACCAGCAATTGATGCAAGCTGCTGGGCTTCGACATGCTTACGCCCTTGTCGTAAATCTTAATTTTTTCGTCGGCTTCCAGATCGTTCCACACCAGCATTTTTTTTTCGCCGCCGATGAGCGTGGTGCGGACTTTCACGGGCGACAGCCAATTCACATTGATGTGCGCGATCACGTGCTTGGGGAAATATACGGTAATGAAAGCTACGTCTTCGACGCCGTTCAAGTGACTTTCGCCGGTAGCTACCACCGCGTCCGGCTTGGCGCCAATCACATGGTCCATGATCGACAAATCGTGTGGCGCGAGGTCCCAGATCACGTTCACATCGTGCTGAAACAGCCCCAGGTTGACGCGCAGCGAATCGTAGTAATACAGATCGCCCAGCGCACCTTCGTCCATCAGTTGACGTATTTTCTTGACCGCGCCGGTGAACAAAAAGGTGTGGTCCACCATGATTTTCAATTTCTTACGGTCTGCCAGCTCAATCAATTCTTCTGCTTGGGCCACGCTGCAGGTAAACGGCTTTTCCACAAAAACGTGTTTTCCATTTTCGAGCGCTTTTTTCGCCAGTTCGTAGTGGGTCCAGACTGGTGTAACCACGGCAATGAGATCTATGGTCGATGATTTTAAGACATCGTTTTCATTCGTGGTGAACGCCATTCCGGGATGGGATTTTCGCAAGCGCTCGTGGGTTTTGGGGTTCTTGTCGCAAACCAAAGTTACTTCGGAAGACTCGTGAGTGTGAAAATTGCGGACAATATTAGGACCCCAGTAACCATAGCCAATTACACCAATGCGGATCATACGGCTCCTTGTGGAAGTTCCAGCCCTCGGCGTAGGAGGCCAAGCGAGGATCGCTGGCCGGGGGCGTGGTTTCGAACGCTACGACTCCGCGGGACTACTTTTAGATTACTGCATATAGCTAGAAGTTAGAGCGGATTTAAGGTCCACGTTTCCTAACGGAAACCATCAGTGAGCGCCGTCGCCGGAAAAAACAGCGGACGGTGTTTGAATAAGAATCTTGACGTCCAGCCAAATCGACCAGCCGCGAGCATATTTGAGATCCAGGCGAACCATATCATCGAAGCGCGTCCGGCTACGCCCCTCAACCTGCCACAGGCCAGTAATTCCAGGCTTGATTTCCAGCACGCGACGACGATGCCACAGATCATAGGCCCGAAATTCATAAGCGATGGGCGGCCGGGGGCCAACCAGTGACATCTCTCCGCGCAAAACGTTTAGGAATTGAGGCAATTCATCCAGGCTAGCCCTGCGAATAAACCTTCCCACGGCGGTGACGCGTGGATCTTCCTGGATTTTGAAGATCGGTTTCGCGCCGTCCTCGGCCGTTTCACCAATTTGTCCGGATATGAATTGATTGACGTATTCCTGATGGATTTTAGCGTCGCAATTCGTATACATGGAACGGAACTTCAAGAAGGTAAAAGGTTGGCCGTACTGACCAAGTCGCTCTTGACGAAACAAAACAGGTCCCTTAGAGGTCAGTTTAATGGCAATGGCGACCGCCGCCAGGATCGGAGCGGCCAACACCAGCGCCGTGGCGCTGCCGAAAATATCCATGGCGCGCTTGATGCCCAAGGCCAGCTTCTTGGAATCTTCTTTTCGAGAGATGTCTGGATACAAGGCCACGTTTGCTTCCGGATTCGATTCGCTTTTCCCGTGTTCTTCCGGGAAAAAATGAAACGAAACCGAAATCTTGGAACTTTTTTCCTTGCCGACGGTGTGTTGGAATGCGGCACGCAGCTTTTCCAGCAAACGTTCGTGAATGACGGCCGGAGAAGTTTCTCCGAGTTCCGTGCCGATAATTCCGACCAAATTGTTCTCAAGATACCAGCCGAGAATGTCGGTCTCACGCGTGGAATTCGTCAGCGCAACGCCTATTTTTCCCAAAGTCCGATTCTTGTTGCCGTCTTCCAGGGCCCGTTTTACGTCCACCAGCACCAGGACAAAACGCTTCTGGGCGCGTTCAGCTCGGCGGCGTTCCAGGTACAACATGGACACGAACGCGTCTTCACTGAGTAAGGCGCGTGCCTCGTTTTCCATGCTCGTGACCGGAGCATTTTCTTTCACCTGCAGCTTCTGTGTGGCTAGTTCACTTCGCAGCGCAGTCTTTAGTGAGCTCATCGTCCTTTTTTCCGGTGCCTAGCTTCCCGCCTCTAAAGTCTTAAATACGCGCAGGCACGGTCTGTGCCACGCAGGTTCTGGCTGCTGTCCGTCGTTCTCCGGGCTCCGCCACGGGCGAGAGCCACTCGAGTTCCACCTCTAACGCCAAAGATCTCTGTAATAATGTGACAGACAAAACGACGCGATGGTTACCCTTAAAATTCACTAAAATTCCCTGTAGACCGGCCAAGTGGCCATAGTTGATCTGCACGAATTCGCCGGTCCGCAGATATGGCCATGGTTGCGTTGCAATCCCTGAACCAACCGCAACTTGTAAAGCCTCAATCTCCGCATCCGCGATCGGAATAGCTGATTTTCCGTTCCCGACCACTTGGGTAACCCCTGCCGCCATGACCACCGGCTGCCGATTTTCGTAGTCGAAGCGGCAAAATACATACCCCGGAAACAGCGCCTGTTGGATCTCCTTGGTTCGGTCAGACCATTTTCTCAAGCTTTTATAGGTAGGAAGAAAACATTCCAGACTTCGATTTTCAAGTTGAGACGCCACTAACTGCTCTTTTCGAGCATGTACCTGGAGCGCATACCATTTCAGACCTTCGCTTTTACTGGCCAATTTGGCGTTTACGAGGTCCAAAATTTCATCCTTGGATGGGCTACCGCCACAAAACTCCCATTCCCGCATCCACATCCGTGATACAGAAGGCAATTAGTCTGCCACTACTACCGGGACCGGGGCATTCCACAGCAGCCTCCGGTCTGTTATTAACCGGTGTATTTTCAATGCCTTACGCGTTCTTAAAGAACTTCCTAGTTTGGCACACGCCGTCTTGCGACTGAGACCGTAATCTAAATGAGAAAAGCGATACCGTATAGTTGCAAACAGCTTCCGAGCCACTCTCGCTGCCATTTTTAGCGTCTCGTTTGAGAACCGTAAATCGCACATAGTTAAGATGTTACATGTCCCAAGAAGGTACCTAAATAGGGGATTCACCTTAGCAGGACACCTTCGGTCAAGTAGTCGCCAGCGGTAATTTTGCGCGTCTCGGTTAGTTTTTACCGGACTGACCGGCGGTGCCGTTTTTGCCGCGTATCAGCGATCACAAGCGGCTGTGCCCGCAAGATGATTCGCTTAAACGCGAATCGGAAGGGTGGGCGCCGACTTCATGGAGTATAGCTGGAGTATAGCTTATGTCCAAGAGGGCCAGGCACCTGAAATCGGTGGTCGGCGTCCCTCCTGGAGATAGGGCGGTACACTAAAACGGATCAGTGGCCGACTTAACCGCCCGAAAAGCGGTCATGTACGCCGAAATTGGAATTGCCGCGAACTTGCCGTACCATTTTGGGCTTTGCCAGGCCCTCATGAAGGAAGCTTTTGTTACCTGAGACCAGATCGGGCCGTTGGCGGTGCTAAGCACCACTGCAATCGATGGTGTCAGCGAGCGTGTCGTGTGCCACCAACCGGGCGCGCCATAGATCATTTCTCCTTCTTCCAGGACAAACCGGATCGGCTTGGCTTTGGCGAACAGCGGGAACTTCCCCATATCGATTTCGTCTTCCATGGGAATTTGCGAGACGTTTTCCGCTTCCTTGCTCGCATACATGTAGGGGGTCTGATCCGGTGGATAAATTACCCAAT